>Ga0210409_10007522_pt1 | contig 11214 bp, 13 predicted proteins | sample IncBWH17MmetaG_FD_161649 | JGI IMG/M metagenome (GOLD analysis project Ga0210409, IMG submission 161649) | Forest soil microbial communities from Barre Woods Harvard Forest LTER site, Petersham, Massachusetts, United States - Inc-BW-H-17-M | ecosystem: Environmental > Terrestrial > Soil >...
TCCGCCAGCCATTCCTGTTTTCTACGCGGTTACGCGTTCGCGAATTACTGGCCGCGCTATCTATTGATCATCACGCCGCAGGAACATGTGCTGCACCACGCAGCAGACCGCCAAGGAAATTTCGGAAATTTCACCCCGCTCTGGGACCGCGTCTTCGGCACATACCTGGACCCAGCCAAATTCGGTGACCCGAAATTTGGACTCAACTACGACCAGGATTTCCTCGGAGCCATCACCGCCAGCAAATGGAAGCTCTCTGCTCGTATCAGAAAAGAACTAGCCCTCGAAAAGTTTTGTTATCTGGAAGATTCCCCGGTTTCAGCAACCAGGCCCGCAGTGACCACGGATTCAAATCAGCACCTTCACTCAGAAGTGAAATCTGTTTAGCGGAGGAAATCACTCGAAATGAACACCCATAAGCCGTTTAAGGCCCTCGCTGCTTTCATGGGCATCTACCACTTGTTGATCGGGTTCTTGGGCATGACCTCTGGAGAAATGGCCGCCCGCGTCGGCGCCGCCGTTTATGGCGCCCATGTGGATGTCACCCCGCTGTTCAGCTATATGGCCAAGTATCTAGCCGCTTACGTCATCGCTTTTGGCGTGATGATGCTTTTCCTCGCCAGCGATCCTGTCAAATACCGCAAGCTCGTCTACGTAGCGGTGATTCTTGCCGTCATTCGCATTCTTTCCCGTTTGATTTTTGCATCCGAGCTGCAAGCGGCATTCGGCATCGGCATGAACCGCAGCTTGATGACCATCGCCGCGGTAGCGATTCTCAACTTGGGGCTCTTCCTTTTAATGCCCAAGCAGGATTGAGTGCGCCAGACTCAGAGCAACAGAAGCTCTGATGCGATCAGCGAAGCGCACAGCGCAATCAACGCGATATGCCAAGCATTGCGCTGTGACGACAATCCAAAAAGGGCCGTCGCTTCAGCGCGCGAAGAGAACCGAATCATGACTCGAAGAAGCAGCAGCATCAGAAGAGCAATCAGCACGCCCCGATATCGAACGGGGTCCACAATGGGAAAGATGGTGGCCACCGCCGCGAACACCGCCAATGCTCCCCAGGGTTTCAGTACCGCAGCGATTTCAGGACTCTCGGGAAATTGCAGGCCGAACAGCCCACGGTAAATTCGAATGGCTCTGCGCGGGGCAAATACTCCCAGTAGCCCGGTGGACAGATGATCGAGCGACAGCAGAATCAAATTCGCAGCCCAAATCCAGCGCCACGCTACGTTGGACGCCAGGTGGATAGACACGAGTGTCAGGGAGGTCATAAGCGTTGAAGGATCTTACCAAAGGTTCCGTGTGGAAAAACCTGCTGCAAATGTCCGCCTTCTTGGCTGGCAGCATGCTCGTGCAAAGCCTCTACTTTCTGGCCGACCTCTACTGGGTTGGCAAACTCGGGAAAGAGTCCGTCGCGGCCGTCGGCTTCTCCGCGAATCTGATGGTCATCGTCCTCGCGGTCACGCAGAGCCTCGGCGTGGGCACTGCCGCGATCATCTCCCACGCCGTCGGCGAAAAGAATCAGCCGAGAGCCGTCTTGGTCTTCAACCAATCCTTCGTCCTCTCCCAGGTCATCGGAGTCGTTCTCTGCCTCGCGGCATTCCTGTTGAAAAGCCAGTATTGCCATTGGATGGGCGCCGATGGCCTTACTTCCAGCGAAGGCGTCGAGTATCTCACCTGGTTCATTCCCGCCCTCTTTTTGCAGTTCGCCTTATTCACCGCCGGCGCGGCGTTGCGCGGTACCGGCGTCGTCAAACCCACCGTCGTCGTTCTCGTCATCACCGTCGTCCTCAATCTCATCCTCGCTCCCGTCTTGGTCTTCGGGTGGGGAATCGGACATCCACTGGGAGTCGCCGGCGCCGCCCTTGCGACCTTCATCGCTGTCTCCGCCGGAGTCGCGGCTATGGCCCTCTATTTTTTCTGGGAAAAGCGCTACATCTATTTTTCTGTCTCACTTTGGAAGCCCGTCAACTCCATTTGGGGTGAGGTTCTGCGCATCGGTTTGCCGGCCGGCGGCGAGCTGGTCATCCTCGCGATCTACCTCATGATTGTGTATTCGCTGATTCGCGGTTTCGGCGCTTCCGCACAGGCCGGTTTTGGGATTGGCGCTCGCGTTATGCAATCACTCTTTCTGCCAGCTCTCGCTGTAGGCATGGCCGCCGCTCCAGTGGCCGGCCAAAATTTCGGCGCACGCAGCGCCACGCGTGTTCGGCAAACGTTCTATGCCGCCTTGACCATCGCTTGCTCTGCCATGTTCTTGACCACTCTGGTTTGCCAGTGGGTCGCGGAACCGCTCATCCGTTTTTTTTCCAAGGATCCTGCGGTCATTGCAGTGGGAGCCGACTACCTGCGAGTCATTTCCTTTACGTTCGTCGCCACGGCCGTAATCTTCGCCACCTCCAGCATGTTTCAAGGCATGGGCAACACCTTCCCTCCTTTGCTCAGTTCTTCGCTCCGCCTTGTTCTATTCACCATTCCCGTGCTGATTCTTTCTCGGACCTCCCATTTTTCGATTCGCCAGATCTGGTTCTTCTCGGCCTTCTCTGTTTTCGTTCAAGCCGTCACCAATATTTTCCTGGTCAGGCGCGAATTCGAACGGAAGCTGACTTTCCTTCCCACCGATGAAACTTCCCAATTAGTGGCTTCCGTGCCACAATAGCGATCCAAATCCTGCACTTAGGTCAATAAATTGGGACACCTGCTTCCCGCTCAAATCGCTCCGGAGCGGAGCGCGTGCTCACGAGGCAAGTGCCCTTTCCAATCGTGATCGTCTGCTTGGGAGGCAGACGCTCCACCCACGCAGTCCAGCCGAACTCCGGCCCCGAACCGCAGGGTGGGTTTTTATGAAGAGGTTGGAACCGGTCGGAGCACTTTCGCTGTTATTTCGCTATGGGGAAAATTCGGGGGACTCCATGCATGTGGAGGCACATTTCCGCACGTCGTGCCACTACCAAGTACTTTTCTAACTGTTTTGTTTTCAAAACCAAGATTGAAAAGGAAGGACTTCCAGGAGATAGCCCGGCTGGCTTGGGCGCAGGAGGCCCCCGGTTCAAATCCGGGCGCCCCGACCATTAACTTACTGAACTAACTGACTTTCCGTTTCCGCGATACTTCCGCAACTCTCCAACTTGGGAACATTTGGGAACAATTGCTCTTCTTTCCGTCGCTGGACTACTCGCCGAGGTGGAAGTTGTCGCCACGTATGAACTGTACAACGTCAATCGGGTCAAGTTAGAAAACCTAATACATCGGGTGTTCGACCCCGCGCAGCTGGACATTGGAATTAAGGATCGATTCGGCAATCCGGTAAGGCCGCGCGAATGGTTTCTGGTTCCACTTTTTGTCGTGAACGAAGTGGTCGAGCGTATCAAGGACGGTTCGATTACCGGATACGGATACGATCCGAAGGCGGCGCGTTCGGTAAAGGCTGCCTCGTAAGGATGTAATTTTCAAATCAGGTGGAACGGTCAGACCCCTTTTGAGCGAGGCAGATCTAATTAGTAGGAAAACCCAGGATAGATGAATGCGCCCCGGATCGTTTCTGCGTCCCTCTCAGAGACCCCGCAGGCCCGAACCGTGTCGTACCAATGGCCGACCTGTGCTTTCGTATCTGCAATGATTTTCTCCGCCTCATCTTTCTGCAATAAAAAGCGGGCGTGCTGGGAAAGAATATTTTTCGCATTCGCGAACCTGCCTTGATCTCCACACACTAGCGCCAGATCGCGGCGGTCAAGGCTTACGACGGGCGACGGCGTGAGGTCATACGCGGGCGACAGCGCCCAGTCAACATTTCTGGCTAAGAGGGCATGGTTGCGCGGATGGTCGTCAATGTTGGAAATCAGGGCATTGAAACAAATGCGGCGGAAGAGTTCGCGAGCATCTTTGTCCGCCTCTGCGACGATGCGGCGCATTTCCTCGACAAGGAGGATATAAGACCATCTCTCTCGTGCGTCGTTGGTTTCGTCGGAGTGCAGCACAGTGAGTCCACTCATCATGCGCGCGCGCGTGTAGCCCTCCGGCGTCTTTTCCCGGTCAAACCGTTTGACGAGCAAGATGTCTTTGCCGCCTACGGCTTCGATTCGGCTTTCGGGCACGTTGATTCCGCATTGCCGGGCGAGGCGGAGCATTGCATATTCAACGCGAGCATAGTTCCAGCGGTCATCCGCTCGGTTGAATTTGGCCATCCAAAGCCCGTCGTCATCCTGCACGACTACCTTCGGACGAGCGCCGCCCATCGACGTGCAGAGCAGCAGCAATTCTTGAACCTGAGGAGAAGCCGGGTCCGAAGGAATTTCGTCCTTAATCAATGCGTCGGCAAGATCCTGCAGTTTGGCGAGGTCGAGGGTCTTGTTGAACTTTTTCTGAGGGGCGGGAGGCGCATTGCCAAGCCCGAAGCCGAGCGCTCCCGCTCGATCATCGGGAGATTCGAGGAGGTAGTCCATTTCTCCCAGATTGGTTTTTCCTGCGTGCTTTTCGATGACACGGCGTCCCCAATAGTCAGGGCCGGCGTCACGCAGTGCACCGAACATGCCTTTCAGATACACGGTGCTGTAGGTTTCGTTGGACAGCTTCAATTCGACAGGGTCGATTGGCACTGCGTCAGCATTCTTAAGGTAGCTTTGCCCGTAGACAAAGCGTCCGAGTGGCGTGCCCGATTCTGTCTGGCCCAGTACAAATTTTCCCGCTGTAATCGCTAAAGTCCTGCCCGGAAGCGTGATGTAGACGAAACATTCCCGGGCTGAATTAGAACTCATTGTCGAGCTCTCCACTTTTGCGGGCGCGTTTGCCGTCCTTGGCAGATGCTAATGCAAGGCCTTCCTTGTCAGATAGAGGATCCGCCAGCCTTTCGAGCGGACTCAGCAAGTCATATGCCCAGAGCAACGCCGCGTAAACGGCCATGCCCGTCGATGGTTTGCCGCTCTCGGCATCCCGAATGGCGCGCGACCCAGTACCAATTCTTTTGGCAACTTTTTCGATGGTTTGCTGTCGCCGCAGTCTTGCCAGGCGTAAGTTGCGGCCGACCTTTTTCAAGGTCTGTTCGACTGCGTAAGGTGGGGCTTCCAACAGCTTGTTATGAGCAACCATTTGTCTCCTCAAGAGCACGTAAAGTCCTTTAATGTGCCCTTAAGAGCATATCAGATATTTTGCCGGACAGCAACGAAAGTGCCCTTGAGGGCATATTAAACGGGATAATGTGCTTTTAAGAGCACTAACGGAACGCCAATGGACTTGGAGGTGATCCTCGTTGATCAGTAGTCTGAACTGTTCTGACGTCACGATATTATGTGATTCTCAATAGTGTGCCAACTTTTGTGCCCACCCTACAAACATTTTGGGACATTCGCGCGCGTGTTCGACTAACTCTTTGGCTTAGCGGCCCTTGGCATCCTCCCCTCTGAGCACGAGGCAAGTCGACGCTGCCTTGGCAACGAGCCGGCCGCGTTCGTCCGTGATCTCGCACTCGACGTAGCCCAAGCTCTGCCCGCGGCGCACAACTCTTCCCTCGGCCTTGAGGTGAGCCTCCCAGACAGGACGGAAGAAATTGATCTTCAGTTCCACGGTTGTAAAGGATTCCTTCGGCGGGAGTGTGCTCGCGAACGCCATTCCCATCGCGGCATCCGCAATGTCGCACAGAATCCCTCCGTGGAGCGTACCCATGGGGTTTGCGTGTTGTGGTCCAGCTGACAGCGTGACGGTAGCTCTTCCTTCGGCAATCTCTTTAGCCTCAAATCCTATGAGACGTGCAACCGGCACATCGTTTGTCTTCGCCCGTGTTCTGAAATCCGATTCGACAGGTATGCCCGGCGTGCTCATGACTTTTTCTCCCTCCCTTTAAACTCCTTCGCACGAACACTGGTTTCGAAATACTCCTCCAGATGACGGCAGGCCAGATTCCGCGCGGTGTCTTGTCGATGCAGTCGGCTCACCAATAAGCTCCCTTCGAGTGTCCCAACAATCAGCGTCGCCAATTCGAAGGAATTGACACTCCTGCGAATCTCCCCTCGCCGCTTCCCCTCGTCAATAATCCATCGGAGACGGTCAAGCCAGGAGTTAAGAGCTCGCTGTGCCTTTACCCTCAATTGGGGATTTCCATCGTCTGAATCCATTGCCGTGTTCAGCAGGGGACATCCGCCCGGCACAAGCCCGGCTCGCCGATCCCGAAAGTTCCGCACGATCTGCTTCAAACGGTCTACGGTGTTGAAGATCTCCAGCGTGCCTTCAAAGCGCGTGTCGATCGCCAGGTTCCAGGCGTAGTCGAAAGCCTCGGCCGCAAGCTGTTGCTTGCTTTCGAAATGCCGGTAGATTCCGCCCTTTTCCAAACCGGTGGCCTTCATCAGGTCGGATAGCGCAGCTCCTTCGTAGCCGTGCTGATTGAAGATGGGGGCCGCCTCACGAATGATTTCCTGTCGCGTTTGTTCACCTTTCCGCATTTCTCTACTCCCGCCAATAAATGCTCTGCGACCAACTGGTCGCTAATTGGATTGTACCAGATATTAGATGAGACCGAACGGTCTCTTGTTGCATCAAAGAGGCCTTGGAACACGTATGAGCGCTGCAACGGCCTCCATTCCGGTTCCGTACGTAGCCGCCGAGCGGCCTGCCATCAATACCTGGGTCGTCGCAGTGGTCGTCACGCTCGCTACATTCATGGAGCTGCTCGACACGGCCATCGCCAACGTCGCCCTGCCGCATATCGCCGGCGGTCTTGCCGTCAGCTACGACGAAAGCACCTGGGTGCTGACCAGCTATCTGGTGTCCAACGCTGTCGTGCTCCCGCTTTCCGCGTGGCTGAGCCGCGTGTTTGGACGTAAGCGCTATTACATGACTTGCGTTTTCCTGTTCACAATGAGTTCCCTGTTGTGTGGATTGGCGCCCAGCTTGGGGTTGCTGATTTTCTTCCGCGTCTTGCAAGGCGTTGGGGGAGGCGGCCTTGCACCAGTGGAGCAAGCGATTCTCGTAGACACATTTCCCCCAAGCAAGCGGCCGGCGGCTTTTGCCCTTTACAGTATGGCCATCGTCACCGCGCCGGCGGTAGGTCCTCCGTTGGGCGGCTGGATCACCGACAACTGGAGTTGGCGCTGGGTCTTCTTCATCAACATTCCCATCGGAATCCTGTCGCTGATTCTCACCAAGCGTTTGGTATCGGATCCGCCCGAGTTCACGCGTCAGGTCGAAGCCGCGCGGCGCGACGGCAGGCTCAAGATTGACGGCCTGGGAATTGTCCTCGTTGCCCTGGGGTTTGCGTGCCTCGAGGTCGTACTTGACCGCGGCCAAACCGAAGATTGGTTTGAGAGCAACTTCATACTGGTCTTCTTCTCCGTGGCCGTAGTCGCCCTGGTCATTGCAGCCATCTGGGAGTGGCGGCATCCCGATCCCGTTGTGGAGATCCGGCTTCTCGGCGAGCGAAACTTCGCCATCGCCAACTTCTTTTATTTTCTGTTTGGCTTCACGCTTTTTGGATCAACCGTGCTGATTCCAAAAGTGCTCCAGAGCCTCTACGGCTATACCGCTACCGACGCAGGGCTTGTCCTGGGTCCCGGAGCGATGGTCATCGTAGTTCTTGCGCCGGTGATGGTCAGGCTGCTGCCAAAGGTTGGCGTGAAGCCGATGATCGCGGTGGGCTACTTCATTTTCGCTCTAAGCATGTGGTACTACGCGAGTTTCGATCTGGGCACCGACTACAAGCATGAGGCGCTTGCTCGCGCGATTCAGGGCTTGGGCATTGCTCCACTCTTCATTCCCGTGAGCCAGCTTGCTTATTCATTCTTGCCAAAAGAGAAGAACAACAAAGCGTCCAGCCTGACGAACCTCTTCCGAAACCAGGGAGCCAGCTTTGGCATCGCGTTTGCCACCACGGTGGTGGCTCGCCGAGCTCAATACCATCGTTCTGTGCTTGTTGCGCACGCCACTCCGCTAGACGCACCCTACCGGGCGGTTTTGACAAGACTGTGCGCGTATTTTGCGCAGCATGGTTACTCAGCGGCCGACGCGTCGATCCACGCGCACGCGCAATTTGGCAGGATCTTGGATCAACAGGCTTCTTTCCTGGCCTCCCTCGATTGCTTCTGGCTGCTGGGCTGCGCCTGCTTGATTGGAGCACCTTTGGTTTTCTTCACACGCAAATTCAGGTCGGCTGGTCCTGGCTCAGCACACTAAGGGCCGGACAGCAAGGCCTGAAAGGAGGTTGCAGAAATGATTTGGGTTGGCAGTTTCAAGCCCCTGCAATCCGCGCTCGCCAAACTTGATTTCACTGATGCGCCCTTAGAAGTGGATACTTGGGTGCGGAGCGAGATCGGCCTGATCTCGCCGCTAGTGGACTGGCTCATGAGCCTGATAACTGTATCGCGCTGTGTTTTGGGAGACGAGCAGTTCGTCGAACTCGCCCTTCGCGAAGCCCTGAGTAACGCGATGCTCCACGGCAATCGATTGGACACAGGCAAGTTGGTTCACATCCGCTGCTGCTGTGAATACGGCCACGGAGTGTTCATCATCGTCAGAGATCAAGGACATGGATTCGACCCCAGCAACGTTCCTAATCCTCTGGCGGTCGAAAACCTAGGTGCCGAACACGGGCGCGGCATCCACTTAATGAAATTGGCTATGGATGAAGTTTCCTTTGAACGACAAGGAACAGAGGTCCGTATGCGCAAGGCATCAGGGCTCAAGCAAGAAATAGCTGCCTGGCGCCCTCATGACAGAATTGCACGACGGCCAGTTAGCAGACCCTCGCTGGGGGTTCGAGTTTTTGAGTCGCGCCAGCGGGATAGGGCTTAGATAAAGGTCGGGGCTATGGGATGCCTGGGGCGACGTGATCCCGCGGTTCATTTAACTCATTGTGCGGGTTGTTCAGGAATCGGAAGGCTGGCACCTGGGAACAAAAGAAGTATAACCATTTGTGCTTTTAAGCATCACATAGTGCGCAGGAGAAGTTATGTCAGTGAAAAGCGTCCAATTTGCGGTTGCCGCGCACATCATGGCTGCCCTGGGTTACAAGCACGGCGAGGGAATCTCCTCGGCGACTCTGGCCGAGAGTGTGAACGCCGACCGTACTTTCGTTCGAAAGTCGCTCTCCAAGCTCTCGAAAGCGGGCTTGGTCGTAACGAAGCGGGGCAAGAGCGGAGCGAGCATGCTTTCGCGGTCTCCGCGACAAATCACACTTCTCGACATATACCGTGCCAGTGCGGCACCACCAGCGTTTGCGATTCACTCCTATCGTGTGGAAAAGAGGTGTCCGGTCAGCTGTCACCTCAAGGAGTGCATGTCGGGGCTACTCTCTCAAGCTCAGAACAGTTTCGAGAGATCGCTCGGGAAAATTACTGTGGCTGATCTGGTTGGTCAGATCCGGCAGAAGACGCATTGACTTTTTTGATTTTAATTGTGCAGATTAAAAGAACAATACACCAGGAGAATTACGCAAATGCTGACGGAAACGGAACTGGCGTCGGACGAGCGGGCGGACAGCAAGGAGCGGCAAAGCAGTGGACGTACGTCGGCCAAGCTGTGGGTTGCCGCTGGGCTAGCAGGGATAGTGTTTGTAGGTGCATGGCTCAAGTATTCGCCTCGGGCAAGCGGGAGTTCCGCCGCTGCTTCGCCTGCTGCACTTCCACAAGTCGTGGTGAGCAAGCCGCTGGCGCAAGACATCGATACACGGCTGGGCTTCCTCGGCCAATTCGCGGCGGTTTCGCAAGTCGAACTGCGCGCGCAGGTAGGCGGGACGCTTACGGGAATATTTTTCAAGGACGGGGACATCGTTCGGAAGGGCGACTTCCTTTTCACAATTGATGCTCGACCCTACGAAATAACACTTGCCGAAGCGAACGCCCAGCTTGAGGTTGCAGCTGCCCGACTGGAACTGGCTGAACGGCAACTTGACCGTGCAAAGGATCTGGAGCAGAGCAACGCTGGATCGGTCGAGAACGTTGACCAGCGCATATCCGATCAGCGGTCGGCGCGAGCTGCGGTCGAAGAGGCCAAAGCCCGAATCCGCGATGCACAGTTCGACCTCGACCATTGCAGGATTACGGCGCCGTTCACAGGGCGCATGGGCACGCATCTCGTTTCGGTGGGCAATTTGATTGCTGGCAGTCGCACAGCGACGAGTCCGACCACACTGCTCGCGACGCTCGTGTCACTTGATCCGATCTATCTTGACTTTGATATGAGCGAGTCCGATTTCCTCGCGTACTCCAAGTATCGCGGCCATCTCAAAGGAGGGCATGTTCAGAAGGTTGAGGTTGCGCTTGGCGACGACAATCAGTACGCGCGAAGCGGCGTATTCGATTTCCTGGACAATGTCCTTGACCGTTCGAGCGGCACAATCCACGCCAGGGCTACAGTTGCGAATCCCAATCTGGTTTTGACTCCCGGCCTGTTCGCTCGCGTTCGATTGGTCGTCGCTCCTCCTTCACCGACCCTCCTCGTGCCAGACAGCGCAGTACTGCCTGACCAATCGCAACACATGGTTATGACGGTTTCGGCGGACGGCACGGTCGCGCCAAAGCGAGTGGAAGTAGGAGAGATTCGCGACGGTTTGCGAGTGATCCGGTCCGGACTCGCGCCGAACGACCGGGTCATCCTGGACGGGCTACTGCACGCCGCGCCCGGAACCAAAGTCGCGACTCAGGACGGCACGATCCGTCATGACGGCGGTCAGGAGTAAAGAGAGACCAAAACATGCGCCTGACACACTTCTTTATCGAACGACCCCGCTTCGCGATCGTCCTAAGCGCTTTCGTGACGCTGCTCGGGCTGGGTGCGCTCGCGATTCTGCCAGTCGCACAGTACCCGGAAATCGTCCCGCCCACGGTGCAGATCACCACGGTGTATCCGGGGGCATCCGCGGATACGGTGGCACGCACCGTGGCGACGCCGCTCGAACAGCAGATCAATGGCGTCGAAAACATGCTCTACATAGGCAGTCAGTCGACCGGCGACGGCAGGCTCACGATCACGGTTACCTTCCGCATCGGAACCGATTTGAACGTCGCGCAGATGCTGACGCAAAACCGTGTCCAGGACGCTTTGCCACGGTTGCCGGAAGACGTACAACGTCTCGGTGTCCAAGTCAGGAAAGCGACACCGACCATCCTTCTGGCCATTCACGTCTACTCGCCGGATAGTTCGCGTGACAACCTGTATCTCTCAAACTACGCAACCTTGCACGTCAAGGATATTCTCGCGCGCCTCGAGGGTGTCGGAGATGTGCAG
>Ga0210409_10007523_pt1 | contig 11214 bp, 7 predicted proteins | sample IncBWH17MmetaG_FD_161649 | JGI IMG/M metagenome (GOLD analysis project Ga0210409, IMG submission 161649) | Forest soil microbial communities from Barre Woods Harvard Forest LTER site, Petersham, Massachusetts, United States - Inc-BW-H-17-M | ecosystem: Environmental > Terrestrial > Soil >...
CCAAAGGCGATGACAACGACGTTCAGGGCACTGAATATTGCATCGGATTTCCTAGGACAATTACCCGCGCCGAGGATGCCATTACGCACCAGCGCACCACGCTTGGCTCGCACGAACGCATCGGAATTTTCCGCATCTTCAGGCGCGACGCCGGCTGCAGAGCCATCTACACCGCACATGTGACGTCCGCTATTGACCAAATTTGTGCCACACTTCGCGAACATCGCCGTGGATCTGAACCGCGAGCACCACGTCCTTTACCGCTCGTTCATCATAGGCCACGAGCGTCGACACATCCGGCACTTCAAATGTCACCCGTCATCGATCGAAGACCGGATCGTTCAGCAGATGAGGCAGGCATTTTTCGATGCCAGGGTTCCGAATATGGTGCCGAACGCTCGGCAGCGGTCCGGTCTGAATACCGATCGACGAGAACCCAAAGTGTCAAACTCGGTTTTCTCGATCTCGGCCTAGCGACTGAAGATCAGCAGAGTGAACGTATTGGGCAATAGCGACGGGCGAGGCCGCGGATTCTCGGCAGTCGGCTCCGGTGCTTGCCCAAATTCTGACGTCACCGTGTAAATATTGTGATTCGACGTGTCGAGGGCCATTGTGCGGGCCCCGCGCTGCGTAGAGATGGTCTGAACCACGCGATACTTGTCGGGCGAGTCTTGGTGTGCGACTGTGATCGTGCCGTCGCCGCACGATGCAAATGCCAGGCCCGTCTCTGGATCGAAACGGTTTGCGTCGACGCCTTGGCCGATTGGTACGGTGGCCACGACTTTCCCGTTGGTGTAATCCACGAACGCCATCATATTGTTGTGGCAGCCAATTATAAGCCGTTTGTGAGTTGTATCGATTGCCTGGCCCGACGGTGAGTCACAAGGTGCGAGCGGCCAGGTATTAATCACTTTCAGTGTCTTTGAATCGAACTCGCGCAGTAAGTTCTTATCTTCTATGTTTACGAAAATATGACCTTCGCCATCAGTTTGGGCAGTTTCCGGCTTGCCGCCCAGTGGAATATTGCCTAACACGGTTCCTGCCTTGGCGTCGATCGCCGTTGCGTCATTCCCGTCGCGCCCGTTAAACGTAAAAACGCGCTTCGCCACCGGATCGTAGAGGATAGCGTCTGTGTCCCGCCCGGGAATCTTGACCTCGACAATGATTTTGAATGTCCCCGGGTCTAAAATCGTCACCGAACTGCCGCTTCCGTTGCTCGTAAAAGCCCGATTGAGATCTGGCGCGAATTCCACAGCATGGGCTCCCTGCGTGTTCGGAATGTCTGCAACCAATTTACCCTCGGGGTCGACCACCATGGTGTGTGTGCCGCGCGCGATGAATATCCGGTGGTTAGCTGGATCGACCGTAAAATAGTCCCAACCGCCATCTCCTCCGAGAACGACTTTCTTAAACAAGTGATATTGGCCGGCGCTCGGACTCTGGGGGACAGCCGCCCCTACGTTTGCTAAGGCCAGCGGATACAGAAGGAGTCCAAGGCCAGTGCTCAGCACCTGGATGCTCTTCCGCACCGACATCAATCGATCTTCTAGGTTTCGGAGATACATACACACTCCGTTCGCGATCAGCCCGGGTATTGGAGGGCACCATTCTGAATGAACTACATGTAAACCGCTAACGCCCGCGTCCACCTGGCCCTAGAAAATAAGCTTCAGCGCGAACTGAATTTCTCGCGGGTTGTACAGGGTGTTGCTGCTGGTGATTGATCCGAATCCCCCTGCATTCGTGGCCGGCGTACCTACTCCCCCCGCAAATGCGGTGATCGTGTTGTTCGGCGTTCCGAAGTTCGGCGTATTCGTCAGATTGAACGCCTCGGCCCGGAACTCCAGCTTCATCGACTCCCTCAGGTTGAAATCCTTAAAGAGAGACAAGTCGATCCTCTTCTCCGCCGGGCCAAAAAGCTGATTGTGGCCCTCGTTGCCCGGAAAACCGAACGGCTGCAGAACAAACTGCGAAATATCGAACCACTCATTGATGCTCTTGTGAAACGAGCCAGAAGACCGGACCCGATTCGGACGATCGGGCGTATTCGCTAGCCCCGTCTGGCTGAAGTTAGTGTCGGCGTTAAACGGCAAGCCGCCCTCGAACGAATAGATGCCGTTCACCTGCCAGCCCTTGACGATCTGGCCTCTCAATCCAGTGAGCGACTTCCCGAACGGAAACTCATAGTCAACCGTGACCGCGACGCGATGGCGAACGTCGAAGTCGCTGAATCCCCAGTCGTATCGCGGTTTGTTCGGGAGTATAGTGCAGACGTCGCATGGCCCGCCTGGACCACCCACATCGGCCAGCGCCTGAGCGTAGGTGTAATTGGCCCCCACAGTCAGTCCTTTCCCGGACCGTCGCGTGAAGATAACGTTCAGCGCGTTATAACTGTTCTCTCCATTGCTTTCCAGCAAAGAGATCAGGCCAACATAGGGCAGTTGAGAGTAGAACGGCTGGCAGGGACTTGGCTCGGCAATCGGAACGTTTAGCACGAAGCCGCACCCCGTGAGCCCGGGCGGGCCCGGGATGTTGACATCGTTGACCGTACGCCCGAGGTGGCGTCCCGGTTCGCCAACCCACCCGACGGAGACGTCATTCGCCCCAAAAGCCTTCTCCAGAGTCAGGTTGCCCATGATAATCAAGGCGTTCTGGAATTTCTGCTGTGTCGAGTCGCCGACTGAAAGGCCCCCACTGCCTGGGGCCACAACAGCTGCACCGCAAGCGGCGACAAGGCATTCCGTGATGGGTTGCTCCGAAGGGAACGGCAGCGCGGTACTTAGGTTCTGATTGATTGCTAAGACATTGGTGGCAAATGGCTGGTTAGCCAGTTGAGACGGACCAGCGGTCGCGGACACATAGTAGCTCGTGCCGAATCCGCCGCGCAGCACAAAACTGTGGGGAAGGCTCGCGGCAAATCCGATGCGCGGCTGGAACATGTTGTGCTGTGTGGGAAGATTAACGGATGGGCTGACACCATCTTGGCCTGCAACGAGAATCTTGCCCCCTGCCCTCACACCCGGATCAGTCGGGTCGAAGTTGGACAGGTTGTTGTGCTTATCGGTGAATGCCGTGAACACGTCGTACCGAAGCCCGAGGTTGAGCGTCAGCCAATGCTTCACGCGCCAGTCGTCCTGCGCGTACGAGCCGATCTCCCAATCGCGGTTCTCCAGGGCAACTAGCGCCATGTTCTGCGTGGTCACGGCTGTCGCACCAGTAAGCAGAGAGGCGAAGGCATTCCCTCCTCCCGTAGCTCCGCTCGTTTGCGTCGAGTTAAATTGGAACCATCCTTTAAAAAGTTGCTGATAACGCGTCCAGTTGCGACGCAGCAGACTTCCCCCGAACTTCAAGCTATGAGGGCCCTTCGTCCAGGTCAGGGCACCGGTATATTGAAAATTGGTGTCCCAATAGTCCGTGGGAAGAGCAAACTGGTCTCCCAGTGAGGAGTAATTGTCTGTTTGGAAAGATACGAGAGCCAGTCCGTCGGTGTCCTTGATGCTGGGGACATTCACGTTCGCTGGCCCGCCGAAAAGCGTGTTGACGTTGTGTCCTCTGTTGTTCGCCGTCGACAGGCTCACGTATCGCGAAATCCCCGCGCGCAGGTCGAGGAGTAGGTCTGGCCGGAAGATGTGGTCCCAGCCAAGCGTGATGTTCTGCTGGCGTCCATAGTTTGAGCCCGGAAACGTCCCCCCGATCGGCACGGACGCATTGCCGAAAACAGTGATCCCAGCAACCTGAACACCGGGGAAGGCTCCGGGAAAGCTGGAATCGCCGTTGTTGATCGTATACCGGCCGAAAAATGTGTCCTTGTCGCTGAAATGGTGGTCGATTCGAACATCTGCCGTGTGGAAGTATTGGGTTTTGTTTGGGCTATTGACGAACTGGCAGTTCGGCGCCGACACCGAATTCGTAGCCGTGCATCCGGTAATCACGGGGTACAGCTTTGAATAGTTCACCGCGATTGGGTTGAGCGCACTCGACGGAATAATGTTGTTCGGGAATGGCAGATGTGTGTTCGGATCGTAGATGGCGGTTCCAAGCGGGAGTAAATCGGAAAAGTTTCCAGGCAATCCAGCCGCGAGTCCTCCCGTTGTTGACGCGACAGGACAGCCCGCGCCGGTCAGCTCGCAAGGTGTCGGCACGAACGCCGTTTGCGTCTGGCCTTTGATAATCCGCAGGCCCTCGTAATCCGCGAAAAAGAACGTCTTGTTCTTCCGAATGGGGCCGCCCAGGCTGCCGCCAAACTGGTTCTGCCGGAATTCCCCCTTTTTCCCTGCCAGCGGGTTGCCCGCCTGAGGGTTGTTAAAAACATCCTTGGCGTCAAACATGTCGTTGCGAAGGAATTCGAACGCCGTTCCATGAAAGCTATTCGTTCCCGATTTCGTGATCATGGTGATAACCGCGCCGCCAACTCGGCCCGTGTCCGCCTCGAAAAGGTTCGTCTCCACCTTGACCTCCTCCAAGGAGTCAATCGATGGCTTCACGATGGTCGTCGCGATCGAACGCTCATTATTGTCCATCCCATCGAGCAAGAAATTGTTGGTCGAATCGTTTTGACCATTGGCAGAGACCGACGACGTCTGGCGTCGATCATCTGGGCGGGTACCTCCGCCGAGCGAACTCTGAGTCCCCTCATTCGCCCCCGGAGCAAGTTGCACGAGCGTGATGACGTTGCGGCCATTGGTGGGTAGGTCTTGAGTGGCCTCACTTGTCACCAAGCCGCCAACGGTCGAGCTGTCGGTCTGGAGAATGGGAGCAGACGTGGCCTGAACTTCCACGGTTTGGGAGGCACTCCCAACCTGCATCTTCGCGTCCACGCGCGCACGATCACCTGCCGCCAACGTTATGCTGGGAGCTGCGAATGTCTTGAAACCGCTCGCTTCCACCGAAACCGAGTAATCGCCGACCGGCAACAAAGTGAAGGCATAATCGCCGGATGCGCCCGTCTGCAGGGAGCGCGAGACGTTCGTGCCCAGGTTCTTGATGGTGACTCTGGCGCTGGCCACGACCGCACCGCTGGCGTCCGTGACCGTGCCAACTACGTCCGCCGTGTTCTGCGCCTTCGCTGCGCCACTCCAGAGAAACGAAACGAAGGAAAGTGTAGCGAGCAACATCAAGCGGCTACAAAGTTGATTCATCATATCGCAGCCTCCCCGAAAGATTTAATGTCTGAGCACCGGATGGTCAGGAGAGTCCTCGCCATCAATCCATCGTTCGCCGTGCGCGGAAAAGAAACACAAGGCTTCCAGGTTTCGGGGCCGGTAACACAGGTGCCTAACCACTTCCGTCACAATTTAAAATTATCGGTTGAACTCAACCGCCGTCATACTTCATATATGAACGCTCATATATACTTGGCGACTACAAAAGTCAATACTTTATTTAGTAATGGAATTTCTCCACCAGTTATTGCGAGGGGCGTAGGGTGCTGCTTCGTTTTCTGGCTATTTGCCGGAAATGCAGAGAGATCCGAAAAGCCTTGGTTTCCTTGTTACTGAGGAGACTTCAGTTAAGGCTCGGCCATCGACAACCGTGCAGCAATGCCCACCGTAAGCATCTCATTTCAAAGCAGAGTGGAGGTTTCTCGCGAGTGACAAGTCTCATGCTCCGACTGGAGGAATCGAGTGGCTGCTTTCGCGTTAGCAGAGGTCATCTGGGTAATCTTGCGGCGCCCCTGCGGGGAAAAGCATCAAAGCAATTCGAGTTCGTGGCCGCCAAACCGGCAGCACTCGATTCCCACCATTTTGTGTCGAGGGGAGTCGCTCGGAACTGCCACGAATGGTTCACCTAATGCAGCTCCATTTTGTCAACAATGGAATATCTTTGAAACTGCAGCGCAGAACATTGACCCGCCGCTCGCAGCACGGTTACATGGACACCAGCGCATCGACTACCGGACCCCCGTCACTGGAAAACCTGAGTGTTTTGGAGAAAGCATCGATGTGTGCGGGCTTCAACGATAAGCTGGCTGCTATCTATTGTCGCCAAGGGACGACTGTGCGTTAGCCTTGCTAAGGAGCACGCGAGGCAACGTAAGAAGCAATTGCCAGCATGTCGTCTTCAGTCAAGTTGACGACAACCGGTTTCATCGGCTCGACTCCGGCTCCGCCCCGTACCCCGGCCTGCATGTTGTAAAGCTGGCGAACGATATAGAGGGGCGAGCGACCCGCAATCTTCGGCACTGCACCCAAGCCCTTCAGCGTTTGACCATGACAGGCCACGCAAGGAGTCGTTTTGCCATCTCCCCCTGTGGTAACTAGCATTTCACCCTTGGCGATACTGCCTATCGGAACGTAAGCAACGAAGCCGGAATGCGGATCGTAACTTCGCGCCAATTCCGGCTCCTCGGGCACCTCGATGATGCGATCGCCGAGCGGTTCCTTACTGCTATCCGGAAACGGAAGGCGCAGCCGCGTAAAGAGAACATAAGTTCTTGGGACCTTGTCGGCTTCGAGCACCTTAACCCACGGCCCTGTTTTCAGTGAAGCAAACCACTGGCTCGCCAACTGCGCATCCTCTTCCGTTAATCCCTTTGCTATGGAATCCATCGGAGGAGCGATTCTGGCTCCACTCTTGAAATCAGCGATTTGACTCATCAGATATCCAACTGAGAGGCCGGTGAGATTCGCGGACTGCGGATGACCAAAGCCCGACGCGAGATGACAATAAGAACAGGCTTGGACCGGCCCTCCGCGGCCGTGCCGGACGACTTCGGGCATAGCTGGATGCTCGTCGGGAAACCAGTCCGGAGGATTGAATGGATTGATCTGCTCCTCGGTGTAAGTGCTCTTACTTCCAGGTACGTGCTGAAGAGGTTGATCCTCGTCGCCACCCGGCCGAGCGTTGTCCGGCATGGGGAAAGCCCAACTCAAATCTTTGAGTGTTGCCTGCCGTGCAGGTTCGGCTCGCCTCTCGGCAAGATAGACGGATGCAACCACCAGGACAAGCATCAGGTGCTTCACTGGCTAGAGCCCCCCCAAAATTTAGCCTTTTCACTCGTGCTACCGCAACGAAGAAAAGACAGTCACACTTTAGGTTCTGTAAAGTGCTCCGCTAACGCTGGCGAGATTAGATTTATGTTGTGCCCCGAAGCCGGATGTCCCGAGAGGATGACCCCACATAGATAGCGCGGGTGTCGGGCAAGCTGGTCCACTGATGATCCGATGCGGACCAGTAAGAAAGCTGCCGACCATCAATGCGGACCTTTACGATTTTGGATTGCCCAGGAGTCAATTCGACGCGCTCGAAACCAGCCAATGATTCCGGCGCCATAGGCGCCGGCGGACGGCTGACCGGTCCAATGTAAATCTGCGCCACCTCCGAGCCTTCCACGGTGCCAACATTTTTGATTGCGAACGTCACGTCAACTCCGTCAGCGCTGTGCGAAATCCTAAGGCCCGAGTACTGGAACCGCGTATAGGAGAACCCATGTCCGAAGGCAAACAGGGGCTCGATGTTTTCCTGATCAAACCAGCGATACCCAACGGCAGTACCTTCGGAGAACTTCACCAACGGAACATCGCCAGCGCTTGCGCCGCCCCCTGCACTGGATTGCGGGACTCGCTCTGGGTGGCCCGGCGCATACGCAGCGCTGTCAGCCAGCTTCACTGGAAACGTAAACGGGAGCTTGCCACCAGGGTTCGCCCGGCCAAGAAGCAGATCCGCGGTTGCCTGTCCGCCTTCCTGGCCTGGGTACCACATCTCTAGAATGGCGCGGACGTTCTGCTTCCACGGCATCGTAACCGCAAATCCAGTATTCAAGACGACGATCGTTCGCGGGTTCGCTACGGCCACGCGTTGGATCAATTCGTCCTGCATGTCGGGGAGAGCCAGTTTATTGCCGCCCAGAGACCAGGCGAACACGACAGCTGTACGTGCAGATTTCGCCGCGGCTACCGCTCTCTCAATATTGGATCGAAGCAATTCAGGTGTCATCCAATTGAAACGAATTTCGAGCGGCTTCCGGCCAGTGGAGATGGCCGTGACCTCGATCGGATGCGGGCCCGCGCTCAAATGTAGCGTAACGCGAGGATTGTTGCGGCCATCGGTAGTAGGCAGAAGGCTCGCCCATTTTTTGACAATTGCGCCGTTTGGTCCCTCGTCAAGACCACCGAATCCCGGCGGGACGACCCCCCCTCGCGCAGTGAACACTTTTCGCGCGTCGATCGTGATACCGCCGTTTCCATTGGCGCCGTCGCCAACGGCGGCCTGCAGCATGAACGTGTAGTCACCTTCGACGGGAATCGCCAGGGTTCCCGTCCATGTGTAAGACGTTCCGGGCAGGAGGGCTGAGGCGCCTCTAAAATCCATGCTTTCGTCAATTCTTGTCTCGGCACTCGGCGGCATGGTCTGTTTGCGGAGGAGACCTGCTTGACGATCGTGCGAGAGCGCCGCACCGGAAAGTGGCACACCGGTTAAGTCATCTCCAACCGCATAGCTGACGTTTGTCTGTCCCTGTGGGCCTGCAGCTCGCTGAAGTGCATCGAGAGGACTGACAAATCGCTCCTCGAATCCGTATCCCCGCTCCCCCCCGGCGCCGACGGCGAGCTGCCCGGCCGTGGGCCCGATCAAGATAAGCGAACCTAGGTCCGAGCTCTTTATCGGCAGGATGTTGCCTTCATTTTTGAGAAGTACAGCCGACTCTTCCGCGATGCTCTGGGCGCTCTTGGCATCCGCTTCGACGTCAATCGTTGCGTCGCGCTCCGCCGCGCTTGAGCCGAACATGTGAAAGTGATCCATCTCATTGAGGATGTGTCCGACGGCCCCATCCAAAGCGGATTCAGGGAGCTTTCCCGTCCTAATCGCTTCGGCTAGCGGCTGGGTGAAATACGTCTTCGTGCCTTCGCGCGGGCCAGGCATTTCGAGGTCGAGGCCCTTAATGATCGCTTCGGTGCTGTGAGTCGCGCCCCAATCTGAAGTGATGAACCCCCCGAAGCCCCAATGCGTACGGACAATTTCATTTTGCACTTGGGTGTTTTCGCATGAATACGGGCCGTTCAACTTGTTGTAGGCACACATGATCGAGGAGGCCCCTGCTCGAATGGCCGCTTCGAACGCCGGCAGATAAATCTCGTGGAGCGTGCGCTCATCAATCTCGACATTTCCGGCGCCGTTATATCCCGCCAAGTGCTTGATCTGAGCCATCACCCCTTGATCCTGCACGCCACGGGTAAACTCCGCGGCCATGACCCCCACCAAATAGGGATCTTCGCCAAACGTCGTCTGATTCCGACCGAATAGCGGGTCACGGTCGATGTTGATATGCGGACCTAACAGTACGTCCTGGTGAAGCGTGCGGGCTTCGTGCCCCAACACTCCACCATAGAGGCGCGCAGCCGTGGGATCAAACGTCGCGGCCAGCCCAATGGGAGAAGGCATCGCGGTCGCGGCCTTGTTCACGTTAACCCCGGCAGGACCGTCGGCGAACCGAAGCGGAGGAATCCCTAAGCGCGGCACGCCCGGCCAATAGCCAGCCTCCCCTAGGCTGTCCGGGTCCGGCATACCATGAACAAGGGACAACTTTTCATCGAGCGTCATTTTCCCGATGAGGGTTTGGATGTTAGCGCTCGAAGTTGTTTCGCGTGTCTCCAGGCGAAATGGCGTGGCCAGCAGAATAGCAATGATGGCCAGCCATCCCCACCGCTCGACGGCCTTCCGACGCATAGACACATCCTCTGCGGGGTTCGGGGTCGTGATCACCGCGCGTGATCGAGTGGCTAGTTCTTACCGACGTCGTCCTTGGGACGAGCAATGTCGTGATAGAGTCGGGTTCCATCCGGTCGAATGGCGTAAAAAAGGGATGCTCCCTTTGCGCCGTCCCTCATCGGGTGCGCGACCAACGTAATGGGATCACCGGGCTTATAGCTCAACTTCGTCCATCCTTGGCGGGCCATGATGGAGGGGGCTCCGCCCTCAACGTCCCACGTTCCGACAGTGCTTGGATCCCCAGCACCCTGTGCCACTTTGACGATGATATGCGTATGGGGATTTTCCCAGTTGTATTCCACAACGATGCCCGCATAAGTGGAATTCTTTTCCATATCGAACATGCTGAAGCCATGGTGGGCGAAGATGGGAAACGCAGCGAACAGTATGCCAGCGGCGATCGAGAATAATTTTGACTTTGACATTCTTTCAACTCCTTTGAAGAGGCTTTCCCTCACACTGCATCGCTAAAATTACCCGTCCAAATCCAAAACCTAGACCGCTGTCCCCCAACCAAGCCCATGGAGATACTTATACCCTCGCGTTGCCTCCTGCACCGGATCTAACCCGGGTGCGCCGTCTCTTTCGAGATAGAAGAGCGGACCAGCTACCGCCTTTGATGCGGCATAAATGCCGGCAAAGTCAACGATTCCGTCGCCCGGCGCAGCGACCTTCTTGTCCTTGGTTAAGTCTTTCAAGTGAAAGCTAACCAATCGCGCTGAATATTGTTTGATCAATTCAACGGGGTCCCGCCCTCCGGCGAGTGCCCAGCACACGTCCAGCTGGTACCGAATACTCGCGTCGGTATTTTCGATCATAATCTCGAATGGCATTCGCCCTTCGACCGGTTCGAAGTCGGGAGCATGCATGTGATACGACAACTTGAGTCCGATTTGCTGAGCGATCACATTGCTTTTATTGAACGCGTCGCAAAGCCCACGAACGTTATCCAGGGAGGTGAAATTGTTATGGCCCGAGGCAGCGATAACTCCCCATTCGCAGCCGAGATCCCTTGCAAGAGGCAAGTTGATCCGCGCGACCTGCACGACGCCTATAGGCGTATAAACCGCATCCTGTGCGTTCGCGACACCGACATCGCCTGGAGCCATAAAAGCTCGCTGCTGATCGTTGCCCATGTGCAACGAATGCAATCCCAGACCAAGTTCCTCGGCGCGATGCCGTATCCTCTCGGGCTTATACCCCGATAGACCCGCCAATTCCAGCGAATCGAACCCAATCTTCTTGGCGATTTCCATCGCCGCGGAGTATTGATCCCATCCACCGGAGGCGATCGGACCCAGCGTAAAAAACTGAATACCGAGCGGAGTCCGCGTACGCGGCACTGGGGCGTGCTCCTGCACAAAGCCAAGCCAGGGCCTCATGGAGGAAGCCGCCGCCAGCATGGGTAAGCCAAGTAAAATTTCACGCCTCCGCATAACGCGGCTCCCACTACTGAGAACTTGCCTTCGAAACTGCTTGCGGAGTTTCGCTTAGAAATTTCGCTCGATC
>Ga0210409_10007524_pt1 | contig 11212 bp, 10 predicted proteins | sample IncBWH17MmetaG_FD_161649 | JGI IMG/M metagenome (GOLD analysis project Ga0210409, IMG submission 161649) | Forest soil microbial communities from Barre Woods Harvard Forest LTER site, Petersham, Massachusetts, United States - Inc-BW-H-17-M | ecosystem: Environmental > Terrestrial > Soil >...
ACTTTGAGCATGCCAAGTTCGGCTGTTCTGGTGCACGGGTGCGAGAATCCTCTCGCGGCCACAAGTCTATTTCGCGTGGGGCTGGCTAACACGCTCGAAGACCTTGTCGAATGCCAGCGGCTGCGCTATCTGGTTTTCAATTGCGAGCTTGGGGAAGGGCTGGAGTGTTCAGCGCGCACCGGGCTTGACCGAGACCGCTTTGATTTCATCTGCGATCATTTGATGGTGCGCGGCGCGGCCACGGGCAAGCTCGTGGGAACCTACCGAATGCAGAGCGGGTATCGCGCCAAGGGGAATCTGGGCTACTACGGCGAGGGACTGTTTGATTTTGGGCCGTTCGAACGCATGCGCGGAGAAGTCTTGGAACTGGGCAGGGCCTGCGTCCGGCAGGAGTATCGCAACACGAGCGTATTGCACCTGCTCTGGAAAGGAATAGCGAAATACGCGGTGAGCGCCGGCGCGCGTTATCTGATCGGCTGCAGTTCCCTGTCGTCGCAGGACGAGGACGAGGGGGTGGCGCTTTATGAGACGCTGCGCGACCAGCACCTCGTGGAGTTGCCGCTTCGAACGAAGCCCTCATTGGGTTGCGGCTGCGTGGCACGCGGCGATCGAATCGGGGCACCACAGATACCGCGGCTCTTTCGCGCTTACCTGGATGTTTCGGCGAAGATATGCAGGCCGCCGGCCATTGACCGGGAATTTAAGACCATTGATTTTTTGACGCTGATCGATTTGCGCCGATTGCCGGATCGCGTGCGAAGGCGATTCTTCTAATTCAAGGCAAGTGAGCGCCCTTGGCCATTAGACATTTGGCGGACGGCGCTTACCGATGTTTGTGGCTTGTTCGAAAGCGTAGGCCAGTTGGAGAACGCCCCAGTCGTCGTGATGACGGCCGACGATTTGAATTCCGATAGGCAGGCCGCTGGCGGAAAACGCGCAGGGGACGGACGCTGCCGGATTCCCCGCTGCCGAAATGTAATAAGCCGATTTCATCCACGCGATGTAGTTTTCCATTTTTACGCCGGCAATTTCCGTGGGGTAGTGCTGGTTCACGTCAAAAGGAAGCACCTGATTCACGGGCAGAATGAAGAAATCGTACTCACCTTTGAATCCGCAGAGGCGTTGATAGAGCGCCGTGCGTTTGGCCTCGATGCGTGAGAGATAAGGGCCGGTGAGCTTGCGTCCTTCTTCGACGTGCCAGTGAATGTATTCATTGAGTTGGTCGCCGTGGGCGGCGAGCTGGTCGCCGAAAGCGAGTTCTGTTGACCAGTGACGCCAGGCCACGAAACATTCGTTGGCGTCGCGAAAATCGGGTTCCGCATCAAGCACGGTGCAGCCGAGCGATTCGAAGACTTTGCGCTGCGCTTGCACGGCGGCTTTGACTTCGGGATCCCAGGGAAGGCCCATGTCCTTGAACATGGCTACGCGCACGCCTTTGAAGCTGCGGCCGCCGAGGGGCTGGGCAAACTGGGCACCCGGCTGGTCAATGGAGATGGGCGAATGATGGTCGTAGCCGGCGAGCACGCTGAGAAAAAAGGCGCAGTCGGAGACGTTGCGCGCGACCGGGCCTGGGACGGAGAGAGTAAACCAGCCTAAATTGGAAGGCACGTTGGGGACGCGACCTGGGGATGGCCGGATACCAACGACGCTGCAGAAATTCGGAGGATTGCGGAGCGAACCGCCCATGTCGCTGCCGTCTGCGAGGGGAACCATTCCGCACGCGAGTGCGACGCTGCCTCCGCCGGTGCTGCCACCGCAGGTTTTAGTGAGATCGTAAGGATTACGCGTAGGACCAAAGACGGAATTGAATGTTTGGGAGCCCAAACCAAATTCGGGAACGTTGGTCTTGCCGATTACGATGGCGCCGGCTTCTTTCTCGCGCTGCACCACGCGGCAATCGAAGTCAGGAAGGAAATCGCGATGGAGCGGGGAGCCGTAGGTGGTGCGGATTCCCTGCGTTTCGTGGAGGTCTTTGACGCCCACAGGCATTCCGTGAAGAGGGCCTCGCCAGTTCCCTTTTGCGAGAGCTTCGTCTGCTGCGGCGGCTTGGGCCATCAACTGGTCCTCGGGAACCAGCGTGACGATAGCGTTGACCTTGGAATTCACGCGGCTGATCTGTTTCAAATGAGCCTGCATCACTTCGCGGGAAGAAAGCCTTTTCTGATGGATAAGTTCGGCCATCTGGCGCGCTGGCATGAAACAAATGTCGGAGTCGGAAGCGGGGGGCACGGAAGCATCCGCCAGATTTGTAGAGGGCTGAACCGTTTCGCTGGGGCCGTGGTTTGCCGAGCGTGAAAGTTGCGGGCTGATGGCCGCGGATACAGCGGCTGTAGTGCCAAGCTTAAGAGCTTCGCGGCGGGTGATTCTGTCAGTCATGCGGCACCTTCACCTCAGCGAATGGTATAGCCCGGACGCTAGGCTGCCGACAATAGTTCTTTTGCGGAAGATAGAGCTGATTCGACTTGCAGCGGGTCATCTAGGCGGCCGCGCGCGAAATCGCGTGTGCCGCCGCCCTTGCCGCCGATTTTTTCGAAGACCTGCTTGAGGAGCGCGTTCATGTCCTTTCCAGCAGAAGGATGTTGAGCGAAGAGCACGTGTCCGCCGTATTTCGCGAACAGGAGAGCGATGGTTTTCTCGGACTCTGCAATCTTGGCGGCGAAGAATCCAAGGTATTCGCCCGGAGAGTCTTCGAGCACACGGGCGATGATCCGGAGGCCGTTGGGACCGGCCGGAGCGGATTGCAATGCGAGCGTGGCTTCCGCTTTGGCCAAGCGCTCCAAAGCGGCGCGATAACTCTTGAAATTAACGTCGCGCTCCGTGAGCGCGCGTTCAACAGCGGCGACGACTTCTTCGGGAGCGCAGGCTACTTTTTCGGCCGTTTGGCGCAAACGCACAAAATCATGACGCGCGGCGCGTTCGGCGCGGCCGCCGCAGAGAAATTCAACGCGCCAATCCTGGCGCACTTTGGTGCATCGTCGAACAAGAAGAGTGCCGATCTGTCCGGTGCGTTTAACGTGCGTTCCACCACAGGGCTGGAGGTCGGCGGCTTCGATTTCGATGGCGCGGAGAATGCCTTCGCGGTCGACTTCCTTTCGAACGCCAATCTGCAACAATTGGTCGGCCGTGCCATAGCGAACGTTGACGGGGCGGCCTTCAAAAATGATTTTGTTTGCGGCGCGCTCGGCGCCTTCCAGAATTTCTTCCGTTGGCTCAGGACCGCGCAGGTCGATCGTGCAGATTTCGGTTCCTAGATGGAAGGAAACGGTGGGCAGGCCGAAACGCTCCTGAAACATGGCCGAGAGGAGATGCTGGCCGGTGTGCTGCTGCATGTGATCGAAGCGGCGCGGCCAGTTGATGCAGCCTTGCACTTCTCCAGTCTCGATGGGCTGATCGACGAGGTGCACGATTTCTTCGCCGTCATCGCGGACATCGAAAACATTGGCATCGCCAAGCTTTCCCAAATCGTGCGGCTGGCCGCCGGACGTGGGATAGAACGCCGTGCGGTCTAGTACGACTTCCCATGCCGGGGCTTTGGCTTCGGCGGATGCGAGAATCAACGCAGCATCACAGCTAATCACGCGCGCGGTGAATTCTTTTTCAAAGGAGTCGTCGTAATAGAGTCTGCGGGTGGCCATGGAGTCAGACCGGTTGCGCGGATAGCAGTGCGCGCTGCCAGGCTTCGGCATATTTGTAGCCAGTGCCTGTGTTGAAGAGCACGACGGATTCGTGTGGTTTGATCCAGCCTGTGGCGGCTAGTTTGCGTGCGGCAATCACTGTGGCGGCTCCTTCCGGCGCCGCAAAGATGCCTTCGAGAGAAGCCAGTTCCCTGCCGGCGTGCAGCATCTCATCGTCGGTGACGGTAAGCGCCGTGCCTTTGGTTTGGCGAAGCATGCTCAAGATGAGGAGATCGCCGAGCGGGCCGGGAACGCGCAAGCCAGAAGCGATGGTGGCGGCATTCTTGAAAAAATCAGCGGAATTCTGACGCGCTTCCCAGGCTTTGACTATGGGCGCGCAGCCTTCCGCCTGAACAGCCACCATGCGCGGGCGCGCCTCGCCGATCCAACCCATTTCCTGCATTTCGTCGAACGCTTTACACATGCCGATTAAGCCGACGCCCCCGCCGGTGGGATAGAGAATGATGTCCGGGAGTCTCCCTTCGAATTGTTCCCACAGTTCGTAGCCCATGGTTTTCTTGCCTTCCACGCGATATGGCTCTTTCAGCGTGGAGATGTCATACCAGCCTTCGCGGTCTTTGTGTTCGGCGACGTACTTGCCGCAATCGGAAATCAATCCGTTGAGCTTTATGACCTTGGCGCCGAACGCCTGGCATTCCATCACGTTGGCCACGGGAGTATCTGCGGGCATTACGATGACGGCGGGGAGCCCTGCCGCGGCGGCGTAGGCGGCCAGCGCGCCTCCGGCGTTACCAGCGGTAGGAGCAGCCAAGGCCCGCGCGCCAAGCTGTTTCGCGCGGGTGACGGCAGCGGTCATGCCGCGGGCCTTGAAGGAGCCGGTCGGGTTCAAGCCTTCATCCTTGACGTATAGGCGTTGCAGGCCCATGGATGCGCCCAGGCGCGGGACAGGCACCAACGCGGTCATCCCCTCGCCGAGGGAAACGGGCGGGTCGTTGGGGAGCACTTCGGCGTAGCGCCAGAGGGTGCGCGGGCGCGATTTCAGGTTTTCGAGTGTGAGAGTGGCGGCGGCGCGGCGCAGATCATAGCGAGCCAGGAGGGGCTTGCCACAGGTGCAAAGATGTTGCTCAACGGCCGCGTCGTACTTCTTCCCGCAGGCGGAGCATTCCAGTTCCAGAACATTCGAGGGCTTGGTCATCACCATGAAAGTCTAGCACAGGCCTTTTTGGCTATTCTTGAACACCCTGGCCGCCCGGCCAGCCGAAAGCGCATCCCATTTCACGGTACAATCGAGGGTATGACGGTGCGTCTAATTGCGCTGGATATCGATGGCACGCTGCTGGACAGCCGGTGGCAACTGCCGGAGGCCAACCGCACGGCAATTGGAGAAGCGTCGCGGCGTGGCATCGAGGTGGCCTTGGTGACCGGGCGGCGGTATGACTTCGCCATGCCCGTGGCGCGCAAGCTAGATTCTCCGTTGACGATGATCGTAAACAATGGCGCGCTGATCCGTTCGAAAGAGGGACGGACACATTTGCGGCATCTGCTGCCGCGAAGTGTTTCGGATCGCGTGCTACAACTTACGAAGCCATGGCGAGACGGCGCCGCGGTGGTTTTCGACCGGGTGCGAGAAAACCAAGTCATGCTGGAACAGTTGGATCCGGACGATTCGCTGCGCTACGCCTATTACGCGCGAAATAAGGAATTTATCGGGTTGGCCAAACCGCTGGAAACGTGCCTCACGGAAGATCCGATCCAGGTGATGCTTTCCGGCAACGTCGCGCCCATGCGCGACGCGGAAGCCGCATTACGCGGCGCCTCGTTTGCGAGAGAGTTCACACTGGCAGTTACGTCCTACGCCATCAAAGACTTTGCGATGATCGATGTGATTCATCCCACGTGTTCGAAAGGGTCGTCGCTGGCGGAATGGGCAGCTCTGCGTGGGTTCACGCGCGAGGAAGTGATGGCCATCGGCGACAATCACAACGATCTGGAAATGCTTTCTTTCGCAGGCATTCCTGTGGTGATGGGCAACAGCGTGCCGGAATTGAAGGCCTTCGGCTGGCACGAAACCAGCACGAACGACGAAGGTGGCGTGGCCGCGGCCATCGAGCGCTTTGCCTTGCGGGAGGCCGCATCTTGCGCCTGAAGCATTCTATGCTTCTGATCCCGCTTGCGCTGTTCGCCGCGCCTGCGCTGCGGGCAGAATACGTGGTGCTGCGCAGCGGCCAGCGCCTCGCGGTGACGAGCTATCAACTCATGGGGGATAGATACCATTTGCAGGTGGCCGGAGGCTCGCTGGAGATCCCCGCGGAAGAAGTCGTGGCCATCGAGCCGGAAGAAGTCTTCACGCCTGCACCGGCCAAGCCCAACGTAAAGCCTCCTTTTCGCGAGTTGGTGGAGGCCGCCGCCGCGCGCTACAGCGTCGATGCAGACTTGATTACCAGCGTTATCGCCGTGGAGTCCAATTTCGATCCCAAAGCCAAGTCGCGCCGGGACGCACGCGGGCTGATGCAACTGCTGCCGGAAACCGCGGCGCGACTCGGCGTAAAGGACATCTACGATCCAAAGGAAAACATCGACGCGGGAACGCGCTACCTGCGTGACCTGCTGCAGAAGTACGGCAACAATCTGGTGCTGGCGCTGGCGGCCTACAACGCGGGGCCGGAGCGCGTGCAGCAATATGGCCGCGTGCCACCTTTTGCCGAAACCATTTCCTACGTGCGACGCGTGAAGCGCGGCTATGAGAAGAGCAAGGCCAGCGCGGTCAAGAAAAAGGAAGCACAGCCGGGGCCAATCGCGGCAACTTCCCTTCTTCGGACGGATCAAGCTCGATAAGAATTACGGCTGTGGTTGCTGCGGCGGATTCTGCGGTGGATTCTGCGGCGGATTGCCTGGACCCTGTCCGGGCTGCTGGCCGAGGGGAGTCGGGCCCGGCTGCAGTCCGAGCCCCGTGCCGGTTTGCAATCCCGGTTGACCGACACCGATCGTGTCTTTCGAAGGATCCCAGATAAATTCGAACAGGCGATAGTTCTTGGCTTTGTCGTAGACCATGATCGAGCGTTTGTTGACTTTGCTTCCCACGCCGATGATGTTGCCGCCGATAATGGTCGGCGTGTCGCCCGTGGAACCCTGCTGAGGATTTAGCATGGGGTCGTTCTGTCCCGTTCCCGTGTCCGCGCTTGTCGCGCCAGGCGGATTCGTTCCTGCGCCGGATGATGCTCCGCCGGGTTGCGTTCCACCTGGTTGAGATCCAGAGGCACCTTGCGCGCCGCTCGCGCCGGGCTGCGCCGGTACGCCTGGTCCGGTTAAAGAGCTCACGGGAGTACCGATGCCTCCGCCCTGGGGAAGCTGCAGATTCTGGGGCGGCTTCAGGCTACCGATAAGCTGGCCCGCGGCGCCGACATAGATGAATCGCCACGTCCCGTCTTTATCGTTCATGGGATCTTTGTAGGCCTGGCGCATGAAGCGCAGCGACCCGACCTTCGGCTTGGTGAGATCGTCGAGAGACGTCGGAAAACGCCCCAGCTTGCGGTAGTAGAGTTTCACGCCGCGGGCGTACTGCTTACCGCGCCAGATCATCTCGGTTTCCTGCTGGCGCCGGCCTTCCGTCAGGATGTTCGGCGCAACCATCATGGTGGCAAGCAGCAGGGCCGTTGCCAGGAAAACCACCATGATCAAAGCGTAGCCTTGCTCAGCGCGGTTCGTCGCCGTTCGTGGGCGCGTGGCTTTCATTGCGTAGCGGATGGAGGCGCCCCTTGCTCTTCGAGATTGGCCGTGCCGCGGAGTCCCGAGGAGATTTCCTCATAATCGAGGTTGGTGTTGTTGACTTTGAGGATGCGGAACCGATTCAGCAGAACTTCGCCTTCCGAAACGATGTAAACGTCTTCGCCATCAGTGAAAAAAGCGCGGCGGGCTGAGCCGGCGGGCACAGTGCCATAGCCGAAGAATTTCACGGGGAGCGGAGAAACTCTGGGAGCCTCCACCGCCACCGGTGGTTTCGGCGTATTCAGATCGCGAGTGGTAATTTTGGGCTGCGGCGGAGGCGGAGGAATCGGGCTAAAGATGTTCCGGCCATTGCTCTTGTATTCGGTCTTGCGAGTGCGATCTACCTGGCCTTTATGAAGTTCGGGATTCTCCACGCCGAGCAATGGAACGTTTTCTGCCACGGCAACAGCGCTGGTGGAGGCAGGAGTCTTGTCCCGGAAAAAAAACCAATACCAAATTGAGCCAGCCACGACAACGAGCACAGCGAGGACGGCGAGCTGTTTTTTCTGACTCATGTCCCCGCTCGGAAATAGGTCTTCATGTGCACCGAAACCTTCAGGGCCCCGGAGTTGCCCTGATTGGCGCCCTCCGTAGCCAGCGCCAGCGCATCCACTTCATAGAGATTAGCGGATCGCTGCACGTTATTCAGAAACTGAACCACATTCTTGTAATCCCCGTTGACTGTCGCGTCGATGAGCACTTCCTTCATCTTGCGGTCGGCAATCTCCGTCGACCTGAAACCGCGATCCTCGATCTGGATCCCCGCTTTCCTGGCAAGCCCATCAAGCTCCGCGGTGACCGCGGAATATCCCGAACTCGCCGGAAAGAGCGACTTCTCAAACTGATCGCAATCCTTCTGGATGGTAGGAATCTTGTCCTTGATATCCTGAGCGCGCTTAATGTCTGCCTTCAGAAGATCATGCCTTCTCATCTCCAGCGTGAATTCCTGCCGGGGAGTCTGCGGAGCGGAGGCAAGCTGCCAGCTGTAAACGGCAAGGGCCACGTCGCTGAGGACGAGAAGGGCCACGCTCGTAATGATGGCCCGCCTGCGAAATGTGAAATCGTGCTGCATCAGCTCCTCAAATAAACCGTCGTAAGCTGTATGACTTTCTGATCGCCGCTTGTATTTCCCGTCTGAGTGGGCGCATGCTCGGTCTGCACCTGCACCTCGGTAAAATCCTTCGAACCTTCCAGCGCGCGCAGGAAGTTCAACTTGGTCTCGTCGCTGCTGGCGCCTACGGACAGCTTCAGTTCGACGTGCCCCTTGGCTTGTTTCGGTTCGATGCTGAGGACGTGCACGCCGCCAGGAAGAACGCGTTCCAAATCCATGAACATCTGCGTCCAATTAAAGCTGCGCGCGTCGAGGATGCCGTTGATGAAAGCCGCACGGTCATGCAGCTCGGCAATATCCTTTTGCGCGAAGTAGCGCTCGAGGCCAGCGCGCTGCTCCAACAATTTGGCCATTTCCCGGCGGTTGTTTTCCGTGCGCGCACGGAGTTCCGCGTCGACTTTGCGGACGGAGTAGACATGCCAGCCGAGTCCCAGAAAGACGAGGCCTGCTACGATGGCGATCAACCAGGTACCCGCCAGGAACCTCCGGTGGGATTCCAGCGCCTTCGTCGCGACGTTGAGCCGAATTCTCATGCCTTCTTTTGCCTCACTCCTGCGAAACGCATTTCAGCCACGCTGCAGCATCCAGCCGATCAGACCTTCCAGTTCGCGATCCGCCAGCGAACGCGCATCTTCTTTGATGCGCCCTTCGGAGACCGCGGAATGCAACAAGGAACTTACTGGACAATGAAATTCATCTTCGAGATGCGGAACGAATTCCGGGAGTCGCGCACCGAGCCCGGCGACGCGGACGGACTGAATCCCTTCCTGCCAGGTGTCCTGGTAATAGGCAGCCACGGGAAAGATCTCTTCGAGCAGCATCTGCGGCGTCAGATCGCGGCCACGGGCAGGCAGCTCCGTGCAACGGTAGCCGCAGAGTACGCCATTGCGCGCAATGACGGTGGTCAGAGCCGAACCAGAGACACGCGCGAGCAGCGTTGGCTTGGAGTCTTCCAAGAGTGAGACGGCGGCGAGAGAGGAACTGAGCACCACCCCTGGGCGGAGTCCTACGCCTTCGGCCAGCGATTCGTACTCCCGGATGATACGCAGGCGCGCGAGCGCCGTAACGACGTCGACACCGGCTTCGCGCGGCGCCTGACGCATGTAGGAGATGAGCGTCTCGTCAGCCTCAAAGGGAACACTTTTCTTCAGCTTCCAGCGCAACATGGGAATAGCTTCCTGCGGCGAACGCGGGAATTCCTCGAAATGCTGTACAAAAACGCGGATGACGGGGTCTGGCAGGATTAACGCAACGTCTTCATCGCGTGCGCGCAGGCGATCGCAAGCACTTGCGACGGCGGACTTCACGGCGGCAATGTTGATGATATTGGCTTCGACGGCGGATGGGACAATCGCGCCCACGGGCAAGGCTTCGACGGCAAACCCATCCAGTGAGCCGGTCCTGCTCCAGCGCGCCGCAGCTATGCGCTCGAGAGAAATTTCAATCGCCAGAGGCGGGTGCGGCATGGCGTCGAGCCAGCGCGCCACGCGACGCGCGAAATCACTCTGGTACACGCCTTGCCGGAATGTTGCGGCGCTACTCAACGAAGGTCACCTTGTTAATTTCCTTTACCGTCGTAATCCCCGCGCGAATCTTGGCCAAGCCGCTCTCGCGCAGCGTAATCATGCCCTCTTCGCGCGCGATGCGCTTGATTTCCGAGGTCGGCCGGCGGTCCACAATCATTTCCCGGATGCGGTCGGTCAAGTCCAGCAATTCGCAAATTGCCGTCCGGCCATGATACCCGGTGCCGGAACATTCCAGACAGCCGGCGCCCTCGGCAAGCACGACATTGGCCCACACGACGGGATCCAGACTCGACTCCTTAAGCTCTTCCACAGAGTACTTCCGAGGCTTCTTGCAGTTCGCACAAATCACACGGACGAGGCGCTGCGCCATGATGCAGTTCAGCGCGGAGACAAAATTGTAGGGCTCGACGCCCATGTTGATGAAGCGGCCGATGACGTCGGTCACGTTGTTGGCGTGAACGGTGGTAAATACCAGGTGGCCGGTAAGCGCCGATTGAATGGCGATTTGCGCGGTTTCCTGGTCGCGGATTTCGCCAACCATGATCTTGTCTGGATCGTGACGCAAGATGGAGCGCAAGCCACGCGCAAAAGTCAGCCCCTTCTTTTCGTTCACGGGGATCTGCGTGATACCGCGGAGCTGGTATTCAACGGGGTCTTCGATGGTGATGATCTTGTCTTCGTCGGTCTTAATCTCGTTGACGGCGGCGTACAGCGTGGTCGTTTTGCCCGAGCCCGTAGGACCGGTGACCAGGACCATGCCGTACGGCTCGCGGATATAACGCCGGAAACGCCGCGTCTCTTCGACGGAGAAACCGACGACATCCAGATTCAAACTTTGAAATTTCTCCGAAAGTGTTTCCTTGTCGAGCACGCGAAGGACAGCGTCCTCGCCGTGGCTTGCGGGCATAATCGAAACGCGCAAATCGATGAAGCGGCCCTTGTACTTTACGCGGAAACGGCCGTCCTGCGGGATGCGGCGCTCAGCAATGTCCAAGTCGCTGAGGACTTTGATGCGCGAGAGCACCGTGGAATGCCATTCTTTGGAAATCGGCTGCATGGCGTGCTGGAGAACGCCGTCAATGCGGTACTTGACGGCGACTTCCGTGTCGCGCGCTTCGATGTGGATGTCGCTGGCGCGGCGCTCGAGAGCTGTGAAGATGATGGTTTCCACCAGG
>Ga0210409_10007525_pt1 | contig 11212 bp, 8 predicted proteins | sample IncBWH17MmetaG_FD_161649 | JGI IMG/M metagenome (GOLD analysis project Ga0210409, IMG submission 161649) | Forest soil microbial communities from Barre Woods Harvard Forest LTER site, Petersham, Massachusetts, United States - Inc-BW-H-17-M | ecosystem: Environmental > Terrestrial > Soil >...
CAGCCATCTTCATTTTGTCTCCCGCCGGGTGCACCGTTGGTCCTAAGTACGAACGCGCCACTGCGCCGACTGCGGCCAAATGGGATGTTTCGGAGCCCTGGCGGCAAAGCGATCCAAAAGACGCCGTACCCAAGGGCGAGTGGTGGAGCGTATTTCACGACGACGACCTGAATAGTCTGGAAAAAGACGCTCTGACCGCCAACCAGACTCTGCAAGCGGCGATCGGAAACTACCATCAGGCACGCGCCGCAGCCGCCATTCAGATTGCTCCGCTATTTCCGACGTTCGGTGCCGCTCCCGGGGCCGAGCGGCAGCGCCTGTCCGGCAACCGGCCCCTCAGTGGGGCCCTCATCGCCCTGAAACCGGTCACGCAAAATTCATTCACGCTGCCGTTTACGGTGAGCTACGAAGTGGATTTATTCGGCCAGCGGCGCAGGACCATTGAAGCGGCGGAAGCTACCTACCAGGCCAGTGCGGCAAATTTGGAAAACGTCCGCCTGGTCATCACGGCGGAGCTCGCGGGCGATTACTTCACCCTTCGGCAACTCGACACCGAGTTGGGAATCCTGAATCGTACTGTGGACACTTTGAAGCGCGGCTTGGAGCTGGTGGATTCGCGTCACAAAGGCGGCGTCGCCTCCGGACTCGATGTCGCCCAGGAAGAAACTCTGCTGCAGACAACGCGCACGCAAGCCACGCTTCTGTGGCAACAGCGAAAGCAGTCGGAAGATGCTATTGCGGTGCTCGTGGGCAAACCCGCGCCCGACTTCCACATTGCGGCGAAGGAATTCCAGGCCGTGCCACCGCCGATTGACCTCGGTCTTCCTTCAGACTTGCTCGAACGGCGGCCGGATATTGCGCAAGCGGAGCGCCAGATGGCCGCCTCCAACGCCCAAATCGGAGTTGCGAAAGCGGCGTATTATCCTTCGCTGAATTTATTTGGAAGTGGCGGCTGGCAGGCTGGCGACATTGCCAAGCTGGCCAACGCAGCGAGCACGTTCTGGGCGCTGGGAGCAAACGTGGCCGAAAGCATTTTCACCGGCGGTGCACGGCGCGCACAGGTAGAGTTCGCAAAATCTGGTTATGACGTGAGCGTTGCGAATTACCGCCAGTCGGTGCTAGCCGCTTTCCAGGAAGTGCAGGACGATGCCACTGGGCTCACGGTGCTCGAACAGGCGCGCGATACCCAACAGCTCGCCGTGGATGCCGCGCGCCGCACTCTGGATCTTTCGCTCGACCGCTACAGAGGCGGGCTCGTCAATTACCTGGATGTCGTCACCGCACAGCAAAATTTGCTGAACAATGAGCAGGAAGCGGCTGTGATTCAGGGCCAGCGACTGGTGACCAGCGTTCTCCTCGTCAAAGCACTGGGCGGCGGTTGGGATGCATCGAGTCTCGCCGCAGTTCAGGTCAAGCCCAAGCTGAAAGACGCAGTCGCACCCTGACGCTTAATTAAGAGCTTATAGAGGCGGGCTTGCTTACCCTGCAAGGGCCCGCCCGAGTAGGCCATGAGCGCTCCAAATTATTAGATCGTGGCGGAGATTAATTTCTTGATTGTGGCGATGCGCGCCTCATCTCGCCTGTAGAACGTCCACTGTTTGATTCGTTTTGCGCGGACCAGGCCCGCGTGCTGCAGTATCTTCATGTGTTCGCTGGCGGTAGGCTGGCTGACGCGTAACTTCCTGGCGATAAACACGCCGCAGACCCCGTCCTTGACCAGATCGCCGTAAACCTGGGGCGGGAAGTGTTCCCGCGGGTTTTTCAGCCAGCCAAGAATTTCCAGCCTTCTTGTGCTGGAGAGTGCGGCAAGCACAGGTGCAAGATTCATATAGACAATTAGCCAACTCCCTAAGTACAATAGCACGCCAAATGGCTCTAAGAAAGCAAATCTCTTTCGCCGAGAGCGGTACCGGCGACTCCCGCATCCTCGGAAAACAAGCTCCAGTGGCGAGCACTCTGATCGATCGCGAACGCATCACTGCAACCGAACAAATCATTCGACCGCACATTCGCCGGACGCCCGTTGTCGAGGCCAATGGCGAAGACTTCGGCCGCGGTTCCCTGTCTCTCATCTTCAAACTCGAGTTGCTCCAGCACTCCGGCTCCTTCAAGGCGCGCGGCGCGTTCGCCAATTTGCTCTTGCGACGAATTCCCCAAGCAGGTGTCGTCGCGGCCTCTGGCGGCAACCACGGCGCAGCCGTGGCCTTCGCCGCGCGTAAACTCGGTTTGCCCGCAAAGATTTTTGTCCCCACCGTGGCTTCGCTTGAAAAAATCGAGCGTATCCGCGGCTACGGCGCGGAACTGGTGGTGACTGGCGAACGCTACGCCGACGCGCTGGCCGCCAGCGAGCGCTGGACTGCCGATTCTGGTGCGCTCCCGATACACGCCTACGACCAGCATGAGACGCTCCTCGGCGCAGGATCCGTCGGACTCGAATTGGAGCAGCAATGTCCCGATCTCGATTCCCTGCTGGTCGCCGTCGGCGGTGGCGGACTCATCGGCGGCGTCGCTTCCTGGTACGGGAATCGCACAAAGCTGGTCGGCGTCGAGCCGGAAGCTGCGCCGACTTTGCACAACGCTTTGCAGGCCGGACGTCCCGTCGACAGCCCCGCGGGAGGAATCGCCGCCGATTCGCTTGCTCCGAAACGCGTCGGCGAACTGATGTTTCCCGTTGCACAAAAACATGTCCACAATGTCGTGCTTGTCACTGACCCAGAGATTCAGCAAGCGCAAGAAGCACTCTGGAGAGTGCTTCGCATCGTGGCCGAACCTGGGGGCGCGGCGGCTTTCGCCGCGCTCCTTTCAGGCCGCTACCAGCCGGAGCCCGGCGAACGTGTGGGGATTCTCGTTTGCGGAGGAAATACGCCAGCTGTCGATTTTGCTCACGCGCTTAGAGCCAAATCAAACCACGAGTCTCGACCTTCAGCAACAAACTTGCCTCCCAAATAATCAAAGGAGATTGAGATGTCCGCCTACGACAAATTAAAGGCTCTGGGAATCTCTCTATCGCCACAAGCAGCGCCAGCCGCGGCATTCTTGCCGTTCGTGCGCACCGGCAATTTGATCTTTGTCTCTGGGCACATCGCAAGAAAGGATGGCCAGCCCTGGACTGGAAGGCTCGGGACAGATTTCACCACCGCGCAAGGAAAAGAGGCGGCCAGAGATGTAGCGATCCAGCTGCTTGGAACGCTCCACGCGGCTACAGGTGATCTCGACAAGATCGCACGAATCGTGAAATTGATGGTGCTCGTGAACAGCGCCGCGACCTTCACGGAGCAGCATCTCGTCGCCAATGGCGCCTCCGAGCTTCTCGGCGAAATCTTCGGAGACCCCGGAAGGCACGCAAGAAGCGCTTTCGGCGTCGCGCAAATCCCTCTCGGCGCCTGCGTCGAAATTGAACTGATCGCAGAGGTGCGTTGACGAGCGTTGCGCGCGAACGTCGCTATTCGGATCATGCAAAAGACGTCTAAGCCTCAAACGACCAGCGTCCGCCAATCATGGTTCTTTCGATAGGAATCGTGACCAAGGTCGACGGATTCTCCTGGAACGGATCGCGGCCCAACACCACCAGGTCCGCTAGCTTCCCTGCTTCGATCGAGCCTTTGATGTTCTCTTCGAAAGAAGCGTAAGCCCCGTGCAACGTACCCACGCGGATGGCTTCTTCAATGGTGATGCGTTGCTGCGGTCCCCAAACATTTCCCTTGGTGTCCGTGCGCGTCACTTCGGATTGTAGCGCCATCATCGGTTCAAACGGCCCCGGCGGGTAATCCGACGCTTGCGTCGGGCGAATTCCCGCGTCGATAAAGCTCCGCAAGGCAAACATGTGATTCAGCCGTTCCGCTCCGTAGTAGCGCATTTTTTCGCCGTGGTAGTAGACGTAGGTCGAAAACGGAGTCGGTATCGCCCCAAGCGCCCTTATGCGCCCAACCAATCCGTCGTTCACTACGGTGCAGTGCTCCAACCGGAAACGCGGATCACGACGCGGCGATTCGCGCTGCAGGCGTTCGTATACGCGCAGCGTCGTATCAATTCCCACGTCACCGTTAGCATGCGTGCCAATCTGCCAGCCTGCGAGATGCGCCTTACGCCCTTGCGTGTACATCTCCTCTTCCGTCATCACGAGAATCCCGTAGTCATTCGGGCGGCCCTCGTACGGAGCCGAAAGGCGCGCCGTCCGTTCGGAAATCGATCCATCGCAAACCAGCTTCACCGCGCCGACCCGCACCCATTCATCGCCAAGACCCGTGCGTACCCCAGCCTCAAGCATCTGATCGAGAAAGTGATAGTTGATGAAGCAGTACGCCCGGTATAGCAGTTCGCCCGTTTCATGTGCGTCTTGATAAGCGCGCAAATCCTCCGGCACACCCTGCGCTTCGGTCGCCGAGGTTATGCCCGTGCGAGCGAGCATTTTGGAGATGAGTTTCACTCCCTCGCGGCAATCATCCCGCGTAAAATTCAGCGGAATCACTTTCTCGAAATAAACATTCGCTCTCTCAGCCACGCGTCCGCTCAATTTTCCCGTCGCGGGATCATGACTGATCTGCCCACCCGGCGGATCGGGCGTTTTTTCATCAATCCCGGCCTTTTGAAAGGCCAGTGAATTCGCATACGACGTATGCCCGCCGCGGTGTTGGACGTGCACTGGATGGTCAGGAACAGCGGAGTCTAAATCCTTGATCGTCAGTGCCCGGCCGTCGTCCGTCTTCGTATCATCGTACTTGAACCCGAGGACCCACTCCCCGGCAGGTGTTTTCACCGCTCGCTCTCGGAGCGCGGCTTGAATCGCCGGAATGGAGCGTAGGTCGCAGTCCACCATCCGAAGGTGCAGCCTTCCTGCCTCCGAAGGATGCGAATGCGCGTCGATGAATCCGGGAAGTACGGTTTTCCCGGCCAGGTCGATCTTCTGAGCGCCGGGCGCGGCGAGATTCAGCACATCGGCGTTGCTTCCTACCGCGAGAAATCTTCCCCGCGCAATGGCCGCAGCCTGCGCGCGAGGTTCGGCTGCGTTCACCGTCCAAATATTTCCGTTGTGCAGAATCAGGTCCGGCTTTTCTTGCTCCAAGGGAAACATCGTCAAAGCAGCCAGCGAGCCGAGAAACTCGCGGCGTGACGGTCCTGGCGTCATGGGCACCTTTCGCGAAACGAAGATTGCCGCGAATCGTACGACGTGCCGCCGGGCGCGTCAACGTGGCCGCCGACCAACGGGCGCTGAACCCACCTCTTGACATCCCGTCATTTATTTTATATAGGTAGAACTCCTAGGCTTTAACGGTAGGACTTCTAGGTGTCCCGATGACGCAAGAAAAATCGGAGTTCCTCAAGGGAACTTTGGACATGCTAATCCTCAAGATCGTCGCTCTCGGCCCCATCCACGGCTACGCCATCTCCCAGCGCATCCAGCAAATCTCCAAGGATTTCTTCCAGGTGCCCCAAGGTTCGCTCTATCCCGCGCTTCACCGCCTCGAAGACCGCCGCTGGCTCTCCTCCGACTGGCGTGAATCGGAAACGGGACGCGAGGCAAAGTTTTACACGCTCACCAGAAAAGGCCGCAAGCAACTGGAGACTGAACTTGTGTACTGGGAAAAGCTCTCTGATGCCGTAGCTCTGATTCTCCGCACCGCGGAATAGGAGGCGCGCTCGATGCATTGGCTTCGCCGTCTTTTTCAAAAGAACAAATCCGAAAAACAGCTCGACGCCGAGCTGCGTTCCCACATCGAACGTCAAGTGGCCGCCTACAGGAGCGCGGGCATCTCGCCCGAGGAAGCCCACCGGCGGGCCCAACTCGACTTCGGCGGCCTCGAGGCGATCAAGCAAGAAACCCGCGAATCTCGCCGCGGAAACCTGCTCGAAACATCTTTCCTGGATCTGCACTACGCTTGGCGTATGCTCCGCAAAAATCCCGGCTTCACCGGGGTCGCCGTGCTTACGCTTGCCCTCGGCATCGGCGGCACGAGCGCCGTCTTCTCCATTGTGAGTTCCGCGCTGTTGCGGCCTCTTCCCTACCACCGCGCGTCGGAACTCGTGTGGGTTTCCGACGAAAACCCCCGCGCGCACATGACCGTGGTGCTTGAATCGGATTATTTTGCTTACAGGAAACTCAAAGAGGTTTTCCAGGATGCTGCCGCGTACGAACCCGGCGAAACGCACACGTTGACTGGCTCAGGGGACGCAGTTCGCCTGAGCGCTGGGGCAACTACTTACAATTTTCTCGATGTGCTTGGCGTTCAGCCGGCGATAGGCCGCGGCTTCCTTCCGGAAGAAGACCGCACCGGCGCCCCGCACTCGGTTTTGCTCACCGATGTTTGTTGGCGTCAGCACTTTTCAGCTGATCCTTCCATCGTTGGCCATTCGATCGTGCTCGACAATGAATCCTATTCCGTCCTCGGCGTGCTGCCTCGGAAGTTCGAATTTCTGGACAATCCCCGCGTTGAAGTGATTGTCCCGCTGGCATTACAGAATCAGGAAATCTCCATCACCAAACCCATGCGGCTGGTTCGCGTCGTAGCGCGTCTGCGCCCAGGCACAACCCTGGCCGCTGCGACTGCCTATTTGGATGCCACGAATCAACGCATCTGGGCGGGTTACCCGCCAACGTTCGCGGGCATGATGCAGGGAGTTCGTGCCCAAGTCATCCCGATGCGCGAACACCTGGTCGGCAAGACGCAGTCCGCTCTTCTGGTCTTGCTGGGCGCTATCGCGTCCGTCCTGCTCATCGCGTGCTTGAACATTGCAAATCTTCAGTTGGCGCGCGGTGTTTCGCGAGAAAAGGAAATCGCTATCCGCGGAGCTTTGGGTGCGGGCCGCTCGCGGCTTCTTCGCCAACTGTTGACCGAAAACTTGATCATCTCACTGACGGGTGGCGCCGGGGGCCTTCTCATTGCCTCTTGGTTAGTCGGTGTGTTGCGAACGACTGGACCCGCTGACATTCCGCATCTCGCTGCGTCACAACTTAACGTGACGGTGTTCGGTTTTGCCCTGATCGTCTCCCTGGCTGCTGGCGTTCTCTTCGGCCTCGCGCCTGTGCTGGCGGCCTTTCGCGTACCGATCGTGGAAACCATACGGGAGAGTGGCACGCCCACTGGACCCGGATGGAGAATCAGCCGAGCTCACAACTTTTTGACGGTGGTCGAACTCTCCGCGGCCCTCGTTCTCTTCATCGGCGCCGGACTCTTGACGCGGAGTTTCGTCCAGTTGACGTCCGTGCCACCAGGATTTGATGCCAACGGCGTCTTGACCGCACAAATCTCTCTACCTATTAATCTCTATCGAACGCAGGAGCAACAGCTCGCTTTTTTCCGCCGCCTTGAAGAGCAGGTCGCGGCCTTGCCGGGCGTGGAATCTGCTGGACTGGCGAACGCGCTTCCGTTGCAAGGTTTCAATCTCGGAACGTTAGTCCAGCGCGATGGTCTTCCGCTCGCGCCTCTGGGAACCTTGCCCAGCACGGGAACGGGCGTAGTAACGCCAGGCTATTTTTCCGCGCTTCACATCCGGCTGATACGGGGCCGGCTGCTTGATTCAAGTGATTCCCGCAACTCTCCGAATAACCTGTTGGTGAATGAAGCATTTGTTCGGCGCTATTTTCCGAACGAAAATTCGATCGCAAGGCGGCTGAAGGTCGCGGACCAGGGCGTGTGGACGATTGTTGGAGTAGTCCAAGACTCCAAACAACGCGGTTTGGCCGCCGATGTCGAACCGGAGATATTCGTCCCTGTCGAAAAGTGGTGCCCTGCCGAGTTGACCCTGCTGCTGCGCAGCCATGGCGACTCCATGGCGCTTCTGCCAGCCGTCCGTTCTATCGTTTCCCAACTCGATAAAAACCTCCCGCTGTTCGACGTGCAGACCATGGACGACCTGCGCAAAGGAGGGCTCGCTTCGCAGCGCTTTAATGCTTCCCTGCTGGGCGCTTTTGCGTTGTTCGCCGTACTTCTCGCGGCAATTGGCATCTATGGCGTACTTTCCTATTCGGTTCATCAGCGCGTCCGCGAAGTTGGCATTCGCATGGCATTGGGCGCGGAACCGCGCAACGTTCTTTGGATGATTCTGGCTCATGGTCTCTCCCTGGCAACGGCAGGGCTTGCTCTTGGACTCGTGGGCTCGTTTGCACTCACCAGACTCTTGGGAAGCATGCTCTACCGAGTTCGCCCCGCCGATCCTGCAACCTTTATAACCGTGACCTTGGCGCTGTTAGCGGTTGCTCTTGCCGCATGTTGGATTCCCGCCAGGCGTGCGATGCGCGTCGATCCCATGGTCGCCCTCAGGTATGAATGACGGAAAATACAAAACGGCATGATCAAATCTGCAAAACGAGGAGTTGCCACAATGCACTGGCTACGCCGTCTGTACAAGAAGGAACAATCGGAAAAACAACTCGACGACGAGTTGCGTTTCCACATGGAACGGCAAATCACCGACTACATCGCCTCCGGCATGGTGCCAACCGAAGCCCGCCGTCGCGCCCAACTCGATTTCGGCGGCCTCGAGGCGATTAAGCAAGAAACTCGTGAATCTCGCCGCGGCAATCTGCTCGAGACGCTGTTCCTGGATTTGCGCTACTCCTTCCGCATGCTGCGCAAGAGTCCTGGGTTTACAATCGCCGCGGTCATCACTCTGGCTCTCGGCATCGGCGCCAACACGGCCATCTTCAGTATCGTCAACACCGTTATTCTTCGGCCGCTGCCTTACAAAGACTCATCCCGTATCGTCCATATTTCCACTCACACGGCCATGTTTCCTACATTTTCTTTGGGCCTTTCTTGGCTGAATCTTCAGCAGATTCGCTCCCAAGTCTCTGCCCTTGAGGAGAGCGCCGCCTATTCCGACACAGAAAAAACTCTTACCGGAAAGGGCGCGCCCACGGTGTTAGCAGTTGCTGCCGTCACGGACGGATTCTTTGAGGAACTCGGCGTCACATCTCAACTGGGACGTTTGCTTACCGAGGGAGACGGCAAACCTGGGCAGAATCACGTTGTCGTTATCAGCGATTCGCTCTGGCACACTCAATTTGGCGCCGACCCGAAGGTCCTCGGCAAAACATTGGTTCTCGACAAAGAGCCTTACCGCGTTGTCGGCGTTGCCGCTCCCAAATTTTCCTTCCCTTTATCCGAGCAGGCCTGGCTTCCGCTTGCACCTTCTGTCGCCGATCAGCAGAATCCCAGCTATTTCATGCTTCAGACTTTCGGCAAACTGCGCCGTGGCGAAAAAGTGGAAAAACTGAACGCGCAACTCGATGCCGTGGCGAAGCAAGTGATGAAGGACTATCCTGCACTCGCCGCCGGCTACAGTTTCTCGCACCGGCCGCTGCTCTCCGACCGCGTTGAAAACGCTCGCGACGCGTTCCTCATGCTGTTGGCTGCCGCCACGTTCGTTCTCTTGATTGCATGCGCAAATCTCGCGAGCCTCCTGCTCGCTCGAGGTTCCGGCCGCCAGCGCGAAATGGCCCTCCGCGCCGCCCTAGGGGCCTCTCGCGGACGTCTTCTTCGCCAAGGTCTCGTTGAGAGTTGCCTGCTCGCGCTCATAGGAGGCGCGCTGGGAGTCATCTTGGCCGCCGAAGGCGTTCAACTCTTTCGTGCCATTGCCCCTGCCGATACTCCGAGGCTTAACGAAATCTCGCTCGATGCTACGCTGTTGTGGTTCTCTCTCCTTACCTCGCTGGTTGCCGGCGTTCTCTTTGGCATTGTTCCCGCACGCCGGGCTGCGCGCATGGATCCCAACGAAGCGCTTAAGGAAGGTGCGGGCATCAACTTGGGAGCGGCACGTTCGGTGCGACAATCCCGCCTCGGCAACGCGCTTGTGACGCTCGAAGTCGCTCTCGCCTTCGTTCTCGTGGTCGGCTCCGTGCTGATGACCCTCACTCTTTCTCGGCTGCTCCATCAAAATCCCGGCTTCCGCACGGACCATCTGCTCTCTCTCGATCTTCCGCAACCGCCACCCAGCGTTTCCGACAACGACAATAACTTCGCCAAGAAACAGGCAAGCCATATAAAAGAAACTGTCGACAAGATCCGGCAAATTCCTGGAGTCGCTGATGTCACCGTGTCCGACCACGGAGTATTAAAGGGCACGATGATGATGGAAGGTAGCCTCGAGGTGGATGGCGCCATTCCTCCGTCTCCCAAAGAAACCCGAGTCGCCAGCGCCCGTTACGTCTATCCAGACTATTTCCGGATGATGGGAATTCCCGTCGTGCGTGGTCGCGAGTTTACCGAACGCGACTCCGGTGACGCGCAAGCGGTGGTCCTGGTGAACGAAGCCATGGCCCGCGAATACTGGGGAACACTTGACGTCCTCGGCAAGCGCATCAGCACATCCAAGGATGACAAGGGCAAACAGGTTTGGGACGAAGTCGTCGGCGTGGTGGCCGACGCACGCGAAATCAGCGTCCGCGATAAGCCGTCGCCTTCGTACTTCTTGTCATTGCTGCAAGGCGGTACTGGATCAATTCACCTGCTTGTGCGTAGCCGCACTGATCCGGACTCTCTTGCGACTACGATCTCGCGAGAGATCTGGGTTTCTTATCCCGATCAACCCATCAGTCACCTCATGACCATGTCCCGAAACATTTCCGAATCGGTCGGCAACGAGCGCTTACGCAGTGTTTTGCTGCTTATTTTTGCCGGAATCGGTTTTGCTCTGGCCTTGGTCGGGGTTTACGGCGTCATCTCCTATTCGGTCGCGCGCCGCGTCCAGGAAATCGGCATTCGCATGGCACTCGGCGCCTCGCCTCCGAATGTTCTGCTTATGGTTCTTCGCCAAGGGCTATTGCCCGTAGCCTTGGGCGTTGTGCTCGGGGCCGCAACGGTCTTTAGCCTCGGCCGCGTGATCGCCAGCCAACTCTACGACGTCGAACCCACAGACCCGGTCACTTTCCTCGGCGCGACAGCGCTCGTCCTTATCGTGGCCTGCCTGGCGTGCTGTATCCCGGCTCGCCGCGCCATGCGCGTCGACCCCATGATCGCCCTCCGCTATGAATGAGCGAACTCACACCATCGGCAAAGCTGTAGGCGACCTGCCCGGGGAGTCTCCAGCCCCTTTCAAGACCTCCATCGTCAACGGTTTCCAGGTGCTCGAGCTACCAGCTAACTGGCCATCCGTAAACGTCCGAAAATGGCGTTGATCCAGTGTGCCGGCAGCCGACTCGCCGAAAGAAAGCCAGTAACGTGCGCCGCGGCGGACATCCGCCGACGCGGCTAGCCCGGCGGCCAACGGAACTGTC
>Ga0210409_10007526_pt1 | contig 11211 bp, 8 predicted proteins | sample IncBWH17MmetaG_FD_161649 | JGI IMG/M metagenome (GOLD analysis project Ga0210409, IMG submission 161649) | Forest soil microbial communities from Barre Woods Harvard Forest LTER site, Petersham, Massachusetts, United States - Inc-BW-H-17-M | ecosystem: Environmental > Terrestrial > Soil >...
GAGGCGCTGTTCCAGCGAGCCCTGGCTATTCGTCAGAAGACTTCCGGACCAGATGATATTTCGACCGGTTCCGTTCTTAACAACCTGGCGGGTCTCTACAGCTCGGAAGGGAAATATGCTGAAGCTGAGGCTCTCTACCGGCGAACCCTTGTGAACTGGGAAAAAAGCCTTGGGCCAGAACACTCCGATGTCGCTACTGTTCTCGCCAATCTCGGCAGCCTTGAGCAAAAGGAGGGCAAATCTTCCGAAGCTGAGGCTCTCCTGCAGCGCGCGTTGGCCATTCGACAAAAGAATGGCGGCCAGGAAGATCCTGCTCTGGGAACTATTCTCAATAATTTTGGCGTGCTCTTCAAAGACGAAGCCAAGTATTCCGAAGCCGAGCCTCTCTTCCAACGCGCGATCTCCATTTGGCAAAAAACTGTTGGATCGGAACATCCCAAAGTCGCCATTGCCTTGTGCAATCTCGCAGCCGTTTGGCAGCATCAAGCTAAGTACGCCGAAGCCACCACGGCATTAGAGCATGCTCTGGCAATCCTGGAAAAGACGCATGGACCGAAGCACCCCGAAGATGCTTACGTGCTTAACAGCCTTGGAATGGCTCAAAAAGAGGTCGGACGATACTCCGAAGCCGAATCGAACTTCCAGCGCGCACTCGCCATCTGGGAAGAAGCATTCGGTTCGGAATATCCTGAATTGGCAACAGTTCTCAGCAACATCGCGCTTACTCTAAAGGCACAGGGCCAGTATCCCCAAGCCGAGGTGCTGTTACATCGTGCACTGGCCATCCGAGAAAAGAATTTCGGAGCGGATAATACTAGCGTCGCTACAATCCTCAACAACCTGGGAGGGGTCTATAGCGACGAGAGCAAATACAAGGAGGCCGAGCAGTACTACTTCAGAAGTCTAGGTATATTCGAGAAGAATCTCGGACCGGAACATCCTGATGTTGCCACTGCGCTTAACAACTTGGGAACGATTCAGCAGCTAATGGGTAAATATTCTGGCGCCGAACAACTCTTTCAACGTGCTCTAACCATCAGAGAAAAGCGGCTTGGGCCTGATCATCCCGACTTGGCACCGGTCCTTAGCAATCTCGCCCTGCTTCAATATCTAAAACACAACCTTCCCGATGCGGAATCCTTGTACAAACGTTCTGTGCGCCTATGGAGCAAGGCGACCGATGCGAGATCCATCAGCTTCGGACGCACCTTGCAGAATTTTGGCGAAATGTACTTGCAGCAACGCAAATACGATGAGGCGGGAACGCTTTTCGCACAGGCACTGCCCATCAAAGAGGCCGTATTTGGCCCTGATCACGCGGAAGTAGCGGAAGTGCTGGTAGGCTCGGCTCTCGCTGACATGCTTCGTGGTTACTACACGGAAGCCGAACCTTCTTGTCAGCGCGCAATGGCTATTCTGGAAAAGTCCTCACCGCGAGACTATCGAGCCCTGGCCCAAGTCTCAAAAGTATATGCTTGGTTGCTTCAGAAAACGAACCGCAAAGCACAAGCAGAGGTACTAGAAACCAAAGCGATGGTTTATACCGCCAAGTCAAAGGACAAGCTCAACAAGGAGTTGGCAGGGGCATTTAACTGATCTTAAATGCTCAGGTGATCGGCGGCGTTAGTTTGCGGGGCACCTGTTCTGAGCACAGCAGGCTTTAGAGGGACTTGTGCCACAACTTCAGTCCCCCCCGACCCGGCTCGGATTCTTAGCGTGCCCCCAACAAGGCGTAGCCTTTCCCTCATGCTCAAAAGACCCAAGCCGCGCTCACGCTCGGTGTCGTACTCGAAACCCTTACCTTCGTCACTTATGCGAAGCTCTAGATGATCTGAGGTCCCGACAAGTTCCAGGCGCGCTTCTTTGACTTGGCTGTGTTTCACAATATTGCTTATCGCCTCTTGAGCAACTCGATAGACGCACATGGCATCGTCACTCGGCACAGCGTCTGGCACGCGCTGGCAGGTTACCATTACTTTCAGTCCGTGTTGCCTCTCAACGCCTTCGCAGAACGTCCTCAAGGCGGATCCCAAACCCGCTCCTAGGGTAGAGGGATGAAGCTGACGTGATAGATGATGAATCTCAGACGATATTTCACTAACTGTCTGCCACATATTGTGTAACGCCCCTACTGTCTCCACTTTCGTTTTCGGCAGATTCTGTCCCAAACTCCTAAGCATGACCGCGACTAGCGCGAGCCTTTGACTTACGTCATCGTGTAACTCCTTCGCCACACGAATCCGGTCTTGCTCCAAGGCAGTGACAAACCTTCCGCTCAAGTCGGACAAAGCCTTTTCCGCCTCCTTTCTTGTGCTCACGTCCGCTACCATCCCGACCAACCGCAGCATCGTTCCACGTGGATCGAACAACGCCTGCGCACTCTCCTCCAACCAAATGATGCTGCCATCCGCTCGCACGATGCGATAGCTGAGTTGGCAGCTCGAATGCGCCCGGCTCAGTGCCTTCACGGCGTTGGCGAACCGCTCGCGATCCTCGATGTGAATTCGAGCCAACATCCGATCGAAGGTCTCATTGTCCAAATTTTCCAAGCCACCAAGGATGTCGACGCACTCGGCTGAACGAACGATCCTATCCTTTCTCGCATCCCACTCGTACGCGTACATTTTTCCAGCCTGCGCCGCTAAACGTAACCGCTCTTCGCTCTCGGTCAGTGCCTTTTCAGCTCGTTTGCGCTGAGCCATCTCCACGGAAAGGAAATAGGCCAACAGCATGAGTGACAGCATAGCTACTAGCAGGCTGAACCGGTCGGGGAACTCAACGCTAAACCGCCTCCATAGCAGTATGTCTGTCAACCACAGGACTATCCCAATCGTGAAAAATGCCCAGAATAGGATGGTCATTCTTGCGGTTCGCGCAATTGCGTTAACGATAGAGATGGCCGTAGCAGTCATCAACATTGGCGAATAGCCCGTTATCGCTCGGCTTGCTGCGCCGGGTCTGTCCTTAAACATCAACGACAGGAGCACCTGGATCAGCAAGAGTGCGATCGCCGTTATCAACCACCCATTTGGACTGGAGCGGAGCCTGTATCCGAGAAATCGCGTCATTAGACCTCCCGATCTCGTTCCCCGGGTTCGCGCACGATTGGCTGGCGCGGGCAGTGGTACCTGTCTTTGACCTCAGAATTCAGATTGTGGCGCCGCCGCCGTGCAGACGCCACGTTGACATCCTCCCTGATTATTTGCAAATATAAGCTCAAGAGCCCACGCGTTCCCACGGGACGAGACGGCGTTATCCCCACGCCCGAAGGCTCTCCCGCAAGCCAAATATTTTTCGCACGAACTGTGTTACGTTGGGTGTGCGCTTGGCAAAAATCCGCGTGTTACTGGCTGACGACCACAAGCAGATGCGGGAGTACGTTCGGGACCTCGTCTCCGCTAATTCCTGTGAGGTCGTCGCAGAAGTAGGTGACGGGCAAGCGGCAGTAGATGCCGCTATCCAACTGCTCCCAGACGTCGCCGTGCTCGATATCTCCATGCCAGTACTCAACGGCATTGAAGCGGCCAGACGGCTTCAAGTGCTTAGTCCGACGGTCAGTATTGTTTTTCTTACGGTCGACAAAGACCGCGATACCTGTCGCGCGGCCCTGGAAATCGGAGCTCTCGGTTACGTTCTAAAGCCGCGTTTGGGTACGGATCTGATTCTCGCCATCAAGCTGGCCAAAGAAAAGCGCCGCTTCGTTTCCCCCGGATGCGAATAGCTTGTTGGGTCCACTTCCCGGTAATCAAGTTTCATCGCGCTTGCCCCTTTTTATACTGTCAGTTTTGACAGTACGCCCTTCAAACCGATCCGGCTATTTTCTTCAAGGGACTGCTTTGTTGGCCCAGCGTGATCGACTTTCAAATAACTCGGCGTTCGCGTTTTTTGAGGTTTTCATGAGTTCCCCTACTGCTGCTTTAGCTGGCGGGTGCAGGTCACCATTTCTAGACGGCTTACCTCCGGCAGAACTCAGTCTCATTTTGAGCGCCGCCACTCAACGCCGTTTCCTTGCCGACTCCGTAGTGATCAGCCAAGGCCAACCCGCGACAGTACTTTTTCTGCTCACCAAAGGCCGCGCCAGGTACTTCTATATAACATCCGACGGTCGAAAGCTTTTGCTTCCTTGGATCATGCCCGGTGAATTGTTTGGCGGCATGGCCATCCTCTCGACTCCCGCCTCTTATCTTGTGAGCACCGAAATGCTGAAGGACAGTCAGGCACTGGCATGGGATCGAAGCACCCTCCGCAGGCTGGTCCTGCAATATCCGAGATTGCTCGAAAACTCTCTCTCCATCGCATCGGAGTACTTCAACTGGTACCTCGCCACTCATGCAGCAGTGACTGCTGACACCGCGCGCCAGAGACTCGCCCAAACCATAATCAATCTTGCGCGCGGCATCGGCAGAAACGTCTATGGCGGCTTAGAACTCGAAGTAACCAATGAAGATCTGGGCTACGCCGCCTCGATGACCCTCTTCACTGTAAGCCGACTCTTGCGCGAATGGCATCGACAGGGTGCACTCGTAAAGAGCCGCGGCAAGCTTCTCCTCCGAACGTCAGAGACACTTCTGTAGATTAAAACTAGCCGTATAATCTCTCGAACGTAATCGCGTTCACCCATGAACGAAGTTGCGTTCGCGCAATGATGAACCTCGATAGAGCTGTCATGCTGATCGCGTGATCGCAACAGCCCATTTTCCTGACTGGGGTTCTAGCCCCACCAGTCGTACCCAATTCCTATTTCTCTGTTCCCTGTTTTCAGTCAGCGAGACTAACTTAGCTGAAATTACTGAAGTATATGTACCTTGGCGACGACCAGGATTCGAAATCGACCATGCGACAGGCCTCCGACCGGAATGAGACTTAGGGTAGTCGCCGTCGATGATAACCTGCCCGTTTTACGCCAGCTCATCTACTTGCTGGGAGTCGAGTTTGACGTCGTGGGCTCAGCAGAAAATGGCCAAATGGCGCTCAATGTTATTCAGAATACTCGGCCCGATGTCGTTGTCCTTGATCTCGAAATGCCCCTTCTAAACGGAATTGAGGTCACCAGCGAGTTGAGGAAGCTCGGTCCCAATCCCGTCGTGGTGCTTTGCTCAGTGGAAACCAACCCGGAAATTGTTGAACGGGCCCTCCAGGCGGGGGCACTCGGGTACGTTTTCAAGATGTGCTTGAATCACGATTTAGTTAAGGCTGTGAAACTCGCTGCTCAAGGCGAGAAATTTGTCTCCTCTTCCTGATCTCACTTCAAGGTTGCCGCAGCGGAAAATTCTGATACCATTCGGGTTGGTGGCGGTATTGGGGGCTGCCTAAGAAATCCTTGGGCATTCGGTGGGTCTGGCCGTTTATACGGAGTTAGGCTGGATTCCTCGTTATTAGGCTGGGTTTTATTTGTAAGCTACCGCCAAGCGCTGGTCAGTTTAGTTAATTAGAAAGTTGACCTCCGATGAGTCGCGAAGCGGTTGCGCCCCTGTCTACCCTGCGGATGGTATTCGACCGTCTGGCCACGGTCACGAGTAACCTCACCGTGTCGCTGGCCCCCGGGCTTCGTACGTCAAGCATCGCGCTGCTCGTTGCGATCAGCTACTATGCGGGATCACAAGTTGGTTTTCTCTTCACACCCCCGGGACAACCGATTTCTACATTTTGGCCTCCCAATGCGATTTTGCTCGGTGTTTTCTTATTGACTCCTCCCCGGATCTGGTGGGCGTTTGTGTTGGCGGTGCTCCCCGCCCATCTTTTGATTCAGCTACAGTTCGGTGTACCAGTGCTCTCCGCTCTGGGTTGGTTTGTGGGCAACATCAGCGAGGCGCTCCTTGGTGCCGGCTGCATCCATTTCTTTTTCTTTGCGAAAAAGACCTCTCTGTTTGAGAGTGTTAAGGGCGTGGTCATTTTTCTGGCTTTCGGTGTGGGCCTCGCCACTTTGGTGACGTCTTTTCTGGACGCCGGAAGCACGGTGCTAACAGGACTCGGTCGCAACTTTTGGATGGTGTGGACGACGCGGCTGACCAATAATATGGTCGCGAATCTGACCATTGTTCCGCCTCTTGTGATTTTTGGAACGAGCCAAATATCCCAGCTTCGCAAAGCAAAGATCTCAGCGTATTTGGAAGCAGCTGCGCTAGGGGTCGGAATCGTAGTCGTCAGCGTTTTGGTATTCGGAGCAGAGAATGCCCCAGGCATGATTCCGGCATTCATTTATGTACCGCTCCCCTTCTTGCTCTGGGCGGCATTGCGATTTGGCCCCGGGGGATTAAGCGCGTCGGTGCTGGTGGTCGCACTCATTTCCGCTTGGAATGCGATGCATGGCCGGGGACCGTTCGGGACATCGTCCCTCACCAGTCATGTTGTGTCTCTGCATATCCTGCTGACGGCTTTCGCATTGCCCTTGATGCTGACGGCAGCTCTCGTTGCTGAGCGACGCAATATCGATCAAAAATTGAGAGCCACACGCGAGAGCCTGATCTTTGCACGAGGTGAAGACCTTTACCGTATCGCCCGATGGCTGCATGGCGACGTTGTTCAACGCCTAACATTGGTGGGCTTGAGTGTCGACGAGCTACGAGCCGAATGCGGCACTTCCGCGAGAGTGGCGCTGGACAGACTTTACGACCAGATCTCCGGTGTTTCCGAGCAGACCCGCAATCTATCGCACGATCTGCACCCTTTTGCTTTGGAGTACTTAGGTCTTTCCCGCGCCCTCAAGAAACTCTGCAGGGAAACCAGCGAGCATAATGGGATTGCTATAAATTTCTCGGAACGCAACATCCCGGCTTCTCTCTCCTCGGACGTTTCGCTTTGCTTGTTTCGTGTTGCCCAAGGGGCACTATCAGGGATCGCTAAGTCTCATCATGCGAAACCCGTGGCCGCGGAGTTGAGCGTAGCCGGGAAGACAGTCTCACTTCGGATCGCGGATGAAGAAGTTCGTATCCCTTCCCAACAATGGGAACGAACTCAATTGACCTGGATGCGCGAGGAAGTAGAGTCTCTGGGTGGGACTCTTCAGATTAGGTCAGGCTCCTCCGACGGCACGATCATCGAGGTGTCGCTACCGCTCCAATTAGCGTCCTAGGCGCAGCTTCCAATCTAGCTACCGGCGCGCTTTCGACCACGTGTCGGCGTACCTTCTTCTTGAGAAACCCGCATCCGCGGAAGAATCCCTGAGTCAGGCCAAGACCGTGAAAAAACATGGCTTCCTTCCGTCGCCGTCACCGGTCCGCCCGGGCCGCAAGCGAGTCGGCGTGACGACTCTCTCTGTCAGCTTTGCCAGTAACAACCACTGAACCCCAACTGGATGATGAAAATGCATGAACACGACCTCACTGTCGCGCTTGACGTGGGTCGGGCTTTTGGCGCTGCTAACTCTCAGCTCCTGCCTGCTCTTGCTCAGCGGGCTGCTCGTCCCCGTAGGCGTTTTCGCCGACGACTCTGCGGTCGTTGGCGGGCATTCGGCACTTTCCCGCAAGACCCAGGAAGAATTGGGAAAGGCGGTGGAGGCACTACGCGCGAATGCACCAAGCAAAGCTCGAAAGCATCTCGAAGCAGCCTATCGCGTCTCGCCAAACGACGCCGACGTCAACTATTTTCTCGGCGTCTATTCCTCGCAGACGAACGACTGGAAACAAGCAAAAGTCTACTGGTTCAAGACAATAAACCTTGATCCCAAACACTGTCGCGCCCTGCTTGCGCTTAGCGAGAGATTGTTGGGTGAAGATCAACCCGCCGAGGCCGTCGTCCTCGCACAAAGAGCGGTCCAGGCGGAGCCTACGTCATGGCGAGGCCATGCGGCACTTGCCGGCGCCTACCTTCAACAAGGTTCTTCTGACCAATCCATTCGGGAATCTGAGCGTGCATTGCAATTGGGCCACCAGCAAGCATCTCTCATCGAACCGCTCCTCGCTGCCGCTCTAGCTAAAGTTGGCGACAAGGGGCGAGCCATAAATGTCCTGGAAGCGCACCTGCGGGACCATCCCGGAGATGCCGCGGCTAAAACGCAGCTCTCAAGCCTGAAGGCTCCTGCGGAGATCCCCGGCGATACGATGACCCCATCCTTGCCAACCCTGATGAGTTCAGTCCCAGTTCCCTCTACCTGGCTCCCTCCCGACGTAGATGAGAATATGCCCCTAGTCGAGTCTGAGACCGGCTGCGCCGTCGACGAACTGCTTCAGAAAGTTGGACTACGCATGCTTGAATTTGTTGGCAACATCGAAAAGTTCGCGGCCACGGAGTCCGTATTTCACCAGGCCATTAATAAATGGGGAGGCTCCTCCTACGCAGAGAATCGCAAATTCGACTATGTTGCTTCCTTTGAAGAAGTAAGGCCCGGCCGCTTCAGCTTTGAAGAATACCGAAAGCGCGGCACATCTCCTGTGGACTTTCCCGATGGCGTGGAGACACTGGGTCTGCCGGCTCTGGTGTTGCTCTTCCATCCTAAGATTTCAGAAAATTATGAAATGACCTGCGAAGGACTGGCCAAGGTCCATGGCGAGCCCGCCTGGCAGGTTCACTTTCGCCAGCGTGCCGATAAGCCGAATATCATGAAGAGCTATAGGATTGGCGTGAACGGCCCATCTTTTCCAGTGGCCATCAAAGGCCGAGCGTGGATCGCAGCCGACACTTATCAAATCATTAGACTGGAAACCGACCTGGTTGCCCCTCTGCCAGAGATTCGTCTTGCTGCCGATCACTCAGTGATCGAGTATGGCCTAGTTCACTTTCGAGAGCGCGGCGTGGACATGTGGCTGCCAACGAGCGCCGAAATATATTACGACTGGAAAGGGAGGCGCGCCCATCGTCGACATGCTTTCACTAATTACCTGCTGTTTTCGGTGGAGGAAAAACAACAAATCTCGCAGCCCAAGTTCGCGGAGTTCCAGCCTCGTTGAGGCTGAACGACCCGATCAACTCCTCTCCGCTTGCCAACCACGCACGATAGCAGTAGCTCCCCGCCACCCGATTGATTTCCTGCTGTAATTTTTGACAGGTGCGCGCCGTAACGTACATAACCACGATCAATACGGTCTAGGTACCAAGTAACGATGCCCTTCGACGCTTCCACAAGAATGGAGCCAAGTATGCGAATTACATATGCCGCTGCAGGACTCGCACTAACCTTTGCTTTACCATTGTTTGCACAAAAGAAAGAAGACGAGCGTTTAGCGAATTCCGCCGACGTATTGCGGGAAATCCTCGCCGACGATAACGGCCTGCCTAGGAGCATTCTCGATCAGGCTGTCTGTGTGCTTATCTACCCAAGCGTCAAGAAAGTGGCTTTGGGTTTCGGCGCCAGCTATGGTCGTGGCGAACTCGTGTGCCGAAAGGGATCGGACATGAGAGGTGAATGGGGTGCGCCCGCCATGTATTCACTGGATCAAGGAAGTGTCGGCCTACAGCTCGGTTCCACCGCGACTGATTTCGTCCTGGTCGTCATGAACCAAAGGGGCGCGGACCAGCTCCTCAACGGCAAGACAAAACTCGGCTCGAATGCCGCCGCAGCAGCAGGACCAACCGGCGCGCAAGCTACCGCCTACAACGCGGCTGCCATGAACGCGGACGTCCTGACATATTCGCGATCGAAAGGACTGTTCGCCGGCGTCTCTCTGGAAGGTGCTAGCATGGACTCTGATAAAGATGCAAACCGCGCCTTGTATGGCAAAGATATCAACGCGAAGGACATCATTGATGGTGCTCAAGTCGTTATTCCTGCAGCCAAACCGTTGGTAAACCTGCTCGATAAGATGTCGCCGGCACGCAAACAGGCCTAGGGAGAGCGGAACACATCAAACGGTCGATGCGTGCCCACTCGCTCTGATTGCCTGCACTTCGGCGGATGCTTTCGTCGCTGTCACTCTACCCTCGCTGGAGGGCTCTTGACCGGGCTTACCGCAGCGACCCGTCCGCCACTCGTCCTGCGGGAGCACCGGCAAGCGCTCCTAGCCTTCACTTTCTCTACGATTCCCACCCGTCTCGGCGTTCCCATCCTTACGGTGCGGTTCTGGAACAGACCTGTCAATTCTGACAGTCGTCAGCCATTGCTGCGTCCATTAGTTTCCCCGGAACAATGCCAGTGACTTTGTTTGATGGGCGAGGGAGGAAAAACAATATGAACGGAACCGAGCAGAACCCGACGCGACGAACATTTTTGAATGCGAGTCATCCGTCTGCAGGATCGGTTACCTGTGAAGAGGAGACCGGCAAATACATTGCGCTGAAGCGAGGGTCTCCCTATCAGATACTCATCGTTTCCGATGATCCCGACAATTGCATGGCTTTAACTATCATCTTGGAGCGAGAAGGTTGGGACACCGTCTGCACCTCGAGCGTCAATGGATGCCGCGAGGTGCTCTCTTTCGGCAGCTTTGATTTAGCATTTTGCGATCGCCGCCTGCCTGACGGCTGCTACCTTGACGTTCTAGCGATCACGCATACCCTCAAGTATCGCCTCCCTTTGGTCGTGACTTCCCGTCACGCGGATTGGGATCAGTATCTCGAGGCGCTCAGCCACGGTGCCTTTGAATTAATTGTTTCACCCTGCCGTGGGAGCGACGTCCTATGGGCTCTCACTCAGGCGGACCGAAGACACTAACAAGCCGCGAACGAGACTGTTTGTGGAAGATAAGATCTAGTTTCTGAATAATCCTATCCATTCGCTGCGGTCTAGACAGTCCTCAACAGCGTAAACAGTGAATTCCACACGAACTCGCCAATGAATCAATTCTTTCCGTCGAAGTTGTAGTCAATTCCGCGACCTTGCACTAGGCGGCACCCCCGTGGCGACAAATCGGGCTAAGGGGAGCACTCATGGTGTGCCAAGGTTTGTGATGATCCAACCCGGGACCGTCACTGCATATTTCAAAACGTCCCCTTAAGGGCCCATCTTGCGCCCTGCAAACCCAATCAGCAGGCGCGCACGACTCAAGACTGTTCTCTGCCGCTGTTGCAGCAACCTACCTACTAGCCACTAGATTTCAGCAAGCATTTGCTAAGAGCAGCAGGTGAACTCCGAAGGTAGCGGGTCTGCGCGCTGTGGCCACGCCGAGTTGACCGCTACTGCCGGCCCGCCTGCAATCAACAACTCCTGCCTCCCCAAGCCCGACTTCAGGGCGAGCCGAAGTTGCCCCTTCTCGCTGACCTGCAGCAACGACACGGACTCGTTTCCGTGGCCCGATATGGAAGGGTTCTTACTTTGGAATCTAAGGAAAACTGCCATGA
>Ga0210409_10007527_pt1 | contig 11210 bp, 9 predicted proteins | sample IncBWH17MmetaG_FD_161649 | JGI IMG/M metagenome (GOLD analysis project Ga0210409, IMG submission 161649) | Forest soil microbial communities from Barre Woods Harvard Forest LTER site, Petersham, Massachusetts, United States - Inc-BW-H-17-M | ecosystem: Environmental > Terrestrial > Soil >...
CGGACTCGCGCGCACCCGCCGCAAGTTGCGAGAGGAAGTCGACCGTCTCTTTGAAGGCCGGCCGGAGGTTGCGGCTGTGCTTCGCGCGATGCTGCTGGGCGATCGCAGCTTTGTCGAGCGGGACGAGGCAGTGGATTTTCAAAAGACCGGAGTGTTTCACGTGCTGGTTGTTGCGGGATTGCACGTGGGTGCGCTCGCGTTTTTCCTTTACTGGATTGGCCGCAAGTTGCGGCTCTCGCGGGCAGCGACGATGGTGTTCACGCTCACACTGCTGTTCGCGTATGTGGCGGTGATTGAACAGCGGCCGCCGGTGCTGCGAGCGGCACTAATGACGGCTATCGTCGTGCTTGGGAGCTTGTTCTACCGGAGGCTGGATGTCTTGAATTCGGCGGCGATTGCAGCGCTGGCGCTTTTGGTGGTGCAGCCGCTGGCGCTGCGCGACTCCAGCTTTCAACTGACGTTTTTGGCGATCGGCTGCATCGCGGGACTGGCGGCGCCGTGGCTGGAGAGAAACGTGCAGTTATACGCGAAAGCGCTGCGCGGGTGGCGTGACGTGACACGAGATGTGGCGCACGAACCGCGCGCGGCGCAGTTCCGGATCGATTTGCGAACCGCAGCAGGCTGGCTCTCCGTGCGGCTACCGCTACGCATTGCCGCGCCCATGGAAGATGCGATTGCGGGCGGAATCGGCTTCACGTTGGGAGTTTGGGAATTGATGGTGCTGACGCTGGCGTTGCAAATTGGGATGCTGCCCCTGATGGCGCAAGATTTTCATCGCATTACCCTCGCGGCGCCATTCGCGAATTTGGTGGCTGTGCCGCTGACAGGCATTGTCGTGCCATTGGGATTTGCAACGCTGGGCAGCGCGATGTTAATCCCGAGCTTGGCCAAGGTGCTCGCGGTCCCGCTGACGACCGTCACGCTGGGGCTTCTGTACGTCGTGCATTGGTTCGCTCGCTTGCCGAAATGGAGCTACCGGATTCCGGGACCGCGCCTCTGGATCGTAATTGCATTCTTCACCTTTGCGCTATTGGTGGCGGCAGCTTTGCGAGTTACTCACCCGTGGCGACGAAGAATTGCGCCGGGGTTGAGCGGAGGTCTGATGGCGTGCTTTTTGCTTATCGCACTTTTTCCGTTTTCTCCAGCATCGTCGGCGGGAAAGCTGGAGGTGAGCGTCCTGGATGTCGGACAAGGAGATTCTCTTTTCGTCGTGTCTCCGCGAGGGAAGACGATGTTGATCGACGGAGGCGGCGCGTTCGGCGGGTTCGCGGGACAGAGCGGCCGCGGGATCGATCCAGGGGAGGAGGCGGTTTCGCCGTACCTGTGGTCGCGCGGCTTTCAAACACTCGACGTTGTCGCGCTCACGCACGCTCATCAGGATCATCTAGGCGGCTTGGCCGCAATCCTGGAGAATTTTCATGTCGGCCAATTGTGGATCGGGCGTGAGGTGCGCTCGTCTGCATTAGTGAGGATTGAACAGATGGCCAAAGACCGGAAAATTCCGATCGAACACGAAACGCGGACGGACAGGTTCGCGTGGGACAACATGGAGGGTAGGTTCTTCTGGCCGGAGGTCTCTTCACCGGTCCCCGCAGCGACCGCGAAGAACGATGACTCGCTGGTGCTACGACTGCGATATGAGGATCGCGCCGTCTTGCTGCCTGGGGACGCGGAAAAAGAAGCGGAACACGCAATGCTTTCAGAGATCGGCCGCGATGAGTTGCAAGCGGAAGTGCTGAAGATCGGGCATCACGGCAGCAGGAATTCGACGACTCCGGAGTTTTTGGCGGCGGTGAAACCGCGGCTGGCAATTATTTCCGTGGGGGAGGACAACCCGTACGGGCATCCCAATGCCGAACTGCTGGAGCGGCTGGCGAACGCCGGCATTCGCGTTTTGCGAACAGACCGCGATGGCGCCGTGCACATTCTGATGGATGGCAAAGGCGTGGAAGTCACCTGCTTCGTGCCCTGCTTGCCGACAATTGTTGATGGTCTAGAAAGAGCGCAAGCGCCAGATCACAACAAAAACCAGGAGCAGTAGCAAGAAGCCGATTGCAGCGCGGTACTCGCCATTTTTTTTGTATTGCGCGAATGAAAACGAAGCAGCTGCGGTGGACGAGAGCTTCGCAGGAGTCATGCGAGGCAGAAACAATGGCACGGCTCGCGCATATTCCCGAAATGCATCGCCGTGATGCTCGTAAAGTTCGCGCTCTTCCCGCCGCATGACGAAGGAATAGAACAGGGCGAAGTAGCAAAACAGGATGAGCGCGGACGGCCAGGAGTGCGCGGCGATGGCGGCGCTGATGGCCAGAATAAAACTGCCGAGATAGAGCGGATTGCGCGTGTATGCGTAGGGCCCGGCGATGGTCAGAACTTCCTGTTTGTGCAGGTGCCCCGCGGCACGGGCGCGAATCAACAGGCCAATCGCGCCAACAAGCGCGCCCGCCACAATGCTCTCGGGCGAAGGACGCGCGAACCATAGAACAATGGCGGCTAATGGATACGAGAGGCGTACGCGCCAACGCGCGAAAAAAGCCGCGGCGCTCATCTCGCAGCGCCAATGCAACGGCACACGGCGTCAAACACCTGATCGACACTTAGCGCGAGCATCGACGGATGGGGTTGCGACCCGCGTTTGTGAGTTGTGCGCACACCGGAGGCGCGCAGCACAATATCTTTGCACCCGTTGCCTTGAGCCTCGCCGCCACGATACGGGCCATTCCGTGCGGGATCGGTGGGACCAAAGAGCGCGACCGTCCGTGTGCCGAGCGCCGCAGCGAGATGCAGAGGTCCCGTATCGCCGGCAACCACGCAAGCGGCACCGCGCAAGAGCGCCATCAGTTCGCCGAGACTGCTGCGATAAACAAAAGCGCCAGCGTCGCCGCTGGCGTTCAGCAGCGCTGCCGCCAAATCGTCGTCGCCCGGTCCAGCGTTGACGACGCAGCGCAGCCCCAAGGACTCGTGCAGTTTGCGACACAACGCTCCGAACCGCTCGGCGGGCCAGCATTTGGAACGCCAGCCGCCCCCTGGGCTGAGGACAACGTAGCGATCCAGCGCCTGCTCGCGCAGACGAGAACACGCCGCGGCTTGGTCTTCCTCCGGAATCTGCAGGCTCCCGGAAGCGGTGCCACGCTGCGCACCGGCACGCAACGATAGATCGCCATTCTGCTCGGTGATGTGCGCTCTGCTGGTCTCTACGCGCTCGGTGTAAAGCACCGGCACGCCAAACTCACGGACGGTCGCAGAAGAAAAACCAATGCGCCGAGTCGCGCCGCCAAAGAACGGCAGCATGGCTGACTTCCACAGACCTTGGTAATCGATTGCGGCGGTCCAGGAATTCTGACGCAAGCGACCGACACTCTCTTGCAACGACGATAGTGCACGCGTTTCGACGGTCCAGACTTCCGAGGCCAGACGGCTGCGGTGGACTAGAAACTCCCAGCGAGGATGCGTGAGCCAGACAATGCGCGCTAACGGGAACGATTCGCGCAATGCCGCGACGGCGGGAAACGTATGGATGATGTCGCCGAGCGATCCAAGCCGAACCACAAGAAAGCGCGGCTCAGGCATGCGGCGCCTTGCGCACGGAATCGAGAAAATCGCGCGTCGAATGATCTTTCGGGTCGCCGACGATAGCTACGCGGACCCCGAGCCGCGCAGACGTCGCACGCTCCGGAACAGTCTCGGTGGTGTAATCCGTTCCCTTGGCATGAACGTCCGGACGCAAATCCTGCAGAAGCGCTTCGACGTTGGGTTCGCTGAAGAGCAGAACATAGTCGACCGCTCGTAACGCGCCAACCAACGCGGCGCGCGCGGATTCAGGCAGGATGGGGCGCCCGGAGCCTTTCAAGACGCGGACGCTGGCATCCGAATTCACGGCAACGACGAGGATATTGCCTTCGCGGCCTGCGCCTTCGAGATAGCGCGTGTGGCCCACATGCAGGGTGTCAAAGCATCCATTCGCCAGCACGATTGTTTGGCCGCGCCCGCGATGTTCCGCAAGTAGTTGCCGGAGGCGGTCGCGTGTGACGATTTTGGATTCCGCGCTGCGCATGGCCATCAACTGGAGCCGCCGGCATCGCGGCGAATCGCTTCGAGAAGCTCGGCGCGCGAAACGGTCGCTGTACCGCGCTTCATCACCACCAGGCCGCCAGCGATGTTGGCGATGTGCGCGGCTTCCAGCGGCGAGGCGCCGCAGGCCAACGCCAGGGTATATGCGGCAAGCACTGTATCGCCGGCGCCGGTGACGTCAACTGCCTGGTCGCTTCCGTGAACCGGAATGCGCGTCACGCGATCGCGCGCTTCAAACAACGCCATACCGTCGCGGCCGCGGGTCACCAGAAGCGCGCGCAGCTTCATGGCGTCAAGGGTCGCTCGGCCGCAGCGGGTCAGCTCGTTGAAGTCTGCGCCGATGGTCGTGTGATGCAGAGTTTCGAGTTCCGCTTCATTTGGCGTCGCCGAAACGATTCCGGCCTTCGCGTAAGCGGCGAGATGGTAGCGAGCGTCGAGCGTTACGACGAGTCCGTGTTTCGCCTTCTTTGTGGCGTGGCGAACCAACTCAGGACTGGCAACGCCAAAGCCGTAGTCGGAAACCGCGAGCGCGTCGGCGGAGCGAATCTTTGCGAACAAGAACTGCTGGATTTTCTTGCGCGCGGATTCCGGGAGCGAAGCTTGCGGCTCGCGATCCACGCGGAGAACCTGTTGACCCACGGTATGCGCCCAGCCAGCCAGGAAGCGCGTCTTGGTTGGCGTGGTCCAGCTTTTCACGCGAACAATTCCGGAAACGTCCGCGCGTTTGCCACGGAAATATTCGAGCAGCGCGTCGCCTTGGGCGTCCTGGCCGACAGCGGTGACGGGACGTACTCGCGCGCCCAAGGCGGCCAGGTTGTTCGCGGCGTTGGCGCCTCCACCGGGGACCACCTGGGTTTCGCGGTGGCGTAGAATCAGCACCGGCGCCTCGCGCGACACGCGGGAAATATCCCCGAACTGAAATTCGTCGGCAACGAAATCGCCGAGCAGCACGACCGTCTTCGCGGAAAACTTTTCGACACACTCCGCCAAAGCAAGGAGGTCCACGGAGGCCGATGGCGTTTGCGCGACGGTACGAGTCATTTCGGCTGCCTCAAGATCCAATCCGCGGCGCCGGCGAGATTCCCGGCGATGAAATCCGGAGGCGCCGGCCAGTTTGCAGAATGCCACTCAATTTCGCCTTCTCCATACCCGGTGCGCACCATGATGGCGCGCGCTCCGACACGATGAGCCAACTGGATATCGCCGTAACGATCGCCGACCACAAAGGAGCGGCGCAAATCCAAACCGTGTTCGCGGGCGGCGCGCTCCAGCATTCCCGGCTTCGGCTTGCGACACGCACAGGCATCGTCACCCTTGTGCGGACAATAGTACAGCGCGTCGATATGAGCTCCTTCTTTGGCGAGCTGCGTTGTCATCAATTCGTGAACGGCGTGGATCAGCGAGTCCGGAAAATATCCGCGGCCGACGCCGGATTGATTGGTGATCACGATGGCCGGATATTTCGCTTCGTTCAGCCGCCGGATGGCCGCGGCGACAAAGGGAAACATACGAAAACGGCTGACGTGATTCAAGTAACCGACTTCTTCCGCGATGGTTCCGTCGCGATCGAGGAAGACGGCTGGGCGAAGGGATGTGGCCTCAGCCAGAAGCCACCTCCGCAGAAGGAAGAAAGGCGCGGGCCGCGGCTTCGACGGCTTCGGGCGGCACGCTGGTCATGCAACGGTGGTCAGTCGGACAGCGCCGCAGAAAGCACGGGCTGCAATACGGCTTTTCTTGCACAACGGTGCACCGTGGAGTGATCGGAGCGGTGCCATGAGGGTCGGTAGGACCAAAGATGGCGACAACCGGCAAGCCCACGGCAGCGGCCACGTGCATCGCGCCAGAATCGTTGCCGACGAACAAGTGGCAGCGCGAGAGGAGCGCGGGAAGAGCGGCGATTGCGGTTTTGCCCACCAAACTAACGGACGGGCCAGTTATTCCAGCAGCGATCGCTTCGGAAACCCTTTGCTCAGATGCGGTGCCAAAAAGAATTACATCTGTGTCCGTGTGAAGGCGGAAGCGGTTTATGAAATCCGCGAAGCGCTCAGCGGGCCAGCATTTCGCGGAGCCGTAAGAAGCCCCGGCACCTAATGCGATTCGCACCGCATTCGGCTGAGCGCCTGCTGATAACAAAGTTTCCTCCGCTTGGCGGTGATGCTCTTCGGAAACGTCGAGCGTGACGAAGGATTCACCTGGCAGCGAATCGATCCAGCCGGCGCGGCGCAAGAGTTCAAGATAGTAAAACTGTTCGTGTGCCGGTATTTCGCCGGGCCTTGGAACGGGAATCTTCTTGGTCAGCAACAGGCTGCGCCCATCGCGCGCGTAGCCGACGCGTTCAGGAATGCCGGCGCGCCAAGCGAGCCAAGCGGCATCAAAGGCGTTCTGGAGCAGCAGGGCGACGTCAAATTTCTGCTTTCGTAGCTCTTGCGCCAGAAGCTCGCGGCCGCTCAGCCCCGCGTGCGGGCCTTGGGGATCGTAGGAAATCAGTTCGTCGCAGATATTCTGGCCGCGATAAATGTCCACAACATAGGACCGCGCCAGAATTGAAATCCTGGCGTCCGGAAATCGCGCCCTAATAGCGCGCAGCGCGGGCAGAGCCATGATGGCGTCGCCGACCCAGTTTGTTGCGCGGATCAGAATCTTCACGCCGCTGCTCCGTGACCAGCCGCGAGCTTGCGATCGATTGCGGCGAGCAGTTCCCTTTCGGCGTCAACCGCCAGGGCGATCACTGTAATCCAGATTGGGAACCGAACGTACGCAACCGGGAAATTCTCAGCGTCTTTCTCTGTAGTTACCAGGCCCGTTGCGCCACAAGCGATGGAACGCGATTGGAGCTGATCCAATTCCATTGACGAATATTTGTGATGATCGGGAAACACCTTTTTCTCCGCCACCGGTAAGTGCCAACGGGTCAGATCGTCGAAAAACGCAGCCGGGTTGCCAATGCCGCAGAACGCGAGAAAAGGCCCAGGGCCCAAGTGACTGCGATCCTTCGTGTCCGGATCGGGCCCGAACTTTTGAAAACCAATCAGCCTCATACGTGCAGAAAAGACGGGGAGCGCGACGCCATCTGCACCTTTGATGACATGTTCCTCAGATTTTCGAGTGACCACCACAATATCAGCATGGTGACAAGCGGCAACCGGTTCGCGCAAAGATCCAGCTGGCAATAGCCACTCGTTCTCGAGTTTGCGTGTGCCATCCAGCATAACAATATCCAAGCTTCGGGCGAGCTGCAGATGCTGGAAGCCGTCGTCCAGCAGAAATACATCGATGGATTGCTGGGATTCGAGGCGACTTCCGGATACAAAGCGATCGGGACCAACGCCGAACGGAACTTTGCCACCAAGTCTGCGCTTGAGCAGGTCTACTTCGTCGCTGCTGCCGGGAGCGCCCTTATAACCGCGGCTGAGAATCGCGACTCTTTTCCCCTTTTCCAAAAATTTTTCGGCGAGCCACAACGTCATAGGCGTTTTACCGGTTCCGCCAACGGTCAAATTTCCGATACTGATAACCGCGGCTTTCAAACGTTTCGGCTTAAGCCATCCATAGCTGTAAAGCCCACGACGGCAGCGAACGTATGCTCCATATACCTGAGAAAGCGGCCACAGCAAAATGCGAAGCGGGAGCGGCAGATTCATCGAGTTGGGCTGCCGAGGAATTTGGAAATTTCGGCGAGCGCGCGGTCGGTGGCGCCGCGGCTGCTGTCTACTAGATGTTTTGCGTTCTCGCCCATTTTCTGGCGGCGCTCCGGATTGCGCAGCAGTTCGATCCAGGCAACACCGGCGTCTTCGGGGCTCTCCACCTGGATGGCAGCGTCCGCAGTGACGAAGCGCGCGGCAATCTCTGAAAAATTCTCCATGGACGGCCCGAAGACCGGAATCTTCCCGAACGCGGCAGGTTCCAAAATATTGTGCCCGCCCGAAGGCACCAGCGAGCCGCCTACGAACGCGCCGTCGGCCAGCCGGTACAGGGACGCGAGCTCTCCGATGGTGTCGAGGAGAATCACGGTGACATCGCGCGGTATCGAACCATTGCTGCCGGCAGCCGCTCCATTCATGTGACCGGACAGCGCCAGCCGAGAGCGGCGAATGAATTTGCGGCGCGATTCGTGGATGAAATCGGCCGCAGCCTCAAAACGCTCCGGCTTTCGAGGAGCGAGAACCAAGAGCGCGTTGGGGTGCTCGCCCTGCAGGACGCCGAAGGCAATCAACGCGAGCGGCTCTTCGGCAGCCACCACGCTGCCGGCAACGACGATGGGCGAGCGGCCCTGGCGGCGAGCTTCCGTTTCGAGCCAGCTCGAGAGGGGCGTGGCAGCGGGAAGCTCCATATCGTACTTGAGATTGCCGCTGACCGAGACGCGCTCGACTGGTGCGCCGAGAGCGCGTATACGCTCGGCGTCCTTTTCGCTTTGCATCAGGAACGCGCTCGCATTTCCGAGAGCCCTTCGCAGAAACGGCCGAAGGAAAAAACCGAATTTGGCGAGGTAGCGCTGGTATCGCGCAAAGGAACGGTCCGAGATTCTGCCGCCAATAAAGAGCACGGGAATATCTTGCCGGCGCGCCTCGCGGAGAAAATTGGGCCAGATTTCGGTTTCCAACACGACGACGAGCGACGGACGCGCGGCGAGCAACACGCGGCGCACGCAAAAGCTCCAATCGAGCGGGAAATAGAAGATTGCGTCAGCGAATGGCATTCGCTCGCGAGCCAGCGATTGACTCGTGATAGTGGTGGTGGAAACCACAAGCGGACGGCCGGGATAGGCTTCCTTCAAGCGCTTCGCAAGGGCGATACTGGAAAGAAGCTCACCGACGGATACAGCATGAATCCAGATCGCGCCAGCACGATCCGCCGGTAATTTGTCGAGCGAGGCAGTGGACAAGCCGAGCCGCTCGCGCAAGTTGGCGAGGTACTTTCCCTCCCGCAGGCCCCTGACAAGCCAATACGGCAGAAGCAACAGGGCTGCGGCCCCCATTAGAAAGCTATAAATGAAATACACTGAGCGTGGCTCCGGTCCCTTTATCGCTGCGCCACGCAACTCATGCGAGGCGCAGGGCAACCCTGCACGTCCCCCAGGAATCGAAGGCGTCGAGATGAGAAAAATCTATTATAACCTTATGCGAAGGGCTGCTCTCAGAATTCCCTTGGTCGCGGCTGGTTTGCTGGGGTCCTTTGCGAGCGCGCAGCAGGCTCCCTTGCGGACCGCTGCGCTGGAGTCGCACGAAGGCTTGACAGTCTCGGCCACGCCGTGGACCGATGCCGCCAAGTACAAAGAGAAGTTTCCGAAAAAGTCGCCGTACGCGGCGGGAATTCTAGCCGTGCAAGTCTCGTTTCGCAACGATTCCGACGACAGCGTGAAGGTCAATTTGTCGCGCATTCGCCTGACCGTGCATCTGGATGCCGAGAATACGCAAGAGCTTCAGTCCCTTAGCGCGGAAGAATTAGTGCAGGCAGTGCTGAAACCGGGAGGCAAGGACCCGACCGCTACCCGCAAGAAACTGCCTCTTCCGGTTCCACTTCCCAAGGGTGGGAAGGACAAGAATGCGGAGGAACTGCAGCGGCAGGCGCAGGATGCGGGCGTCCCGACGGGAGTCATCGCGCCGCGGAGCACGGTGCAAGGGCTGTTGTATTTTGACCTGCAAAACCAGTTTGATTTGCTGGATACCGCCCACCTCTACGTGCCCGAACTGGTGTTGATGCGCGGAAACCGGGCGCTGACGTATTTCGATATTGATCTCGGGCAGCACTGAGGCCTCGAGAAAAAGGGAACTTAGGGAAGTTTGTGATCGCCGGAGACTGGAATTTTCCTCAGGCGGTGTCCAGGTCAGTTTGCGCCTCTCGCTCCCCTCGGCTACCATGTTTGTGCAGGAAAATTTCCCACCTCGGGACCAATGCTAACTCTTCTTAACGAACTGAATCCGGAACAGCGCGCAGCAGCAGAAACGACGGAAGGACCGGTGCTGATTCTGGCCGGCGCCGGAACGGGCAAGACGCGCGCCATCACGTTCCGAATGGCGCAGCTCATCGCTGGCGGCGTGCCAGCCGAATCGATTCTTGCGGTCACCTTTACAAATAAGGCCGCGGAGGAAATGCGCAACCGCGTTTCGGACTTGCTGCTTCGCGCCGGCGTGCCGCCCGCGCAACCCTGGCTGTCTACCTTTCATTCGCTGTGCGCACGCCTGCTTCGGCGCGAAGCCGCCAATGCCGGGCTGCCGCGTGATTTCGGCATTTACGACGACGATGACCAAACCGCGGCGGTAAAGCTCGCCATGGCGAACCTGGAGATCGATGACGATACGCTGACGCCGCGAAGTGTCCTGAGCCGCATCAGCTACGCGAAGAATCATGGCCAGAGCGCGGAGAAACTGCGCAGCGATGCGATCGACAAGGACGGCAGGCGCGTCGCCGACATCTTCGCCGCTTACGAGCGACTGCTGCACCAAAGCAACGCTCTCGATTTTGACGATCTCCTGATTCGCACCGTCAAATTGCTGCGGGAATCAACGCCGGTTCGCGAAAAGTGGCAGTCGCGTTTCCAATACATTCACGTGGACGAGTACCAGGACACCAACCGCGTGCAATACGAGCTGCTGCGCTTGCTTACCGGCCCGAAGCACAACCTCTGCGTGGTCGGCGATGAAGACCAATCCATCTACCGCTGGCGTGGCGCGGATGTTTCCATCCTGATGAGTTTTTCGCGGGACTTCCCTTCCGCTCGCGTCATCAAGCTCGAGCGAAATTACCGCTCGACGCAGCAAATCCTGGATGCCGCCGGCGCGGTGGTGGCCAACAATCCCGAACGGCTGGGCAAGTCGCTGAGCGCGCACAATGGCTCGGGATCGATCTTGAAGTATTTCGAGGGCCGGGACGCGCACGCGGAGGCGGAATTTGTGGCCGGCGAGCTCGAGCGCATTCTCGGCGAAGACTCCTCGCAGACGTGCGCGGTGGAATACCGCACAAATTTTCAATCGCGCGCATTTGAAGAAGTGTTCCGCCGCCGCGGGCTCCGCTACAAGCTGGTGGGCGGCTTTAGCTTCTACAATCGCGCGGAGGTGAAAGACGCGCTGGCCTATGTTCGCCTGGCCATGCACCCGGAAGATGACGTCTCGCTGCTGCGCGTCTTGAATGTCCCGCCGCGG
>Ga0210409_10007532_pt1 | contig 11208 bp, 9 predicted proteins | sample IncBWH17MmetaG_FD_161649 | JGI IMG/M metagenome (GOLD analysis project Ga0210409, IMG submission 161649) | Forest soil microbial communities from Barre Woods Harvard Forest LTER site, Petersham, Massachusetts, United States - Inc-BW-H-17-M | ecosystem: Environmental > Terrestrial > Soil >...
CCGCTCGAGCAGCATCGTCGAGATCCGGTCCAGCTCCTCGCGCTTCTCGGTGAGCAGGTCCTTCGCAACCTGGTGGGCGCCCTCGACGATGCGGCGGATCTCGTCGTCGATCTCGCGGGCGATCTCGTCGGAGTAGTCGGGCTCGGAGGAGAACTCGCGACCGAGGAAGGGCTGACCGCGGTCGTGGCCGAAGACGCGCGGGCCGAGCCGCTCGGACATGCCAAAGCGCATCACCATCTGCTTCGCCGTCTCGGTCACCTTCTCGAGGTCGTTGGAGGCGCCGGTGGTGATCTCGCCGAAGACGATCTCCTCGGCGGCGCGGCCGCCCAGGGTCATCGCCATCGTGTCGGTCAGCTCGGCGCGCGAGGTGAGGAACTTGTCCTCGGTCGGCAGGCTGATCGTGTAGCCGAGCGCCTGGCCGCGGCTGATGATCGAGATCTTGTGGACCGGGTCGCAGTTGGGCAGCAGGTGGCCGACGATCGCGTGGCCGAGCTCGTGGTAGGCGGTGATCAACCGCTCCTTCTCGCTCATCACGCGGGTTTTCTTCTCGGGGCCCGCGATCACCCGCATGATCCCCTCCTCCAGCTCCTGCATGGAGATCTCGCGGCGGCCCTGGCGGGCGGTGAGCAGCGCCGCCTCGTTGATCAGGTTGGCGAGGTCGGCGCCGGTGAAGCCAGGGGTCTGGCCGGCCAGCGCGTCGAGCTCGATTTCCTTCGCCAGCGGCTTGCCGCGGGTGTGGACCTCGAGGATGTGCTTGCGGCCCTTGCGGTCGGGGCGATCGACGACGACCTGGCGGTCGAAGCGGCCGGGCCGCAGCAGCGCCGGGTCGAGGATGTCGGGGCGGTTGGTGGCGGCGATCAGGATGATGTTGTCCTTCATCTCGAAGCCGTCCATTTCGACCAGCAGCTGGTTCAGCGTCTGCTCGCGCTCGTCGTGGCCGCCGCCCATCCCCGCCCCGCGGTGGCGGCCGACGGCGTCGATCTCGTCCATGAAGATGATGCAGGGGGAGTTCTGCTTGGCCTGCTCGAAGAGGTCGCGGACGCGGGAAGCGCCGACCCCGACGAACATCTCGACGAAGTCGGAGCCGGAGATCGAGAAGAAGGGAACGCCGGCCTCGCCGGCGACGGCGCGGGCGAGCAGCGTCTTGCCGGTGCCGGGCGGGCCGTAGAGCAGGACCCCCTTGGGGATGCGGGCGCCGAGCGCCTGGAATTTCTTCGGGTTCTCGAGGAATTCCTTGATCTCCTCCAGCTCCTGGACCGCCTCGTCGACCCCGGCGACGTCGCGGAAGGTGATTTTCGGCGCGTCCACGGACATCCGCTTCGCTTTCGATTTGCCGAAGTTCATGACGCGCGAGCCGCCGCCCTGCATCTGGTTCATCAGGAAGATCCAGAAGCCGAAGAAGAGGACGAAGGGCAGGATGTAGGTGAGCAGCGAGAGCAGGCTGGATCCGCCCGTCCCGTGGACCGTCGTCTTGACGCCGTTCTTGTGGAGCGAGTTGATCAGGCTCTGCTCGGTGTTGGGCGGGAAGCCGGTGGAGAAGCTTTCGCCGCCCCGCTCCTTGACGTCGAGCGTGTTGTCCTTGGTGTTGACCGAGACTTCTTCGATCTGGCCCGGCCGTTCGATCTGGGTCAGGAACTGGTTGTAGGACGGCGCTGCGGTGCTGGGGGGATTGCTGATCAACCTCTGGGCGACGAAGGCGAGGATCACCACCAGCAGGATCGGGAACGCTGCGCTTTTGAAAAACCGTCTCACAGGGAGGAAATCAGCGTACCAGGGGGGTTTTGCCCTCTAGTCCGCGAGCGCGGCGACGTAATCGAGGTTGCGATAGCGCTGGCCGTGGTCGAGGCCGTAGCCGATCGCGAAGCGGTTGGGGATCGGGAAGCCGACGTAGCGAGGCTTGAGGTCGACGCGGAGGCGGTCCGGCTTCGTCAGCAGCGCGCAGACCTCCAGCGAGGCGGGGTTGCGGGCCTTGAGGTTGCGCATCAGGTAGTGGAGGGTGAGGCCGGAGTCGATGATGTCCTCGACGATCAGCACGTGGCGGCCCTCAATCGGCGCGTCGAGGTCCTTGAGGATCCGCACCACGCCCGAGGAGTCGGTCTGAGAGCCGTAGCTGGAGACCGCCATGAAGTCGACCTCGCAGGGGACGGTGAGGCCGCGCATCAGGTCGGCGAGGAAGAACACGGCGCCCTTCAGCACCCCAACCATGACCAGGTTGCGGCCCTCGTAGTCGCGACTGACCTCCTCGCCGAGCTCGGCGACGCGGCGCCTCAGCTCCTCGCTGGAGACGAGGGTCTCGCCGATCGCGGGGTCGCTCACGGGCGGGGAGTCTAGATAGGACCCCGCCGACGGGCCGATTTCGGAACATATGAGCCTGTTTTCGGCCCATCGGCGAGGGATGGCTGGTGCTCGGCGCGCAGCACGCCGCGCTCGGCTATGGCGCGGACGCCGCCGCCGAGATCGAGCATCGCGGTGCCGGTGCGGCGCAGCGTCGCGACCTCCTCGGCGTGGCGGGCGGCGCCGGCGATGGGACGACCGGCGGCCCCGTCGGCGAGCCGCTGTACGACGAGCCGGCGCAGGGCAGGCGACAGCTCGGCAAGCCGCTCCAGCGAGATCGTGTTCCGGCCAGGCCCGTCGAGCTCCGCCGCGACGAGGCCGTCGAGCACCTCCGCCTCGTCGCGCAGCAACTCCGCGGTGCGAAGGACGTTCGCCGTCGCGGCCGGGTGGATCGCCTCGAGCGCGGGGACCAGCCCGTGCCGCACCCGGTTGCGCGCGTAGGTGGGCTCGGCGTTGGTCGCGTCGTCGCGCCAGGCCAGCCCCCGCTCCTCGCAGTAAGCGGTCGTCTCGGCCCGGGTGAAGGCGAGCAGCGGCCGGGCGAGCCGCCCGTCGCGGGGGCGCATGCCCAGCAGGGCGCGGCGGCTCGGCGAGGAGGCGAGCCGGTAGAGGATCGTCTCGATCTGGTCGTCGGCCGTGTGACCGGTCGCGATCGTCGCGTCGCGCGACAGCGCCAGCCGCGCCGCGGCGGCGTAGCGAGTGTCACGCGCCCAGGACTGCAGGTTGCCGGGGCCCTCCGGGTGGAGCGGCCGCTCGACCTCGAGCCGAGCCCCGAGCCGCTCGCAAAGCGCCGCGCAGTGGCGCTCGTCCGCGTCGGAGCCCTCGCGCAGGCCGTAGTTGACGTGGAGCGCGGTGACCTCACCGGCGCCCAGCGCCCGCACCGCCAGGTCGAGCAGGCAGACCGAGTCACGTCCCCCGGAGAGCATCGCGATCACCGGCGCCCCAGTGGGCAAGAGCCCACCGGCGCGCACCTCCTCCAGCATGCGGTCGACCTCCATGATCGTGAGTGTAGGCCCGCCCCGGCGCCATGCCGAGGGGCGCGCTCAGCCCGCCGTCGCCCGGACCACGAACAGCGGTGTGGGGACCGGGAACCCCTTCAAGCTCACCTCACCGATCGGCTCGAACTCGAGCCCGGCCCGGTCCTCGATCGTGTCGGCCACCCGATCGGTGACCAGCACCTCGCCGGCCTGGGCTCGACTGACCACGCGGTGGGCGAGGTTGACCTGGCCGCCGAAGTAGTCGCCGTCGCGGTAGACGGCCTCGCCACAGTGGATGCCGACGCGGGGCTGCGGGCGTTGCGGGAAACGGGAGAGGAAACCGACCGCCCACTCGGTCAGCGCCGCCGCGTCGGGCGAGACGACCATCACCTCGTCGCCGATCGTCTTCACGATCGTCGCCTCCGGCGGCAGCGTCATCTCGACCGTCTCGACGAAGTTCTCGACCACGTCGAGCGCCTCCAGGTCTCCCTCCTCCTCGGTGTAGCGGGTGAAGCCGGTGAGGTCGATGAAGCAGAGGGCGACCGTGACCTGCCCCAGCTCGGCCGCGGCCTCGCCCAGCCCGCTCTCCATGTGGCCGACCACGTCCTGCTCGAGGAAGAAGCGCAGGTAGCGGCTGTGCAGGTACTCGGTGAGCGGGGCGGCCAGCGGCAGGATGTTGCCGGCCAGCTCTCCCATCTCCTCGGCCATCTCCAGCTCCGGCACCGCGTCGCGGATCATCGGTTCGTGGACGTAGAGGTGGAACAGCCGCACCTCGGCGTCGGCGATGCGGCGCATCGACTGCACGTAGACGCGGACGAGCTGCAGGAAGGCGACGAGCGGGAAGCCGGCGGCGAGGACGCGGGCACAGTGGCGCAGGGCGGCGACATCGTCGGGATTGAGCACGCGCTCGCGCCCCAGCGGGGTGCCGAGGATGACGAGGATGCGCTCGATCAGCTCCGGCTCGAGGCCGGTCTCCTTCGCCACCTCCTCGACCGTGACCTGCTCCTCGGGCTGGGAGAACAGCTCTTCGGCAAAACCGAAGGCGAGCCGGCCCTCGCGGCCCGCTCGCTTTAGATCCTCCAGCGAGTGCCCGCGTTCGCGCATCCGCGCCACGACCCGCGCCTGGGCGGCCGCAGTCGCCGTCCAGCGCCCTCGCCTCACCGGGACGACCTTCTCCTCCGCCCAGCGTTTCAGCGTGCTGGCCGGGACGCCCGAGCGGCGGGACGCCTCGCTGAGGGATATGCGCTCGTCGGCAGCCATCGAGCGTCGAGGCTAGCCGGACGCGGGGACTTGACGAGGGCGGGCGGCCTTGTCGCGAGTGAAAAGATGCGGCAGCGATGCCGAAGCGCCTCCGTCCCACCGCCCCGATCGCCGCCGCCGCGGTGCTGGCCGGCGACCCGGGACGGGCGCTGCTGCTCGCCCAGGAGCTGCTCGAGGAGCCGAAGATGAGCAACCACGCGCGAGGGCTGTGGGGCTACAGCGGGCGGGCCCCGACAGGCGCTGAGCTGACCATCCAGGCGACCGGGATGGGCGGGCCGAGCGCCGCGATCGTGCTCGCCGACCTGGCCGAGCTGGGGGTTAAGCGGACGGTGAGGGTCGGGACCTGCGTGGCGGTCGACCCCGAGTGCGAGGCCGGCGAGCTCCTGGTGGCCGGGGAGGCCCGGGGGGCGGGCGAGACGGCCCTGCCCGATCGGGAGCTGAGCGCACGGCTGGAGCGCGAGCTGGCCGGGGACGCCAGAGTGACGACGATCGCCAGCTTCGACGGGGCGCCGGAGGAGCGGGGGGCGCTTCCGGTCGCGGTGACAGCTACCGACATGCAGACAGCCACGGTGCTGGCCCGTGCCCAGGCCCTGGGGATCGCCGCGGCGGCGGTCCTGATCGTCGAGGAGACGGCGGGCGGCAAGCGGATCGCCGACGAGGAGCTGGAGGATGCTGCGAGGCGGGCCGGAAAGGCGGCCGCCCGCGCACTCTCAGGTTAAAGTCGAGAGTTAGGCTTTGTCGGTTTTAGCCGACTTGGCCGTTCGGCGGCGAATCTCGGCGACATCGCGCGAGATCTGGTCGATCTGCTCCTCGACCTCCTCCAACCGTTGCGAGAACGAGCGCAGGCGGCGTTCCAGGCGCTCGACGTCTCCCGCCGAGGGCAGGTTGAGCGCGCTCATCGCCGCCTGCTGAGCCTCCAGAGCCTTCTCGCGCGCCCCGAAGGCGGCCGAGAGGGCGTTATGCAGGGTCGGGTTGTCGAGCACGGCCTGGGCGAGCTCCCCGATCGCCTGCTCGCTGCGGGCCCGGAGGCCATCCTGCTCGTCGTGCTCGGCGCTCATTGACGCCAGCTTAAACGAGCCCATCCGATTCGACTGAAACCCTCCTGCTCCGCAGGCATGAGACCGGCCTTGATTAAGCCCTTGTTGGGAGGCGGCTCCAGCCGTTGCGTGCCCCTGTGCGAGCAAGTAGCGTGGGCGAGCCTGTTGCGCGGGGAGAGAGCGGACACGGATCGCCCGATCCGTGACGGCGGGCGCCAATGGGTTTCGGGATGAGACACAAGCTCGCACTGACCATCGCCCTGGCCAGCTTCGGCGCCGTGACGGCGCTCGGCGTGGGCATGGCGGGTGCTAACTCGACCCCGAACCCGAATCCGCTGGCCGGAACCGAAGGAATACTGCCGACGACACCGCTCGGCACGACCCCCAGCGGCCAGCCTTGCCCGAGCGAAAACGAAGAAAGCAGCGCAAGCCCGACCCACAAGGTCGAACCCAACTGCCCCACATCCCAGTCGGGCAAGAGCGCCTCCGAATCGCCCTCCCCGGGCAGCACGATCACCGTGCCCTCCTCCGAAGTCGGCGGCGGCGTCCATGTTGGCGCGACCATCAACGGCAACAACCCCAAGGGCACGAGCGGCAAGGGCGCCGGCGTCACTCACAACCAGAGCATCGGCGGGGGTGGCGAAAGCGGCAGCGCCAACGGGGGGCTCAGCTTCCCCAGCGCCACCGGCGGAGGCGACCAGGCACAGCCCGAAGCGCCGAGCGGCGGCGCCCAGTTCACCAACGGCGGCTCCCCCACTCCCGCCAACCCGACCGCGACGATCGCCAGCTTCGGGCCCGCCCCGATCGGCGTCCCCAACTTCGTCATCGACTCCTTCGAGATCCCGCCCTTCCTGCTGCCGATCTATCAGGCCTGCGGGACCCAGTACGGGATTCCCTGGGAGGTGCTCGCCGCGATCAACAAAATCGAGACCGCGTTCGGCACCAACCTCAACGTCTCCAGCGCCGGCGCGGTCGGCTGGATGCAGTTCCTGCCCTCGACCTGGGAAACCTACGGCGTCGACGCCAACGGCGACGGGCGCAAGGACCCCTACAACCCGGTCGACGCGATCTGCAGCGCGGCCAACTACCTCCATGCGGCCGGAGGCAGCCACAACATCTACAAGGCGATCCTCGCCTACAATCATGCCGACTGGTACGCGCAGGAGGTCCTCACCTATGCGCGGGCCTACGGCAAGCTGCCCGGCAACCTGGTCGGATCGCTGACCGGCCTCACCGAGGGCGCCCACTTCCCGGTCGCCGCGGACGCCCGCTACGCCGACGAAATCTCCACCCGGGTGACGCTGAGGCGCGGCGGTCCGGGGGGCGGGAAGTCACTCGGCAACGCCGCCCAGACGATCTCCTCCTCGCCGACCCGGCGCGGCATCAACATCTTCTCCCATCAGGGGGCGCCGGTCGTCGCCGTCAATGACGGCGTGATCAAGGCGATCGGCAAGTCCCGCAGGCTCGGCAAGTTCATCGTCCTCGAGGACGCTTACGGCAATCGCTACACCTACGCCGAGCTGGGCCAGATCGTCCGCGCCGGCGGCGGAGTGCTCGACTCCGGCGTCAAGCGCCAGCCGGTGATCGACACCCAGAACCTGAGGCCGCGGCTGTTCGCGCTGCCGCAGCGGGCGCAGAAGCATGCCAAGACCGGCATTGGCAACCGGATCGACAGCTCCCGCAGGCGGCTCCGCATCGGCTCCCGGGTGATCGGCGGCGCGGTGATCGCCCGCATGGGCGGCGGCGAAGGGGGCGTCGACCCCCACATCAACTTCTCGATCCGGCCGGTCGGCGCGGGCGCGCCCCGGATCGACCCGAAGCCGATCCTCGACGGCTGGAAGCTGCTCGAAGCGACCGCGATCTACCGCGCCGACGGCAAGAGCCCCTTCGCCCGCGACCTCAGCGTCGGCGGCGTCCTGCTGCTCTCCAAGGAAGCGCTGCAGCAGCGGGTCCTCGCCGACAAGAACCTCTCTATCTACCCCTGCGGGCGCCAGGACATCGCCACCGGCCAGATCGACCGCCGGGTGCTGGCGGTGCTCGAGTACCTGGTCTCCAAAGGCTTCCGGCTGACGATCACCTCCCTCAAGTGCGGTCACAGCGACCTCACCACATCGGGCAACGTCTCCGAGCACAGCAGCGGCGACGCGGTCGACATCGCCAAAATCGACGGCGTCCCGGTCACAGGCCACCAGGGCCCGGGCACCCTGGTCGACGCGCTGATCAAAACGGTGCTGCGCCTGCAGGGGACGATGCACCCGCACCAGGTGATCTCGCTCGAGAACCTGCCAGGGCCGACCAGCTTCGCGCTGCCCGACCACTACAACCACGTCCACATCGGCTACCAGCCGGCCTACGAAGTCGAATACGTGAGCCCCTTCCTCAACGCGACCACCGGTCGCATCGACCAGGGCGTCGACTTCACCGGGACCGGGCCGATACTGGCGGTCGGCGACGCCGAAATCCTCTCGACCGGAGCTCCGGGCTGGCCGGAAGGCGGGGGCGTCCTCTACAGGCTGCTGAGCGGCTCGCGAGCCGGGCAGGTCATCTACGTCTTCGAGGGGGTCCAGGCAACCGTGCGAGCGGGCCAGCACGTCTCCGCCGGCGAGCAGATCGCGAACTTCATCCCCGGCGGCTCGATCGAGATGGGCTTCGCCGACGCGAGCGGCGTCCCGCTCAGCCACGGCGAATACACGGAGGGCGTCGAAACCGTGTGGGGCCGCAGGATGGCGGACTTCCTGACCGGCATCGGCGGCCCCAGCGCCCTCACCCCAGGCCTCGGCTCGCTCTCCCCGCAGAAGTGGAACCGGCTGATGAAGCGCCTCGGGCAGATCCGCAACCCATCGGTCCCGACCGGCCCCTCGAAATACTCGCTGCCGGCAGGCAAGGGCAAGCCAAAGGGCGGCCACGGCAAGTCCGGCGGTTCCTCCAGCGGCGATTAGGCGGGAGAATCGGGTCTTCTGACCCAGCTCTTTGGATTCGTGCAGTTCGAGTTCGCCGGCACGCTCGCCGTCGCGGACGGGCGCTACCTGGCGCGCGACGGGAACAACGGAGGCGAGGAGAGCGTCCTGGTCGTCGAAACGCTCGCGGCGCCGGCGCCTCCCTCGCGCCGCCGGCGCCGCCCCCGCCAGGTGGAGGCCGGCGAGCCGGCGGGAGTGCTGCCGCTGGCCCGCGCCACCGCGGTGCGTGCCTTCGAGCCGTTCGGGACAGAGCAGGACGCCGCCCACTGGCTGGACGCGGCGACCGAGACCGAGGACACGATCGATGAGCTGGTCGCCGACGCGATCGGCCTCTTGAACCGGGCGCTGCACGCCCACGCCGCGGCAAGCGCCGACCCGCACGTGACCGAGCTGCACCCCGAGCGCGCCGTGAAGGCCCGGATCGGCTACGGCAGCGGCGACGAGGTGGCGGCGGGCCACTTCGGCGCGGCGCGGGAGGTCGACGTCTGGGCGACCGGGGCCTCGCGGCGCCGGCGCCGGGCGGAAGACCTCAACCCTCAGCAGCGGACCGCGGCGGTGCTGGGCGGGCGCGACCGGATCGACGCCTGCGAGACCCTGCTGCTGCGCGCCCGTGCCGACCTCGACGCCGGCCGCGACCGCGAGGCGGCGCTACAGCTTCGGGTCGGCCTGGAGGCGCTGCTGGCGGAGCTTCCGGGGGCTGTGTCGGACCCAGGCCACGACGAGGATATGGCGACGCTGCACGAGCGGCGAGGCGAGGCGGGCGAGGCGGCGAACGCCGCGCTGCAGGGTGAGCTGGGCCCCGTGGCCGCGCGAAACATGGGCGAGCTGATCGAGATCTGCGAGCGAGTGCTGCGTCGTCGTCGCATCCTGCACGGCTAAACAAAACTCACCCTCAAGTCAAACCTTAGACTCTGGGAATGCTTCAGAGGGCGAGGCGGCGGGCGACCACATCGTCGAGCAGGGACTCGGCCAGGTGGTGCGCCTCCTCCAGCGCAACCCCCTCGATCGAAGGGACACCAATCACCGTCAACCCCGCGGCGCGGGCGGCGGTCACCCCGGTCGGCGAGTCCTCCAGTGCGACGACCCCGGGGCCGGCTTCGACGCCAAGCCGCCGACACGCCTCCAGGTAGGGATCCGGCGCCGGCTTCGGCGCGGCCACCTCGTGCGCGCTCAGCACCACGTCGAAGCCATCCTCGAAGCCGGCGATCTCCAGCGAGCGCCGCACGAAGGCGAGCGGCGAGTTGGAGACGAGGCCGATCGGCGTCCCCCGCTGCTTCAGCGTGTGCAGCAGCTCCCGCGCCCCGACCATCGCCTCGACCCCGTGCTCGAGCTCGGCGACGACCAGCGCGTTCAACTCTACGATCAGCTCCGCGGCGCGGCCGGGCTCCGATAGCCGCCGCTCCAGCACACGCCCGGCTATCTCGGCCGAGGTCCCGACCAGCTCGCGCTTGTCCGCGGGCGTGAACTCCAGCCCCCGACGTTCGAAGAGATCCTGCTCGGCCCGGGTCCAGACCGACTCGGTGTCGAGCAGCAGCCCGTCGTTGTCGAAGACGACGGCGTCGGGGGCGTCGGGCTCCACGGCCGCATCATCGCGAAACGGCTAAGTTCGCGGTATGCCCTTCCACGTCGAGATCAGCTCCGGCCTGCACCGGGCCCGGGTCTTCAACCTCAACCGGGAGGATCTGATCGCGAAGGTGGTCGCGCCGTGGCTGGACGACCGTCAGATCGAGATGGGCGAAAGGGAGTGGGAGCCTCGCGAGAGCGGCCTGAACATCCTCGAGGGGCCTGAGATGGACCCCCCGGACCTCTCCTTCGGCCAAGGATGGTCCAACGCCGAGCGCAAGTCGGAGAACGTCACCCGGACCGTCCTGGCGGAGGCGCCGACGCCGAGCACACCCGACACCTTCATGGTCGAAGCTGACTCGCCGGAGGCCACCGCGGCGGAGATCGTCGCCGGGCACAGGGGGCGGGCGCTTCACTGGAGCGAGGCGCGAGCGAGGCTGGACGGCCGCGACCCGGAGATCGCGGCCGTCATCCTCGTCGTCAGGCGACCTGGGTCTGAGGCGCCGAAAAGTTGAGCGCGACCCCGCGCGGCGTCACCAGCACCGGGTAGGTCGCGGTCTCGACCACGTAGTCGCTGGCCGCGCTGAGGGTGACCTTGCCCGGCGGCGACTCCGGCCGCGAACCCACCACGAGCAGGTCGACGTGTCCCCCGTCGTGCTCGGCGACGCCGGCGCCAAGGGCGGCCGCGAGGCTGCGAGCGGTCTCCCTGGCCGCCTCGTCGCCCTCGTCGATGAGGCCGACGGTGTTGACGCTCACCGACGGGCGAGAGCGCAGACCCGCCGGCGCGATAGCGATCGCCGCCGGGCCACCGAGCAACAGTTTGTGGGCCGGGATCCCGGGCTTGACCGTGCCGGGGGCCGTGCGGTACTCGGAGCCGAAGACGATGATGTCGGCATTCTCGCGCTCGGCCAGTTCCGCCAGACCCACGCTGGTCCCCGCATTGACGACGACGTGGCGCGGCATGTCCGGCGCGCCAACCGAAGCGGCCCCGCGAGCCAGCAGTTCCTCCGCCTCCTTCTCTTCGAGCGCCCCGCCCTGGGAGTGGCGGACGTAGGCGAGGGAGAGCTCGGCGCCGGAGTAGGC
>Ga0210409_10007535_pt1 | contig 11206 bp, 14 predicted proteins | sample IncBWH17MmetaG_FD_161649 | JGI IMG/M metagenome (GOLD analysis project Ga0210409, IMG submission 161649) | Forest soil microbial communities from Barre Woods Harvard Forest LTER site, Petersham, Massachusetts, United States - Inc-BW-H-17-M | ecosystem: Environmental > Terrestrial > Soil >...
AGATCGCTAAGCTCACGGACCTGCCGTTTGTTAGCGCACCGAATAAGTTCGCTGTGCAGGGAGCCCACGACGACCAGATACAGCTTTCCGCCACGCTGCGCACGCTGGCCGTATCACTCTACAAGATCGCTAACGACATCCGACTCATGTCGTGTGGGCCACGTGCCGGCTTCGCTGAACTGAAGATTCCGGAGAACGAGCCGGGCTCCTCGATCATGCCGGGGAAGGTAAACCCGACCCAGGCCGAAGCGCTCACAATGATCGCCGTGCAGGTGATGGCAAACGACGTGGCGGTGGGCTTTGGCGGCGCCGGCGGCTACCTGGAGATGAACGTTTATAAGCCCCTGATCATCTTCAACGTTACGCACTCCGTTACGATCATGACCGACGGCTGCACCAACTTCCGCAAGTTCCTCGTCGAGGGGACCAAGCCCAACGTAAAGAAAATCAACGAATACGTTGAGCATTCACTGATGCTCGTGACGGCGCTCTCGCCGGTGATTGGCTACGACAAGGCTTCAAAGATTGCCCACTATGCGTTGGACAACGACCTGACACTGAAGGCAGCTGCGCTGAAGCTTGGCTTTGTGACAGAAGCCGAATTCGATCGTGTTGTCGATCCGAAAAAAATGGTCAAACCCTATGTAGCGAGCGCTGCTGCCTAGGCTGTGGGCGGATATTGAACACTGGCGCTGCCGCATCTGGAGTCCGGCTTGAATCAACTCGAGCTGGCTCCACTTTGCTGGTGTGGTGCGCTTCCGGATGAGAACTCGGCAGCCGCGTTCGAAAAACCCGGATTATGTGGAGCGAATATGACGCTGGAGGAGCGTGTTGATCTTGTCCTCGCCGTTGCCCGAGTTCTATTCGTCAACGGTCAATCCACAGAACAGACTTTGGCTGCGGCCGAGCGGCTGGGCGATGCTCTGGGACTACACGCCAAGGTCATACCGCGTTGGGGGGAGCTGCAATTTCAGTCTCTAGCCAACGACGCCAGACTAATTTCCGCAGTGTCGGCCGACCCCACCAACGTTGCGATGGGTCGGGTAGCTTCCGCTATGCGCGCAGTCGACGACCTCAGCACCGGCCGGATCAAGCCTGTGACACCGCGAAGGAGGGGATCCGGGCCATCTCCGAAGCACCACCGGCACCGACATGGTTATTCACGCTCGCGGCGGCGGCGGGCGCAGCGGCGTTAGCGGTGATCTTCGGCCTCCGGCACGAAGTCATCGCCATGCTGAAGTCGAGCGAATACGCCGCCATAAAGAAGGATTACGACGAGATCAGCCGCGCCCATTTTGCGAGAAGCTATTTCTTTCCCGAAGGGATGAGCTTTGCTAACAGCGACGCCCTGTTTCCGCCGGCCGAATTGGCCAGGACAATCAGTGCCGAATACGAGGCACAATGTAGGATGCTCTGTTATGGCCCCTATCCGTCATGGGCGGAGGTTCACGCGAGGCTTCTGGAGATTCGAGACCTCTTGTGAACTGCCGGCATCATTGGCCTTAGGGCACGAACGGAATCTTCGAATTGCGAACATCGCGAACCGTTTGGAGCGCAGTTCCTAAGTCAGTGGAAGTCAGAGAAGACGTTCCCGAGTGACTGAGGCGGTTAAGAACAGCAGAACGGATAGCATTGATCTTGGGAATGAGCGTCGGGTCAAGAAATTCCCCGTTTCCTAGGCAGCGACAAACCGACGCACAGAGCCCTCCGATATGCGCAGCTCGCGGCCAATGGCTCGCAGAGAGCGTCCTTCAGCCCGCAGGCGAGCGATCTCCGACGAGTGAACCTTGAAGCCGTGGGCGACCGATTTTGCGATCCCTGGACCGCGCTACCGCAAGCCCCGCCTTTGTACGTTCAGACAGCCGGACCCGCTCTTGCTTGGCAATGACCGCCAAGATACCGATAACCGCATCTTTGAAGATGCCACACGAGTCCAGGTATTGCTCCGTGAAGCTTTTGTAGCCGACGCCGCAAGCAGTGAGCCTGTTCAAGTGTTGGAGGGTAACAAGCACGCCTTCACGCGACAGGGGGTCGAGAGACCAAAACAGAACCAGGTCAAATTTTCGGCGGTTCGTATCCGCAAACATCATTTGGAATTCACCGCGGTCGCTTGTTCCGCCAGTCTCGCGGTCGATGTACTCGCGTGTGATTTGCCAGTTTTGCTTTCCGGCGAATTCGCGCAACTGGACAAGCTGATTCTCTGTTTCTTGGCCTTTGTCTTTAGTGCTGACGCGAGCATAGAGAGCAATTTTCACTTGTCACCTCGAAGACCTAGTTTGGCTCGGATGTAGTTGCTGATGGACAACTTGGACTTTTCAGCCGCTTGCTCCAGCGCCTTGTGTTCCGCAGGAGTAAGCCGCAAAGCAATCAGATGCTAAAGAACGGTCCAGCCAGAAATCCCAGTGTCGCGGCTTCGAGCTTTCATTGATGACAGCGGTACGCACACAAACGACTCTCCGATCTGTGTGGCGGCGGGATACTTCGGAGGACTGCATTATTGGAAACAGTTCAATCTTGACTGGGACAGAGCGGTTAAAAACCGCGGCCTGACCGAATTTCATGCGAACAGGTTCTGGGCTCGCGACAAGGGTGGCAAGACTGTTGGAGAGTATTCCGGATGGAGTAAACGAGATTATGAAGAGTTTTTGGATGAGCTGCTCGACATTATTAGCCGTTACAAGATTTGGCCCGTCACTTCAGCGGTGGTTGCAGAGGATTGGAACGCATTGACGTTCGATGAACGGCGATATTTGTCTGGCGTCGTGTTTGGGCAGGGCAAATATCGAAAAGGTGGGGCACCGACCAAACCGTATTTTGTGGCCTTCTTGCTCGCTGTGCAATGCGTAGCAGCGTACTGTGATGCTGGGCATACTGTTGATCTCGTGATGGACGGGAGCGATGCGCTCAACGGCTATGGCGAAGTCTACTTCCAAGAACTAAGAGCTAGCCACAATCGGAATGCGGCGAGACTCGGAACGATTCAGGCTGGTGACAGCAGAATCCTGCCCGGACTGCAGGCAGCCGACTTGCTCGCCTACCTAACTCAAAGATTCTGTCGAAAGAACCCGGTGCCCGGCCAAGGGCTCGAAGATGACACGCCACTGGGGCGAGCCGTCAAAAAGGCTCGGGATCCCAAGGATTTCAAATTGTTCAACGGGGCCGCCTTCGACTTGTTATTAGCCGAGTTTAGGAAAGACGCTACTCTCGGGGAGACGCGCAGCCGGAGGGGACCCTAAAAGGGACTCCCGTTTCCTCCGAGCCGGGGTCGGCACCCAAGCAACCTTTCCCATTCGAAAACAAAGGAACGCCGTACCGCCCTCTTATCCAAACGGTTTCTTACGCGCCCACACCTATTCGCTGGTCCTTCAGGAAGGCAAGCAGATCGGAATTGATCTGGTCCGCGTTGGTCGTGGGCATGCCGTGCGGAAAGCCGGGATAGAACCTGGTCGTGGCGTTCTTAACCAGTTTTGCGGAAAGCGGACCGGCATCCGCGAAAGGTACGATCTGATCGTCCTCCCCATGCATTACTAGGACCGGCACAGTGATCTTCTTCAGGTCTTCGGTGAAGTCCGTCTGGGAGAAGGCGACAATGCCGTCATAGTGCGCCTTGGCGCCTCCCATCATGCCCTGGCGCCACCAATTCCAGATCACCCCTTGAGAGGGTTTCGCACCAGGCCGGTTGTAACCATAGAACGGTCCAGCCGCGACATCGTAATAGAACTGGGCTCGGTTGGCGGCGAGCTGGGTCTGAAACCCGTCAAACACGTCTTTGGGCAGCCCGCCCGGATTGGCCGCCGTCTTCACCATCAACGGCGGCACCGCGCTGATGATCACCGCTCTTGCCACCCGGCTTTCGCCGTGGCGCCCCAGGTAATGCACCACTTCGCCGCCGCCGGTCGAGTGGCCGACATGGATGGCATTCTTTAAATTGAGGTGCGCAGTAAGCGCGGCGAGGTCATCGGCGTAGTGATCCATATCGTGTCCGTCGCCGGGTTGGCTTGAGCGTCCGTGGCCTCTCCGGTCATGGGCGATGACGCGATAGCCGTGATTTAAGAAGAACATCATTTGAGTGTCCCAGTCGTCGGCCGATAGAGGCCAACCGTGCGAGAAAACGATAGGCTGACCTTTGCCCCAGTCTTTGTAATAAATCTCTGTGCCGTCTTTCGTCGTGATCGTTGCCATTGGGATGACCTCCTTGATTTGCTGGAAATCCGTGGGCCAACATTATGCACGAATCGAACACAGTATTGCCAAGGTTTAAGGTTGGAGGAACGTGGCTTCGGTACGACGTTCGTCGCGAGTTGCGGCACTGTCTGAGAGTTGGAAGGATTACTTTCAAGAGCAGCTAAAAAAGGACGAATCTTTGAATGCGGAGGGGACGAATCATCCCTCGCAATGTTGTCAGACGCCTTGGTATACCAGGGCGAGAAACCTGGCGGGTGTCATGAAAGACTTGCCCCATTCTTCATCCGTACGGGCGCCGGGCTTAGCGGCAACAACTTCGTCCAAGGACCTGCCTTGTTTTTTGAGTGTGGCGACTTTGTCGCGGATTTCAACCAACACGTCACGGAAGAGAATCAGGTCGGCTTTGCCGCCTGCGGCCCCATGCCCGGGAATGATGATCATCTTGTCGGTTACTTTGGTGATGTTGGCTTCCGCGGCGCGAATCTGGCCGTCGATGCTGCCTCCAGTGGAGTAGTCGATGAACGGGTAATTGCGATTCCAAAAAGTGTCCCCGGTGTGAAAGATGTCGGCTTCTGTAAAGTGCACGGAGATGTCGGAATCCGTATGCGCGGGCACGTAGTGCCTAAGAACCAAAGTGCTACCGTTGGCGTGCAGAGTGTGGTCCTCTTTTAAGACGGTGGAAGGAATCGCACCCGGAGGCGCCGCCGGGAATGTATAGTGCCAGCCTTCGACGCGCGTGTCTTCCAAAAGATGCTTGCGTGTGTTTTCTTGCGCCAGAATGCTGGCTCCTGCTTCGTGTAGCCACGCGTTGCCACCGGTGTGATCGAAGTGCCAATGTGTGTTGATCAATTGCTTAATGGGGTCTGCATTGATGCTCGCAAGAGCTGCGGAAACGTTCGGACGCGAAGTAACTATTTCCGCATCCACGAGCAGCTTTCCGTCGAGACCGGTGAGAACGGCTATATTCCCACCCGCGCCCAAGAGGACGCTGATATTGCGGCGAAGAGTTTGCACCGTGACCTTTGCGGTGGCGGCTTCCTTAAAGGCATCTTTAACAAGGTGGTCTTCCTCGCCGAAGAGGCCCCTTGGCACCGTACAAGCGGCGGCAAACGTCAGGCCTCCTGCCGCGAGAAACTGACGGCGCGAGATTTCAGCTGATCTCGTCGTGACCATGTGTTCCGTCCTTTCTTGCTTTCACTTAGACTTACTCGCCTTAACGGGCACATGGATATTACTTCCGGTTTCCCCGTGATCAAAGCAGAGGCTGTGACGGCGGCGTAGGCCTCTCGTTACTTCAAGACATAGAGCCAGGTTCATGGAATATTCCTTTCTTTCCAAGTTCCCATTTTTATCGCACGGACCGTCGTTAGTCTAGGTTTGCTAACTGCTCGTGCAAGGTCAGCGAAGCACGCGCAGCTGTTCTCTTCAGCAATTCTCTTTGGATAGCCGACCGGGGGGTCGGCACCCAAGCATTCTTTCCCCAATTTCCTCTGGGGTTGCAGCGAGCAGCCTGTGTTCAACCACTTACTTTGGCGGACTCAGCTACCCCCGATGGCCTCAATCCCTTAAACAGAAGCCAAAAACTCAGTGCTAATTCGAAGATAGCCATGGGCGAGTCAAACCACGACAGGCTCACTACTTTGGAGAAGTCGGGGAAGATGTAAAAAACAAAAGTGCAGGCGGCGCACCATGCACTGGAGATCACACCAAAGGCAGCCAGCGCTTTGGGAATGTAGTTCGACTTGAACCACAAGTAGCTGCCAACGGCGCCCCCCAATGCCCAAAACAGCGAGCCGACGTAGTACGCGTCGTAACCGCTGAGGTACAGCCGCGCCAAGACCGACAATTGGTCTGGCCCAAACGCACGCCAGTAGTCAGCGTCAGTCAAGAGTCGCAGAACGGTAAAGAGATTGATCGTCACCAGGAGCCACGTGAGACCATGGACCAGCCTGCCGAATGCCGCAAGCAAGGCAAGGTTCTGGCTGACCGGCTTGAGGATCACGTAAAGCGCTGTCAGCAGTACGACAACGCCAACGCAGTAAACCATGTCGCCCGCGACGCCGATACGGAATAGTGTTTCGTGCGCCAGGATATTCCGAGCGGTTTCCGTCGGATTGCCGCGGATGATGAGGCGGGCGAAGATGCCGAAATTGACCGCGACCACGATGACGAACGAGATCGGGAAAGCAAGTCCTGCGACCCTTGCAGCCGTGCGTTGTAACTCGTCGATGGTGCACGCCATTTCGAGACCTTCAGGTTATGTTGTATCACCGATACGTCGGAAACGCCGCTAACGCCCGGTTATCGCCTAACCGGACATCTTGCTCCTAGTACCATATTCAGGCCATACCGTTTCAACAATTCTCTCCGCATAGCCCGACCGGGGTGCGGCACCCGAGAAGTCCCAAAAGCGGCATGTTCAATAAATGAAGCACAGCGACGCAACACGCAAATTAGCAACAAATGCCTGACTGCTCTCGAAGAGTGAACCGGAAGGGCGAGCCGATTGGGAGTCGCGAAGTGGTTAATAACAATTCGCGACCGATTGCTTTTATGGCGACTGGAAGAACGTTAGGCTTGGATAGAAGCGGTCACTTACGGGGCTTTGGGCGGAGGCGAAAATAGTATGAGCCTGAGAATCAAAATACTCCTGACGGTCGGCGTCTGCCTCGCGGCGATATTTGTGTATCTTTCGATGGAGAGCGCCAAGCAGAGTCGCCGCGAACATGACAAGCAGGCGGCCATCCGCGCCTTGGACGAAAACGGAGCATCGCCAGCTGCAGTTGTGGAAGCTCCGCCGCCACCCGAGCCAGCTAGTCCGCTCGGGAGCGCCACGGGCACATTGCGGATGGTGGACTTCGCTAAAGACGCTGATTTTTGGGCCTACGATAAGGATGCTTCTGACGCCAACCTTGCGAAAGCGCAGGGCCGATTCTCCGCACAATTCCACTCGGCAATGGCGCAATGGAAGCCGCGCAGCCAGACCCTGGTGATTTTCTTGTTTGCGGATAATTTGAACGAGGGCGAGACAGCCGAATTGAAGACCTCGATCTTGAACAACGGCGATGCAATCCACAAACGAAACCTGACACTCGGGAAAGTCGCGTTCATCACGGTGAGGTTCGAAACAAGTCCACCGGCAACTGGGGTGCAAACTGAGCACGTTACCCTGGAAAGCAAGGAAAGCAACGGGAGACCCTACACGGCCACAGGTCCCGCGGATGTCCAGGTCAGCAGCCTGCCGGTAAAACAGGCGTGGGCCAAGCCCGGCCGCGTGCTGCCAGAAATTGTGTTGCGGACCAGTGGGAAAACGCACTACGGAGGATCCTCGTTCGGATCCAGTGAATGGGAGATCGAAACGCGCGTCCCCATGATCATTACGTCTGGCTACTAAAATCGGGTGCTAACTCCTGGAGAGCCGCGACTGCGTCTTTGACACGTCAATATCCGTTACACGTTTGAGCGTAGGGTAGGGGAGCCGAGCTGACGGTTAGAAAGACTTCTCTACTCGGTCAACGATTCTCCGGGGATCAGCAACAGCGTCGGCGATTGCAGCGACGCAAGCAGGACTGTTCTGCGGAACCGTTGATAAACCGTTGATAACTTCCGGGCCGCTAGGATTGCGGCGACGATTGCAATCACGGCTTGCTTGCGGTTTGGCTCCACAACGCGACGATATCATCTTCGCTTTTATTTCGCTACATGAGATAATACTGAAGGCGCCCCATTCATCGGCAGATCGGCAGAGAACAGCGTCTAGGAAGGCGGAAACAAAACATGTGGCCAATCCTCTCAACCATTTCTACTTGGCTGCAAACTCATGAGTTTGTTGCCATCTGGTTAGAGGGAATCGCTCTCGTAGCAATCTTCATCTGGGACCGCGTCGATAGCCGAGGACAACACCGCCAAACAGTCGCGCAGATGAAGATCATGCAGAGCCAAGCCAACGCTCTGATTAACAGCGAACGCGCCTGGGTTGCGGTGGAGGTTAAATGGGATGGCAGGTTTCAAAGAATTGTGTCGAACATTTTAGGTGAAACTGCTGAGGACGGCCACCATCACTCCGATTTGCATCTGCCGCAATGACGGAAAGAGCCCCGCATGGATTACTAAAAAATGCATAAGGTTTGTACGCGCTGCATCCCTGCCGAAAACGCCAGATTTCGGGGCTATGAGAGTATTCGACTCAGGCCGTGAGCCTTTGGGGCCGGGACGGGAGAGCGAACGTACCGTAACCTGTACGTCCGATGCTCCCATCCATCCCGGAGAATTGGGCTATCTCTACGGGCTGATTGAATACCGAGACATATTTGCCGAAGAGATCAGAACTACAACTTTTGGTTATGAAGTCAACCTCTTGACGCAAACGGCCTACAGGCTTACTGAATATCCCGAATACAACAAGAACATGTAGCTGGACCGCCTAGAAGCCAGACCACTCTCGTGCTATAAGTCTGGGATGTCCAAAACCATCGAGCAGTGGTTGCTTTTCGAATATGTCGGTGGTGAGTTCACGCCGTTATCCAAGCCATTCAAAACGAGAGAACAGGCGGAGAAGGCGCGTGAAAAATATCCTGAGCGTCTGCGCAAGAGGATTGGGTTGGTGTGATTCGGATAAAGAAGTAGCCGCGGCGGTCGTTTGCTTGCCGGGAGCAATAGCAATGCAATCTATTCAGCTAGCGAGTTTGGACGTTGAAGGGCTGCGAACTCGGCTCAGGAAGATGTCCGACAAAGAGCTGCAGGAATTTGGTGAGGCGGCGCGGTACATGGTCTCCCCGAAGGCGAACATGGGGAAACCACCGCTACCAACTTTTGTGCTTCAGTTAGAGGAAGCTCGCGCTGAGTGGCGAAAGAGACATCCGGAGGCAGCCCAAAAGGAATAGGTCGTCCGCTAACTGGATGATAGGCACGGCCGGGAAGGCATGAGTGCGCCTGCAAAAAGGGGCTCCCGGCCGCGCTGGTGGGAGCCCCACGATTGCAACAGATGTGCTATTCCTGCCGCCCAGCAGGAAAGTGACACGAACTGCCGCAAAGCCGAATGGAGACGACAGGAAATTGCCTGGGTAGGGATACCGTTTAGAATTACAAACCCCAGGGCGCCGGTTCGTCAAGACCTTTCTCGGATAGGCCCGCAGGGAAGCTCTGTGTTGCACACTCTTGGAGAGTATTTTCCGGAATGTTACAAAAGATGCCTCGGAGTGGGGTCGCTGCTTCTGCTGCGACGGTGGCATATCTTCTTACGCGCTGGAGTTAGTTCCGTTCGTAGGTGTCGAACTTCAGCTCTCCGCTTGGTATCAAGTGTGCTGTGTTCTTCCCTTTGGGCTACTCGGTCCGATGCTTCATTCCCATCCTCCGGGGGACTTGGACGGGGATTTGATGGTGTGGTACCGGGTAGCCCCTCCACGGCAATAGAATTGGCAACGTAGGATAAGTGACGCAAATGCTGATGGAGATCTGCTCATCAATCCCCTTCGGAGGTGGAAAAATGCCGACCCCGAGAGAATGGGTAAGAATCTGTGAATTGGAAAAGGCCGCGATAGAACATCAGTCTGTTGAGAAGTGGATCGAAATAGATCGCAAACTTGATCCCAACTGGACCGAAGAGAAATCAAAGGCTCTGTACCAACGCAAAGAAGAGTGGCTAAAAAGCTGCATTGAACGCCTGAATGAAGCCCGGGCCAACCTAAGCGCCGCAGACCTGGATATCTGGTCTCTCCTCGGAACCTGAGAGGGAATTACCAGCCGTGCTACACGCGGTTCAACGCAGGATGATGAATGAGCGGCAACTGCGCGGCGGCATGGAACGAAAATACCTGTCTAAAGGAAATGGGGTCAGAGGTACGTTGTCGAAGTAGGTTGGCGGCGGCAGGTACGTCGGTCAGGCGCAGGCCATGCCACCGCCCCACCCTTTTGAACATAATATATCCCGACACATGGGGACCCTGGGAATCGGTTGATTGCGGTATTCGCGACAGAGATTCAGAAAGACTCGCGGGGCATGACCTGGAATTGTTCGGCCCTCGAACCGGATAGAGAGTGCCCCGCGAGTCAAGTTGGTGGTTGCAAACCACTGGGTCAAGGGGAGTTTAGAATCTCTAACTACACCTGTCCATTAATTTCCAGATACGTTGTGACTTAATTGGGAAGGGGTACTGAGGCCGCGCGTTCGACAACGGGCGTGTGGCCTTCGAGTTTGACACTTGGAGTTTATCGGACGGAATGAAAGATTTGGTGGCATTTCCCCCGATGGCTTTTATATCTCTGCCTTGCTTTAGCTTCGCTTCGAGTTGTAAGCGATCAAACGCACAATTCTGTGCGCCAAGCGACCAGCACTCGGGATCGGGACAATGCAACTTGATGAGCCAGATGTTACTCCCAGCCATCGAATCTGAGTCTGCAGGGCGTGTGCCCGTCTGTGACGCAAATAGCAACTGTCATCACCTTGCGGATTCGGAAGCGACTGGCTAAGTCAAAAAAAGCAAACAGGGGGCAAGCGGAGTTTCCGCGCTCGCCCCCTGTATGGAATTAGGTTATGCCTTCTGCAGCTGCTTTCTCTTTTTGAACCCAGCGAGTGCCGCAAGGCCGGTGCCCAGAAGAATCAAGCTGGCAGGTTCTGGCGCCGGAGGAGGTGGCGGACCACCGATGCTGCAGTCCGCTCCGCAGGACAAGCGGCCGACAACATCGGCGTAATCGAGAAACAGAGTTCCGTTGTTGGTGTCGGGGGAGGAGTAGTCGCCGCGGGAACCACCCGTTGCAATTATTGTCACTCCCTTGGTGACGGGATTCAGTAGATCCACCTGGCCGTTGTTGTTGTTCACGATGATGTCGCCGTTCAGGGTGTTTGTGCTGCTAATGACCCCCGTCCCATCCGGGCTGGGGAAAAGAGCGCCGGAGCTAAATACTAGAGCTCCCGTCGCGATGTCGTAGCCGTTAATGGAACCCTGTTCGCTATAGGCGATCTTTCCGTCCGGCGAAACTGAAACACCGTCCCCATTTCCACCAGCATTGATCACTCGAAACG
>Ga0210409_10007538_pt1 | contig 11205 bp, 6 predicted proteins | sample IncBWH17MmetaG_FD_161649 | JGI IMG/M metagenome (GOLD analysis project Ga0210409, IMG submission 161649) | Forest soil microbial communities from Barre Woods Harvard Forest LTER site, Petersham, Massachusetts, United States - Inc-BW-H-17-M | ecosystem: Environmental > Terrestrial > Soil >...
TCAAGAAGAAACATGACAAACTGCGCCGAAGATACCCCGAGGTTCACGGTAAACAGGTGGACTGGATTTCGCACGGATACGAGAGTGGACACTTCTTCTTCAACGTGCAGTTCACGGATGGGAAGAATTTTTCAATCGTGTGCAGTCCCAAAATCGTTACGGACATCGTCGACTATTCAGACAGAAGGACGGGCGACGACATCATCATTCGGCAGTATTACAAAAGGGGGGACGATGATGACTGATGCGCACTCCCGAAAATCCCACGTTATGATCGACCTTGTCCCTGACTTTGCTTCTGCGAAGCCACCTGGTTGTGTCCAGCGTTAGCTCTCATGGGCTGATTCGACGCCGCACTCTGTCTCGCAACTGATTGCTCGGCCCCTCCATGATTGAGGCTCGCATCCACTTGCAATGCAACGGACTTCGAAACCTCCCTGCTGAGGGCATCACGGAGTTCAAGCGCATCGTTCGTATAGATTTGGGCGTCGTACCGCCCTCGCGACACTGCGACATAGGCCAGGCGCTGATTGACTAGCTTTTCGCCAGCTTGGCTTGTATCGATGTGGATTAGCACACGGTCTGCGGTCTGTCCCTGGCTGCTGTGACTGGTCACCGCGTAACCATGGTCCAGATGCGGATTCTTGTTCACGTTGAATTGAGTGACTCGACCTGAATCGAGACGCAAACGAATGCCTCCGTCGTCGTTGATTCGCTCTATGGTGCCTAGCTCTCGATTCGCAACTCCAAGCTCTCTATTGGGCGCAGTAAATTGGACGCGGTCGCCTTGGCTAAACGTGCGTTCCGCTTCTCGATAAATCGTGACACCATGCAATCGGCGCGGGTCGTAGCTCACCTGCTCACCGTTCCCTCGTCGAACGGTTAGTACATTTTCTTTTTCGTTTGATTTCTCCACGCGCGCGTATTCGCCTGGCTTGATTCCGTGGGAGCGGCTGCCTTTCGTGTAGCGCACGACATCGCCAGGATCATATTGTCCAGCCCAGCGTCTGTCGGCCCCAGTTATCTCTTGTCTCGGTACCAACACAGTTTGCTTTTGCTCTCGTGTCGCCACTTGACCGGTTTCCTGCATCGTCTTGTGAATCATGTAGTTGAGTTCCCTGCGAGATTGGTTGTCTGGGGATACGACGAGTGTTCCTTCGGGTCTTTTCGCGTAGCTATTGGCAATCTCTTGCATCCGTTCGTTGCGGTCCCCAATTTCATGCACTCGGCCTTGAGAGCGGAGATTGTCGATTGCTTCCTTGACCGAGCCGCGGGCGAGCTGCTCGACTGCCTCTTTAAGTGCCGGTTCCTTTTGGCGAACGATCTCGTCAAGACGGGCTGTCTCAACGCCTGCTTCCCTGAGCTGCTGGTAAGGGCGGCCAGCTTCAACAGCCTGGTGTTGGCGCGTGTCTCCAACAAGCAAGACCCGATCTTCTCCTCGCATTCGATGGAGAAATTCATTCATTTGCTTCGTACTGGCTAGACTCGATTCGTCGAGAACGTACAGTCTCTTCCCAGTGGTCTGGGATTCTTCGTTGGACGACAAATGCCTTTGCAATGTGCGGGACTCGATCCCCGATTCGCTGAGTTTTTGCGCCGCTCGTGACGTAGGCGCGAATCCCTCGACCTTGTAGCCGTGACGTTCGGCCACTTCCCGAATTGCCGCTAATGAAGTGGTCTTACCGCCTCCGGCTACTCCTTCCAAGGCCATCACCCGATCTCGGCTCGATAGAATTTGCGTTACGGCTTGTCGTTGCTTTTCGTTCAGATGTGGATAATTTCTCTCGATTGAGTCACGGGAGCGTTGACTTGTGATTTCGAAAAACTGGTTACGCCCTTCTCGCATTCCTTGAATAGTTTCCCGCTCGTATGACTGCATCTCCTTCGTCGTGAATGCTCGACTTGGCGAATTTGAATGTTCCTGCAGCTCCGTAAGTTCTCCGAATTGCGATTTTCTTTCGAGGCCCGCTTTGACCTCTGCAAACGTTGCCTGGCCCATGGAGCGACTCAAGGCGTCGCGCAATAGTGCTCGTTCATCGACTACCGCTTCCCTTTCCAGATTTCTTTCGCTCGAATAGGCGAGGGCCTGCCGAACAACTCGCTCGTCTGGTTCTGCCCCGTGCTGGTTGCCTCGTCGCCGCGCGGTCCCGACAACGTGTTCTGGCTGACCGCCAAATTTGGTGGCTAAGGCCCTATGCCTCCCCTGCATTTCTTCATGCGAAGTCTCAAGTTTTCTTTCCCGAGTCTGGTGGGCCGCGATCTGGGCTGCTCCGGCTCCTCTCTGGTTAGTCCTGGCCAAATGTTCTTCAATCTGTCGGCGTCGTGGACTTGACGCTTCCAGGTACTCGGCACTGTATCCCTTGATTTCTGGTTGGCCACTCTTGCCGCGTTCTATTTCGTACCCCAACTCCTTGAGACGAGCTGCAAGCTCTGAGCGATAAATGGCTGTCGCATACTGCTGCGATTTGTAGAGTTCTCTTGGCTGCAACGCTCGCGAGTCTCCGTTCGCAGTCTGTGTGACGTTGAAGAAAACGACATGTGTGTGAAGTTGCGGTGCAGCGTAGCCATCCACGGGACGAGAGCTGTCGTGTTCAAACTTCGCTGCAACCCATTTGCCTGTAGTCTCGGCGGGAAGATTGCTTCCCAGCCTTGCCTGGACGAAACGCTCCATTTCGCCCAGTGCGACCGAAACACTTTCTCGGTGAGCTTCTCGGACACGTTCATCGCCGCCCACAAGGGCCGTTAGCGACACACTCTTCGGGGCTGAAAACGTCGCGTCCCAACCCGCGCGATGTTCCATTGTCTTTATCTTCTCGCCATGCTCGTTCACATAATCGCGCGGACTCTGATGCCGGACTAATTGCTCCCCGGTGACTGGATGCTGACCCTCGCTAAGTCTATGAAACTGTTGTTCCCGGACTTCGCCTTTCAATCCCCATTCTTCCGCTAAGCGGCCATGCCATTCGCCGACAACTTGTTCTCCTTGCGTGTAGTAGTTGTCCTTCGCGTTGGCGAATTCTTCGACGTGATAGGAACGCGCCTGACCTGCACTCAATGGCTTGGAAATAGTTAACATACGACGCCTACTCAAAGAATCGTTGCTGCTGCTCGGCACTGTTCAATTGTTTCTGACGAGTTTGTTTAACTTCCTGCGGCGACATTTTCTGGGCGGGGGGATCGTCGTTCTTTTCTTGGGGCAGCGCTCCTGGCACGATTCCTGAGACCGCTGGAGAAGGTCGTTCGATGAACTTGGGCTGCTTTTCCGGCAGTTCGATGTAAGGAAAACGCATCCGCACTACAAGGTTGCCGTTCTTAAGGAATCCGTTTAACGGCTCAAGGCCTGTGATCTCACTTGCCATAACCAAAGGCTCTACCTGGCGATCCAGGTTGTAGCTCTTCGATGTTGAATACTTGGGATTGTGCGCCGTGGATCTGCTTTCTCTAAGCCGCTCGATTTCGATTTCACCAATCGTCTCGCTAATCCATTTCGCGGCACGCGGCTCGCTTGTTCGGAGGAAGATTTTTGTTGCTGGCTGCGAGAGCATGGCCTCTGCTTCATGCCCGTATCGGGTTTCAAGCTGGCTGCGCCCCTGAAAACCGAGAACGACAGGATTATTTGATTTGCGATTCTCAGTGACCGCAGTATGCAGTTGTGGCAATTTCTGTAGGCTGGCGAGTTCGTCGAGGATGAGCCAAACGGAACGTCTGTTCGCGTTTCCTTGGTTCATGAGTCGCAGAACCAAGGTATCTAGCCACAGGCTTATGAGCGGCAACAGTCTCTTCCGCGTTTCGGGCGTGGATGTTAAGAAGAGCCATCCTCGACGTTCCTTGGACCATTCGAGCGCACTCCAGCTCTGAGTAGTGGTCTTCTCAAGCGGCAATAGTTTCAAAGCATCGGCCACCATGTTGAGCGAGCCGAGCACACCGTTTCGTTGAGGCGGCGACTGAGAGTCTATGATCGCTTCGTATTCAGTTCCCTTCACACGCGCGTCGATCTCTTCGGGATGTGACATCCACCAAACCAACTCTTCCGGCGTCGGATGGAATGTCAGAAGATGGGCGAATATTTTTCGTGGACCTTCAACGAAGAATGGATTTTCGTTGTGTCGATCTGGAAACAAGGACGCCGCTAGTGTCAATGCTTCAGCGTCGTGGCGAAGTTCAGCGCCGGGAGTCCAATACGGCATCCGCTGATCTAGCGGATTTAGCACTACGTCTCCGCGCGAAGGATCAAAGAATTGTGGCGCGTATTCCAGCGCGGGGTCGTAAATGACCGCACTCTCCCCACGCTTTTCAACTTCGACTAGAAGCTGTCGTATGAGAGCGCTTTTGCCCGTCCCTGTATCACCCATAATTAGCACGTGGCTCGACTCGATCCTTCGGGGAATCCGTACTGCGTCGGTATTTCGCACTAACCGGCTCAAGGGGCTTCGCTGCTGCAAGAATCCGATGCCGTCCGATTTATTCCGCCTGTTGAACTGGGCAGTGGTCACTAGCTCCGGTCCCTTTAACCGGCGTCCTTGCCTCACTCGCCTTGCTCGCGCAAAATCTTTTGGTATCGCAACAAGTAAGCCGCCAAAGAGAATGGCAAATGCCCCAAGCCATGCCGGTTTAGACAGAACCAACAAGGACTTGTCACGATAGATCTGGTGACGCAACAGGACGTGCAGCCTCGCATTCTCGAATGATTTGCGCTGCCATTCGACGCGCAACGCGCCTAGTTTGATGAGTTGGTCTGAAAGAACGAATAATGACTCTCCTCGCTCGATCACGTCACTGTCGACGGCGAGGCGGCTTCCGGTCGCCGTGACGAGAACCAAAACGTTGTACGTGTGGACCTGTCGTCCAGTTCGATAGTCCCCGGTCGCGGTGTAGGTCGGAGCGTAGTACCGCTGGAGAGGCGTCCAAACCCACGCCCGGCAAAAATCGCCGATGAGCCCTACACTGAGGACCGCCGCAAAGATCACGGCGATGCTCCACCAAGGCTTCCTGCTCGGCCATTTCCCTGCGAAACTCGTTCGACCCCACTTCTGCGCCATACTTTTAAATCCCCTCCAACCTCTTCTGAAGGCCAAGCCCTTCCACCCACAAGCCAAAAAGTTTCATGCGCTCTTTCGTCCACAATGGAAAACTGGAATCCAGAGAATCTGCTTGAATTTCGTGAGCGTGTTGAAGCTTTCTTCTGGTGCCGGCGCGCCCGTAATGAAATTTTAATCCGTTGCGGGCGGCGAGCTCTTTCCAGGAAAAAGCCTTTAGTTTGAATTCGTCAGTCCCGCCAAGAAAGATTCCGTCAAAGAGGTAGCTCGCCTTTTCCACGGCCTCATAGGCCATCCCATCCTGGACGGCGAGATACCACGGCCATGCGGAGGGTAGTTTTCTACTCATCCTCCAGAAAACAGAAAAGTCTAGTGATCGCAGACCGCCCGCAACGATATCTGGGCAGACGGCAAGATACGGTTTGAGAGCAGTTTGTTGGGCTCGCTCCAAACGTCTGAGGAAAGCCGTTTGAGGAAACTTCTCTCCACGAAGCCAAGCGCCATAGGCTCCATTGTCAAAGCCCCACCTCTCTAATGGGTAGGGTCGCGGGACGGATGTCAAAAACATCCGTCCCCACCCTTTCAGGGAACAGGTAGCTATGTTCTCCTTACTCCGTGTATCGCCTAGAAGGATCAACATGGAACAATCTGCCAGCCCTTTCCTCAGTCTTCCTCACTACACGAGGCTGCAAACCGTTCGGCAGCCTTAATCGCCTTGTTTTGATCTGCCCGTTCAATGAGGCCTTGCATCCCCTCTGCCGTTGGGGTTTCGCCCTTGGCAATCGCAAAGTGGAGGTTTAGGAGAATGGTGCGAAGCGCTAAAACTTCGGAAAGTACGATCTGATCAATGCAGCTCGCTTTCGGTGTTTTAGTTCGCTCTAAGAGTACGGACCGGCACCACTCACTTATGGAAAGGCCTTCTTCGGAGGCGCGTACCTCAAGCCGGGCATGCTCCTCCTCCGTAACCTTGGTACCCACGGATTTTGTGCGTGAAGCTGGCTTCATATGGCTTTCACCGACAATCGTTAGAACCACTCAACTGGATCAAACTCACTGTGTTACCCTGCGGGAACCGCTTGTCGCCGCTTGTACCCGCATCGCGATCTAAGATTCGCAAAATCAGGCGGTTCGCATACGCGAACCGCAGGTTCCTGTGCAGCACCCTTCCAGGGGTGACGTGTCAAAAAAACACCCGGTGCCGAAGGCACCTCGCGGCATCACTACCTAGGAGAAATCGTCGTCGAGCGAATGGATACATGGTCACGCTTTGCGAACCCCTCGATAGAGTCTCGATGAACCAAGACCCGCCTCCCAATCCGACGAGTGGGAAGCTGACGGCTGAAGATCAAATAGTCGAGGCTTCGCAGTGAAATCGAGAGAAGTTGGGCAGCCTCGCGCTTCGTATAGAGAACTTTCCCTGTTGTCTCAAACATCGCCGACTCCTTATACAGGACTGCATTATCCTTATACAGGATATACCGACAAGGATAGGTAGTCAACACAAACAGTATAATGAGATCCTATTTCGGGATAATCACTGAACGTACCATTCGGGAACTGGCATTTCTTTCGAAAGTGATGGAAATGGCAGCACCACGCGAGAAAGTCGGTTGCGAAATTGACCGAGGATTCTCCCAGGCAGCCTCGGGCGCGTTTAGATAACCTTTGATTTTTAGCTAACTGGTGAGAAATTCGTTTAGGCGGTGAGCCAGTAAAACGCGCCTTCTCTGTAGAAATTCGTTGTACTCCTCTACGCCCAATAGAGCTGGGTCAGTCGGTATGCATTGCGATTCAAATGCCGCCGATCCGGATTTTTCTATCATCGGCGGAAAGTATTCCTTTGGCGGTTTGTCGCTAATCTGACGATTGGTTTTACCTGCGATAAAGCACAAATTAGAGATATCGTCGGCTTGGCGTCCAGTGTAGGTGTCTTTCAATACGGCCTTTGGGAAAATATGATGGAACTGAAGTTTGTGTTGAATCCCTGAATGGTCGAGAGCTATCGAAACCTGCGATCGCCAATCTTTCGCGTCCGCAGCACGAAATGCAAGAAACATAGTCTTGAAAAGCGCGCTTCGTTGACTCTTTCCAGCTAGCTCGTCAGGTTCCACGTCTAAGCGCCCGACTTGTTGCCTTAGACGGTCGATCATTTCCTGAGCGCCACCTCCATCACGAAGTGTAGCAATATCCTGGTCGAGCAACGTCTCGCTCGAACCCCGCGAGTATCGCCCCTTTGCGTTGGCAGAAAGAACCCAGTGCCTTAGCATCTTGGATTCCGCCGGAGACAATTCGTAGTCTCGCTTATGACCATAGTAAGCGATCGTGATTAGTATGAATGGCGACGAAAGCAGCACCGGGCTATCTATTCCAACATTGCTTCGTAGAAAATTTAGGGCGAATTCCATACCTTCACAGCTGGCTTTCCAACCCGCTTGTAGCGCATTAAGCGCCAGGTTCCCGACTGTAAGAAAACGCGACTGCCCTGTGGTAAAGACGATTAGGTTTTTTAGATATATGCCTAGTTCAAGGTCAAATCCGCTCTTTTCACATTGCTTCTGAAAAGCTTCGAACGTCCTTAGCGAATTGCGCCATTTTGCCGTTATCTGGGCAAGCGCCAGGTCGGAGCTGCGGAGTTTTGCTCCGAGTGAGTTCACGCGGACAAAGATCTCAGTAACTTCGTCATAAGAGAGCCGTCGTTCGAGAACATCCATCCGGTAAACGTACTTTCGGATTCCACGAAGGCGTGCAAGGCGGCGGCTGTACTTTTCGTAGTTAGGGTCGTCAAAGCCTGTGACTCCCGCCTGTTTCAAGAAACCGGCATCGGTATCCGACTTGAACACGTCCGTGACTCGAACCCAATTTGGCCGCTGTTCCAGCTTTCGGGTCGTCACCACGAAGGTCATTCTGTCGAAGCGTTTCTGTAGTTCGTCTTCGTTCGAGTCCGCTTCGTCGTCTGTACGTTCGTCGTCATCGTCTTCGTCATTCCCATCTTCATCTACTTCGGTAATAACGCTTAGATTCTCCGGATGCTCAAGATTAAACAGCAATTCGATCGGCCTCTTGCGTCCTCTTACCTTCACCAACTCACCGCGGATGACCGCGGATAGTGAGGTTAGCCTCTGCTGACCGTCAAGCAAAAGGCGCGTGCTTTGATAAGGGTTCAACTGTTGAGTGACAGCCATGTCTTGTAAGGGAACAGCTTCATCGGTTTCCCAAAGCAGGATTGCGCCTGAAGGGTATCCACGATACAAAGAATCCAGCAAATCGCGAACGCGGGTTGAACGCCAGACGTATCGACGTTGCATTTCCGGAAGTCGTAATTCTCCCCGCTCGATCATTCCTACGAGCTCTTCAACTGAAGCCTCTGCTTTAGCCATGGAATGATCCTATCAAGTTTAGTTTTTGCACGTAGTGGACTTGAATACACAGTACCCGTCTTAGTTATCCCCTGAAGTTGAGATTTTATGTAAAGTACGAAGTGCCATGGCCCTGACCCCATATCATGCCAAGTATTTCGCACATGAACTCACCCGCCGCTTTCCTTCCGACAGTGCTGAGAAACTCGCTGGGGCAGTCGCAAGCGCGCAAGTCGATCTGAATCCTCACCAGGTCGACGCTGCACTGTTCGCGTTCAACTCGCCGCTCGCAAAAGGTGCGCTTCTCGCTGATGAAGTGGGCCTTGGCAAGACGATCGAAGCTGGTTTGGTTCTCGCGCAGAAGTGGGCCGAGCGTAGACGCCGCATCCTAGTTATCACTCCATCAAACCTGCGCAAACAGTGGTATCAGGAGGTGACCGAAAAATTCTTTCTACCTTGCAGGATTTTGGAAGCCAAATCCTACAACGCGGCAATTAAGCGTGGTGAATTTCGTCCTTTTGAGACAAGCGAAATTGTCATCTGTTCCTATCAATTTGCGCGTGGTAAGGCCTCTGATGTCGCTGGCAGCACGTGGGATCTCGTCGTCATCGATGAGGCTCACCGTTTGCGCAACGTCTACAAGCCCAGCAATGTCATCGCCAATACGCTGAAGCTGGCACTGGCCAATGCTCCGAAGCTGCTCCTGACCGCGACACCGTTGCAGAACTCGATATTAGAGCTCTTCGGCCTGGTGAGCTTCATTGACGATCACACCTTCGGAGACCTAAAGAGCTTTCGCGAGCAGTTCGCCAACCTTAGTCAACAAGAAGTCTTCCAGACTCTCAAAGCCCGTTTGAAGCCAGTCTGCCACCGAACACTAAGACGCCAGGTAATTAAGTACATTCCGTTCACGAAACGGATGCCCATCTTGGAGCATTTCACTCCGGAACAGAGTGAAGATCGCCTCTACGAGCTTGTTTCTGAATACCTAGTTCGCGACAACCTTCAGGCTTTACCCGCCAGCCAGCGCTCGCTGATGACGTTGGTCTTACGCAAGCTACTTGCTTCTTCCACTTTTGCAATCGCCGGCGCGCTGACTTCTATGGCCAGCAGATTGAAATCCAAACTAGCCAAACAAGAACCTGTCGATTCGGTGAAAGACGATCTGAACGAAGACTACGAAGCACTGGAGTCGACGGCCGAGGAGTGGACGGATGACCAGCCCCCTGAACCGCTTTCAGAAAAAGACAGAACTGCACTCGAACGCGAGATAGCTGATCTCGAAGGGTTTGCGGCTCTCGCGAGTTCCATACAGCACAACGCGAAGGGCAAAGCCCTTCTAAAAGCTCTCTCAATTGCCTTCGCACAGGCGAACCAGATTGGCGCGGAAGAAAAGGCAATTATCTTCACTGAGTCTCGCCGTACTCAAAACTATCTTCTTCGCGTTCTAGCTGACAGTCCATTCGCTGAAGGCGTCGTCCTCTTTAACGGTTCGAATACTGACGATACCTCAAAAGCGATTTACGCAGCTTGGCTCCAACGCCACGCGGGGACAGACCGCATTACGGGATCCCGCACCGCCGACATGCGGTCAGCACTCGTTGACTATTTTCGGGACGAGGGCCGCATCATGATCGCGACTGAGGCGGGCGCGGAAGGAATAAACCTGCAATTCTGTTCGCTGGTCGTGAACTACGATCTGCCTTGGAACCCTCAACGCATCGAACAACGCATTGGCCGCTGCCATCGTTATGGCCAGAAACATGATGTGGTAGTCGTCAACTTCCTAAATCGAAACAACGCTGCTGACAAGCGCGTCTTCGAACTCCTTTCCGAAAAGTTCCAACTATTCGAAGGGGTCTTTGGCGTCAGCGATGAAGTTCTGGGCGCGCTTGAATCCGGAGTGGATTTTGAAAAGCGTATTGCTGATATCTATCAAAGGTGTCGCCAGCAGGACGAGATCAAGGTGGCATTTGATCAGCTCCAACTTGAACTCAACTTAGAGATCAGTGAAGCGATGACCTCCACCAGGCGTAAGCTGCTCGAAAACTTCGATGATGAGGTCCAAGAGAAGCTCAGGATTCGCGACGAAGCGTCCAAGGCCTACCTCAGCCTTTTTGAACGTTTGCTTATGCAGGTTACCGAACATGAATTGCAAGACAACGCGGAATTCAAGGATGATTCCGCCTTTTTGCTTAAGAGATGCCCTTTCCCAGGAAAGAGCAGCGATATTCCTCTCGGCCTGTACGAATTGCCTCGCCGATCCGGGGAGGCACACCTATACAGGTTGAACCATCCGTTGGCCGAAGCCGTCCTAGCCCAGGCAAAGGCAAGAGAATTGCCATCGGTTGACATCCGCTTGGAGTACAGCAAGCATGTCGGAAAGATATCATTGGTTGCGCCTCTGGTAGGTAAAACTGGATGGCTATCTTTGTCCCTATTTTCCGTCGAGGCTCTTGACCAGGCAGAAGACCATCTGATTTTTTCTGGAATAACTGATTTAGGCGTGGAGTTAGACGAACAGGTGATGATTCGGATGCTTAGGCTGCCCGGAAGTGTCGCCGATCCGCTCACGGCTCCCGAAAAGTTGGTCGAGGAATTGGGGAGACAGGTGGGTGCGCACGAGGCGTCAATTCGGAAGACTATTTCAGAACGTAACGCGAACTTCTTTGCAGCCGAGGCAGACAAGCTTGACGGCTGGGCTGACGACCTCAAATTGGGCCTGGAACGCGAGATAAAGGAACTCGACCGTCAAGTCAAGGAATCGAGACGCGCCGCCACCACAGCTCTATCCCTAGAAGAAAAACTTGCCT
>Ga0210409_10007539_pt1 | contig 11204 bp, 13 predicted proteins | sample IncBWH17MmetaG_FD_161649 | JGI IMG/M metagenome (GOLD analysis project Ga0210409, IMG submission 161649) | Forest soil microbial communities from Barre Woods Harvard Forest LTER site, Petersham, Massachusetts, United States - Inc-BW-H-17-M | ecosystem: Environmental > Terrestrial > Soil >...
GCGAAACAGTGGTGTGTCAGTCATTGCGGGGCGCCCGAAGGGCGACGAAGCAATCCAGGGGCGGCGCGCGTTGCCCTGGATTGCTTCCCCCCGCTTTCGCGAGGGGCTAAAGGCTGCGCTCGCAATGACGGCTTTGGCTTCACGCTTTTGCGGCCTTGGGATCGGGGCCGTGGGCGGCCACGTCGGCAGCCTTGAGCAGCACGGCAGCATATTCCGACCCGAATATCTTGGCGGCGAAGCGCACGGCCGCGTCGACTTGGGCCTGCCGAAGCGCGCGTTCGGCCGGGCCTGCTTGACGCAAACCGTCGAGGAGCGGGGCCATTCCGGTGTCGAGATAATGCTGTAGCTGCGATTGCACCCGCAGCGTCGCCTCGTTGACGGCCAGCTCGGCCGCATAGGTGCGGCACGCATTGACCAGGTCGATCAGCGCCTCCACCTCGGCGACATCGCGATGATCGAGAACGGTGCCCTCGCCTCTCGCGCGCGGCCGCAGAAGCCGGTGCACGCGCCCGGGGACGGTCACGATCTGGCTCTCGATCGCCGAGGAGACTTCGGCGCGCACGGCCGCGAGCTGGCGTCCCCACGGCTGATCTCCCGACAGGTCGAGTTCGGTGCGCAACCCGCGCGCGGCGTCGTGAATCTCCTTCAGGAGCATGATGACGCGGTCGATCTCGCGCACCTCCAGCGCCTCGCGCAGCTGCATCGCCTGCAGCTCGATATCGTCGAGCACTAATGTGATCGCGAGCGCCGCCGGCGTTTGCGCAATGCGCGCGGCGACGTCGGTCTCTGCGCTGCGCACCGCGAGGCGAACGAGATGCCAGCGCGCGCCGAGGCGGCTCTGCACCAGCAGCAGGGTGGAAAGGAAAAGATCGTGCCGACGCACGAGTTCGGAAGCGAGCAGCGAATTGACGTTCGTCAGCTGGTCGTCGGCCAAGTTCCTGATGTGCGGTGCAAGCCGCGAGGCCAGCGAGGCGAGCGCCTCGCGCGTTTTGAAAACGGCGAGCACGTCGCTGAGTTCTCCGAGCGCGTTGGGCGTGCCGATCCGGCCGGCAAGCCGCCGGGGGGCCCGCGCGTCGCCCTGAAACGCGGCGAGCGACGCCTCCATGCGAGCCGCGACCTCATCCGTGAATGCAAACGCCCGCGCCTCGGCTTTGTCGCCGTCTCCGGCGAGCAGCAACCGCTTTGTTTCCTCCGCATAGGCCGAAGCTTCGGCGGGCATCAGGTCGGTGGAAATCCAGCGCCAGATCGGGTCTAGCGACATGCGGGCGATGCGGCCCGGGCGCTTGCGGCCGGAGCGGTCATCGACGAGGAAGGGCTCGAGCGGCGCGAACAACAAGCGCTGCGGATCGCCGATGCGCGGCGGCAGCGCCTGCTCGTGCGGCGCCGCCTCGCGCAACTCGCGAAGGATCAGCCCGATCGCCGGCAGTTCCTCGTTGCGCAGGCGGCCGCGCTCGAGCTCCGCCATCAGCAGAGCCCGCGCCTCCGGTTTCAATTCCCGCAGGTAGTCGCGCAGTCGATCGACCGGGAGCCCGTTGCTGGTCATCCGGTACCCACCCTAGAGTGTGATGACGTTTCTTCGAATCGTCATCACACTCTACCTCTTCTTGGAGCATGATCTTTTCCGAAAACCGGTTTCCACTTTTCGGGATCATGCTCTTCAATGCCCAGCCGTCAGCGATAGCCCGTCGGGAATTAAGAAGTGGTTGAGGATATTTGTTTGAGCGTCATCAGCTCAGCGGCTGCCAGGTCCCGTCCGAATTGCGGCAGGACGAGCCGCGCCCGGTCTGCGGCCGCTCATCGACGTAGACCGTGTGGCTGAATTCGCGGCAGGTCTGGCCGTTCGACTGATAGGCCGGCCCGGGCACGATGGTGCCGTGATGGCCGGTTTCCGGGTTGCGCCAAGCCACCGGGGCACCGGGCTCGCCGAACTGCAGAGCGCGCAAGTGGGCGGCACCGGCGGCCGGGCGGTCGCGCGGGTCGAGGCCGGTCTGTGTGGGAGGTCCACCCGCCATCGGGTTGGCACTGGCAGGCGGGACGGAGCCGGTGAAGGCGTTCGGGCCGCCCGCAGGGCCCGACGAGAGCCCGGCATCGCCGGCGCACGCGGCGAGCGCAACGCACCCCAGCGCCGCCGCAACGATGCGAAATCCCCTCATGTCCCAGCCGCGATCCCGAAAACCCCGCGCGAGAGCTAAGCCCAAACAATCGGGCGAAACCGTGATTCGGATGACGGACGACAGAGGACGGAGGACGGAAGTCGGGCGGCGGGGTTACTGCATTCCGTCCTCTGTCCTCCGTCGTCTGTCCTCCGCTTACGCCGCCGGCAGCACCAGTTCCGCGCGCAGCCCGCCGATCGGAGCGGTGCCGAGCGCAAGTTCGCCGCCGTAGAGATGCGCGAGTTCGACCACGATCGAAAGGCCGAGGCCCGAGCCGGGCTTGGTCTCGTCGAGACGCCGGCCGCGTGGCGCCATCTGCACCTCCTCGCGCTCGGAGGCGGTGAGACCGGGACCGTCATCGTCGATGAACAGGCGCACGATGGCGGCGCCGTTCGCGGCCTTGACGCGCTCCGGCACCACTTCGACCGTGACCCGCGAGCGCGCCCATTTGCACGCGTTGTCGACGAGATTGCCGACCATCTCCTCGAGGTCCTGCCGCTCGCCGAGGAAGCGCGCGTCGGCGGGCGCCTCGACGTCGATCGCCACGCCGCGGTCGTGGTGGATTTTTTCCATGGTGCGGGCGAGCGAGGTCACCACCGGCGAAACTTCGGTGACGGTGCCGACCACGGTGAGCCGCGCGGCCAGCCGCGCGCGCTCGAGATGGCGTGAGACCTGCTCGCGCATGATGCCGATCTGTTCGCGCACCTTGGCGGCGAGCGGATCCTCGCTGCGCGCGGCCGCCTCGTTCATCATCACCGAAAGCGGCGTCTTGAGCGCGTGCGCCAGATTGCCGACGTGGGTGCGCGCGCGTTGCACAATGTCGCGGTTGGCGTCGATGAGCGCGTTGGTCTCGCGGGCGAGCGGCGCGATCTCCTCGGGGAAGCGGCCCTGCAGCCGTTCCGCCGTACCCGAGCGGATGGCGGCCAGTCCGTCGGAAATGCGTTTGAGCGGCGCGAGGCCGAACCGCACCTGAAACATCGTGGTCAGCAGCAGCACCACGGCCAGCACGCCGAAGGTCACGAGCAGCGCCTCGTCGAAGCCGCGCAATTCCTCGTCGATCTCGTTCGCATCGCCGGCGACCCCGACGACGAACCGGCCGTCCTCGCCGAGGTCGATCGTGCGCTCGACCATGCGCAGGTGCTGGTCGGCGGGCCCCTGGACATAGCCCTGGCGCGAACCGCCCGGCCCGGCCGGGACGTTCAAGTTGTCGAGACGCGGAAGCGCGGCGTCCCACAGCGAGCGCGAGGTGCGCACCTCGGGTTTGGTCTGGTCGAGCCGCGTGACCTGCCAATACCAGCCCGACAGCGGCAGTTCGAACAACGGCTCGCCGAGCGATTGCGGGAAACGGTCCGCTGCCTGCTCATCGGGCGAAGCGATGTCGGCAACGAGCGTTTTCAGATAGACGCCCAGCCGGCGGTCGAACGCGCGCTCGACGCTGTGGCGGTAGAGCGAGGAGAGCACGATCCCGGTGGCGACCAGAATCACGACGATCCAGGCGGTCGCCGAAAGGAAGAGGCGCAGCGCCAGCGAATTGGCGCCCACGAGCCGCGACAGCCAGCCCCGGCGTTTGTCGGGCGGGGCTTCCGTTTTTGCAAAAACAGCCATCTGGCGAGAACGGGGAATCCGCCGCGATCAACCCGGCGGGGTCAGGAGATAGCCGAGGCCCCTGACAGTCTGGATACAGTCGACGCCGAGCTTCTTGCGAATTCGTCCAACAAACACTTCTATCGTATTGGAATCCCGGTCGAAGTCCTGGTCGTAGAGATGCTCGACCAGCTCCGTGCGCGACACCACCCGGCCGGTGTGGTGCATCAGATAGGACAGCAGCCGGTATTCGTGCGAGGTCAGCTTGATCGGCGTTCCGTCGACGCTGACGCGGCCGGTGCGGGTGTCGAGGCGGACCGGCCCGCAATTGAATTCGCTCTTGGCGTGGCCGGTCGAACGGCGCAGCAGCGCGCGGATGCGCGCCAGCACCTCTTCGAGATGGAAGGGCTTCGGTACGTAATCATCGGCGCCGGCATCGAACCCCTGGACCTTGTCGCTCCAGCTCTCGCGCGCCGTCAGGATCAGCACCGGCATGGCCCGACCCGCGCGCCGCCAATGCTCCAGCACGGATATACCGTCAACCTTCGGCAGGCCGATGTCGAGGATCACCGCGTCGTAGGGCTCGGTCTCGCCGAGATATTGGCCTTCCTCGCCGTCGAAGGCGCGATCGACCACATAGCCCGCCTCGGTCAATGCGGTGGCGAGCTGGCGGTTGAGATCGGGATCGTCCTCGATGACGAGGAGACGCACGTGAGACCCTCCGCGCCGTCCATGATCGGGAGATCACCACCCGTCGATCAGGACACCTGAGGCGGCATTTACACTGGCACGGGTGACTTTGCCATCACGCGCCAGCACTGTCAGGACGTACACGAGTTCGCTGCCGTGATAGCACAAGCGCGCGCCCACGACTTCGGCGCCGGCCGCGCGGTGGCGAACGTCGCGCACGGCGCGGGCGAGCGGAATGGCCCGATGGGTTGCGACGGCCGCGCGCCGCTGATCCTGACTCAGACACGTGGGCGGATCGGCCGCGGCGGCCGGACCAGCGGCGGCGAAAGCGACCAGCGCGAGAAAATAGTGGCGGGCGCGGGCCATAGTCCTCAATAGGCGCCACGCCGTGAACCGGCGATGAATGGTTCATTGACACCGCGCACCCGTTCCGGCTGAACGCGCGCCATGCAGCGTTCTCTCGCCCTTCTCGCGTTCACCCTTTCTCTGTGCCCGCCCGCCGCCGCCATGGTCGGCGGCGCGACCGACGTCACCGCCAGCGGGCTCGGGCGCCACGTGGTTCTCATCGTCGGCTCGCGCGGGAATTCCTGCTCCGGCGTCGCGCTTGCGCCGGACCTCGTGCTCACGGTCGCGCATTGCGTGTTGCCGGGCGCGGAATACCGCATCGTCGAGTTCGACGCGGCCCATCATCCCCAGCTCAAGCCCGTCACCAACGTGGCGCGGCATCCCTCCTTCAAGCTCGAGACCATGCTCGCCCATCGCGCTACTGCAGACGTGGCGCTGCTCAAGCTCGCCGCCCCCCTCGCCTCTCCGGCCGTGCCGGCCCCGCTCGCGGCACGCGCTACTTTCGCGGTCGGCGAACGCTTCACCGTGGCGGGCTACGGCCTGGCGGTGCGCGGCGACGGCAAGACCGGCGGTACCGTGCGGGCGGCAGCTCTCGCCGCCACCGGCCGGCCGGGCACCCTGCAGGTGCGCCTCGTGGATCCGGCGACCGGCGGCGAGCGCCCCGGCCTCGGCGCTTGTACGGGGGATTCCGGCGCGCCCGCTTTCGAGGAGACCGGCGGCACGGCCGCGGTGGTGGGATTGGTGAGTTGGTCGACCGGACCTAACGGCAGCGACGGCTGCGGCGGGCTCACCGGCCTCACGCCCCTCGTCATCTACCGCGACTGGATCACCTCGACGGCGCGCCGCCTCGGCAGCCCGCTGCGGCCTTAAGACCTCGGATTCGGATCAATCCTCGGTCCACTCGGGCCGGACGTCACCTTCTGCAGCAGCGCGCGTCCCGCCGGCTCGCTCATCTCGACGAGCACAAACGCGCCGTTATGTCCGGTAGCGGCTTGCTCGATGGCTTGAGGGATGATTCCAGCGGTGAGGTAGGCTTCCAGGGCGGGCCGTGCCTTAACGTGGACGTAGTGGGCGGACCCCGGACGCGTCGTCAGCGTGAGCGGATAATAATTCTGTAACAAGCTGACCGCGACCACGTGCTGTCCCGGCGCACGGTCGGCGGACAAAAATCCGGCGGATGTCAAATCGCCAATGCTCTGATCATCGATCTTGACTGCGGGATGCGCCGCCCCGCCGCACACATCCTCCTCGCAGAGGACATAAATCCGTGCCTGTCGGGGGTCTTGCGCCTTGGGCAGCGTTTGCGACAGGGGAGCGCTCGCGCAAGCAGATAGCAGCGATAGCGCGCACAGCGCCGCCGCGAGGATCGCTCGCCTTTCCCCCATGACCCACCCCCTCATAATTCACGGTTGAACGCGGCCGGACGTTACAGAGACTACGGGCACCTTGCAACCAGACGGATGTGCCGTTCAGGCAAGTCCTGCGGGCGCGTCCGTGGAGGTATTTGTTACCGTGTGCCGGTGGGCACGCGCCTGCGGCGCTTACTGTAGCCCACCCTGTACGGCTTTATATCGTGTTTCTACGATGATTACGGAGTCTTCACGGCATGCGACTGCACGGCGTGGTCAAGCATGTCCCGGACCTTTGAACCCAAATCAAAGAATACAGGAAACAAAGCGGCGACTGCGATTATCAGCACGGCAAGTCCAAACCCGATGACCCATTGATTTGCTCGCGTGGCGCGGTTGTCATCTCGGAGCGCATCAAGCTTGTCTCGAAGTGCGTCAAACCGTTCGTCTATTTTTGAGACCAGGAGATCAAGCTTCCCTTCGAGCCGCGCAATTTTGGTTTCCGCCCGCGCTTCCGCCGCGGCGACCTTGGCGTCCATTAGGTTGCCTACATCGCTCATGCTTGTCCCCGGGCCATAAGCCGCTTGCTCCTCCGACAACTCGTCGCCGCTTGAGTTCACGAAGCCATGTTACCCGATTGAGAACAAAGTGTGAACACAAATTTTGCCCCGTGGGAATTCAAGAGTTCGGCGGCGTTTTCCGGCGCGAACCTTTCGGCCAGCCGGCGGGCCAATCGACGATCCGGTCTTCCAGCGTTTCGTCGGGCACGTCGTCCTCGGAATCGCGCACGCGGCCGCGCACCGAGATGCGCGCCTGGTGCACGGTATCGGGATCACCCGAGACGAGCGGATGCCACCAATAGAGGTCCTTGCCTTCGTCGAGCAGGCGATACGCGCAGGTGGGCGGCAGCCATTTGATTTCGTGCACGACCTTGGCGGTGAGCCGCACGCAATCGTCGACCTTTTCGCTCCGGTGCGCATAGTCCCGGCAACGACAGCTTTGGCCGTCGAGCAGCCGACAGCCCACGTCGGTGAAATACGTCGCCGACGTGTCCTCATCCTCGAGCTTGACCAGGCAACAGCGCCCGCACCCGTCGCACAAGCTCTCCCACTCGCCGTCGGTCATCTCGGCAAGCGACTTGCGGCGCCAGAAGGGAGCATCTGGATCGGTCACGAAGATTATCCTGCGCGGCTCATCAGGGTCTGTCGTTCCCGGCTGTCGCCGGGACTTTGCTGCCGCATCAGCCGGACGTAGTTTGAAGTCGTCCTGGAGGCAAGCGATGGAAATCTCGATCATTGTGCACGAGGCGGCGGAAGGCGGCTTTTGGGCCGAAATCCCACACCTGCCCGGCTGCGCCACTCAAGGCGACACTCTACCGGAACTGCTGCGCAATTTGGCCGAGGCAATCGAGGGCTGGCTCGACTGACGATCAACGCCCGCTGCGACGGAACCCCATCTTGTTACTGCCGTTTTCCGGTGTCAGGACATGATGTTGGCCCCGACGGGACGGATCGGCTAAGAACGATGCCGGAGCGCGCCGCCGGACGAGCCGGCCTGCTTCGCAGCGAGAGATACGGACTTTGCGCGAGCTGTTTCCCCACGACTGGAAGCCGAGGCTCCAGCGCTTCCTGCTCGACCTCGACGCGCGCATCGATTCGGCGGTGTTTCGCTCCGGGGCGTGGGCGCGGGAATACTACGAGCGCTTCTCCACCTTCATGGACCGGTTCCACGTGGGAGGATGGCGGCGCATCCCGATCGAACTCCTCTCCGAAGGGGCGACGCTCGGCACCGGCGGGCTGGTCGTGCTGCTGGCGCTCGCGGTCCCCGCTTTCCGCGACACGTCCGACGACGACTGGCTCAAGAAATCCGAACTCGCCGTCACCTTCCTCGACCGCTACGGCAACGAGATCGGAAGCCGCGGCATTCGCCACAACGATTCGGTCCCGCTCGAGCAGTTTCCCGACCACCTGATCAAGGCGGTGCTGGCGACCGAGGACCGTCGCTTTTACGACCACTTCGGCATCGATCTTTCCGGCCTCGGCCGCGCGCTTTCCGCCAACGCCCGCGCCGGCGGCGTGGTGCAGGGCGGCTCGTCGATCACTCAGCAACTCGCCAAGAACCTGTTTCTCAACAACGAGCGCACGCTCGAGCGCAAGATCAACGAGGCGTTCCTCGCGATGTGGCTCGAGGCGCGGCTCTCCAAAAACGAGATCCTCAAACTCTATCTCGACCGCGCCTATATGGGTGGCGGCACCTTCGGGGTCGACGCGGCGGCGCAATATTACTTCGGCAAATCGGCGCGCGACGTGAACCTCGCCGAGGCGGCGATGCTCGCCGGGCTGTTCAAGGCGCCGACCCGCTTTGCCCCGCACGTCAACCTGCCGGCCGCGCGTGCCCGCGCCAACGTCGTGCTCGACAATCTGGTCGACGCCGGATTCATGACGGAGGGCCAGGTGTTCGGCGCACGGCGCAATCCGGCGACGTCGATCGACCGGCGCGACGACCACGCGCCCAATTATTATCTCGACTACGCGTTCGACGAGATGAAGAAGCTCGTCGACACATTCCCGAAGTCGATGAGCGAGCGCGTGTTCGTGGTGCGCACCGCAATCGACGTGGGCGTGCAGCGAACGGCGGAAAATGCGATCGAGAATTCGCTGCGGCAATACGGGCACGAATATCACGCCTCGCAGGCATCGACGGTCGTGATCGACGTCGACGGCGGCGTGCGCGCGATGGTAGGCGGCCGCGACTACGGCCAGAGCCAGTTCAACCGCGCGACCGACGCGTTGCGCCAGCCCGGCTCCTCATTCAAGCCTTATGTCTATTCGGCCGCGCTGACCCACGGCATGAAGCCAACGTCGATCGTGGTCGACGGGCCGGTATGCATCGGCAACTGGTGCCCGCACAATTACTCGGGCGGCTTCTCGGGCTCGATGACGCTGACCCAGGCGCTGATCCGCTCGATCAACACCATCGCGGTCAAGCTCTCGATCTTCGTCGGCGACGGCAATCCGAAGCGCGGCCGCGCCGAAATCGTCAAACTGGCGCGCGCCATGGGCCTGCGCACGCCGCTGCCCGACACACCCTCGCTGCCGATCGGCGCCGACGAAGTCACCGTCGTCGATCACGTCGGCGCCTACGCGACCTTCCCCAATCTCGGCAAAGCCGTCACGCCGCACGCGGCGCTCGAGGTGCGCACCGGCGCCGGCGACCTCGTGTGGCGCTGGGATCGCGACGGCAAGAAGCCGCGCCAGGTGATGCGGCCCGACGTCGCCCAGAACATGATCTTCATGATGAACAAGGTGGTTGAGGAAGGCACCGGCAAACGCGCGCAGCTCGACGGCATCAAGGCGGCGGGCAAGACCGGCACCACCAACGCTTACCGCGACGCATGGTTCATGGGCTACACCGGCAACTTCGTGTGCGGCGTGTGGTTCGGCAACGACGATTACACGCCGACCAACCGCATGACCGGCGGGTCGCTCCCGGCGATGACCTGGCACGAAATCATGGCGTATGCGCACACGGGCATCGAGATCAAACCGCTACCTGGGCTGGGTGGCTCGACCCAGCCGCGCGAGCCGGTCGTCTCCGACGCCTCGCCTAACGACGCGATACCGCGCCCGGTACAGCTGAGCCGCCGCGCCGCCGACGTGCTGGTGCGGCTCGAGCGGCGCATGGAAAGCGCTGCGCGCGCGCTTGCGACCGTTCCTCCGGCCGGACCGCAGCGCGGCGCCGCGACCGAACGCGACGGCACCGTGGCGTCGGCCGACCGGAATGCGCCGGCGCGCGGCGAGTGAGCGAGCCGCGTGATTTCCAATTGATTATTAGTTCTTCCGCCGCGGGACTTAGGCCGTGAAACTTCTGTTCGGGTCGTTCCTCACGATCCTGGTGGCGGCCGCGCTGGGTCTCGGCGCCACTTGGCTCGCGCTCACGCGCGGCACCGCCTTCGGCGCGGTACACATCGGTGCCTGGACGGCGTGGCCGCGCACCGGCAGCGCCGACATCGACCCTTACGCCCGTGCCGGCATCGCGCGCACCGGCGAGTTGCCGGTCGGGCTTGGCGACGGCGTCGCCTTCGTCGCCCGCCGAGATGACACCGGGCGCATGTTCGACGGCCGGTGCGAGGTGGTGCTGCGCGGTACCACCCCCGCGGCGCGGTTCTGGACGATCACGCTGTACGATCTCGAGGGGCGGCTCGTCGCCAATTCGGCCAACCGCTACGGCTTCACCAGCCAGGAGATCGTGCGCGCGTCGGACGGAAATTTCCAAATCGTGGCGGCGCCGCGCGCGCGTCCGGGCAACTGGCTGCCGACCGGCGGCGCCGAGCGCTACGTGCTGGTGCTGCGCCTCTACGACACGCCCGTCGGGGTTGCGACCGGCGCGAGCCGCGAAGTGCCGATGCCTTCCATCACCGGAAGGCCGTGCGCATGATCCGCTGGCTGATGTGGCTCCTCGGCGGCATCGTGCTCGGCGGCATGGTGCATCTCGCGACCGTGCTCGCCTTGCCGGCCACCGCCTCGCGCGACGCCTATTCGCGCCTCACGCCTATTGCTCAGGTAAATACTGTAGTGCCCCTACCCGCGCCGGCGCCCGCGACGGCGCTGCTGCCGTTCATGGATCCGGCCTTCGCGGCGGCCGTGTGCCGCTACGACCTCACCGCGGCGCCGCTCAAGCTCACGGTGCCGGTGAGCCAGGCCTACACGTCGGTCTCATTCTACACGCGCAAGGGCATTGCCTATTACGCCATCAACGACCGCGCCGCCGGACGCCGCGTGATCGAACTCGATCTGATGACGGCGCAGCAGCACGCCGATATGCCGGAAGAAGAAGACGTGACGGCGGCTGACCGGCTGATCGTCGAATCGCCGACGCCGACCGGGCTCATCGTGCTCAAGGCGCTCGCAGCGGAGCCGGGCCAGATGCCCGCGGCGCGCCGCACGCTTTCCGGCGCGCGCTGCCGGCCGCAACCGCAGTAAAAGCGAAATGGCGAATGGCGAGTAGCGAATAGTTAAGTAGGCCGCGCCCGCGGGACAACTTTTATTCGCTATTCGCCTAAATCGCCACCGCGCCCGACGAC
>Ga0210409_10007540_pt1 | contig 11204 bp, 12 predicted proteins | sample IncBWH17MmetaG_FD_161649 | JGI IMG/M metagenome (GOLD analysis project Ga0210409, IMG submission 161649) | Forest soil microbial communities from Barre Woods Harvard Forest LTER site, Petersham, Massachusetts, United States - Inc-BW-H-17-M | ecosystem: Environmental > Terrestrial > Soil >...
TGGGGATAGACTCCGCGAAGATAGGCGGTGCGACCATAGCGCTCGCGATAGCGGCGAACCAAGGCCGGGAAGTGCTCTTCGAGGAAGGGCATGAAGACGGCTTGGGCGCAGGGTTTCAGGAACAGAACATTTCCGCCAATGGCCCTCGCTCCCGCGCGTGCCGCGGATTGCGCCACCGCGTCCAGGCTGGGCTCGCTGTCGTTGATGAGCGGGATGATCGGCGCACAATTGACGGTCACGCGGATGCCCGCCGCGGTCAGCTTCCGTATCGCGTTCAAACGGAGATCGGGACGAGGCGCCAGGGGTTCGAGCAGGCGCGCCAGATCCCGGTCGAGGGTCGTGATCGTCAACGTGATGACCAGGCGATGGCGCCGGGACACCTCGCGCAAGACATCTATGTCGCGCGTGACCAGATCGGACTTGGTGATCAGGCGGAGCTCGAAACCGGCGGTGGAGGCGAACTGCTCCCACATGGTGCGCGTCAAGCGGTAGCGGCGCTCGGCGGGCTGGTAGGGATCGGTTGCGGTCCCGATCGCGATCATCTCACCTTGAGACAGGCCGCGCAGTTCCTGTTTGAACCGCTGGGCGTCAAAATGTTTGACGTAGATCCTGCGCTCGAAGTCTGCGCCGTCACGCAGCTCCATGAATTCGTGCGTATAGCGGGCGTAACAGTATTTGCAGCCAAACTCGCAACCCCGATACGGGTTGATCATCCAGCGGAAAGGCATCCGCGGGCTGTTGCATTTCGCGAGAAAGCTGCGCGTGGCGAGGTCGAAATATTCGACCTCGCGCTTGGCTTCCATCGAAGGGCTCTCAGAGGCGAGACGTGCTATGCCGACCAGCTTGGTCACCCATCTATCTTCGCTTTATATTCGCCCACCGTCAAGTGATCTTTTCTGAAGATTTGGCTCTCGGAAAACTACTACTAATGAGAATGGCAAAGACGCGTGTGACGGATCTCACCCGGCGGCTTCCGGCCGAAATAATTCAACGTCGTATTTACGTTATCCGGACCCAGAAGGTGATGATCGACTCCGACCTCGCGAGGCTCTACGAGGTTGCGACCTTCAATCTGAATAAGGCTGTCAAGCGTAATCTCTCCCGGTTCCCCGAGGATTTTATGTTTCGACTGACCGCGGAAGAGGCGGAATGTTTGAGATTCCAGAATGGAATGTCAAAGCGAAGCGGCCGTGGCGGGCGGCGATATCTGCCGTATGCGTTTACTGAGCACGGCGTGGTGATGCTGTGTTCCGTGCTTAAGAGCGAACGCGCCGTTCAGATGAATGTGCTGATCGTTCGAGCGTTTGTCAGGTTGCGGGAGATGCTGGCAACGCATAAGGACCTGGCTCGCAAGATTGAAGACGTCGAGCGCCAGCAGAAAGAACATGGGCAGCAACTCGCGGGTGTGTACGCGGTGGTCAGACGGCTGATTGTGCCGCCGCGGAAACGCAAACGGCCCATCGGTTTCAGGACCATGCCGTGATCACTGGATCGCCGCACGCTTCCTTCCGTAGAAGTAATAGATCGCCAGCCCGATCACCAGCCAGACGACGAAACGGATCCAGGTCTCAAGCGGCAGACTCAGCATGAGCACCAGGCAGCACAGGATCGAGAGCACTGGCAGGAAAGGCACCCACGGGACGCGGAAGCTGCGGGGCCGGTCGGGCTGCGCGCGCCGCAGGATGATCACCCCCACCGAGACCACGATGAACGCGAACAGTGTTCCGATGTTGGTGAGATCGCCCAGCGTGCCGATATCCCAGATGCCCGCCGGGATACCGACAAAGAATCCGGCGATCCAGGTGCTGATGTGAGGAGTGTTGAACTTGGGGTGCACGCGCGAAAATAGACCGGGTAGCAGGCGGTCGCGTGACATCGCAAACCAGATTCGCGCCTGGCCGTATTGCGACACCAGCAGAGAGCTGATCATGCCCAGCAGCGCGCCCACCGTCACGATGAATCGGAGCCGGCTGAAGCCCAACGCCTTGAGCGCGTTGGCCACGGGTGCGTCATTGTTGAGCGTGTCCCAATGCGCGATACCGGTGAGTACCAGCGCGACGCCGGAATAAAGGATCGCACAGGCCGCCAGTGTCACCAAAATCCCGAGCGGCAGGTCGCGGCTCGGCCGGTGGCATTCCTCGGCTGCGGTGGAAACCGCGTCGAAACCAATGTAGGTGAAAAAGACGATGGCTCCGCCGGTGAGGACGCCGGAGAATCCGTTGGGCATGAAGGGGTGCCAGTTGGCGGTGTTCACGGCGCGCGCCGCGCCGAAGATGAACACCAGAATCGCGGTGACCTTGATCAGAACCATGGTGTTGTTGGCCTTGGCGCTTTCCCTGACGCCGCGCACCAGGAGCCAGGTGAGGGCCATGATCAGCAGGAACGCCGGCAGATTGAACCACGCGCCCGTCGCTTTGCCCCCGGCGAGGACGGGATTCGATATCTGCATGGGCAGATGAAAGCCGAAAACGTTGTCGAGGAGATCGTTAAAATACGCGCCGAAGCCCACCGCAACAGCCATGTTGGCCACGGCGTATTCGAGGATGAGGTCCCAGCCAATGATCCACGCAAAAATTTCGCCGAGCGCGGCGTAGGCGTAGGTGTAGGCGCTCCCGGCGACAGGGATCATCGATGCCAACTCGGCATAGCATAGAGCCGCAAACCCGCAAGCCAGCGCCACCAGGATGAAGGAGAGGGAAATGGCCGGCCCGGCGCCCGGGCGGCCGAAGGTGCCCACGGCATTCTTCCCGCTCATCAACAAATCGAGAACTGGCGCCTTGAAGATCGACGGGTAGTCGAACTTGAGCCCGGCGGCGGCGGTCCCGGTGAAGGTGAAAATGCCGGAGCCGATCACCGACCCGATGCCCAGAGCGATCAAGCTCCACAAGCCGAGGCTGCGGCGGAGACGGCGGGATGGATCCTCGCTTGCCGAGACCAGTTCGTCGATGGACTTGGTGCGAAAGAGAGACACGCCGCTGCTCGCGGACGGCTACCGTTTGCTTTGGCCCTTGGCCATCTTCTTGACTTTGCGCTTCTGCGAACCGCGCGCGACATCGGCGGCTCGCTTGGCCTGGGGCGCGGCCTTCTTGCGCGCGGCGCGCTTCAGCTTCTTGCGTTCGGTTCTATCGGTAACGTGTTTTGTGTTCATTCGACCTTTGGTCTCTACTCAACTTTAATGCCTGCGTATTTCGCGATCAGCTTCTTCAACCCGTAGCCCGGAAAACTCACGGTCAGCTTGGCTTCTTCGCCCGAGCCCTCCAGGCGAAGCACCGTGCCGCGTCCATATTTCGCATGTTCGATCGTCGAACCCGGACCGACCTTCTTCGAACCACCCGGCTTCGGCGGCGCTGCTGGCTTACTCGCGGCAACCGGAAGCGGATTCGCGATACCCTGCGGTACCGGCATACCTTTTTCAGAAAAAAACTGCCGGATGTTCTCGACTGAGTTGTAAGTCTTCCCAGTATAGAGGTTCCGTTGGGCGCTTTCGCGGACCTGGTGGCGCTCGGCGTAAAGATCGACGTGGCCCTGGTCGCCCCGCACGCGCTCGATCAGATTAGGGGGGACTTCTTTGAGGAAACGCGAGGGCAGAGAAACCTCGGGCAAACCTCCTCCGAAGCGGCGGCGGAAACGGGCCCAACTCAAGTACAGCTTGGTTTCGGCGCGCGTCATGCCGACGTAGCACAGGCGGCGCTCTTCCTCCATCGCGCTTTCCGAATCGAGGGAGCGGCTGTGGGGGAACAGGCCTTCTTCCAGGCCGGCTATGAACACCACCGGGAACTCCAGGCCCTTGGCGTTATGCATGGTGAGCAGAGAAACAGGAACGCGCTCGTCGGCCGAATCGGCGTCGGAGACCAGCGCGGCGTGGTCCAGGAAATCGCGCAGGCCCTCGCCACGCTCGGAAGCATCGGCTGCGGCATTGAGCAGCTCATCGAGGTTCCCTAAACGCGAACGCGCTTCCTCGGTCCCTTCTTCTTCGAGCATTTTTCGATAGCCGGATCGCTCGATGGCGTCCGCAAGAGTATCGGCGATGGGACGGGTTTCAACGCCAGCGGACAGTTCCAGAATCATTCGATGGAAGGCGGTCAGCGCAGCTTCGGCGCGGCCCGGAAAGGCGCGTTCTTCGAGCATTCGTTCAAGGGCGGTCCAGAGCGAGAGCTGATGCGCCAGAGCATACTGCTCCATCTGGTCGATGGTTGTGCGGCCGATCCCGCGGGCCGGAGTATTGATGATGCGGAGCAGGCTGATCGAATCCTGGGGGCTGACCAGGATTTTCAGATACGCGAGGATGTCCTTGACCTCGGCGCGCTGATAGAAGCTGAAGCCGCCGACGACGATGTACTTGCGCCCGTAGCGGCGCAGCGCCTCTTCGATCTGGCGCGATTGCGAATTTGTGCGATACAGGATGGCTACGCGCTGCTTGGGGTGCCTCGAAAGATGTTTTTCGACCGTATCCGCGATCCACAGAGCTTCGTTCTCTGAATCCGGCGATTCGTAAAGGGTGATGGTTTCGCCCGCCCCGGCTTCGGTCCAGAGCCATTTGCCGATGCGCTCGGTGTTGTGCGCGACCACGGCGCTGGCGGCTTCGAGGATGGTCTTGGTGGAGCGGTAGTTCTGCTCCAAGCGAATGGTGATCGCGCCCGGAAAATCGCGCTCGAAATCGAGGATGTTCCTGATATTGGCCCCTCGCCATCCGTAGATGGACTGGTCTTCATCGCCCACCACGCAGATATTCTTGCGGTCCTCCGTAAGCAGGCGCATGAGCTGGTACTGGCTCCGGTTGGTGTCCTGATACTCGTCCACCATGACGAATTCGTAGCGGCGGTTGAGGCGCTGGCGGGTCTGATCGTCGTGCGCAAGCAGGCGCACGGCTTCGAGCAGCAAATCGTCGAAATCGAGCGCATTCGATTCGCGCAAGCGAGCCTGATAGCGTTCATAAACCGTGGCCAGCCGGGTGGTGGTAGGGTCGGTGGCCCCGCGCGCCATGTCCTCGGGAGATTGCTTGTGGCTTTTGGCGTGGCTGATGCGCGAGAGCGCGGCGCGATGCTGCATGAACTTGTCGTCGAGACCCACGCTTCGATAAACCGCTTTGAGCACCGCGATCTGGTCGTCGTCGTCGTAGATCGTGAACTGCGAGGTGAAGCTGGGACGCAGCGCGGCCAGCGGCGCGCCATCCCGGCGCAGCAGGCGGACGCAGAAGGAGTGAAAGGTCGAGACCGTGGGCGCGCCTTCGGGTCCGGTCGCGACCAAAGAGCGAACGCGATCCCGCATTTCGCCCGCGGCCTTGTTGGTGAAAGTGACAGCCAGGACCGCCCAGCCCGGGACACGGCAGGCGGTCATCAGGTGAGCCACGCGGTGGGTGATGACTCGGGTCTTGCCGCTGCCCGCGCCGGCTAACACCAGCAGAGGCCCTTCGACATGCTCGACCGCCTCGCGCTGGCGGGGGTTCAGCCCCTCGAGAAAATCCATGAACACTGCGATTTTAGCATGGAGTAGTTTTTTGCCCTATTTGGTACTACAACTGATTGGTCGCTCTTGACTTACCCAGTCTCTTGCTACAATTTGCAAGGCGGGTATCTTCCTCCGAGTGCCTGCCCATGCCTAGGGGTGGCAGGTCCGGAAGGATCTGGCCACCCTGGCGGCACCTCTTCCCTGAAGTTCGTAAAAGTCGCCTGGCAATACAAGTCACTTGGCAATACCCCCAAATGCGGGGATAGGTACTATACCCTATAAGAGATATAGTACTTAGGAAACCGTTGGAATACATCACAACCCGCTAGGATGCGTGAAATCGGATAAAACAACGGACGTCCGGCAAAAAACCAAATGACGCGCAAGACCTCCCCCGAGGTGCCCGGTGCAATCCGGGCTAGGCTAGCCTACCTCCGTAGCCGAAAGGCAGCTCTGGATGAGCTGATTCACTGCATGGAGCAGTATGAATTGTATCTCTCGCCGACCCGTAAGCGGCCCGCACGACCACGGCTGACGAAGAGCGTCCACCTCAAGAGTCTGCACGAGCCTCCGCTCAAACGGCTGGCTGGCGCGGCCTAAGGCGGCCAGCTCGCGAACTCTTTCCAACAGGGGGCGTCCAATGACGGGGATGTTGTAACCTGACAGAGGACGTGTGCGCCTTTTCTTGTGGATAAACCAGCATTTGGTTACCGCCAGGAATGGAATCGGCAGAGCGGGCGGTGGCCGTGCTGATTGAGTTCGAACTGATCGAGCGGGCGAGAAGCGGCGATGACAACGCGTTCAACCAAGTTCTTCAAGCTTACCGGAAGCGCATCCTGGGCACGATTGCCCGTCTCATCGGGAAGCCGGAGGACGTGGAAGATGTGGGCCAGGAGGTGTTCCTCCGCTTGTATTACTCACTCGACCAGCTCCGGACACCGGAGGTGTTCGAGCCGTGGCTTTACCGGCTGACGGTAAACGCGGCGTACGATTATTTGAGGCGCCAGCGGCGCCGGCACGAAAGCCGGATGTCGGATCTGAGCGAGCAGCAGGTGATGATGGCCGACGCGTCGGCCGGGGGGAAGCAGAGCAAGGAGGATGCCCGCCGCACACGAATACGGGAACAGGTGCAATCGTTGCTCGACAAAGTTTCAACCGAGGACCGGGTTCTGCTGATGTTGAAAGAAGTGGAAGGTTTGTCCCTCAAAGAATTGGAGAAGATTTACAAAGTTAACGAAAATGCCTTGAAGGTCCGGTTGTTCCGGGCGCGGCAGAGAGTCTTGAAGGCGTACGAGTCCGAAGCATGAAGCCGGGTAGCGTGTTCCCGGCCGATCACGGAGGAGTATAGAATGGATCGCATGGACGATAAGCTGGATTCGTTGTGGGCGGAATACCGGCAAGCGTGTCCGGACCCGGAACCGAGCGCCAATTTCACACCCCGCGTGTGGCAGCGCATCGAAGCCCGCCGGCGAGCGACGTCTTCGCTGCGCCATTGGGTGGAAGCGTGCGTGATGGCCGCCCTGACGCTCACTCTTCTGATCGCGACGTTTTTGATCCCACGCTACCAGCGGCAGCCGGTGTATCAATCGACCTACGCGGACGTCCTGGCCGAGGCGGATTCGCCCGATTACACGCTGGTACTGACGGGTGGTGATATACGATGACACTTTCGCGCTGGAAGATCGCGCTGTACGTGGGGCTGGTGTTCGTGAGCGGCGCGTTGCTGGGCGCTTTCAGTCACCGCCTCTACACCGTCTCGGGCGTGAGCGCCAACGCCCCTCGCAATCCGGAAGAGTTCCGCAAGCGGTACATGGAAGAGATGAAGTCGCGGCTGAAACTGACCGCCGATCAGGTGACCCAGCTCAGCGCCATTCTGGACGAGACGCGCTCGCGGGTCCGCGCGACACGGGAGAGTATCGAGCCGGAGATCCGCAAGATCCGGGACGAGCAGCAGGAGAAGATTCACCAGATCCTCGCGGCCGATCAGCGCCCCGAGTACGACCAGATGCGGAAAGAACGCGAGGCGGAATTGAAGCGCCGAGGTCCGCGCGAGTCTCGATAAGCCCGGCTTCAGGCGACCGGCTGCTGCAACTTCTTCTTGGCTTCGGCGGCGTCCCTGACCTTCTGATACTTTTTCTGGAAGCGATCCACGCGGCCTTCAGTGTCGATCAGCTTCTGGCGGCCGGTGAAGAAGGGGTGGCAGTTCGAGCAGATTTCGACGCGGATGTTGCCTTTGTGCGCCGAGCGGGTCCGAAACGTGTTGCCGCAGGCACAGGTGACGCTGACTTCCTCGTAAGCGGGATGAATTCCGGGTTTCATGGGAAATTTCAGTTTACCACAGACTAAAAACCCCGCACCAGGCGTTGCAGCCCGATGCGGGGTCTTCACTAGAGACTCATGCTTCGCGTGAAGCCGACCGGTCCACAGGAGGAGCGGTCTCGTCACTGAACGAAACCTGAACGTAGGAGGATCGACTTTAAGAGTCGGTCACCTCACGCGTGGTTAGAGTGCCGTAGTTACTACAACTTCCAGGTATCATTTAGACTGGACCACCTCCTTTCACAGTGATGCTTTCATCATAAATCGGAGTGCGCGGGCTGTCAAACACATTTTGTGACAGGGTGGAACAGCAAAGAAGACGGAAGTCAGGAGACAGGAGACAGGAGACAGAATGCCGACTAGCAACCAGCACGGTTCGTGGGTGAGCAGTTCCGGCGCCGTGTTTAAAACGTCGTGACCGTAATCCGTCCGTAAGAATTCGCAATGGATGGTTGAGCCTTGCGTAGCAGTCCGACATCCTTGAATCCGTGCACCCCTGGGGTGGCCGACGAGGACGTCGGCCGCGGATCAGGAGATCCGCCCTACTTGGCGTTCTGTAAGGCGCACGTCCGCGCCCTTTCCTTACGGACGGATTACGGTCGTGAGGCGGAGCCACTCTTCGACGCGTGCGCGCAGGTTGCCGTCCTCAGGGAATAGATCGCCGATCACCGCGAGCGAATCCGCGCCGGCATCCAAGACAGCGCGCGCATGTTCGCGCGTGATGCCGCCGATCGCGACCAGCGGGCGCTCGGTCAGCGGGCGAAGACGCCGCAGCACTTCGAGCCCAACCACCGGATCCGGATTATGCTTAGACCCGGTGCCGAAAATGGGGCCGAGGGCGAGGTAATCGACCGGCTCGGATTGAGCGGCGCGAAGCTGGCGTTCGTTGTGCGTCGAAAAACCGATGAATGTTTCCGGACCGGTGACGCGGCGCGCGGCCGTGGGCGGGAGATCGTCCTGGCCCAGATGCAAAGCCGCTCCGATTAGGCGCGCGAGATCGGCGCGGTCGTTGACCACCAACAGAACGCGGCCCTCGCGGCAGAGCGCGGCGATGCGTTCCACGTTCTCGAAGATCTCGCGCGAGAGAAATCCCTTGTGGCGGAACTGGAGGATCTGCGCGCCGGCTTCGAGAATGCTAGCCGCGGCGGAAACGGGATCGATGCCACGACGCGCGGCAACTTCAGTGTCCAAGATTGGATAGAAGCCAGGCAACCATATTGATTCAAGCCGCGGCATTGGTTCAAGCCGCGGCCGCCAGAACTTCATCCGGATCGGGCATGCCGCGCTTAGCGTAGCGGATGCGGCCATCCGGGCCGACCAGATACACGGTGCGTTTCACCATCAAGCCGCGGGTATGATACACCTCGCTCATTTTCTGGCCGGGATCGACCAGCAGCGGGAAAGGTAGCCGGCTATTGGCCTGAAACTTAACGTGGCTCTTGGCGCTCTGCGGGTTTACGCCGAACACCAGCGTGTTCTTCTGCTGCGCGGCGGGCCAGCGATCGCGAAATTCGCACAACTGCTGGCGGCAGACTGTGGTGTCGTCGCCGGGATAGAACACGAGCACCACGTTGTGCCCGCGCAAGGCGGAGAGCGATACCATCTTGCCGTTCTGATCGGGAAGTGAAAAATCGGGCGCAAGCATACCCACGGGCAGCGGATGGGAGAAGAGCCAGGCGAGCAAGCTCCTCTATTGTAATTGCTCGAGGGGAACTTCGACGTTGAAGCTGTAACCGAAACCGCGCACGCTGCGGATGAAAGCCGGGCCGCCTTCGAGTTCGATTTTCTGGCGCAGGCGCAGGATATAGACGTCCACAGTGCGATCGGTGACCGCGCGATCATGGCCCCACACGGCGTCGAGCAATTGCTCGCGGCTGAAGACCACGCCGGGCCGGCTCATCAGGAATTCGAGCAGCCGGAATTCGGTGGCGGTGAGCGTAACCTCGTTCGCACCCAGACGAACCTGACAGCGGCCGCGGTCCAGCTCGAGATCGCCCGAGCGCAGAATCTTCGTGACCGAAGCAGGGCCGCGAAAGTGAATCTTGATGCGGGCGATCAATTCGCGGACGAAGAACGGCTTTACGATGTAATCGTTGGCGCCGAGTTCAAGGCCCACGATGCGGTCCGTTTCCGATGCGCGGGCGGTCAGAAAGATGACCGGGACAGGAGCCAGATCGGAATGAGCGCGGATCGCCTTGCAGATTTCGAGGCCGTCGGAATCCGGCAACATGATGTCGAGAATGACCAGGTCCGGGCGCTCGCGCCGGCACAACTCGAGCGCGCCTTTGCCGGTCTGCGCGCCGGCCATCGTGAAACCTTCCTTTTCAAGGTTGTACTGGATGAGCGAGTACAGGTCGGAGTCGTCCTCGATCAGCACGATCTTCTTCATAAGATATACCCACAGAGTAACCGCCACCCCATTACAACCATATTACAGTCTGGTGAACAGAGGCTGAATGCTGAATCGGCTCGCAGCAATCTGGTGGAGCAAGCGCACCTCCCAACCGCAACTCTTTCGGCGGGTGCGGGACGAGCTTCGGGCTTATTTGCGCGCCTTCGCCGCCGTGGCCAACGCCTAGTAGCGCGTCACTACAAGCGACCGCCAGGCGCTGTTGCCCGCGGCGTCGAAGGCGCGGATGGTGATGGCGTTTGATCCGGTTAAAAGGGGCACGGTGACGTTCCAGACGGTGGTCCCGGTGGCCGTTCCCGAGCCTCCGAAATTGTTGGCCCAGGTGATCCGCTGAACGCCCACGTTGTCGCTCGCGGTTCCGCTGATGAGGATGGAGGCGAGCGCGGTGGAAACAGTGGTTGCGCCGGGCGAAGAGATGGCCAGCGTGGGCGGCGTAGTGTCCCCGGTGTTGGGAGGAGTCGTCGGGGTGGTAGCGAGGCGCGTTACCGCGTAGGATCGCGAGACTTGACTGGCGCCCGCGGCGGCCGTGATGGTGATGGAATTCGCGCCCACGGCGAGCGGCACGCTGGGAATGGTCCAGGTTGAGGCCAGACCGGTGGCTATTCCCGAAGCAAAGCCGGTCGACCAGGTTACGGCGATGGTCCCCAAGCCGCCCGAAGCCGAGCCTGACATGTTGATCGCGGATGCCGAGGTGGTGGAAGGCGGAACAGCCACCGTCAGCGTAAGAGGAGGCGTGGCGGTGGGGGGATTGGTGGGCGCGGGCAGGTCCTGCGCAGCGTAAAGTGTCAAGGCTGCGGCGGCGTCTCCCGCCCCCAAGGTGGTGACGATCTTGTAGTAGGGGTACATTACATCGTTGGGGTTATCGGAGTGGCCAAGGCCCAGAGCGTGCCCCAGCTCATGCAGGGACACGCTAAACAGATCGACATTGGCGCCGATTCGCCAGGATTCGGCGTCGTCGAAATGCATGTCTCCCGCGATGGGTTCGGGATTGGGAGGAGCCGGATAGAAAGTATGAGCAAGGACGCCG
>Ga0210409_10007543_pt1 | contig 11202 bp, 7 predicted proteins | sample IncBWH17MmetaG_FD_161649 | JGI IMG/M metagenome (GOLD analysis project Ga0210409, IMG submission 161649) | Forest soil microbial communities from Barre Woods Harvard Forest LTER site, Petersham, Massachusetts, United States - Inc-BW-H-17-M | ecosystem: Environmental > Terrestrial > Soil >...
GCAAGACCATTTCCTCTGCGCTTTGCCGTCGCAGGGGAAGTATTTGTCTTGACATCCCTTTTTATAGAACGGCGTTATCGGAACGTGGCTCCAACCGTTACAAAACAAAAGTTTTAAACTGCCCAAAGGGTATTTCCCCAAGTGATTGAATACAAAGCATGGAAAAAGTGGCGCGCCCGGAGGGATTCGAACCCCCGACCCTCTGCTTAGAAGGCAGACGCTCTATCCGTCTGAGCTACGGGCGCTATGCGCTTAATTTCTCATATTATAAAGGCTAACGCCACTTAACGCTTATATCGTCGACTACAGGACAACACGATTTTTGGAACGCTGGTCTGTGTGACTTAAGAGAGCAATGCTTGCCCATCTCGGCACAAGTCGCGATCACAGCCGCACCGTTGCTTCGCCCCTGTGAGAAAATATCGGTGTGAATAATCTCATTGGTCTTGTCATAGCCGCCATCGTCACGCTGTTTTTTGTGCGCAGGTACCTCGAGAAAGAAAAGCTTCGGGAGGTCCGCGCGCACGAGGCTGCGAAAAAGGGAACCTTGCGTTCGGACGGGCCCCAGTCCCAGCATCCGCACATCGACACGCAATATTGCATCGGGTGCGCGACCTGCACGACGGTCTGCCCGGAAGGCGATGTGCTGGCCATGCTTGGCGGACAGGCGGTGATCGTTAACGGCTACAAATGCATCGGGCACAGCTTGTGCGCGGACGCCTGCCCCGTTGGCGCCATCACCATGGTCATGGCCAGTCCGAGCATGGGCGCGAATCTGCCTCAGCTGTCCACCGAATTTGAGACCAGTGTCCCGAATTTGTTTATCGTCGGGGAGCTGGGCGGATTGGCGCTGATCAAGAACGCCATCAATCAGGGGCGAGATTGCGTCGACACGATTGTCACCAGGATTCCCGGATTGCGAAAAGGAAAATCGAACTCGGAGGTCCTGGACGCGCTTATCGTGGGCGCAGGTCCAGGCGGCATCAGCGCCTCGTTGCGCGCCATTGAAAGAAAGCTGAATTATCTCACCGTAGACGAAAGCGAAGTGGGCGGCACGGTGGCGAAATATCCGCGCCAGAAAATTGTGATGACGAGCCCGGTTGAACTTCCGATTTACGGAAAATTCAAGAAGATGGAATTATCCAAGGAGGATCTGCTCGCCGTCTGGAGCGAAATCCTGAAGAAAGCTGAATTCAAATTCCGCAAAGGCGAGAAAGTAGAGGACATCAAAAAGGGCGAGGATGGCATATTTGCCGTCACAACCACCAAAGGCCAATATCGCGCGCATACGGTAATCCTCGCGCTGGGCAAGGGCGGAATCCCGCGAAAGCTCGGCGTCAAGGGTGAGGAACTGCCGAAGGTGATGTACCGCTTGATCGAGACGGACCACTACGTCAACAAGAAAATCTTAGTCGTGGGCGGCGGCGATAGCGCGGTCGAGGCGGCCATGGGACTGGCCCATCAGGTGGGGAACCAGGTGACGGTGTCGTACCGGAAAGAACAATTTACGCGGCTGAAAGACCGCAATGAAAAGAGAATCCAGGAGTTCATCCAAAAAGGGAAGGTCCGCGTCCTCTTTAATTCGATGCCGGTGGAGTTTAAGCAAAACTCGGTCCTCCTCGAGGTCAACGGAAAAACACAGGAAATTCCCAACGATTTTGTGTGGATCTTTGCCGGGGGGGAGCCTCCCACAGCGTTCTTGAAGAAGATTGGCGTGCGCGTCGGACCGCGCGACATGACGGCTGAGGGAAGCAGCGAGGCCAAACAATCCATTTTAGCTCACGTGTAGGCCAAGGGTGGCGCGGGCTTCAGCTTGCGGGTCTTCTTTCGGATTAATTCAAAACCGACAGGCTGAAGCCCGTCCTGCTTATTGCGGCTGCGTGTTTCCTTGACCGTTCACGGGCGGGTGACCGGGCGGAAGGGCGTTAGGATTTCCCCCACCGGGTACGAGATCGCGGAAGTTCGGCATGGAGCCGGACGAGGGCGAAGTCGCGTTCATGTGCGGATTCTCGCCGGGCGCGGGATGCTGGATCGATCCTCCGGCCGGCTGTGTGTTTTGTACAACCCACTCGCCATTCTGCTTTTGCAACGAGTAGGCGACTTGCATTCCAGCGCCCTGCGGCCCTCCCTTCTTAGGCTTGAACTCCACTTGCGCCTGGGCCTGGTTCCCCTGAATGGAAACATTCGTGATGTTCATGTCCATGGCGCCGAGATTCAATGTTTTCAAAGAAGCGAGATGCTGATTGATGCCGGAGCGGATGGCATCGGCGTCGCTTTCCTGTTTTTTGCAGCCGGCGAAGAGGACAAGAAGCCCCAAGGCGGTCAGAAGGTATGCAGTGCGCTTCATGCGAGTCTCCTCTTCTTTACCTATAACCCATTCCCAGCACGACGACAATGTGAAGGATGGCCAGGATAGCAAAGGAATAACTAAACGGGCGGTGAACGACGTGCCAAAGATTAAAAACCTGCTTGGTCCGGGACAAAAATAGAATTCGCTTGGACAGGGACGCCTGCCTTCGCGCGGTTTGAATGGCATATTCCAGTTCCGGATTGCGCGTCGAAAAAATTCCAAAAAGTGAAAAGAGCCACGCGAAGAAGCCGCCCGCCCGCAAGCGGAGCCAGGAAACCTGGAAGGGGCGTTTGAAGTCCAACCACATCATCCAGCACAGGGCCGCCATCATCGGAGTCCGTGCAACTTGCGCGGGAGTGGGCAGGGCGAAGAGCTCGATAAGGCTCGTGCCGATTTTTTCGTGCTTATCCTCCGCGTTCCACCGGAGTTGTACTTCGGCATCCTGGATTTCCTTGACGGTCAACTCGGCGGCGTTCAGCGTTCTTGGAATCTGCGAATACAAGTACCGGCCGATGAAGCCGCTCAATGTGACGGCGGTCATGATCCAGAACGCCATGCCGGCGATTCCTCCGAATTTAAACGAGGAGTGCAGCGCGATGACCAGCGGCGCCGCCGTGCCCAACACGACGTGGAAGTCCAGCCAGTGGCGCGAATTTCCCTGCCTCCCGAGCCAGCCCCATCGTTTTCGGAGCGGGTACAAATAGATCAGGAAAAACAGAAGCACGCCGAAGACGCCCAGATTGACGCCAACGGGACCGCTCGGGCGCAACAGCATGTGCTTTGGGGAAAAGGGCCGGTCCTTCCAGCTCAGCGTGTAGTAGTCGAAGCCGTAGGCCGCGAACGCGCCCACGAAGGCCATGGATACGATCCATGCGATCAGGATTCGGAAGCGATGCTTTCGCTCCGAAGCTTCCTTGCTGAACATCATCGTCGTTTGTACGACCGCGGATTGGCTCATGGCAGTTTTCCTATCTCCTCATGAACATTGACGTTGAATCTCTTGTAGTCCGAAAACCGGTGCAGGTTGCGCCAGTGCTGGCGCGGCGTATCGACGTCGATCACGGCGGACTCCGCAATCCAAACCGATTCCGCGGGATCATGAAAACTATGAAGCGCGTAATGCACCTCGCTGCGCATGCCCGCGAGGCCAAGGTCGTTCAAGCTGGAATCTACTTTGGCCTCAAGCTTCACGATCGCCCCCGAATGGGGATCGATCCAGAGCGTGCCGGACATGGGCAGCGCATAATTTTTTCCGCGCAGACGCAGTGACGCCGGCGAGGATGCGCCTGGAACGGGCACGAAACGAACCATGGCATAGGAAACGCCGCCAATTGTTTCGTCGCCGGCAGGCTCGAACACGTAACTGGATTCGTACGTGGGATGCGCCACGAGGAGCAGGCTGGCAAAGCCGGTGGTTACGAGCAGGGTGCGGCCCGCATCGCGGTAGGCGGGATTACGGACTTCCCGCGTCTCGTTAAATTTCAGGGTTCCACTGGCATTGCTTGCTTGAAACTGATAATCGTAGGCTGAGTTTTCCCGGTAAATGGAGTGGCCGCTGTTGTTCAAGACAATCTGGGTGACGGATTCTTTGCACGTCAGGTCGGAAAACTTTTCAAAATAATCCTGAACATATTTTCGCGCGAGAACCAAGGCATCCAGCTTTGGGGGAGCGGGAGCGGGCATTTCGCCAGGCGGGGCTTGCGCAGCGCAAGTACCGCCCGCGACGCCGAATGCGGCAAGAAGCGCCACTGCGCGCCACCAATTTGGCCGCATCGCTACCCAAAAGAAGTTCATTGGAAGTGCGAAAATCCCGCTCATTTGCGGAGCTTCCCTCCAAACCGGTATCCGAACGTGAAATTAGTCTGCTGATAGTTCATCGACGTGCCGGTATTCCAGCTATAAAGTCCTTCAAAAAAGTAGCGCGGCCCGATCGACCAATCCACGATGCTGGTCACGAACTTGGAATTCGAGTTGGCGCTGAAGGCGGAAGTGAGATGCTGAGTTCCCGCCTGCAATTGAATGTGGAACCGGTCGGTAAGGCTTCTGGAAACAGAAACAAACTCGTAGGATCCCTGGCCGAACGAGCTGTTGAATTTGGTGTACCGAAGATCCAATTGCAATCCGGTCTTTTTTATTTCCCCGAACGTAAGGCCGTACATCTGGTTCCACGAGGCAGTGGTGTCGGTGTTGCTATTGCTCTTTCCAAGATCGGTGGAAATCGAAATGCGATACGGCAGTTGGACCTGAACCCCGCCACTGAGGCCCTGAAACAGATACTGATCCACAAGGCCCGTGCTGATCAGCGCCGGATCGAAAGTCGGCAAATTCCGCAAATAATTGTCGTTCAGGTCGAACGTCAGCAAATGAATAGGCTGGTACCGGATACTCGAAAAACTCTGGGTCAAGCCCGTGCCGTACGTCGTAACGAAGGGTGTTCCCGTGAGCGCCGTGCGGCCCTTATCGAATTGCATCGAGTTATAGACCGAAAACTTCTGGCCAAATGAAATGGTATTTTCCGCGAAGGCGAATTCACGCGCGATGTGCCACCCGATGCTGGTTGAGGCCAGCCCGAAGGTATCGTTGAGCCTTAAATGGTCAAAGTCGCCGTAGGCATAATTGACGAAGGCCCCGGCGATGCGCTGGTTGGGAGCGTAGCTCCAGGAAGTCGGGTCGGGTGTGGATCCGCCGAATGCTCCCACGGTCAAGCGCTGGCTGACGCGATAACCGAAGTATCCGCCGTCAATCGCGCTCAAGCTCGGGGCGTAGGGGAGATAGAGGCGTCCAATCCCCGCGGTGACGATGGAGTCAGGATTTTCGTAGTACAGCCCCAAAGTGTAGGTGTGGTTCAGCAATTCGTTTAAGACCAGAGGAGAAACTCCGCCCAAATTGCCGGGGTTTTGTGTCGTCAGATCCCCTCGCCAATACCCATTGAAATTCCAATGAGTGCCGCCAATGCGGCTGATGTCGGCGTCAATCAGCAGGCCGGTTTGCCTGGAACTGACACCGCCCGGTTCAGACAGGTAGCCGAGGTCCAGCCCAATTCTGCCGCGTATCTGGTTTTTGATCGGCGGGCCGACTTTTTCAGCCACGTTGGTGGCGCGTACTTCCTCATCCAATGGATCCCCGTAGGAAAACGTGACGACGACAGGATAGTTCTCGGACTCCGCGGCGTTGACCTTGTCCTCGCGGGCATGGATGCTCTGGACGTCGAGATAAGCGATGTCACCGACGGTCAGCTCCTCCCGCGATTTTGTGATTTCGGCCGCGGAGGAAGAATCTGCCACGGAGAAAATGCGCACATCCGCGAGGGGTTCCTGGCCTTGAAACCGCACGGATTCGGTCGTGCCCCCGTTCGGATCGGCGTGGACGATATGAAGGATCATCCCCTCTTGCAGGCCGAAGTTGCTCCCGCCATCCAGGTAGATCGCACCTTCTGAAACATACTTGACGTGAAATATGTTCTGCTGTGTAGTTTGCTGTGGCTGGGAATACTCCTGCCCCTGATTGGCGGCCAACGTAGCGCCCCCGAGGAGGAAAACGGCGATCAGAATCAGGCGCTTCAACTTCATTTTTTCTTATCCCCCCCCGTTTTTATGGCATGCGTAACAGGTAACCCCACTGCTCCAGACGTAGGACCCATTGCCCTGATGTTTATTGTCTATTCCGGGTCTGGTGTGACAACTGCTGTTGGAGCATGCGAACAACGTGTAAGTCGTGGAGGGACTGGTATGACAAGTTGCGCAGACGCCGCCTGAGCCGCCATGATTAATGTTCCAGAAAGAGTGGGTAAACGTCGCCCCCAGCCAATTTGTGGTGGTGTGGCACGTCGAGCAGGCGGTTGGGACGATTCCGATGGTGGACGCGTCTGCGGCGAGGTGATTCGGTACAGTTCCGCCCAGCGTCTGCGTGCTCTGCCATTGAGCGGTGTGGCAACTGTAGCAGTCGGTCGGCGGCACGGCGGAACTGGTGTGGCAGAGATTGCAAGCTGTTGTAATGTGCGCGCCGGTGAGGGGGAAACCCGTCGTGCTGTGGTTGAAGACTGCGCCCGTCCAGGCAACCGTGGTGTGGCACGAGTCACATGTCTTTGGATAGCTCAGAGCCACGTGGTTTGGAACAGACCCGCCCAAGGTGGCGGTGCTTTGATAAAGGGGATCGTGGCAACCGTCGCAAGTCGTCGGCAGCGTTCCGGAATAGTTGCCGTTTATATGGCACTGCGCGCAGGTGACAGTTGTGGCATGCGCCCCGGTCAACGGGAAGGTCGTGGTGCTGTGATTGAAAGTGGAGGTCGTCCAATTCGCCGTCGAGTGGCAGATGGAACAATCGGTCGGGAAGCCTGCCGTAATATGATTTGGAACCGATCCGCCTAGGGTGGTCGTGCTTTGCCACGCGGCTAAATGGCAGCCATAACAGGCTGTTGAATTCAGTGTGAAGTTGTTGCTGACATGGCAGGACGCGCAGGGGGTCGGCGTCGGAGAGATGTGCAAGCCCGTCAAAGCCCATCCCGTCGTGCTGTGGTCAAACGAGGAAGTGGTAAAAGTCACCGTCGTGTGGCAATTCGTGCAGTTGGCCACGGCGAAGAGTGGACCGGCGGCGGAGTGCGTCGGATTGGTGGTCCCTTGCCAGCCCCCGCCGTAGTTTGTATTCAAGTGGCAGCCGGAATTTCCGCAATCGGTCGGGGCGATCGTGAGCGCAAAGTTATTGTTGAGGTGGCACAGACTGCAGGCCACGGTCGCGTGGCTATTGGTCAATGGGAAGCCCGTGGAGGCGTGGTCAAAAACGCCTGCGGCCCAGGTGGTGATCGGGTGGCAACTCGCGCAGGCCGAGGCTGTCGTCGGGAAACCCGCAGTAACGTGATTCGGCACCGAGCCGCCAATTGTCGTGGTGCTTTGAAATGCAGCCTGGTGGCACCCGTAACAATCCGTTGAATTGAGAGTGTAATTGTTGTTTACATGGCAGGACGCGCAGGGTGTCGGCGTTGGAGACATGTGCGTTCCTGTCAGCGTAAACCCGGTGACGCTGTGATCGAATGAGGCTGCGTCCCAGCCAGTGGTGGTGTGGCAAGTGGCGCAGTTCGAAGCGGCAAACGCGGCGCCAGAGGTGGAATGAACGGGATTGTTCGTCTGCTGCCAGGTCGTGAGGTGGCATTGAGAGTTGCCGCAATCGGTCGGGGCGATCGTCAAGGAATAGTTGTTGTTAATGTGGCAGAGGGCACAAGCCACATTCGCGTGTCCATTGGTCAGAAGGAATCCGGTGGTGCTGTGGTCGAACGTCGCCGTCGTCCAACTCACCGTATTGTGGCAGGTCGAGCAGTTTGAAACTGCAAAGGCCGAGCCGGCGGATGGGTGGACGGGATTCGTGGTCTGCTGCCAGGTCGTCAAATGGCATTGCGAGTTGCCGCAATCGGTTGCGGCAATCGCCAAACTGTAGTTGTTGTTGATGTGGCACAGATTGCAAGCCACGTTGGCGTGCCCATTGGTCAATGGGAAACCGGTCGCGGTGTGATTGAAGACGCCTGCAGCCCAAGTCGTAATCGGGTGGCAGGTTGCGCAGGCCGAAGCGGTTGTCGGAAATCCAGCTGTGACATGGTTCGGCACCGACCCGCCAATCGTTGTGGTGCTAGTAAATGCGGCTTGGTGGCATCCGTAACAATCCGCCGAATTTAGCGAGTAGTTGTTGTTCACATGGCAAGACGCACAGGGGGTCGGCGTCGGGGACATGTGGGTTCCAGTCAGTGTGAACCCGGTGACGCTGTGATCGAACGCGGCCGAAGTCCATCCGGCTGTTGTATGACAGTTCGCGCAGTTTACCGCGGCAAATGCAGAGCCCGATGTTGAGTGGACAGGAGTGGTCGTCTGTTGCCAAGTGGTCAAATGGCATTGCGAATTTCCGCAGGAGGTCGGAGCAATCGTCAAAGTGTAATTGTTGTTGATGTGGCAAGCAGTGCAAGCAACGTTGGCGTGACCCTGGGTGAGCAGGAATCCCGTGGTGCTGTGGTCGAAGTTCGCCGTCGTCCAACTCACCGTATTGTGGCAGCCAGAACAATTGCCCACCGCAAATGACGCCCCGGCGGAGGGGTGCACAGGATTGTTTGTCTGCTGCCAGGTCGTCAGATGGCATTGCGAGTTGCCGCAATCGGTCGGTGCGATGACCAAATTGTAGTTATTGTTGATATGGCAGAGGGCGCAGGCCACATTCGCGTGGCCATTGGTGAGCAGGAACCCGGTCGAACTGTGATCGAACTTGGCGTTCAACCAATTATCGAAAGAATGGCAGGTTTCGCAGGTGGTGGAGAACTTTGCGGAGACGTGGTTCGGATTGGTTGTTTTCTGAAAATCCGTCAGGTGGCACGACTCGCATGCCGTGGAAAGCCCCAGGTAATTTCCGACAGCAGGGTTTTTATGGCACTGATCGCATTCCAAGACGGCGTGCGCGCCGAGCAGCGGAAACCGGTTGAAATGCTGCTGAATCGATTGAATCGACACCTGCCAGCCGAGTACGGTATGGCACTGGGCGCAGTTCTTGCCAAACTGGGCGCGGTGAATGTCGGCGTGACAATCCGCACAGTTCTTCCCAACGTCGGTGAAAACCGGCTTGGTGTGGCATCCCGTGCAGGATACCTTTTCGTGCATGCCGCGAAGCGGGTAGCGCGTGGAGTCGTGATTGAATTCGGGGATGGCGCGAATGGGGGCCCAGCTTGTGCTCGTGTGGCAATTTTCACAGGGAATGATGAGGGGGCCGTGCGGACTGCGGCCAGGTTGCCGCTGAGCATCCGCAGAGCGGCTGAAGGAAAGAACTAGAACAAGGAATACGAGCCAGCTACCGATTTGGGCTAGGCGTGAAATGACTGTCCCCCAATGCTTTAGCGAGCTCCGACCCTCATGCTGAATTGGGCTTATACGACGTTATCGTTCCCTGTAACCTGCAAACAACTGGGCCGAAGGCCAGTATTTGGACCTGTTCTTCTTAGTACTAAGCCTCCAGAAGTCTCCGACCATGGCGAGACATGTGCGGCAGCGTTGATGCGTTCGAATCAGCGTGTTGGAGTTGGGTTCTACTTTTCAGACTTTTCCCCCTTTCGACGCGCCTATAGCGGCCGAACATCCGCCCCGTGGCAATCCGCGCAATTCTTCGGCGTGGGCTTGTAGAACAAAATCGCCTTGCCCTGGACCTCGCGCTGCAAGGTGTGGCACATGGGGCAACCCACGTTTGCGTGGCCGCCCGTCAACGGGAATTGTGTGCGTTTGTCGTGGTCGAACGTGGAAGGGGCCCACCGCTGATCCACGTGGCAATCCCCGCACTTGGTGATTCCATCCTTGGCAGCGAACTGGCCGCCGTGCGGATCCGTATGGCAGGCTTCGCAATTCTTCGGCGTTCCCTTGAACTGAATTTCGTGCGAGCCGGCGAGCGCTTTGTGGCATTCGCTGCAGGCCACCCCGCGATGAGCCCCAACCAGCGCGAATTTCGTTTTCGAATGGTCGAAGCTGCGGATGTCGATCCAGGACCGAGTGCTGTGGCACGCTTCGCAGCCGAGCGTGGTTCCATCGGCGCGCTTCTGCGCCATGCGCTCCTTGAATTCGCCTTTATGGGGATCGGCGTGGCAGGCGGTGCACGTGCTGTCTTCGAAGTGAAACGGCAGAATCTTGTCCGTTCTTCCGCCGAGGCCGGCTTTGTGGCATTCCGCGCAGGCAACGGCTACGTGGGCTCCGGTCAGCACGAAGCGCGTGTTCTTGTGTTTGGCAATTGTGAATGTCGAGCGATGGAAGTCCTTTACGGTGTGGCAATCCTCGCAACGATTCTGATAGGGAGCGGCGGCAAATTGCTTGTCATGCGCGTCCTGGTGGCAATCCGTGCACGCCGCGAACTTCACTTTGTAGAGGGTCTCCTTCCCGGCAGGCGTGTGGCATTTGTCGCAGGCGACAGCCGCGTGTTTTCCCTCGAGCGGATAGTGCGAGGTTGCGTGTTCCTTCACGCCAAAATGCGATGGCTTCCAGCCCTCGACGGTGTGGCACTCCGCGCACTCGCCCTTGCTCGCACGCGCCTGGAACTGGCCCTTGTGAGGATCGGGCGTGTGGCAATTTACACACTGGGCAAAGGCCAGCGTCTTTTTGAAATCGCCTCCGGTGTGGCAGTCGCTGCAGCCGACTTTCAGGTGAGCCCCGAGGAGCGGGTACTTTGTTTTCGAATGGTCGAACTGCATCGACGCATTCACTTTTTTCCAACTGGCCGTCGTGTGACAGGACTCGCATGTTCCCTTGAACGCGCCCTTGTGCGGATCGGTGTGGCAGTCGATGCAAGCGCCGAATTTGATTCCGGTGAACTTCACTGTTTTGTCGGTGCCGGAAGGGAAGTGGCACTTTTCGCAGGCTACCTGGGCGTGCATTCCGGTCAGGGGATACTTTGTTTTCGAATGGTCGAATTGTTTGGCCTGTTTCCAGTCGGTCACGTTGTGGCAGCGCTGGCAGTCGGCGCCGAGCTGCCCTTTGTGAACGTCCTCATGGCACGTCACGCAGTCCTGCGACAGCCCTAGAAACGATTTCGGGAGGTCTTGCTTCTTTATCAGCGCGCGCTGCGCTGGAACCATATGTGCCGGCGTATGGCACTTCTCGCAAGCGACGGCCGCATGCTTTTCCACGAGCGGGTATCCGGCCTGGCGATGATCGAATTGCTTGAGCGACGGCTCCCAGTGAACGAGGGAAAAATCTTCGCCATTGTGCTCGAGGTGGCACCGGACGCAATCCCTGCCGTTGGGATTCTTCATTCCCAAAAGGGCGTGATAGCCCTTATGCGCAGTCAGACGGTCCGCAATTTCCTTGTGGCATTCGAGGCACTTAAAAGTGGGCGTGCTGGTTCCG
>Ga0210409_10007544_pt1 | contig 11201 bp, 9 predicted proteins | sample IncBWH17MmetaG_FD_161649 | JGI IMG/M metagenome (GOLD analysis project Ga0210409, IMG submission 161649) | Forest soil microbial communities from Barre Woods Harvard Forest LTER site, Petersham, Massachusetts, United States - Inc-BW-H-17-M | ecosystem: Environmental > Terrestrial > Soil >...
TCGGCGGCTCCGGCGACGGCTCCGGCGTCTTTGCGATCGGTTACGCCGAGGCGGCCAACATGTTCCATCACGCCCTGGATTTTGGAGAGCTGCTGGCAACGCTCCGCGGTCGTAGCGAGTTCGGGTAGCTTCAACTCGCCGCCTAACTCGAACCACTGAATTACCGGCTGAAAATTTACTTCTGGAAAATGTTTGCTGAAGACGCGCCCGACGGCGGTGCGAATCAGTTCGCGGGCGATGGTGTCGGCACCTTTTAGCTCACCTTCGTATTCGAGTTCGAGTTTGCCGGTGATGGCGGGGAGTGCGGCGTAGATGTCGGCAACTCGCGCGACGGAAGTTTTCTCGCCGACGCGGGTGGCGCGCTGCTCGGCATTGCTGACCATACTTTCGAGCGTGGTAATCGGCAGCCGCTGACTTACGCCAGAGCGACGGTCCACACGTTTGTCTTCACGGGCCTGGAAAGCGATTTCCTCTACGACTTCGCGCAGGTACGCGGGAACGTCGATTTTGCGTCCAGAATCGCGGCCGACCCAGGCTTCTTGTTGCGTGATGGTCATCCCCTCTTCGAGGGTGGACGGATAGTGAGTGCGGATTTCGGCGCCGATGCGATCTTTTAGCGGGGTGATGATTTTTCCGCGGGCCGTGTAGTCTTCCGGATTCGCGGTGAACACTAGAAGGACATCGAGCGGGAGGCGCAACGGATAGCCCTTAATCTGGATGTCGCCTTCCTGCATGATGTTGAACAGGCCGACCTGAATTTTTCCGGCGAGGTCGGGGAGTTCGTTGATGGCGAAAATGCCGCGATTGGCGCGGGGGAGCAGGCCGTAATGAATGGTTAGCTCGTCGGAAAGATCGCGGCCACCACGAGCGGCGCGAATGGGATCGACGTCGCCGATGATGTCGGCGATGGTGACGTCGGGAGTGGCAAGCTTTTCTACGAAGCGCTGGTCGCGGGGCATCCAGGCGATGGGCGTGTTGTCGCCCTGATCGGCGATTTTTTCGCGGCAGGCGCGGCAGATGGGGCGGAGAGGATCGTCGTTAATCTCGCAGCCGGCTACGACGGGGATTTCGGCGTCGAGCAATTGCACGAGGCCGCGCAGGATGCGGCTCTTCGCTTGACCGCGCAGACCGAGCAGGATGAAATTGTGGCGGGAAAGCAGGGCGTTAACGATTTGCGGCACGACGGTGTCTTCGTAGCCGTGGACGCCGGGAAAAAGAGTTTCCCCTTTTTCGATGGAGCGCAGCAGGTTGCGCCGCAATTCATTCTTCACGGAAATAGAAGCGGTGCGCGCGTCGTAGTCGGGAATGCTGCGCAACTCGCCGATGGTGCGCGGCTTGTTGTGCGCCGTCCTGCCGGAGATTGATGTGCTTGCGTTCATTGGGCCCCATTCTGCGCGGAACATCCGCTGCGCATGAAACTAGTTGATTCCACTTCCGCCCGCTCGCGCGCGAGACTTCTCTTGCTTCTGTAGATGCGGCGCCCACTCGCGAAGGTAGCCTACCAGGCGCTCCTGGCGATCGGCTTCCGAGCGCAATTCCAGGAGCTGCTGCTTCCACATAAGATCGAGGGGCAGCGTGCTCGCTACTACGAAGGACAAATACTCCGCGGCTTCGGCTGCGACGTTTCTTGGATAATCGTCAAAGACGAGCGTGTGGCAAACCTCGTACAGACGGGTGAGTTCAGATTGCAGGCGTGCATCGACACCGGCGTCGCGGTCGTCAAGGAAGTCGACGTCGCCTTCGAGGAGCGCATCGTTCGCATAAGCATCGGCGTTGACCAATTGCGTTATGCGAAACGCCGAGCGCCCGACGGTAATGATGTCCATGCGACCGTCCTTGTAACGCTTCAGGACTTCCGTCACTTGCGCGGTACAACCAACGCGAACAATTCCCTTGGGCAAGGCTAAGAGAACACCGAACTCGGAGTTTTCGTCGAGACAGCCGCGCACCATTTGGCGGTAGCGCGGCTCGAAGATGTGCAGAGGAAGAGTTGCGCCGGGTAGAAGAACGACGTTCAAAGGGAAAAGCGGAATACGTTCAGGCCCCATGAAACCCATAGCTGATGATACCAGACCTTGCGTGGCGCTTGCTGGCGGCTCCTAACGCTTCAAACAAAATACTTGAGTCGCCTTCGCACCGCCAAGATGGTATCGCTTCGAACCAATGCCTTTTAGGCGAGCTCGGAGAGCAAGGTTTCCATTTCTGAGCGGGCGTGCTGATCGCCTTTTTTGTCTGCCGCTGTGATACCTGAGGACAAGACTTCGCGGGCTTCCTCGGGGCGGGACTCTCGCACGAGCAATTGCGCGTACATTAAGTAAGCCGGAACGTATTCTGCATTGCTCTGCAGCAGGGCGCGAAAGTGCTGATCCGCGGCACCAGGATCACCGCTGTTCATGCACTCCATCGCTAAGCCGTAGCGGGAAAAGGCATCGTCTGGTTTTTTGGACACGAACTCCTCGAGCATCTGCCTGCGGGTTTTCTTTTGTTCGCTCATAGTCGCCTCTGTATTATACCGATGCCGCCGATAGTTCTGACGCGGGAAACAGGGCGAGTTATGACAACCAAGAAATCGCAGAAGAGTTCAGGTGATGGAGTGGCCGGGAAACCGGTGAGCGCGTCACGGTCGGAAATGGCCGAGGTCGTGCTGCCGGCGCAGACCAACCCGCTGGGCAAACTGCTGGGCGGGCACGTGATGCATCTCGTCGATATCGCCGCTGCGATGGCAGCACATCGGCATTCGAACAGCTACGTGGTCACGGCTTCGGTGGACTACATCGATTTCCGGAATTCGGTGAGTCTGGGCGAGATTGTGATGCTGAAATCACAGGTGAACAGGGTGTTCAACACTTCGATGGAGGTGGGCGTCGAAGTTTATTCTGAGAATGTGCTGACCGGTGAACGGAAGCACACGACTTCGGCATACGTAACTTTTGTGGCCATCGACGAAAAAACCCATCGGCCTAAGCCGGTCCGGCCACTGCTCGTGAAAACCTCGGAAGAAAAGCGGCGCTACGAGGAAGCAGCCGAGCGGCGAAAAACCCGACTGGCACTGCGTTACAGAGAACGAGAGAACCGCTAGCTGACTCCGCCGACCCACATCGGTGTGCTGGTGGGTTGCGGACTCCCGCCGATTGGTTCTTCTGTGATGGCCAGCGCCTGCGTGTCGGACATGGTATCCGGCGGATTCTCCACCATCGCAGAAAATGTTCCGTTGGCGTCCGGCCAAAATGTCATCGAGGGCATGGGCTTGCCGGATTTCTTCGAAATCAACCAGAGTTGCAGCATGCGCTTTTCGCCGGGGCTGGGCACTTTCCATCCGCGAATGCAAAGACCGAGTTCGGGGTGCCACATGGCTTCGAGCTGCGGCATCTTGGGGTCCTTCGGTTGCAGCATGATTTTCTTTGATTTTGGGTCCATCCAAATCATGGCCTCATGCGCTTGCGTCTTGGCGACGAGAAGTTCCTTCTCCAGTTTTTGACGCTCGGCCCGTTGTGCTTCGGCTTGCTGCTGCAGGTTGGCCACTGCGCTGCGCAACTTCTGTTCGTTCCACGCGGAGTACACCGAAAACAAGAATAGCGCCGCGACTCCAGCCCACAGCCACAAGGGGATTCCGGTGGAACGAACAGGAGCCTGCCGGATTTGACTGTCAGCGGCTGCTTCGGCGCGAACTGTTTGAAGGAGGCGGCCCTTCAGCATGTCCGAGGGCTCGGCATTTGGCGCGAGGTAGGCGAGTTGGCTCACCAGCCAGCGCGCTTCCTCCAACGCTTTCGCGCACTCGGAGCAGCCTCCGGCAAGATGGGACTCCAGCTCCGCGCGTTCGGCGGCGTCAAGCGAACCAATAGCGTAGGCTTCGAGCAGTTCCCGGAAATGTTCGTGCGTATTCACGATGTACCCTGCAAACCTTCTTTCAAACGCAGCAATCCGTTGCGAATCCAGCTTTTTACCGTGCCCAGTGGCTCCTGCAAGGACGCGGCAATCTCGGAATGGCTCAGGCCCTCGAAGTAGGCGAGTTCGATGGCCTTCTTTTGCGCCGCGGGAAGCGAACCCATCAGGGCGCGCACTTGTTCGGCACGGCGCTTTTCGTCGAGAGCCTTCTCGTATTCCGGGGCGGCGGTGGCGATCTGCGGGAATTCCTCGGTCTGCTCTTCGCGACGGCGCTGCCGCTCGCTCTTCAAGCGCAAATGGTCCAGGGCGCGGTTGCGCGCCAGCGTCAGCAGCCAGGGGACGAACGGGCGGCTGAGGTCATAGCGGGCGGAGTTCCGCCAGAGTTGCAGGAAAACGTCCTGCACAACCTCTTCGGCCGTGGTGCCTTGGCGCAAAATGCGCAGCACCAGCGAATAGACAATGCGCGAGTGCCGCTCGTAAAGTTCCTCGAAAGCGCTCACATCCCTGCGAAGAAGCTGCTGCATAAGCGTCGCGTCTGGCGACACTTCGTCGTTGCCCTTGGGGGAGAAAACCGCCAGGAACACGTTTACGCTTCTTCGTCTCCTGGTGAACTATACGACAAATTTATGTAGGTGGATGTACTGGCCAGCGTCTCGTGCCCCGGGAATCTAGGTGGATCGGGATCGCGTGGCGATTTCCTCGGCGGTTTCCATCCCCAACTCCACGCAATTCCCGATCGCCGGGCCGCGCAAAAAATTTCCCACGAAAAACAGTCCGGGCAGATTTCCGCGCATTCTCTCGAGGGCCTGCAGTCTTTCTCCGTGGCCGAGGTTGTACTGCGGAAGTGCGTGAGGATAGACCTGCGTATGGGAAAACACTGGGGCAGCGCGAATCCCCAGAATGGGCGCAAGCTCCCGGTGGACCAGTTCAGTCAAGTCCTTTTCCGACAGGGAGACTGCACTGGGATCCGTTGCTCCGCCAACAAAGCTGGTGAGAAGAACATGCCCTGGCGGTGCCCGCTCCGGGAACAGCGAGGAGTTCCAAACGGAACCCAATACGCGCAGGCCGCTGGATCGCGGCGACAGGAAACCAAATCCATCGAGTGCATGACCCACGTCTTCGCGACGATAGCCGAGCGGCACGACTGCGACCGGGGCGTATTCGATCCCGGCGAGAACGGGCTCGAATGCCGGGTTCGCGTCGCGCAGTAAAACGCCCGCAACATCGGCAGGAGTGGCCAGCACGAGGCGGTCCGCGATCAGCGTTTCTTCACTGCCGGCTTGACGAAGACGCAGCTCGAACCTTACCTTCTCCGCTTCGCGGCTAACGGCGATGCCGAGAACCTCGGCGCTGAGACGCAACTTCGAACCGAGTTTCTCCGCAAGGGCGCGGATCAATGTCTCATTGCCATTACGAAAGCTGAGAAGAGTCGGGCGCTCACGCGAGCCCTTCTGCGACTTCGCGGCTCGCCTCATTCCACGGATTACGCTGCCGGCAGATTTCTCCGCGTCATAAACCTGGGTAAAGGAGCTTCGCAAACTGAGGCGCTCCGGATCGCCGGCGTAAATTCCTGAAACGAAGGGGCCCACCAGGCGGTCCAAGAGCTCTTCGCCAAATTTCCTGCGTATAAATGCGGCGATGGATTCATCGCCTTCGGGAGCGCGGGTGGTACCGAATGTGTCGTGCGCAAGCCTCCATTTAGTGCGAAGCGACAACAACGACGACGTAAACAGGGCAGGTGGATTTAGCGGAACGCTTTTCAGCGCGCCGTCGATCAGCACGTATCGTGGCGCGCTTGACGGTGCCCCCAGACACTGATCGGCGATGCCCAGTTCCACCCATAAGGCGCGCAAACCGTCGGTACCACTAAAGCTCTGCGGTCCCAGCTCCAACAAAAATCCATCGCGCCGCTCCGAGCGGATCATGCCCCCAGCAGCCTGCGAGGCCTCTAATACCGGAGCTGCGATTCCAGTTTTGTTTAGAAAATACGCGCAGACCAGGCCCGAGATGCCGCCGCCAATGACAACTGCTGGGACCGGAGGGGTCATGCCGGAATGGGTGCGAACATTTCAGAGTGTCTTCGAGAAGAGCGGCTTGGCCGCCAACTGCTGTTTTTCCAGGTAAGGATCAAAGACCATGGCCAGATTGCGAATGAAAATTCTTCCCAGCCAAGTGGTCCGAATTTCATTGGGTTCGAGAAGAACGAGGCCATCTTCGCGGGAAGACTCCAGGCGCGCCAGTTCGTCGGCAAAATATTCATCAAAATCGATGTGAAATTCGCGCGCGATCTCTTCCTTGATGACGACGGTGTGGCAAAGCAATCGGCTGATGACGGCGCGCCGCAGTTGGTCATCTTGGGATAGCCGGTAGCCGCGCATGGTAGCGATCCCGCGTTCCGCGATGGCCTTTTCCCAGGCGGCCAGCTCGCGATGATTTTGTGCGTAGGCATTCTGTATTCCGCTGATGGCAGTAACGCCCATGCCATACAAATCGGCGCCTGCTTTAGTTGTGTAGCCCTGAAAATTCCGGTGCAGCGTGCGTTTCTGTTGCGAAATAGCCAGTTCATCGCCGGGCTTAGCAAAGTGATCCATGCCGATGTACAGGTATCCGGCCTCGAGAAACTTCAACAGGCCGGTGCGGAAAATCTCAAATTTTTGCATGCCCTCGGGTAAGTGCACGGCGAACGAGCCTTGCTGTTTCTTCAACCAGGGAACGTGGGCATAGCTGAAGAGCGCGATGCGATCGGGCGCCAGTTCCAGAATTTGGTCGACCGTATGCGCGAATCTTTCCGGCGTCTGGTACGGCAAGCCATAAATCAAATCGACATTCACGCTGTCGAAGCCCAACTCGCGTGCCGCGATCAGCAGATCGCGAGTCAGTTCGAAGGGCTGAATGCGGTGGATGGCTCTCTGCACTTCCGCATGGAAATCCTGGATCCCCATGCTTAGGCGGTTAAAGCCGAGACGGCGCAAAGTTTCGAGGTGTTCGCGCGAAGTGACTCGGGGGTCGACTTCAATTCCGATCTCTGCGTCGGCAGCGAACGTAAACCGTGCACGCACGGCTGAAAACAAATCCTCAATCTGTTCGGGAGTCAAATACGTGGGCGTGCCGCCGCCCCAATGAAACTGCACGACCTCACGCCACTTCGAAACGCTGTGGCCGACGCGGTCCAATTCCTGCTTCAGCACGCCTAGATATGGCGGAGCGACGCGCTTGTCTTTCTGGATGATCACATTGCAAGCACAAAACAGGCACAAGCTTTCGCAAAATGGGATGTGCATGTAGAGCGAGACAGGGCTTTGCGCACGTTCGGCCTCTTGGTGAACGCGTTCCAAATCATCAGGGCCGAAGGAATCGTTCCAGACGGGCGCGGTCGGGTAGCTGGTGTAGCGCGGCCCGGGCCGATTGTAGCGGGCGAGAAATTCTTCGCCGACGCGCAATTCGTCGCGCATCTGTTGCACATTTGGGTTTGCCACAGCCACCGGTTACCTCAACATTCAACGCGACGGAACAACGGCGGGGGCGTCGCTTGCAAACTGGGCCTGCTGTCCCGTCTCGATAAAAATCTTCGCGTTCTCGACTGGGGTATGCTGCAAAATCCCATGCCCAAGATTCAGAATATGTCCCACGCCGCCGAGGGAGGCCACCGTATCTTGCGTGACTCGCCGGATGGTCGCGTCTGGTGCAAACAGTACCGCCGGGTCGACGTTTCCTTGCAGGGCGATTTTCGGTCCCAGTGTTCGCCGCAGTTCGCGTAAATCCGCGCGCCAGTCCACACTCAACACGTCCGCTCCAGAATCGGCAGCCGCAAGCAGCAAATGAGACGACGCCTTGGTGTAGTAGATCACAGGCACACTTTTTTCCAGAGCGGAGACAATCTCTTGCACCGCGGGGAGAGCAAAATCCAGGTAATCGCGCAAATTTAGCTCACCGCACCAAGTATCAAATAGCTGGACGGCCGCAGCCCCGGCGCGAATCTGTGCTTGCAAATACGAAATCGTGGCTTGGGCGATCCGGCTCAGCAATTCGCGGAAGGTGCGCGGCTCTTCGTACATAAAGGTCTTGACGGTGGCGAAGCCTTCTTTGGTTTTTCCTTCCACCATATAACTGGCCAGCGTCCAGGGCGCAGCCGCGAATCCCAGCACCGGCACCGTAGGGCCAACTTCGCGCACCAGGCGTCGAATCGCTTCCATCAGAAATCCGGTATCGCTTTCCGGATCGAAATTCTTGAGCTTTCGAACATCGGCTTCGCTGCGTACCGGCTTAGGCAAGTTCGGTCCGGCATCGCCCAACTCCAACGGCAGCCCCATGGCTTCCGCGACAATCAGAATGTCAGAGAAAACGATGACGGCGTCAACATCCAGCCTGCGCAGAGGTTGCAGCGAGACCTCCACGGCAAGGTCGGGCGTCTTGCACACTTCCAGAAACGCATGCTTGGCGCGAATTTGGCGATATTCCGGAAGGTAGCGGCCGGCCTGGCGCATCATCCAGACCGGAACGCGAGGCAGGGGCTCGCCGCGGCAGGCGCGCTCAAATAACTCCTTCCGATTCAAATTGTTCTTGTTCTGCTCGTTCATTTATTCGCGCAGCATAGCGGCATCTACTCGCCAAACGCGCGCTTCGAGAAGCATAGCAAATTAAGGGTGGCTGCTGCTTACGAGCTACTTCGTGGAACTCAGTCACCAAAGTTTCACCGTTAGCGCCGCGTTGCCGGACAGAATTTGGTTTAGAATTATCCAGTGGGCATTTTGCGTACCATTTCGCGGTGGATTGGCGCGGGAAATACTATGACGCAGGTAAATGCTGGGCAGATGGCGCCCGGGTTTTCATTGCAGGGTCTGGACGGTAAGAATTATTCGTTGGCGGACTTGCGGCAAAAAGGTCCGGTAGTGGTGGCTTTCTTTAAAATTTCTTGCCCGGTGTGTCAGTTCACGTTTCCTTTCTTACAGAGGCTGTATGAGCGGTATGGGAGCGACGACGTCACCTTCCTGGGCATTTCGCAGGACGATGCGAAAGCCACTGCCAAGTTCGCCAAGGAATACGGAACAACGTTCCCGATGGCTTTGGACCAGAAAGAAAAGGGCTATCCGGCGTCCAACGCGTATGGGCTAAGCAATGTTCCTACCATTTCCCTGATCGATCCTGACGGCGCCGTCCGCGTCAGCAGCATGGGATTTGTGAAGAAGGATTTAGAGCAGATCGCGGCGAATCTGGCGGAACGAAGAAGGATCGCCCCGGCGGCACTATTTCGAACGAATGAGGCGGTGCCGGAGAATCGCCCGGGTTGAGGGTCGAAAAATTAGGTCCGGTCGGACCTGAGGAAAACAGACAGAATGTAGTTGGGAGGGGCGCAAGGATGGGCGACCGGAAGATCGCCGCTACATCTCGCTTTCGTGCAAGTCTTTTTTGTGCTTTGGCGGGCGTTTACGTTTGTCGGGGATGACGCGCGTCGAGGCTGGAGCCAAACCAGAAACGCGGGCGCGGCGGCGGGCTTCCTTCGCGGCGCTAAATCGTTTCTTTTTGCTTTTTTTCACGACACCCACTCCCTAGTGATTTCTCTCATGCCGGTGATGCGTGGTCAACTATAGGAGTTAGCGCACCCAGCAACCGAAAATGGTGGGCGCGGAATCCAATCACAGCAGGTACCATCGACTCTTCGTTTCTGAAAATGCGAAAACACCCGGTCTTGTTGAGTTTTGGCTTACTCGCGTTGGCCTCAGCCTCAAAGGCGCAAAGCAACATGGGCGAGTTGCGCTTGAAGGTGACCGATCCTTCCGGCTTCGGCGTGAAAAGCACCATTGAACTGGCTTCCGAGGCCAACCAGTTTCGACAAGCCTACACTACCGATAGTTTGGGGACCACAACGGCGAGGCGACTCGCATTCGGAGTTTATGAGATAGATGTAATACAGCCCGGCTTCGCAGCATTTCACGATGTGGTGGAGGTGCGCTCCGCGATCCCTGAGGAATTTCGAATTGTGCTGAGCCTTGCCTCGGTGAACACCTCGGTGACGGTGAAAGATACCGAAACGCTGGTGGACCCGCACCGGACCGGAAGCGTGGATCACATTGGCTCTGAAACGCTAGAGAACCGGCCGACCGCGCTGCCAGGACGGTCGGTGATCGACTTGGTGAACGCGCAGCCCGGGTGGCTTTACGAAGGCAATGCCGTCCTGCACCCGCGCGGCTCCGAATACCACATCCAATTTGTGGTGGACGGCGTGCCACTGACCGACAATCGGTCGCCGAGTTTCGGCACGGACATCGAGGCCGATGACGTGCAGTCGCTGACCATCTACACCGCCAACATTCCAGCCGAATACGGAAGGAAGCTGGGCGGAGTGATTGAGTTGGTGACCGCGAAAGACCCGCGGCTGGGCTTTCACGGCAAGGCCGCGGTCTCCGGAGGAAGCTTTGCGACCGGCAGCGCCTATCTGCTAGGGCAATATGCAAGACGTAAGGACGCCTTCAGCGTCTCCGTCGACGGCGCATTAACAGACAGATTCTTGAACCCGCCGGTGGTCCAAAATTACACCAATCATGCAACCACTAGTGATTTTTCTGCGCGATATGAGCGGGATTTCACGGAGCGCGACCGCTTGGGGCTGGTTGTGCGGCACGGCGTCTCGCGATTTGAGGTGCCGAACGAACAATTACAACAAGCAGCCGACCAGCGACAAGATCGCGAGAATTTGGAGACTATGGCGATCTTGTCGTATCAGCACATCTTTTCACCCAACGTGCTCGGCGATGTGCGGCTGATGGTGCGCGACGATTCGGACAGTCTGACCTCCAATCCATTTTCCACGCCAATTATCGCGTTTCAGGACCGCGGATTCCGTGAGGAATATTTCAAGGGCAGTGTTTCCGCGCATCACGGAAGGCACGAATGGAAGGCTGGCATCGAAGCAGACTTCACTTCATTACACGAACACTTCAGCGACGTGATCACCAACCCTGCGCAATTTGGACCGGGCACGCCGGGCAGCTTCCGTTTCGCCGGCGATGGGCGAGACCTGGAGCAATCGGGATTCGTCCAGGACTTGATTCGGCTCGGGAACTGGACCGCGAGCCTAGGGCTGCGCTGGGATCACTATCAATTGCTGATAAATCAAAATGCCGTGAGTCCACGCTTGGGCATTGCGCGGTATCTGCCCGCGGCGGATTTGGTATTGCATGCTTCCTATGATCGCGTGTTCCAAACTCCAGCATTCGAGAATATTTTGCTGTCCAGCTCTCCGGTGGTAACCGCGCTCAGTCCGAATGTACTACGCCTCCCGGTGCAACCTTCGCGCGGCAATTACTATGAAGCGGGAC
>Ga0210409_10007546_pt1 | contig 11200 bp, 8 predicted proteins | sample IncBWH17MmetaG_FD_161649 | JGI IMG/M metagenome (GOLD analysis project Ga0210409, IMG submission 161649) | Forest soil microbial communities from Barre Woods Harvard Forest LTER site, Petersham, Massachusetts, United States - Inc-BW-H-17-M | ecosystem: Environmental > Terrestrial > Soil >...
TCGAGCCGCCTTGGTGAAATGGTCTCGGCGTGCTGCGTGGTCAATACCGGACAATCAGCATCGTTCAACACCTTCGCTGTTGTCGAGCCAAGCAGCGTTCTGCGGAAGAGGCCAGCGTGTGTAGGCATGATGATGAGATCGAATCCGTTCGACCGAGCGAGTTGAACGATTTGTTTCGCAGCATCGCCTGACAACAAGATTCTCGGGCACCGAGCGAGTGGAAACTCAGAATTGAGGAACGAATGGAGTTTGTCGCGAGCGAGGTTCTTCTGCTCTTCGGCAACCTCGGAGAGTGGCCTTACATAGAGTTGGAACGCGTCGTGACTGTAGAGATCGAAGACGTGAACCAGTGTAACTCTGGCCCCGAAGATAGCCGCCGCCCTCTTCACGTAGGCGGCCATAGCAACGCAGGACGGCGAGAAGTCCACAGGGAACAGAATGTTTTGGATCGTCGTCATGGGTTACGGACGCAATGTCGTGGATGGCGCGACAAGCATGTTCTCCCCTGTGTCCCCGCTCGAGCCCTGAAGAGGGCTGTCAGCATTGATCACGTACTGTTGATGGTCAATGGTGAAGACCTTTTTCCCATAAATCTTCACTTCAACGGACGTCTCGTCGCGGAAAGGAAGCCAAAACCCACCAATCCTTTGATATTGCCGGACGAAATCGGCTCGATTAATCCAGAAGGACGGCTTTTTGGCAGGGTGGCCGGCGATTTTCACGACCGCGAAATCATCTGTATCGATCCATATTTTTCCCTCGAACAGATACTTCTCCCTGCGCTTCGGAGTGGCCTCGACGACAAAGCAATGATCCGGGCCGAGATCCTCTTCTCCGGCAAGCGTAAATGTGTAGTTCGCGCTGGTGATCGCACTGTCATGGTGCTCTCGACCAGAAGATGTCTCGCTCTCACTCTGGATCAGGCGATCAAACACCAGGTGACGCACGATCCCCGATCCTTTTTCGGAGGTCTTGTTGAACGTTTTCCTGTCCGGCGCCCGATACTGCACTTCGACCACCGCCTCTGCAGCCAATTTCCCCTCGGCGTTTCTGATCACGTACGTCCGGACTGCCGAGTACCGCCGCAACTGCTCGTTTCGCAAGCGGTTGCGATCAAGCATTTTTGCGATGATGTCGTCGCCCGTCAGACCCCTTGGAGCTGTGTAGCCCGATGGGGCTGTTTCCCCCGCTGTTTGGCTGGCGAAGCTCTGGCTTTGCGCAAACAACGCCACTGGAGTCGCTCCCAAGACAGAAGCGATGACGACCCATCCTTTCCACTGTCCAACCTGAATGGCCATAGCCTGCGACCTCCCGTTTCTCGCTATGTTCCCTTCCCGGATCCGCACCATGCTTTCAATCAGCGAAACTAAGAATGAAGCCATTCAAGCGGCGCTGGAAACCAGTGAAACTGCCAAAGAATGGCGAAGCTTCGTTGTTGTACACGTCGTGAAAATTGCCGTGATTCGTCAGATTGATCGAGTACAGGCCCACGCGAACCTTGTGCCGGCTCCCGCGCTCCGTGAAAGGCAGGTGCAGATGGAAGTCCCGATAAACCTGCGCGTCGAGTGAAAAGAACGTCGGGAAGCGCTGGCCATTAGGCAATCCTGCGTAATTCTGCAGCACGTCTACGTTCGAGTACGGAAAGCCTGTGTGAACGTCAACGACGGGGCTCACCGTGAGCGACAAAGGGAGATGGAACACTCCCCAGCTGACCAAGCGATTCGGAACGTCCGAAGGCAGAATGCCCGAAGCATTGGGGCGAATCACAGCTTGCTCGAATGGAAGGAAAATGTTGGATACGGTATTTAAATCGCCGCGAGCCCTGCTCCAGATATAAGAAATATTCAGATCAGAATGCCTAACAGGCTGGAAGTGTAGCGTGGCCTCGAATTCATGATAGTTTGCCGTGCCCGTATTGAAGAGGCCTAACAGACCATTAGCTCCGAAAACGCCCGTCACGGGATTCACAATGAACAGATTGCGCGTCTGGCTATAAAGCCAGCTAACGCGAAGGGTCGCGGTAGACGACAATTGCCGGTCGACTTCGATGTTTCCTACGAAACTACGGGGACTGGAGTTAGGCGCTGCGAGTACACGTGAAGAGAGAGGGCCGGCGCCATTTCCGACATAGGCGTTGCGAAAGAGAATGGGCGTTCCGATAAGCTGGCTCGCTTCGTCAAAAACGCTGACGGTGCGCTCCGGATTGCTAGCGAAGCTTGCTTCCAGTAAGGAAACGCGGTCGTAGAAAAGCCCTGCTCCAGCGCGAAAGACGGTTTTCTGATTTTTTCCAGGGGAATAGGCCACGCCAGCGCGCGGCGCGAAAGCCGCGGCCCTCCCTACAGTCTCGTTGGTCAGGCGGCCACCCAGGGAGATCGCTAGATGCTCGTTGAGTCCCCATTGGTCCTGGATGAACTCTTCCACATCCGTCGCCGACGCGCTCAGCGGACCGCTGTTCGTGAAACGAATCTCCTCCGCCAGCGTGCCGTCTTGCCTTAACAGTTGAACGGGGTGCGACAGGCTGTTGCCAGAATAAGACCTGTGTGTCACGTCCGCGCCAATATTCAGCTCATGTCGGCCAAGCCACTTTTTGGGGGCAAACTGAAATGTCGGATAGAGTTCGAACTGATTGGCAGGCCTGGTCCAGGAGCTAAAGAAATTACCGGCCCAACCTTCAGGATTGATCAGCATGTCCGCCGATCCCTGACCATGGGCGTTGCTATTAAACCGTGTGTAGCGCAAAGCAATCCTAAGCAATGCGCCCGAGTTGAAACTATGAAGGTCTGAGATGCCTGCCGAGAGACCTTTCTGGTTGTAATCCGAGGACGCGGTCTGCGGCACGAGCGCCGTGATATTCGCGAACTGCGTTCGCATCGGAAACACATTGACGTCTGCGTTGAACACGTGTTGCGGAGACAGAATGGCCTGAATACGGGTAAAGGAATTGAAACCTTGCGTTTTGATTTCGTTGTAGGGCCAAGCTAGGCCACGAACCGGATCTCTTCTGACGTCATACTCGAACACCTCAGAAAAGGTCACTTTGCCACCGCCGATGGGACCTCCAAAAGAAACCCGCGGCGTCGCTTGTGCGACGCCTACGAAGTGGCCATTCTTGCCGCGCAAGCTCACGTTGAAATCCTTCACCTTGTAGAACCAGTCAGCCGGAGGCGGTGTAGTTTCAATGGTCGTCAGCCCGCCGGAGAAGCCCCCGTTCTCAGCGCTAAAGGGAGTCTTGTCAACGTTGACCGTCTGGATCGCGTCGATGGGCACCGGAATCGAGAATGATCCCGTCACGGGATCAACCGTCTTTGCCGAATCCACTTCCAGCATGCCTTGATTCTCTGAGGTTCCCCTGACACTCAGTTTCCCGTCAAGCGTGCGAATGACACCCGGGACCAGAGGCAGCGCCTCTCGGAACTTTTGCTGGGCCAGCGGCAATGTCTCCAGCTGTGTGTTGTTGACGGTTGAAGCCGGGGAAGAATTTTCTGTGGAAAGGCTTGCGGCCTGTTCCTTGATTTCCACCTTTTCCACTACAGTGTCAAGGGCGAGGCCAATATCGACCACGGAGGTTTCATTCGCGTTTAGAGAAATCGTTTCAGCAAACGGCTTGAAGCCATAGTGGTTCACACGAAGCGTATAGGTGCCCCGCGGCATGGGCGTGAATTCGAAACGCCCGTCGGAATCTGTGACCGTCGCTAGAGGCTGCGAATCCTGGGAGCTCTCCCGCAACTCCACGCGGACACCTTCGATGGGACTTGGTTCTGCCTGCTGGCTGAGCACCGTCACGACACCTCGGATCGTTCCTTTCGACGATTGTGGTGGGCTCCCCAGCGTTGTCTGCGCGCGCGCCGCACCTGCGGCTGCGCCCAGAGCGAGAAGGAGCAACACGCTGAGCATGCGGTTACGTTTGGGAGATCCCCGCGCCCTATGCAGTTCCAAGTGGCGCATCCCAATGCAACTCCCTTCCAGTGCCCCTTTTCCGGGCAGAGCTTCTGCGCTCTCCCGGATGAAGAAGCCCGGCTCCGCGGGAACCGTGTGATGGACTCACCGGGTTCCTTCCTTCGTCGAATCTCTGATGCTTGGGAAAAGCAGAACGGCACAACAAGAATCGACGAGCTCAAGATCAAATCGCTTGCGCGGAGGCGCACGAGCGGATTTCTAGCAACCAATCATTCATTGTAAATACGACATTTGCATACTCGGCAGGCAGCCTGTCCAACCTTTCTTCTTTGATATCCAACCAGGAAAAAAAGATAGAAGTTCTCATGCGAATCCTTCAGCCGCTTATCGACCTACGGCTGGTCTTACTGGACGCAGAAGTCTTCCCTCAGATTTTTTGTGCCTCTTTGCCAGGATCGAGAATCAAAGTGTACGTAGGTGAAGAGCAAATATATGTTTGTCGGCGACCGGCACGCAGAGCTCGATGGCCAAGAAGGCACGAGGCTGTATGTCTGAATTGCAGCAGTTCCCTACCTTGCCCAGTCAGCCATTCCGGCTCGATGTCCCTCTCCACGAACTGCTGCAACAGCCTTCACGGAAAGCACCGCCTCAGCCACCCACGTTGAGGAAAGCCGAGACGTTGCCCACAGCCGTGTTCCCGCAATATCCCGAGCTGTTTCATGATCTCGATGAGCAGGATATCGCCGCGCATGAAACCGTTCTCCAGACCGGCAAGCGGCACTGGCCTGCGTCCAAGGTCATGAAGACCATGCGGGGCTGGATGTTCCCGTATTTCAAATCACGCGTCCTGCCAGGAGAGTTTCAGCCGATCATTGCGTACCTTTTCACCGAATGGAAATGCAATTTGGACTGCCACTACTGCTGGTCGTATGACAACCGCGTCAAAGGCATGACCGAAGACACGGCGCGGCGCGCCATCGACTGGCTGCACTCCACTCCGTGCCGCGTCCTCGCTCCAACCGGTGGCGAGCCACTGCTTCGCCCGGACTTCGTTCACAAAGTGATCTATTACGCCGCCAAGAAAGATTTCTGGGTATACCTGGCTACGAACGCGCGGCTCTTGCGACCTGAAGTTACCGACCGCCTCGCTGACGCGGGCATTGCCACAGTCAACTTTGCCGTGGATACGATCAAGGAAAAGCCGGGACTCCCGAAAGCCTTTGAGCACGTGCGTTCGAACTTCGACTACCTCGTGCGGCGGCAATACCGCTACGGCTATACCGTGTTTTTTAACACAAACATCTGCCGTACGAACATCGAAGACGTGAAGCAACTCGCTACCATCGCACACGAGAACGGCATCTCCATCACATTCCACATCAACGAAGCGCCGATGATGGAGCAGGGACACTTCAAGCATTTGCATGAGAACGACACGTACATCCGGCCGGAAGACTTTCCGGTGGTGGACGACCTGCTCGACTGGCTGATCGACAAGCAGCGCCAGGGCTGGAAAATGGTCGACTCGATTCCTCGCTTGCAGAACATGAAAGGCTTTATGCGCGGAGTGGGTGAGCACTGGGGATGCCGCGCCGGGCAGAACTGGCTGATCATTCGCACCAACGGAACTCTCGCTCCGTGCTTTCCGATGTACAACGCGACGTATGACTGGGGAACGGTGGGCAATCAGAAATTCGACGTCCAGCAACTCTCGGAGATGAAAAAGGGCTGCGAGCCGAATTGCTTTTCGACCCTGGGGTACAACGTCGCTTACTGCTACAGCGCGGCCCGCGTGATGAAGTGGCTATGGAAACAGGCCATGAACGGCTTCCAAGGCGTTACCGGAAGCTTTGAATAGCGCGTCCGAAAAATCTGAGGAAGGGTTGAGAAGGGCGATGTCAGAACACACCATCATTTTCTGCCGGCTCAAATTGAATCGATATAGGAGCATCGTGAATCAAACGCTTATGCTCCCGAACACATTTCTCGTGCCCGCCCAGCACGATGAACGGTCCCCCGAAGTAAATATCTCCGTCACTCAGGTGCTTCTGGCCATGGCGACTGGCCTTTGCTTGACGGGACCGCTCATATGGATGTTTGTGAGGTACTGGCTGTTTGCACTGTGAGGAGAGCCAAAGACGAATCTCAACAGGTCAGCAGACTTCGCGAACACGACCTCTGAATCGTGCGCAAATGCTGTGAGATTTGAGGACGATACAGATATAGAGGACCTGTCCCATGGGTAACGGTCAAAGCGAGCCAAAAACTCGTTCCCGCACTGCACGGAGTGATTTCGATACATCGTGCTTGATTCTCGACCGTGAAGGAGGTACACGATGCTCAGACCCAATTGGACATTCTCGGTCGCGGGCGGCTTCAACTGAGTGCCCGCCGATGCCGATTGTCATTCCAACGGAAAGTAGAAACTGCTCGGTGATAACTTGAAAGCGATGCGCATTCTTGTCCTCAACCTGGGTACGGACTCTACCCGGGAGGTGAAGCAGGCCTTATCAGGTCAGGGCTATGAAATCACCACAGAACCCAACCTGACCGTTGATGAGATTCTCGCTCTTTTACCGGAAATCCTAATCACAGAAGCAACGCCATCCGACCTCAGTTGCTGCGGTGTGATCAGCCAAATCAAAGCAAGTCCTGACCTGCCAACTCTCAAGATTGTGATGATTGTTCACGGTGGCGCGCTGGAACGTGCCCGCGCCTTGGATCTGGGCGCTGACGACGTCGTCTCCTTTCCGTTTGAACCGTTGGAATTCGCGGCGAAAATCAGGACACAGTTTCGTGAAAGACAGCCAGAGCTAGAACTCGAAGCAAAGCTGAAAGATGCGCTGCAAAGAGAACTTCTGGCGGAGGTTGCCGTGGAAGCCCTGAGTGGGGGCACGAATCCCAAACGGCGCTTTTGGCTGATTCCGGCAATTCTTGGTCTCAGTGCGGCGGTGGTTCTGGCAGCACTCGCAACGGTTATTTCGAACCGGCATAGCCGGAAGGAAACCCTCCAACTCAAAGCGGAAGTTGCCCGGCTGAACGGTGGAATGCTACAACAGGAAGAACTCTTGCGCCGCGCAGAACAAGCGCGCGTGTCTCTGACCGCCAGCGACGCGTCGGGAACTCGCGAGTCTTTGAAAGCGCAAACCGAAGAGATCCGCAAAAAGATGGCCGCGGACGGCGAGGGAAATGACGCATCCCTCAAGAAGCAGCTTCAGGAGACGCAGAATCGCCTGAACCGACTTGAGAACGAAGGCCGTGTCGCGGAAACGATAGTTCACACGTACGGACCCAGCGTCTGCCTGTTGCACGTGGTCGTGGAGTTTCGGGACAAAGATTCCGGACAGGTAATTCGCATCTCCACGGATGCCGCGGGTAAGCCGCTGGTGGACGACAAGGGGATGGTAACTCTCGAAACAGAAGGAACAGGACCTCGTCTGCAAATTGATGTCTTCGGCACCGGTTTTCTCATAGGACGCGATGGACGTCTCCTTACGAATCATCACGTCGCAGAGCCTTGGTGGGGTGATGAGGAATTGAAAAAACTTCTCGACAAGGGCGCTATCGCATTCGCCTCGTCTTACACCGCGTACTTCCCCGCTAGCTCGCAAGGCATCCCGGCAAAAGTCGAGCGGATTTCGGCCCAAGCCGATTTGGCGACCCTCAAACTACAGACTCCTGCACCGCCCCACGCTGCACTCCTGGAGATCGATGATCGGAGTGAAGCCAGCGTAACGGGCGATCCGGTCGTTCTGATTGGTTACCCTACGGGAATTGAGGGCATCCTCGCGCGCGCAGGAAGCGATGTCTCACGAAAAGTGGAGGAAAATGCACACGGGGTGACGCAGGTTGTTTCTCAGTTGGCGGCGCAACGCCTCATACGCCCGACAACCACCCAAGGACACATCGGAGACGTCTTAAAGGACAAGATTGTTTACGACGCGGCGACAACCTCCGGCGGTTCCGGCGGACCGCTCTTCAATCGCAACGGCAAGGTCATTGGCGTGAACTTCGCCATTCTCAGTGACTTTGGCGGCTCGAACTTGGCAGTTCCCGTGCGTTACGCAGATGAACTTGTGAAGTAAGCATCTGTTTCGAGTCCCAGCAATAACTCGCCCCGAAGAGCACTTCTGTATCCTTTCGTTGACTCAAGCGTCTAACACTCCTAGAGTCGAAATAGGGCAATGAGCAAGAAACTACTCATCGTCGTGGCGTCGATCGCCTTGTTGGGCCTGCAATTTGCGGACTGCACGTCGGCGATGACGCAAGATCAGCAGAGTATGCAGTGCTGCGGTTCAATGCCCTGCGATCCGTCCAATCAAAGTCACGATTGCTGCAAGGGCATGGTTTCTTCACAGTCTCCCAGTGTGCTGCCTGTTTCGCACGTAACGCTCCATACGCCACTAATGGTTGTGACCGCTATTCTTGCTTCGCCCCAGGCGATGCCATATCCCGAAGTCTCTCGCTCGGATTTCGAGGCTCCTCAGCATTCACCTCCTGAGCTTTACACCCTTCACCGTTCCCTCCTGATCTGATCCGCTGCTCCACGGTGCGGCAACGTACCGGCCTGTCTCTTGTTGTGTCTCTGCTGTTCCTTTAACCCGCCGATGTGTTTTCGGTCGAAACCCAGTTGGGGTGGCTCGCCGACGGTCCGCGGTTTCGTCGTGCACGTTCAGGAGAAAAAATGTTTCCCATTGCGAGAAGGAATTTCGCTGCGCGTTTGTCGCGCGGAGCTTTTCGTCGAAATATTTGCGTGATTTTCATTTCCGCTGTTTTCGCGGGGCAGGCTCTTGCGCAGGAGTCTGCCCCATCCCACGTGGGGCCAGTCACTCCGCTCTCCGAGTTGCTCGCGGAAGCGGAAAAGAACAATCCGCAAATCGAAGGGGCGCGGCAAGGCTGGCAAGCAGCCAAGCAGGTGCCAACCCAGGTCTCGACGCTCCCCGACCCACAATTCAATTTGCAGCATGTGAGCGTCGGCAGCCCGCGACCGTTCGCCGGATACACGAACAGCGACTTCGCATATGTCGGCCTCGGTGTTTCGCAGGACATTCCGTATCCAGGCAAGTTGCGCCTGAAGGGCGAGATTGCGAAACGCGAAGCGGATGTTTCGCAGCAGCAGATCGAGACCGTCCGGCGTACCGTCCTCGCAGAACTTAAGGCGGCGTATTTCGGCCTAGCGTACCTGTCCAAAACACTGACGATCCTCGAACAGGACGGTGAACTGCTCAAGCAGGTGGAACAGGCCGCCGACGCTCGCTATCGCTCGGGCATGGGGACGCAGCAGGATTTGCTTCAAGCACAATTGCAAAAGACCAAGCTGCTTCGCGAAATCGCGATGCACCATTTGGAAGTCGGCAAGCTCGAAGCGCAAATCAAACAGCTTCTCAATCGCCCGCAGGATTCTTCGGATATCGAGCCAAGCGAACTCACCGAGACTCCGCTTGTGCAAACGTACGCCGAGCTTCTCACCGCTGCACAAGTTCAGAATCCGGAAATCGCTGGCGCAAAGAAAATGATCGAAACGCAGTCGCTACAGGTGGACCTCGCGCGCAAGGATTTCTATCCCGATTTCAATGTGCAATACATGTGGCAACGCACTGACCCCACGCAGTTCCGCGCGTACTACATGCTAAGCGTGGGCGTGCGCGTGCCCATCTACCGCGGCCGCAAGCAACGCCCTGAACTCGCGCAAGCAGAAGCCGAGAAGCTTCGCGCGGGAAGCGAACTTCAAGTGCATTCGCAACAGATCGCAGCGGAATTGCGCACGCAGTACGTGCTTGCGCAACAAACTTCCGAACTCCTCAAGATTCACCGCGGAGGACTCTCACCTCAGTCGCGAGCGGAATTCCAGGCCGCGCTAGCCGCCTACCAATCAAACAAACAGGAGTTTCAGGCCCTGCTGACTGCGTTTCTCGACGTGCTGCACTTCGACGAAGAGTACTGGCAGAACGTCTCCGAATACGAGACCGCCATCGCGCGGCTCGAACAAATTACGGGATTGGCGCTTCGCTAAAAAAAGGAAAATGAATATGCGGAACTATCGAAATGCGTTTGTCTTCGCGCTCGTAGGAAATCTCGCTCTCCTCGCTGCTCTTGGCGGACTGTGGTGGCGCTCCGAGCAGCACAGGAAGGTGGAAGCGACTATTCAGCCGAGCCCCGGCGAAGCGAGCCAGAACTCTCCGAATGGATGGGAAAGCTCCGCGATCGCACCACACGAAGCGGCGCTCGTTCCCGTGCAGCTTTCGCCCGAACGGTTGCAAAGCATCGGCGTCAAGACCGGCCGGGTGGAAAGCAAAGTCGTCGAAGACGAGGTCCGCGTCACCGGAAACGTGGCGGTCGATGAAACACGTCTTTCCACGGTGCAGGTGCGGTACTCCGGTTACATCCAGAAAGTCTTCGCCGACGCTACCTATCAATACCTGCGAAAGGGACAGCCGCTTTTCACCATCTACAGCCCCGACCTCGTCGCGACTGAGCGCGAGTACCTGGTCGCCAAGCGGAACCAGCAGCGAGTAACGCAAAGCACCGTCCCCGGTGTGACCGAAGGAGCCGCTTCACTGTTGGAGGCGGCGTCCGAGCGGCTAAAGCAATGGGGCGTCCCGCAAGGCGAAATCACGAGACTCGAATCCACTGGCGAGGTACAGCAACAACTGGAAGTCACATCACCTGTCTCCGGCTACATCACCGAGCGCAACGCCTTGCCTAATCTGACCGTCCAGCCCGAGACGCGGCTGTATTCTGTCGCTGACCTTTCTACCGTTTGGGTTCTCGCCGAAGTGTTTCAAAACGATTTGGGAAGAATCAAAGTCGGAGACCGCGCTTCACTCACCGTCGATTCCTATCCGGGCCGCGTCTTTGAAGGCCGCGTCAATTTCATCTATCCGCAGGTAGACATGACAACGCGCACCGCGCGGGCGCGGCTCGTCTTTTCCAATCCAGGTTTGAAATTGACTCCGGGGATGTTCGTGAACGTCTCCTTGAAGGTCGCTATGGGAAGGCAGTTGGTCATTCCCGCGAGTGGCGTCCTGCAATCAGGAACACGTCAGATTGTTTTCGTCAGCCGCGGCGACGGCTACATCGAGCCGCGGGAAGTGCAACTCGGCTCCCGCGCAAGCGACGACTTCATCGTGCTGAAAGGACTGAAGGCAGGTGAAGAAATCGTCACGTCCGCCAATTTTCTGATCGATTCCGAAAGCCAGCTCCAAGCCGCACTCGGTTCATTTGTTCCTCCACCGCCTGGCGCAGGCGCCGCGGGAGCCATCAATGTTCCACAGGCGAAGGCGGACCTCGCGACCGAACCTGA
>Ga0210409_10007548_pt1 | contig 11198 bp, 4 predicted proteins | sample IncBWH17MmetaG_FD_161649 | JGI IMG/M metagenome (GOLD analysis project Ga0210409, IMG submission 161649) | Forest soil microbial communities from Barre Woods Harvard Forest LTER site, Petersham, Massachusetts, United States - Inc-BW-H-17-M | ecosystem: Environmental > Terrestrial > Soil >...
ATTAAATTTCACTCGTACTTCAAAGCGTCCACAGGATTCGTCCTTGCAGCTTTATAGGACCGTAAACTCACCGTAATCAATGTAATGCCCATTGAAATCAGCATTGCGACAGCAAAAGGCCAGATACTTAGGTCGATTCTATAGGTATAACCCGAAAGCCACCTGCTGATCAAAACATAAGCCAGCGGCCATGCCACCAGATTTGCAACAAAAACCATGAGCAGAAAAGCCCCGTTCAGCATTTTAACCAACTCCAGCGTTGTAGCCCCCAGTACTTTTCTGATCGCCACCTCCCTGGTTCTCTGCGAAGCAATGAAAGAGATCAGGCCAAACAAGCCAATGAACGAGATGAACATGATAACTGCCGCAAATACCCTGAACAGAATGCCCATCACCTGTTCACTCTTATAATAATTCCCGATCACATCATCCATAAAAGTATAACCATAAACACCTTCAGGAAATGTGGCATTCCAGATTTTCTCTATTGCCGGCATCGCAGTCATCATATTCCTGGTTTCCAATTTAACAGCAATCATGCTGATACTCTTTTTGAAAGAAAAAATAGCGATAGGCGAAATGGCTTCTTTCAGTGTCAGATTGTTAAAATCTTTCGTTACGCCAACAATTGGCGACCTGGCCCCTCCCCCTATTTTTATCATTTTTCCCAGGGCGTCTTCGGGATTAACCAGGTTCATTTTTTTAAGCAAGGTTTCATTGATCACATATTCTGCTATCGTATCATTTTTAGATAAGCCTCTGCCTGCAATAAGTTTCAGATCAAATGTTTTAAAATAATCCAGGTCTGCAGGCTTCGTATTCACCTGAAAATCTTCTTCTTTATCATTTCGATAGGTAATACTGGTGAAGTTGTTGTCGTCTGAAGATGGAGAAGTCATACAAAAACTGGCATTCAATACACCAGGCAGTTTTAAGATCTTTTCTTTAAGGCCATCGAACTTCTGCAAGCTCAAACTATCAGCAGGAACATCGATCAGTGCAATAGACTTCGAATTAAAACCAAGTGGTTTTTCGCGCATGTATTTCATTTGCGCCAGAACCACCAGAGTTCCGATAATAAGGATGATAGTAATCGAAAACTGGACCACCACAAGCGCTTTACGAAGTCCTAATCCACCTGAATTGGCCGAACTCACTTTATTTTTAATGGCCAGTACCGGACTAAAGCCAGACATCACCATTGCCGGATAAAACCCAGCCAGAAAGCCTACCAATGTCACAAGACCTGCGAGGAAAATAAAAATAACAGGATGCTCGAGCAGGCTAAAAGAAATCCTCTCCTTAAACAAAGAAGCCATCCCCGGCAGGGCAAGCTCCGTAAGTGCACAAGCTAAAACCAATGCGATAATAGTTATGGTGAATGTTTCTGTTAAGAACTGCGTAATAAGCTGACGCCTCAAACTACCCATCACCTTGCGTACCCCAACCTCTTTAGACCTGCTAATGGCCTGTGCTGTTGCCAGATTGATGAAATTGATGCAGGCCGTAATCAGTAAAAATAAACCAATAACTATCAGACCCAGAATCTGGCTCTTCTGCATCAGCTTACCTGCAAAATTTCCATAATGAACATCGTAGTGAATTTCAGACAGCGGCTGAAAGAAATGTTGTGTCCTTGTCCGGTCTTCTTCATCATAATATTTTTCTATAAATCTTCTCATCCCTGCTTTAAGGTCTGCAGGATGTATGCCCTCCTTTAACAAAACATAACATTCAGTTCCTGAAGAAACATTTCCCCAGTGTTTATCATCGCGCTTGCCATAAGTCAGATAAGAAACTGCAATTTTTATCGGATTACTGGTATTCTCCAGAATATTTTCAAAAACCCCGGTTACTTTCAGATCCTTTTTATTTTGATAATTAATGGTCTGCCCTACAGCCTTACGCCAGTCACCAAAGTATTTGGTGGCCATTTCCTCCGACAAGGCTACCGTATTTGGAGAGGACAATGCCTCCTGCGGATTCCCCTGAAGCCATTTATAATCAAATATTTTAAAGAATTGTGGTTCCACATAAAACAGCGTAACTGCTTCTTTAATCTTTTCGCGACCCGAATCATCCTTAACCCGGACAATTCCTCCACCTCGCTGCAGCGGAGCTACCTGCTCCATTTGTGCAAAATCATTACGCAATGCCGGCATCAATGGTATAGGTACGCCTCTCTGGTATTCTTCTCCGTCGGCGTATTTCCAATAAGATACCACCCTGAAAATACGGTCTTTATGTTTGAATTGCTGATCAAAACTCATCTGATACCTTATAAAAATAAAGATCAGAATACAACTGGCCATCCCGATAGATAAGCCAGCAATATTAATCAGGGTATAGCCCTTATATTTCCACAGATTACGCAATGCAATCTTTAAATTCAATTTGAACATATAATCAGTTTTAAGGATTATTCATATTTCAGTGCATCAACAGGACTCATTTTAACAACTTTTCCAGCTTGTATAGTAACGGTCAATAAGGTCAGCGTAACAGATATAATTCCAGCAATCAGGAATGGTAAAAAAGGCATATCTATTCGATAAGCAAACATGTCCAGCCACTGATGGGCAAGCAGGTAAACCAGTGGCCAGGCAATCAGGTTAGCGATCAATACAATCCAGATATAAAACACATTCAACAATTTAAACACTTGTAAATTGGTCGCCCCAAGTATCTTTCTTATCGATATTTCTTTAATCCGGTTATTCGTAGTAAAAGCCGAGAAAGCAAACAGCCCCAGTACAGCAATGAAAATAGTCAATACAGCAGCAAAGAAAAACACAGACTGCAACTGTTCCTGCTTTTTAAACAAACGCCCATATAGTTCGTCAAGGAATTCATATCTAAAATCTTCACCATCAAGTTTATTAATATCAGACCACTGAGATTTTAACGCAGCAAGAACAGAAGTCATTCTGTTTTGATCTATATTGATCATAATCTTCGTTTTCCTGTTATTACATGGATTCTTTACCGCATATATAGTCGGTTCAACAGCCCTTTCAAATCCCTGAGCCTTAAAGTCCTTAATGACACCAACAATTTTATAATCCATATCACAGCCACGGATTATTTTGCCAACCGGATTGGTAATACCATATCTGGCCGCGGCAGTTTCATTGATAATTGCAGAATTAACAGTATCTGCATTAAATTCACGCAGGAAAAAGCGTCCCTCTTTAAGTTTAATATTAAGCGTTTCAAAATAATCAAAATCAACATCCAGAAAATCCAGAGATAACTCTTTATTGCTCAATTTGTATACACTTGTTCCTGGTTTAGATCCATCAGGAATATCCGAGCTAACCGTAACATGATTTACTCCAGGTATTTTCATAATTCTTGCCCTTGCCTGATCAAAGTCTCCAGGCTTATTATAAAGTTGTATGTTTTTGATGTATACCACCTGCCCGGTTTTGAATCCCGTATCTTCGGTGCGCATATATTTTAACTGATCACTTACAATGAATAACCCTACGATAAAAATAACCGCTATACTAAATTGTCCGGCCAGGAGTGCATTTCTTAGCCAGAATGTTTTATAACTGGTCTGCAAATTACCTTTAAGAACAGATGCAGGTTTATAACCAGAAAGTACAAATGCAGGGTAAACACCAGAAATAGCTGTAATGGCAAACAATATCGACGGCAATTGCCAGAGCAAAGCAGAGTCCCCTTTCAATAAGCTAAGCGGTAGATTTAATTGTGCATTAAAAACTGGCAGCAATGCTTCAGTCATAATCAAACCCAGAACCATCGCCGCACAGCATTGAATATAGATTTCCACAATAAACTGAACAATAAGATCCACCCGATAAGCACCCATTACCTTTTTCATCCCCACTTCTTTGGCCCTTTTAGTTGCCTGTACAATGGTTAAATTGGTAAAGTTGATACAGGCAATGACCATAATCAATACACTGAGCCAAAAGAGCGCAATGACCATCCTATTGTTGGCATCTGTTCCAGCCATAGGTTTCAGGTGCAAATTTTTCAAAGGGTCAAGAAAGATGACTGACCGGCCGGCAATTCTCAAGTCGGAAGCTGAAACACCAGATTTAATAAGTTCCTTTTTGTATAACCGATCTATTTTTTGTTGAAGTCCACCAACATCTGTCCCTTTTCTAACCTGGATATAGGTTTGGAAATTATTCGTACCATAATCCTGATCACCAAAGCTAATGTCCTTCCCTAAAGCGAGGATGTCAAATTTAAGATTTGAGTGTTCATCCGACCGATTGATTACGCCCTTGATTTCCACAGTCTGCCCGGCTTTTTTTGACCCAATGCCAACCATCCTGGGAAAACTGACCTTTTCATTACGGAACAATTCCTTTAGAAACAGACTGGGTACATACATTTCAAGCATCATACTTTTCGTCTCTATTAGCCTCTTATCCGGCCAGATCTCAAACATCTTAGCCGTTTCTAAGTCCAATTGTATTGTCTTATTCGAATATACCCTTCCCTGCGCGGTATTTAGAGGAAACTCAAACCAGGTATTCCTTGCCCTTCCAACCGCTTCAACTTCCTGAAAATTATCTTTAATCAGTTTAGAAAGAGGTGCTGGCGTATAATCTGTTTTAGAATCCGGCAAGCTTCTTCCAACCAAATAAATGCGATTGTAATTCGACAAATTTTTATCATAGCTCGTCTCATAAGTCACATATAAAACCACAACGATAAAAGCCGCCAGCGCAATAGCAAGACCTCCAATATTTATAGCAGTATATACCCTGTTTTTCCACAAGTTGCGCAACGCTATTTTCAAATTCAGTTTAAACATCTTAAGTCAGGTTAGATTTATTCATATTTCAACGCATCAATTGGATTGGCTTTCGCTACTTTGACAGACTGCATACTTACCGTAAGCACAGCAATGATCAGAGACAGACCAGTGGCAATAGCAAAAGGCAGAAAGGAAATCTTCACCCTAAAATCGTAGCCAGAGAGCCATTTATGAATGATCATATAAGCCAATGGAAAGGCTATTAAATTGGCTATGGCCACCAGCTTTATAAAATCTTTATTCAGCAACGTTAAAATATTCATGGTACTGGCACCTAAAACTTTACGGATACCGATCTCCTTTTTCCGCTGCTCAGCCATAAATAATGCAAGGCCAAGTAAGCCCAAGCACGAGATAAAAATTGCAAATCCACCAAACCAATTGGATAGTGTACCCAGTAATTGTTCATTTTGAAATTTCTTTTCAAAATCATCGCTGATGAAATGACGGTCTACCGGAAAATCAGGGTTTATTTCCTTAATAATCTCATCAACCTTAGTCAGAGAAGTGCTGACATTCTGGTCAGGATTTAGTCTGGCAATCAGATAACTGTAAGCAGACTTTGGATGATATATCACCATCGGATTTACATTTAGATACGGAGATTCCATAACGAAATCCTTCACCACACCAATAATAGTCACGGGAGTACCGTCCCATTTTATGACAGCGCCTACAGGCTTTTTCAATCCCATCAATTTTACAGCTGCCTCATTGAGCATCACATTAACCGTATCCGCAAATTTTGGGGAGAATTCTCTTCCTGCAATAAGCCTGGCGCCTAAAGTTTCCGTAAAATCATCCCCGGCACCACGATAGTTGATCAAAACAAGGTCATTTGGATCTTTACCAGGCCAGGAAAAATCATGAGTATTATTAGCACCCTGGTTTAAACTCTGACTGTAATAAGTTACTGAAACCGCAGCACCTGATCTTAGCAGCTGATCTTTAACCAGATCCATCTTTTTTTTCTGCGAGAGACTTCCCTGAAGTGGTAGTTCAATCAGGCCATTCCGGTTATAACCAATAGGCTTGTTTTTAATAAAGTTAAGCTGCTGATAAATTACACCTGTACAAATAATCAAACAAGCTGCAAAAACAAACTGAAATACAACCAGTATTTTTCTAATTGAAAAAGAGGAACTTCCTGTGAGGCTAGATCCCTTCAATACTTTTACCGGTTCAAATGAAGAAAGATAAAAAGCAGGGTAGCTTCCGGCAATACATCCGGCAATTAAGGTTAAGCCAGCTAAAGCAGTCCAAAATTTCCAGTCACCATAATTCAGAACAAGTTCAATATTTAACAAACCATTGAAATACGGCAAACTCAATTCCACTAAAGTAAAAGCGATAACCATACCCAACAAAGAAAGCAACATAGATTCCAGCATAAACTGTCCGATCAGTGCATTTCTGGAAGAACCTATTGCTTTTCGAACACCTACCTCCCTTGCTCTTTTCTCAGATCTTGCAGTAGACAGATTCATGAAATTAACACAAGCAATTAAAAGAATACAAAAGGCCAGAACAATAAATATCTTAAGCTGATCAATTTTTCCGCCTGTTGATTTTCCATTCTCAAACTGATCATTTAAATGCCACTTAGCCAGCGGATGCATTAAGCCCTCATTGGGTGAACCTTCACTGTTGCGTACATAAATGCTTTTAATCAGTCTGCTTGCCTCATCAAAATACTTAAGATCCTTTAACTGCATGATCGTGAAGCAGAAATTATTTCCCCAGGTAGAGGTCTTTACCCAGGGATTAAGTTTTTCATTCAAGGACCAAGACAATAAGTAATCAAACTGAATCGTATTGTTTTTAGGGATATCTGCTATAACAGCGCCTACAATTAACGGCTCCCTGTTTTGGAATTTTAAGACCTTGTTGATCGGGTCTTCCTCCCCAAATAAATTTTTCGCCATGCTTTCCGTTAAAATCACGGTATTGATATCCTGAAGCGCCCGGTTAGGGTTTCCCTTTATAAACGTATAATCCAATATTTTCAGAAAGGAAGGATCTGCAAAAACGACAGCTTTTTTAAAATTCTTGTTCTTATAACTGATGAGTTCATCAACCGGAAAAGAGGCATGAGATGCATACGCTACACCTGGTATATTTTTTCTGATCTCCGGGGCCATTAACTTGGGTGTAAAAGGATAACTTTTAATTTCTGTACTGCTTTTAGAGTTCAGATACACCACAAATGTTTTATCATAGTTACTGAACTGCTTATCATAACCCCATTCATACGCCACATACAACAGCAACAACATACAACTGGCCAGCCCAATAGCCAAACCTCCAATATTAATAAGCGCAAACCCCTTATATCTCCATAAGTTGCGCAATGCTATTCTAAGGTTCAGTTTAAACATATTTTTCAGGTTAAGTATTATTCATATTTAAGGGCATCTACCGGGTTAGCCTTTACAACTTTCACTGATTGCATACTTACCGTTAGCAGCGCTATTATTAACGAGAGCCCAATAGCAATGGTAAATGGAAGAATGGAAATCTTAATCCTGAATTCAAAACCAGACAACCATGTATTAATCATAACATAGGCCAGTGGAAACGCAATTAAATTGGCGAGCGCCACGAGTTTAATAAAATCTTTATTCAGTAATGCTACAATATTTATGGTGCTGGCACCCAAAATTTTACGGATACTGATCTCTTTCTTTCTTTGTTCTGCGATGAACAAGGAAAGCCCCAGTAAGCCTAAACAAGAAATAAAAACTGAAAAGCCACCAAACCAATTAGATAAAGTACCCAACAATTGTTCACTCTGGAACTTATCCTCAAAATCATCGTTTACAAATCGTCTTTCTACAGGAAAATCCGGGTTTATCTTTTTAAAAATCCCGTCAATCTTCTCAATTGAACTGCTTATATTTTCACCAGGGTTTAACCGGACAATAATAGAACTTACCCTTCCCATCTGGAAAAATATGGCCATGGGATCAACTTTTTTATAAGGTGATTCCGTAACAAAATCCTCCATCACCCCAATTACAGTATAAGGTTTATTCGCATATCTGATCGTTGCTCCTACAGGTTCTTTTAACCCCATCGTTTTTACCGCAGCTTCATTTACAAGAATAGATGTCGAATCTGCAAACCGGGGCGAAAAATCTCTTCCCGCCAGAATCTTTGTCCCTGTCGTTTTACTAAAATCATATCCAGAATACCGGTCATTAATTAGGATCATCTCGTTGGGGTTTTTACCAGGCCAGCTGAAATCAGTTGTATTATTGGCAAGTTCATTTAAGGGCTGACTAAAATAAGTTACATCAGTAACGGCCCCGGATTTAAGGAGTTGCTCTCTCACCAGCAGCAATTGGGACTGCGTTTGTAAATTTCCCTGGATGGGTATTTCCATCAGCCCTGTTCTATTGTATCCAATAGGTCTATTTTTTACATAATTCAACTGCAGATAAATCACAGAGGTGCAAATAATCAAGCAGGATGCAAATATAAATTGAAAAACCACCAATACCTTTCGGATAGAAAATGAGGAATTCCCAGTCTTGTTCAAGCCTTTTAACACCTTTATCGCTTCAAATGATGAAAGATAAAATGCAGGATAACTTCCGGCGATAAAGCCGGTTAGCAAAGATAAACCTAAGAGCGCGCTCCAAAACCGCCAATCCTTATAAGCTATGGCCAGATGAATATGGAGCAGACCATTAAAATAAGGCAAAACCAATTCAATCAGCATAAATGCCACTCCCATACCCATCATGGCAAGAAGCATTGACTCCAGCATAAACTGTCCGATTAAAGATTTCCTGGAAGAACCTATCGCCTTACGCACCCCCACCTCTCTCGATCTCTTTTCAGATCTGGCAGTAGAAAGGTTCATGAAATTCACACAGGCAATCAACAAGATACAAAATGCCAAAACCAGGAAAATCCGAAGTTGCTCAATCTTACCACCTATAGCTTTCCCGTTTTCAAATTTATCATATAAGTGCAACTTTGCCAGTGGCTGCAAAAAGGCTTCACTGGTAGAAACTTTTCTGTTCCGCTTATAGATTCCTTTCATTTCCCGGCTTACCTGATCAAAAAACCTGTTGTCCTTTAACTGTATAATCGTCAAACCATTATTGGATTTCCAGTTCAGTTCTTTTAACGATGGATTTTGCCTTTCTTTCAAAGCCCAGGGCAGTAAATAATCAAAACGAAAACTGTTATTTTTAGGGATATCTTCAATAATACCTTCTACTTTCAAACCCTCCCTGTCTCCCAATTTTACTGTTTTATTGATCGGATCTTCGTTACCAAATAAACTCTTTGCCAATGTCTCTGTTAAGATTACTGTATTGATGTTCTTTAAGGCACTGGCAGCGCTTCCCCTGATAAATTTATAATCCAATATCTTCAAGAAGGAAGGCTCTGCAAACAAAGCCATCTTTTTAAAATTATTATGTTTATAACCAATAAGTATATTTTCCGGATAAGTGGAATGTGATGAATAAGCTACACCGGCTATTTTATCCCTGATTTCCTTCGCCATCGGCACTGGTGTCCACGGCCAGCTTGAAATTTCACCGTTGGCATCCATGTTATGGTATACCACGTAAGTTTTTTCATAATTACTGAATTGCTTATCGTAGCCCCACTCATAAGCAACATACAGCAACAGGACCATACAACTCGCAATACCAATGGCTAAACCACTTATATTAATTGCTGTGAAAGCCTTGTTTTTCCATAAGTTCCGCAAAGCGATTTTCAAATTCAGTTTAAACATCTTCTTTTCGTTTAAAAACTATTCATATTTAAGCGCATCTATAGGATCTGACTTTGCCACTTTTACCGATTGCATACTTACGGTAAGAATTGCAATGAAAAGAGAAAGTGCAATGGCTATCGCAAAAGGTAAAAAAGAAAGGCTAACCCGGAACTGATAAGCCGACAACCAATTCTGAATAATGATGAAAGCAATTGGAAAAGCAATCAAATTCGCAATAGCCACCAGCTTTACAAAATCTTTGTTGAGCAGGGTAAGAATATTTATTGTACTGGCCCCCAGAACCTTCCGGATACCGATCTCTTTTTTTCGTTGCTCTGCCATAAACAAGGCCAGGCCCAGTAATCCAAGACAGGAAATAAAAATGGCAAATCCACCAAACCAATTTGATAAAGTACCCAATAACTGCTCATTCTGAAACTTAAGCTCAAAATTTTCACTTACAAAATGCCTGCCTACCGGGAAATCAGGATTAATCGTTCTGGCTATCTCATCAATTTTTGCAATCGAAGCAGAAATACTTTGCCCAGGGTTTAACCGGACCAGTACATATTTAAAGTTAATTTCCTCATCTGCAATAATCATAGGACCAACACTTTGATATGGCGATTCCATAATAAAATCTTTCATTACACCGAGCACAACAACAGGTTTGGACCACCACCTGAATGTAGCGCCAATGGGCTGCTTTAAACCCATAACCTTGGCTGCGGCTTCGTTAATCATTACTTTTGTAGTATCCCTGTGAATTTTGGAGAATTCCTGGCCTGCAAGCATTTTTGCACCTACAGTTTCCGTAAAATCAGGGCCCGCACATCTATAATTAAACAATACTGCATCCTTTGGATTTTTCCCTGTCCAGTCGACATCGAAAGTATTGCTTCCACCCTCATTCAGGCTATTGCTAAAATAGGAAACATGGCTTGCAGCACCAGATTTCAGTAACTGTTCTTCCAGAAGATGTAACTTATTCTTGTTACGAAGATTACCCTGAATAGGAATTTCTATCAATCCATCCTTATTAAAACCCGCAGGTTTATTTTTGATATAATTTAGCTGCTGATAAATAACAAACGTGCAAATGATCAAACAAACAGCAAATACAAACTGAAAAACCACAAGTACCCTACGGATAGAAAGTGTGGAACCTCCATTGACGCTAAACCCTTTTAAAACCCTCACAGGTTCAAAAGAAGATAAATAAAATGCAGGATAACTTCCCGCAATACACCCGGTCAGTATGGTCAGACCAATTAAAGTCGCCCAAAATATCCAGTCTGTGTAACTAATAACCAGTTCTATATTTAACAAAGCATTAAAATAAGGCAAACTGATTTCAATCAGCACAAAAGCAACAGTCATTGCTATAAAAGAAAGCAATACAGATTCAATGATAAACTGGCTGATCAGTGATTTCCTGGAGGAACCTATAGCCTTACGTACACCAACTTCCCTTGCCCTCTTTTCTGACCTGGCCGTTGAAAGGTTCATAAAATTGACACAGGCAATGAGCAGTATGCAAAAAGCCAGCGTAAAGAAAATACGGACTTGATCAATTTTTCCACCTACAGACTCGCCATTTTCAAATTTATCGTACAGATGACATTTTGCAAAAGGATGAAGAATAGCTGTATTGGT
>Ga0210409_10007551_pt1 | contig 11194 bp, 6 predicted proteins | sample IncBWH17MmetaG_FD_161649 | JGI IMG/M metagenome (GOLD analysis project Ga0210409, IMG submission 161649) | Forest soil microbial communities from Barre Woods Harvard Forest LTER site, Petersham, Massachusetts, United States - Inc-BW-H-17-M | ecosystem: Environmental > Terrestrial > Soil >...
ATGTGATTCTGCAGGTTAACTCCGATGAAGAAACCGGCAGCCCTTCGTCGCGCCCTCTCACCGAAGATGCGGCACGCGAGAGTGCGGCCGTGCTCGTACTCGAACCGGGTACGGGCCTCGATGGGAAATTGAAGACCGCGCGCAAAGGGGTCGGCGATTACACGATCACGGTGCGTGGACGCGCCGCGCACGCCGGTGTGGATTTTTCGAATGGCGCCAGCGCCATCCTTGAAATGTCGCGGCAAATCGAAAAAATCGCCGGGTTCACCCGCTTGGATCGCGGCATCACGGTCAGCCCCGGTGTCATTCAGGGTGGCACGCGCAGTAACGTGATTCCCGCCGAGTGCCGAGCCGAAATCGACGTCCGGATTCCGCGCGCATCCGGCCGCGCATCCCTGGAACGCCGATTCGCATCGCTGAAACCCTTCGATAAACGCTGCACCATCGAGGTCACCGGCGGCATGAATCGCCCGCCCATGGAGCGCTCGGCTGGGACGCGGGCGCTGTTCCGCAAGGCCAAGTCGCTGGCCGCCCAAGTGGGCCTTTCTTTGGAGGAATCCTCCACCGGCGGCGGCTCGGACGGGAATTTTACAGCGGCGCTGGGCGTGCCGACGCTCGATGGCCTGGGCGCCGTGGGGGAGGGCGCGCACGCGGCCAATGAGAGCATCCTGATCAACAGAATCGCCGACCGCACCGCTCTGCTGGCGAAACTGGTAACAGCCATCTGATGTCTGGATGGTATTCTGAATCCAAAGGCTTAAACAGCTATGCGCCGCAGCCGGTGGCTGATCCTGGCCGCCATTTTGGGTATCGTCGTCTTCGTAGGCGCAACGTACTTCAAGCGCAAGGAAACTCTCGCCAAGGACGCCCCGGCGGCACCCGCCCCACTTGAGACCGGCATCGACGGGCGCGCCAATGACTGGGTATACACGCAGAGCGATGGCACGCTGCCTCGTGTAACGGTGCGCGCCAAGAGTTTCCGCCAGGTGAAGGCGCCGTCGGCGATGGAGCTTGATGGCGTCGAGTTGCAACTCTTCCACAAGGACGGCCGGCACTTTGACCTGGTCAAGAGCGCCACGGCCCAGTTCGACATCGCTGCCAAATCGCTGTACTCCGACGGCGAGGTGGACATTTCCATGGATCAGGAGGAAGACGCTCCTTCGCACGGACGCATCCTCAAAATCCATAGCACCGGTGTGCGCTTTGCAAGCGATACCGGCAAAGCTTCGACCGTCCGCCCCGCAACTTTTGAGTTCGACCAGGGAGGCGGCTCGGCCACCGGCGCCGAGTATGATCCAGCTACGCGCCAGTTGCACCTGCTGAGCCAGGTCTCGCTCGATTGGCGCGGCAAGACCCGCGAGTCCAAGCCGATGCACATCGAAGCGGGCGAGGCATTTTACCGCGAAGGCGAAGCGAAGGTGGTATTGCAGCCCTGGTCGAAGCTTACGCGCGACACACTGCACATGGAAGCCGGCGCCTCCGTCGTCACGATGGAAAAGGGGACGGTCCGGCAGGCCGACGCGCAGGCCGCGAGCGGCGTTCAGGATGCTCCCGGACGCAAAGTGGAGTTTGCCGCCGACCAGATCGAGATGCAATTCGGCGACGGCATGGTCATCAAGAATGTGAAGGGCCAGCACCACGGGAAACTGGTGTCGACCGCGGCGGCCATGCGCACTACCGTGACAGCCGATGCGTTGAATCTCGATTTCGACACGGCGTCCGCCGAAAGTACGCTCTCAACCGCCGTGGCGACTGGAAAGAGCGTCGCCGAGGCCGAGCCCCTTCCGCGCGCCGGTGAGCTGCTGGCTGACACCCGTATTCTGCACAGCGAAGTCATCCACTTAAAGATGCGAGCGGGCGGCCAGGAAATTGAAAGCGTCGAAACCGACGGGCCCGGCACGGTCGATTTTCTTCCCAACCGTCCGGACCAGCCTAAGCGATGGCTGAAGGGCGATCGTATCTGGATCGCCTACGGGCCTGAGAACCGGATCCAATCCTTCCGTTCGATCAACGCCTCCACGCGAACCGAGAAGCCGGGTCAGCCGCCGCCACCGCCGCTGCTGACCAGCAGTAAGGAAATCCTGGCGACCTTCGATGCTAAAACCAGTGAGCTGGCGCGCCTCGAACAGAAGACCGATTTCCATTACGAAGAAGGAGTGCGCCGCGCCAGCGCCAATCAAGCCGCGCTTGAGCAGGCCACCGAAATGATGACTCTCGAAGGCTCGGCGCGCTTCTGGGATCCCACCGGATCGGCGGCGGCCGACCGGATCCTCATGAACCAGAAGTCGGGCGATTTTGAGGCGCAGGGGCGGGTCGCCACCACGCGCATGCCGGATCAAAAAGGCTCGCCTTCAGGGATGCTCTCCAACACCGACGTGATGCAGGCGCGCGCCCAGCGCATGACTTCCACCGAGCACAATCAGAACATTCACTACGAAGGCAAGGCGGTAGTGTGGCAGGGAGCCAACCGCGTCGAGGCGGACCGCATCGACATCAACCGCGGCGGGCAGACGTTCGATGCGCACGGCAAAGTGGTCAGCCAGTTTATCGATAAACCGAAAGAGACCGTGGCAAGCACGAAGTCGAAAGCGGCGGCCGCGCCGGTGTTTACGGTGGTGCGCGCGCCCGATCTCACCTACACGGATCAAACGCGCATCGCCCACTACCAGGGTGGGGCCGCAATGACGCGGCCGGGGCTGACCGTGAACGGTAAGGAGATCCGCGCTTATCTCAAGGAAGGAGACGCCGATTCGTCGCTCGATAAGGCGCTCGCCGATGGCGCGGTGAAAATCGTCAGCACCGCCGACAAACGTACGCGCACCGGCACCTCGGATCACGCCGAATATTACGCCGACGATCAGAAGGTGTTCTTGGACGGCGGCGATGCGCTGCTGGTGGATAGCCTCAAAGGCCAGACCCGCGGCAAACAATTGACCTGGTGGGCCAACAATGATAGGCTGCTGGTGAACGGCGCGGAAAACAAGCCCGCCGACAGCCTGCTCCACAAAAAATAAACCGTGCATACCCTCCAGACAGCGGAACTCACCAAAGCCTACCGCGGCCGGAAAGTCGTGGATAACGTCACGGTGCGCGTCAAGCAAGGCGAAGTGGTGGGACTTCTGGGACCGAACGGCGCGGGCAAGACCACGACGTTCTACATGATCGTGGGGCTGATCACCCCGGATTCAGGCCGCGTGACGCTTGACGGAGAGGACATCACCACGCTCCCCATGTATCAGCGGGCGCGCAACGGCATCAGCTATCTGCCCCAGGAAGCTTCGGTATTCCGCAAGCTCTCGGTCGAAGACAATCTGATGGCGATTTTGCAGACGCTTCGGCTCAGCCGCCGCGAGCGCCTGGACCGCATGGATCGCCTGATCGCGCAGCTCGGCCTGGAGCGGGTCCGGCACAACAAAGGCTACGTGCTTTCGGGCGGAGAGCGGCGGCGTGTCGAGATCGCCCGCAGCCTGGTGATCGAGCCGAGTTTTCTTCTGCTGGACGAGCCCTTCTCGGGCATTGATCCGATTCAGGTGCTGGAGTTGCAGAAGATCATCTTCGATCTGAAGAACGCCGGCATCGGCATCGTGATGACCGACCACAATGTCCGGGAGACGCTGGCCGTCACCGACCGCGCCTATATCATTAACAATGGCAGGATCTTCCGTTCGGGCTCCCCCGAAGCGCTCGGCAATGACCCGGAAGTGCGCCGCGTGTATCTGGGCGAAAACTTTCACATGGGACTCCAGAGCAAGCTCTTCGAAATTCCAACGCCTGAAAAGTGATCACGAGGAACTGAGCCGCAACCGTGGACGGGGTGGCGTTCTGTTCTTAAGCCGCTGCGGAGACAGCAACCTGCTCGCCCATCGTGTTGGCAAAGTAAGCCACGACCATGGACATCTCGTCCAGCGCGCGCCGAGCGGCGGCGGTGGAGATGCGGCTGCTGACACGATACCAGGCGCCCATCAAGCGATAGTTGATTTCGAGCATCCGCGTTTCGATTCCTGAATTCTTGGGCGAGGCAACCGAGGAGTGCTTCAAAAGCGAGGTGAGCACAGCGTAATCGCGGTCCAGCAAGCCACGCAGCCGGTCGAGTTCCGGGGAGCCCGAGCGCAATTGCGATTGGATCTCCAGGAAGCCGAGCTGATGGGCGGCGGCGACTTCGCCTGCGTAATCTCGAACCGTCTTGGTGCTCAGGACCAGCAGGCAGGTATAGCGGAACCAGTAGCCAAAAAGGAGCACCGAACTCGCGGTGATGATTACGGTCGTGATCAGTTCAATCATACTAGCCGCTCTTTTCGTCGAGCGGACGCCCCACTCCGCTAACGGAGGGGAGTGAAGCTGTTAGAAGAATAGCATCAGGTTCCTTCTCGATCAATAGATTTAGGACGAACTAAGGTTGTTTTGTTGCGGAATTGTAAATCGCACAAGCCCCCGCCGTGCCGTCGATCCAGTACTTGCCGCCCTCTAGTTCTAGGAAGACGCCGATGGGTGTTTCATCGAGCGTGATGATTCCAGGCTCGCGACTCACCGGTGGCGCGATGGACGAGTTGGTACGGATTTCGAGGGCGAGCCCGCCCACCTCAGCTTGATTTCGGTTTCCACCGTGTATGCTCCGGTGATACGATGAGGCAGCGCGCCCGTAGCTCAGCCGGATAGAGCGACTGGCTTCGAACCAGTAGGCCGGGGGTTCGAGTCCCTCCGGGCGCGCCAGAAACCTCAACCTCTTAGCCACTTACAGGGACAGTCACAAAATCGGGAGGAGCCGGGCCACTAGCAGTGTGCCCAGAACTATGCCCACCCACCCCCAGTGCCCGTAAAAGCGGCTACCATAGCTCCTGATGGAGCTAGTTGTGAGTTGCAGTGGAATAATCGGGAGGGCAGCAACAATGTTATCAATGCGAACTGTGGTTATGACGGCAATGGCAGTTGTGGGATTTGGCGCGGGATGGCTGGCCAAAACCAGCGCGCAGCAGAAGGCACCTGCTCCGCTGATTACATATTTTAGTCAGGAGAAAGTGGACGCATCGTTTGCGCGAGCACTCGTCGACGGCGGCGGTAAGGACCTGTTCTCCCGCAAAGATCGGCAAGGCCACACATGGGCGGTTCACTCTAACAGCCGCGATAAAGGCGACGAAGGCAAATTGCATTTCCATGAGGATTGGACAGCTGTGGTGGTGATCATGAGCGGCGCGGCGACATTTATTACTCCGGGGACGCCCTCAACCGGCCAACCAGCAAAATTAACCCCGGAGGGCGGCCAGTTGATTGGAGGCGGTGAGTCGCACCGAGTTAGCAAAGGAGACGTTGTGATCATTCCACCCGACGCACCGCATATGTACAAGAACATCCTAGAGCCATTCCGGTATTTGGTCGTGGAGACGCCGTAGAAACTACCGTGTGATCATCACGTGGTTTTTCTATCCTGACATAGAGTCTGTGATATGCAGGGTCCTTGGCTCGATTACGGCGCATGCGAATTCTCTCTGATCTGATTTAGTCTAACTGGCTTGATAAATTGATCCGCTTATTCGCCGTAGAGTTCCGGGTGGGCATACTGCCAGGCCATCTTGACTTAACTCCAGCTCGGGGGCAGTGAATGTGCTGACCCTTGCGTTGGCACAGTGCAAATAGAAACCAAGTTCCGTCGCCTTCGCACACCCGTCACGTTGGGATCGCGCTTCGGCGATTGGCACGTGACGTGGTTAGGCGGCTGGGGCAGCTACCGCTTGTACTACCTGGCGATGGTGGTGAAGATCGGCTGCAAAACGATGATGCTCTATCGCGAGGTTGCGTCTGAAAGTGTTGAGAACACTTCCAGGGAGGAAGGAAACATAAGATGCAATTCGTTGCCGTGCTTTCCGCCATTGGCGTTGGCTAGTTCATCGCGTTAGGACTTTTGATGCTGCACGCTTGACGAGCCCATCATTGCGAAGCCGTGAGCGGCCTGCCAGACCCGCCCAACCATTTCCGCAGAACGCGGCCCCAGGGATGGCTTCCGATCATACGAACTAACGGGCAGTTTCCAATTTGCGCCCTTCTTGCGGGCCGGAGCGCCGGTGAAACGCCCTCGCGCACCACCGTCGAGGCGAGGTTTCCATCAGACCGCGATGCGGATCGAAATCGACTGCGTGGCCTACAAGCCGCGTTCCCGATCGTGTGGGGAGCCCTACGACAGGGTCTCTCCGTCCCGCGCAAACCAAACATACAGCGATGGCAAAAGGAAGATGCTCATTACCAGCACTGCCATGAGTCCACCGACGATCACGATGGCAAACGGGCGCTGTGAATCCGACCCGATACCGTGCGATGTGGCTGCCGGCACCAGGCCGAGGGACGCAATCAGCATAGTTATAAGAATCGGACGGAATCGAAGAACCGCTCCTTCCAGCACCGAGTGCAAGACTGAATGGCCGCGGGCGCGCAATTGATTGATGTACTCGAGCATGATCACGCCGGTCATCACGGAAACTCCGAACAGCGCGAGAAACCCTATGCCGGAAGAGACGCTGAAATTGGTCTTCGTCAAGTACAGCGCCAGGATGCCTCCAACGGGGGCCGTCGCGACGGTGACGAGAATCACGCTGGCCCATTTCATCGATCCGAACATGGAATGCAGGATCATGAAAATGACTAGCAGGGTCAGAGGGATGATCAACTCGAGCCTTTTTTGGGCTCGTTGCTGGCTGGCGTATTCGCCCGCCCAATCGATGCGATATCCGGCCGGCAGCTTGACTTGCTGTTCCACCTTCCTGATGGCCTCCTGGACCGCCCCGCCCAGGTCGCGTCCGCGCACGCCGTACTTGATCGCGACATAGCGCTGATTTCCTTCGCGGTAGACTTCCGATGCGCCGTCCGTGATCTGGACCTTGCAGAGCTGGGCGAGAGAAACGCGCTCCCCGGAGGGCGAAAGCAGGCGGATACTCTCGATGGCCTCTTTGGTATCGCGGTAGGCCGGCAGATAGCGCAGGACCAGGTCGTAGCGCTGTTCGCCCTGCAGAACCTGGGTCAGAGCGTTGCCGCCGACGGCGGTCTGAATGGCATCTTGTACATCTGAAACATTGATCTGATAGCGCGCGGCGGCACTGCGATCGACCGTGAAGTTGAGATTGGGTTGGCCCAGAACGCGAAATAATCCGAGATCTTGAACCCCGTTGACGGTGCGCATGACAGACACGATCTGATCGCCTTTCTGTTCGAGCACGTTGAGATCGTCGCCATAAACTTTGATCGCCAGTTCTCCTTTGACGCCGCTGACGGCTTCTTCCATGTTGTCCGAAATAGGCTGGGAAAAATTCCAGATCACACCCGGAATCTTCTCCAGTTCGCGATCCATGGCGGCAATCAGTTCTTCTTTCACCTGGTGGAATGCCGGTCTCCACTGCTCCTTGGGTTTCAGACCGACGAAATACTCAGTGTTAAAGAAGCCGGTTGTATCTAGTCCATCGTCAGGCCGTCCCACCTGGCTGGTGGTCATGGTGACTTCCGGGAACGAAGCCAGAATCACTCGCACTTGATTCGCGAGACGAATGCCTTCAGTCGGTCCGGTGCTCGGCGCGAGAGTACCACGGACCCAAATAGCCCCCTCGTCCAGATGGGGGAGGAACTCTGAACCGATGGTTCGGGCCAGCAGGAATGTACCCGCCAGAGTGGCGACCGCGGCACTCACAGTAACCCAGTGCCAGCGAATCGAAATGCCGAGCGCCCGAGCATAACTCCGGGTCAGGAACTCCATGAACGGATTGCGCCATTCTTTGGTGCCTTTCGGATAAACGAGGCTTGCAAGCACCGGGCCGACGAACAGCGAAAACAAAAGCCCGCCCAGGAGCGCGAACACTACGGTCCAAGCCATCGGCTTGAACAAGCGGCCTTCCACCGCTTGCAGTGTGAAAATCGGCACATAGGCGACGATGATAATCAAGATCGAATAAAACACCGGCCGCTGTACTTCGAACGCCGCACGACTGATCTTTTGGGGCACTGTCTCGGCTGCATCCGGGCCGGGGTGTGATAGAAGCCGGACGATGTTTTCCACCATGACCACCGCGCCTTCCACGATCATTCCGAAGTCGAGTGCGCCCAAGGACAGGAGGTTCGCGGGAATGTGGCGCAGATTAAGGCAGATGGCGGCAAACAACAACGAGAACGGAATGGTCAGCGTGACGATGAGCGCGCCGCGCACGTTTCCAAGAAACAGGAAAAGGATCACTGAGACCAGGATGATGCCCTCGGTCAGGTTGTGCAGCACGGTGTGAGTGGTCAACTGTAGCAGTTCGCTGCGGTCGAGAAACGGCACGACCTTCACGCCCGGCGGCAGCAGGCGATCGTTCAGCTCCCGTGTTTTGGCATGAATGGCCTCCAGCGTGGCATCCGAATCGGCGCCCTTCCTCAGGAGCACGATTCCAGAGACCACATCATCGTCATCCAGGATCTTTCCATCCTGGCGGTGAATCGCTCTCCCAAATTGGCCGAGCCGGACCTTGGGACCTTGCGCCACAGCGGCTATATCTTTGACGCGGAGAGCGGTGCCATTCTTGGTGGTGATCATCGTCTCCTCAATGTCGCGCACGGTCTTGACTTGCCCCACGGTACGCACGTTCACCTCCTGCAGCCCTGCCTCGATGAAGCCTCCGCCTCCGTTCGTGTTGTTATTCGAGAGTTGTTGTTCCACTTGCGTAATACTAAGCCCGTAGGAGATGAGCTTGTTCGGGTCGATGCGGACTTGATACTCGCGCGTGGGGCCCCCGAAGCTGGACACGTCGACTACATTTGGTACCGATTTGAACTGCCTTTGGAGCACCCAATCCTCAATCGACTTCAGATCCATTACGTCATACTCTGGATTCGTGCTACGCAGCGTGAAGAAGTAGATCTGGCCCACAGGGCTGAAATCGGTGCCGATCTGCGGTGTCAGGCCCGGCGGTAGAGTGACTTGGGCAAGGCGCTCGAGGACCTTTTCCCGGTTCCAATCGTTTTCCGACTCGTCGTCGAAAATCAGCATCAGGCTGGAAAGCCCGAACAGCGATACCGATCTCAGATGATCCAGGTGAGGAATCCCGTTCATCGCGATCTCAAGCGGAATCGTAACCTGCTGCTCGACCTGTTCAGCGGATATGCCAGGCCATTGCGTGATCACCTGGACGTAATTATTCGCGACATCGGGATACGCTTCCACAGGAAGGTTACGAAAGGAAACCACACCCCAGATGAACAGCAGCGTGGCGATCGCCAGAACCAAAAGGCGGTTTTTCAAAGCGAAATCGACAAGGCGCCGAATCATGAGCTATGGAACGGCCACCCTACCGAGGCCGGGAGACTGGGCTTGATCACAGGTTCCATGAACGATTCTATCCCGGTTTTCTCAAGGGCTGCTCCGCCGCGCGCTTCGGCTTATCCGGAGAAATGCTGCGGCGGCTCCCGACATGAGCCCGACGATCACACCGGAGAAGATCGCGAAGTAGTACTACGCGTGCTGGGACAATCCTTCAGGCGTCAGGCACGATCGCCAACAGCGCTGCGACTGCGATCGGAACAATTGCTCTCCACGAAATTCTCATTTAAGCGCAGCCAGGCGGCTGCGATCTGCCAAATGGCTGCTGCTGAGATTTTCCGGTGTAGCGATCCAGTTCGTCGCTCCCAATCCGGATTCGGGTGAATCAACTCATCCGGTAGCGTTCGACTGCGGCGACATCCCATTCGAGACCGGCGCCCGGGCGATCCGGTACGATCGCCATGCCATCGACGATCTTGAGGGGCTCCTGCAAGATCGCGTCCCCCCAATCGACATACTCCAGCCAATGGGCTGTCGGCGTCGCCGCAAGCAAGTGCGCGCTCACCTCGGGAAAGAGGTGAGACGACATCCGGATGCCACGTGCCGAAGCAAGGCCCGCCGCATCCATCCAACCGGTGATGCCGCCGATCCTGGCGAGATCGGGCATGACGAGATGACAGGCTCGGGCCTGCACCATGGCGGACATCGCCTCGACGCCGTTGAAGTTCTCGCCGAGCTGCAGAGGAATCTTGCTTGCCGCTGCAATTCTGGCATTTCCCGCCAGATCGTCGTGGCGGATCGGCTCCTCGAGCCAGGCGATTCCCTCCGACGCCAGTGCCTGGGCGCGCAACATCGCTTCCTCAAGCGACAGCGCCTGATTGTAATCGACCATCACGTCGATGACCGCACCCAAACGTTCGCGCACCGCCTTCAGAGCGGACAGATCCTCTTTCAGCGTCGGATAACCGAGTCTCAGCTTGACCGCCTTGAAGCCCCGCTCGGTCAGTCGCATCGCCTCTTCTGCAACCGCAGCAGGCGCCATCAAACCCAGGCCACAAGAATTGTAGGCCCGTATCGGGTGCGGTGAACTGCCGAGCATGGATGCAAGCGGAAGGGCCGCGGCCCTAGCGAGCGCATCCCACATCGCCGCGTCGAGCCCTGAAAGCGCCATCCTCATCGTTCCGGCCACGCCTATCAGGGCAAATCTGCGCGCCAATTTGGCCGAGACCTCGGCAGGACGCACGTGTTCGCCTTCGATCAGCGACGCCGCATCCTCGAGCAGCAGCGCGATGGCGCGTGCACCGGAAGGCCGATAGCAGAACAAATATGTTCGCCCGGTGATGCCTTCCTCGGTCTCAAGATCGATCAACAGCAGCGGCGCTTCGGTGACGCGTGCGGCGCTGGTGCCGAGCGCATATGTCATCGGTACGAGAACGGGTGTCACCCGGGTGCTGCGGATGGTCAGCACTAGACCTTCCTTGCCGTCTGCCTGGCCGTCTGCCTCCCTCATGTCACGAGGCTCCCATATCGCCCTGGTTGCCTGCCGCATGCAGGGCAAGGATGTCGGCAATCGCGCGGTTGAGCGGAGTGGGTACGCCTACGGCTTCACCCAGCTCCACCACGCCTCCCGACAGCCAGCGCACTTCAAGCCGATTTCCACGCTCCAGATCGTGGTGCATCGAAGAGGTCATATCGTGAGCCACATCGTCCGCGAGCGCGAGGCGATGCTCGGCATAATCGGAGGGCAGATCGATTCCCTGGCCGCGTGCCACCGCAACCACTTCCCGCATGACGTCGCGCAAGAAGGCGCGCGTCTGCGCATTCTCCCGTATCGGTCCGATCGGCTTGCGGATCGTGGTCGTGGTACCCGACAGGCCCACCAGGAACACGTATTTTTGCCAGATCTCGCGCCGTATGTCCGCGCTC
>Ga0210409_10007552_pt1 | contig 11194 bp, 11 predicted proteins | sample IncBWH17MmetaG_FD_161649 | JGI IMG/M metagenome (GOLD analysis project Ga0210409, IMG submission 161649) | Forest soil microbial communities from Barre Woods Harvard Forest LTER site, Petersham, Massachusetts, United States - Inc-BW-H-17-M | ecosystem: Environmental > Terrestrial > Soil >...
TCACGCCCTAGCGCCGGCCGCACTCCGAGAGTAGAGAAGAAGTTGGGCGTTACCTGCGCAGCGAACGTGTTCTTTGGTTCGCCGTTTCCGGAAAACGTGAAGGCGTCGCCGCTGTAGCCTGCAAAGGACTGCACGCTCTTCGCCGTGCGTTTCCAGTCCAGATAGTCCGGGTAGGAAGCTTGCGCACCGTTCGTGCTGTTGTCATTCTGTATCCGCGATTCCCCGAAATGGAAAAGCTGGCCCGGCTCGCGATAAGGCAGCGGTCGCAGCAGCGCCGAATAGACGACGGAAAATATGGCCGTGTTGGCGCCGATGCCCAGAGCCAGCGTCAGAATGACCACCAGTGCGAACCCGGGATTGTTCCTCAGCGTGCGGATGGCATAGCGCAGGTTTTGTGCAAGCGTGCCCATCGTGGGACCTCCGGATGCAACTACACGGCATGCGCAAGTCTTCGGCCATCCTTGGATCTGCTAGTTCGCTGAGCGACAACGACTTAAGCAGGGACGCAGCCCGACTGCACTGTTGCCTGTGCCCGGTATTGGGAATAGGAGTGCGGATTCGGACAGCCCAGCCCGCAAATTGTCTCCCACCTATTTTGCGTCGTGAAAAATAATTCCCAGCGTGTACCGCGTGCCGCTGTGCACTCGGCTCACTCCGTGCCGCAGATTCACGCGATAGTACCCGCGCGCTCCTTTCACCGGCCGGTACCGCGTCGGAAAAATGATTGCTTGCCCGCAATCCGCAAGCACCACCTGCGGCTTCGACTGCGCGCGCGGTTGCTGTTCGACCAGGATAAACTCCCCGCCTTCCCAATCGTGCCTTTGCTGCCCGAGCAGAAAAACCATTTGCAGTGGAAAGCTGACCTCGCCGTAGAGATCCTGATGAAGACAGTTGTAGCCTCCAGCCTCATAGTGCAGCATCAGCGGTGTAGGCTTCGTCTGCCTCGCCTTGTGACAAATCTTCAGGAAATCCGCGTGCTCGCGTGGATATCGCGGAGCATCTTCACTAAGCATCTCCGCCCACTGATTCGCGACTTCCGCGAGATGCGGATAAGCGCTGCTTCTGAGCTCTGCGACCACTTCCGGGAGCGGGTTAACAAAGTACTTGTAGTCGCCGATTCCGAAGCGATACCGCTCCATGATGACGTGACTGCGAAAACGGTTTGCATCATTGAATAACGCCACCAGAGAATTGCATTCCGCCAGCGTGAGAATGGGATCTGTCACCGCATAGCCGCGGTCCGACAAAGACTTTTCCGCGGTCTTCCAATCTAAAGCGTCAATTCGTTGCGCGATGCTAGGTGAAGCAGCAATCTTTCTGACTGTTTGCGCCATGCGTTCTCCCAAAATTCTCGATGCTCGCCACAAAAGCAAAGCTTAAAGCATGTCATGCGCGGTGATCTATCCGATCCTCGCCATCAAATTTTTCGTTCCACGCCATCCAAAATGCAATTGGGCCGTTCGCCCCGCGCGGGATGCAACTCCTGCTTAAATCCTCCCGCAATTCAATGCTATAGTGAGGCGCAGGCCGGATGAACCCATCCTGCCGCTTTTGCTGCCGGAGTAATGCAGCAGGACCTTTCCACGAAAAGTTTCGCGCGTTAGAGGAGGCCCGGATGAAGACCAACGAAAGAGTTTCCAATGGTTCGCGCAGGATGTTTCTCCAGTTGTCGGCGGCCGCCACGGCGGCGATGGCGTTCCGCATCGCCACGGAAGCGACCCTCGCAGCAGATGAGCGCCACATCTTTCATCCCGGAGCAGTGATCATCGACGCCAACGAAAATCCTCTCGGGCCCTGCGACGCCGCGCGCAAGGCCATTGTCGACATGGCCTCGCAGGGCGGCCGGTATTCTTACTGGTTGCACGATGAATTTGTAAAAACTTTCACGGAGATGGAAGGCCTCAGGCCCGAATATCTGCGCGTATTCCCCGGCTCCAGCGAGCCGTTGCACTTCTCTGTGCTTTCCTTCACTTCGCCAACCAGGAGCTACGTCACCGCCGACCCCGGCTACGAAGCTGGCATGAAAGCCGCAAAAGCATCTGGAGCACGCGTCGTCAAAACGCTGCTGACCAAATCGTATTCTCACGATATCAAAGCGATGGTCACTGCGGCCCCGGACGCAGGCCTCTTCTATGTCTGCACCCCGAACAATCCGACCGGCACGATGACCTCGCACTCCGACATCGAGCAGCTCCTTGCCACGAAACCAAAAGGTTCCATCGTCCTTGTCGACGAAGCCTACATTCATTTTTCCGACGGCACGAGCGCTCTCGACCTGGTGAAAGCCGATCAAGACCTCATTGTGTTGCGCACCTTCTCGAAGATTTACGGCATGGCCGGCATTCGTTGCGGCGCCGCCATAGCCCGTCCCGATCTTCTTGCCAAGCTCGAAAATTTCAGCGGCTGGAGCGCCATGCCCATCACTGCGCTGGCCGCCGCCACCGCCAGCCTCAAGCACGAGCATCTCATTTCCGAGCGCAAGCAGTTAAACGCCGCCATCCGCCAGAAAACTTTTGATTGGCTCTCCAGCCAGGGTTATTCCTACACCCCATCCCAGTCCAACTGTTTCATGTTGGAAACGAAGCGTCCCGCCAAGGAAATCATCGACGCCATGGCCAAGCGCAACGTCTATATCGGTCGCCCCTGGCCCGTCTGGTCCACCCACGTCCGCATCACTGTCGGCACCCAGCCGGAAATGGACGCCTTCCAGGAAGCCTTTGCAGCCGTCATGAAGAACTCAACCTCCACCGGCTACGTCCCGTCACCAGCGCTCAACCGGCGCCGCTCCTATTCCGATGGCCAGAACTGGCCCAGCGTTTCTTCCTGACCGCTCTGAAAGGTTGTCGAGAATCATTAATGGCAGGATGTCACAAGCAAGAGCGTGCTCTTATGGAAGGCCTTTAGCAGCCATGCAGAAAATCGGACTCAACTGGCGCTCACGAGCGGGATGGTGCAATATATCTTTCCAAAGCGTGCCATCGAGCCGGGCGAACTCAAAAAACTCAGTGATCTGGTAGGGAGCAAGATACCCGCGACGAAGAAAAGGCATTGAGAAAGCTTAGGTTCAGAAGTCCCTGAGGCGCAGAATTATCAGGCGTGCGCTTCGGACGCATTCGCGTTTGGCGATTCGAGCGCGAGAGCGACATCAAACTGCTCGTCTTCCGTCGAGCCGGCAAGAGCCGTTGTGGAGGAATGGCCGCCGGAGACGACCTGGGCGATCTCGTCGAAATAGCCTGTGCCGACGAAGCGCTGGTGCGTGACCGCGCGATACCCGAGTTCCTGCGCGGCAAACTCTTCTTGCTGCAGTTTCGAATACGCCGTCATACCGGCCTGCGAATAGCCGCGCGCTAGATGGAACATGGACATATTCAGCGCGTGGAAACCAGCAAGCGTGACGAACTGGAACTTGTAGCCCATCTTCCCGAGTTCCTGCTGGAAGTTCGCAATCGTCACGTCGTCAAGTTTTTTCTTCCAGTTGAAGGACGGCGAACAGTTGTACGCCAGCAGTTTCCCGGGGAATTTCTCGTGAATGGCGTCCGCGAACTTCCGCGCTTCCGCGAGATCCGGAGTGGAGGTCTCGCACCAGAGCATGTCAGCGTAAGGCGCGTAAGCCAGTCCGCGTGCGATCGCCGCGTCAATGCCGCCGCGGTATTGATAAAAGCCTTCGGGAGTGCGTTCGCCGTAAATGAATTCGCGGTCGCGCGGGTCCGCGTCGGAAAGCAACAGGCCCGCGGAGTTGGCATCCGTGCGCGCGATAAGAATCGTCGGCACGCCGCAAACGTCCGCCGCCAGCCGCGCCGCCACCAATTTCTCGATGAATTCCCTCGTCGGCACGACGACTTTGCCTCCCAGGTGTCCGCACTTCTTCGCCGAGGAGAGTTGATCTTCGAAATGAACACCCGCCGCGCCCGCTTCAATCATCGCCTTCATCAATTCGTAAGCATTCAGCGATCCGCCAAATCCCGCCTCCGCGTCCGCCACTATCGGCGCGAACCAATACGTGCCGGACTTCTTGCCCTCCGCTGATTCGATCTGGTCCGCGCGCAGCAGCGCCCGATTGAGGCGCTTCACCAGGTTCGGCGCGGAATCGCAAGGATAGAGACTCTGGTCGGGATAAACATCGCCCGCGGTGTTGCCGTCGGCAGCCACTTGCCAGCCGCTCCCATAAATCGCTTTCAGCCCCGCCTGCACCATTTCAATCGCCTGATTGCCGGTAATGGCCCCGAGCGCCGGAACGTAAGCGTCCGTGTGCATCAAATTCCAAAGCCGCTCCGCGCCCAGCCGCGCCAGCGTGTACTCAATCTGGATTGACCCGCGCAGCCGCACCACATCTGAGTAAGAGTAAGGTCGCGTGATGCCAGACCAGCGGGGATCATTGGCCCAATAGTTCAGCGCGTGACTCCTCTTGCCGTTCCCGTTTCCACTGGCCCTGTTGGTTCCATTTGCTGACATTTGCGACTCCTTTTCTTTCTAATCTCCTCAGTGGGCCGAAAACTATGCAATGCTCACGTCACGCCGGATTAAACTCGCCACGCAAAATCATCTCTTCGCTAAGGCCACGCGCTTCACGCAGCGTAGCCGCGGCCTGCGCGTCATTGTTCTTCGCGTTCTCGCGCAACAGCCGGTCGAGTTCTTCCACAAACAAATCATGGATAAGTTCCGGAGTGTGCCGAATCGGCAAGCCGGTCTCGCCGAGAACTTCCACTTTGTCTGAATGCTTCATCCGTTGCGCGATCATCAAGCGGTAGATCCGGTCCGTCGCGAGGTCTTCCATGTAGCCATCCAGCAGACTTGCGCCTTTGCCGTTGAGAACGCCATTGCGGTAGCGAATAACCGTGCGTACCGCGGCCCGCGTTCCCGCCAGCGTGCGCTTGCCAACGCCCGTCGGAAGCGGCCGCAGGTCGGGGTGCGTGCTCGCGTTTGCCGGCCGCACCTGAAGTTGGTTCGGAGCAGGGAACTGGCCCACAGCAATTTCGTTTTGATCGGGATGTCCCGTCCACGCCCCGTCCATCAGCGAGTTGGATTCATTCTTCTTGTCTTCCGCGAGAACTTTCAACGCCCGTGCGTTCAGCTCTGCGTCCTCACGGCTGGGAAAAAGTGCGGTCATGCCGCCGATCGCCAGCAGACCGTGCTTGTGACAAATGTCCGGCAGCAGATTGCGCAAATTCTGGAAAAACGGGACATTGTGTGGAATCGTATTTCGGTCGGGCAGCACCCACTCCGGGTTTTCAAGGTTGAAATGGATCAAGCTGGCCATGTAGTCCCAGCGGCCCAGATTCAACCCCACGATGTGGTCGCGAAGATTCCAGGCAAACTCTTCCATTTGAAACGCCAGCGGATGCGATTCCACTAGCGCCATGCACTTGATCGAATTCGTCGCCAAGCCCTTGAGCCGCGCAATCATCTGGAAAAGATCGCGCCACCAGAGCGCCTCGTCGGCCGATTCGGACTTCGGAATGTAAATGCACAGGGGATGCTTCAGCATGCCAAAGTCCACTTGGTAAACCACCATCGCCACGTCGAACAGCGAAGCCGGAAGTAATTCCCCCGGCAGAACACCAGCCTGGTGCAAATGCAGTCCGCGAGGCCGCGTGAAAATGACCGTCGAACTGGGATTGATGCCCACGGTCTTATTGCGCTTGCGGTCAAAATAGGTAAGCCGGCCCGCAAGCGCTTCCAGAATATTTTTGATGCCGCGCGCATTGTATTCCCACGAATTTGCAGTGGAGTCTTCCAGATCCAACATGACGCCCGGAGCGCCCGAATTCAGCATTTTTACAACAAGATCGGCGTCGTCCGCTGGCCCGGTCATCTGGTTTCGCTGATCCGCGCACCAGGCTGGAAGCTCAATGCGCCAGGAATTCGTGGTAGCCACGGAAGGCGGCAAGTAATCGGGAAGCTTGCCCGCATGCGCTTCCGCCAGGGCATAATCGCGCCGCGCCACCAGGGCGCGTTGCCGTAGCGTGAGCGCGGCGTGCAGCGGCGCAAGAAATTCGAGGAAACCCTCCGGTAGATCGCTGCCTGCATTGAAATCCGCTGGCGCGGAATTAACCGGCACGATGCGATTCGAGAAGGGCAGGGGAGCAAGCGCCGGATTCGGCCTGGTGGTTGCAGTAGCCATGGTTGAGATCAGTCCTTTCCGCTGCGAACGCGAATCATATCCGGCTGCCATTTAGCAAAGGCAATTCGAAGGCCAACCGCCTCAAATCCGCCATTCTTAAGACTCGTTCTCTCAAGGAGATACGAAGGGCTTTCCTTGAGGCCGCGGATTCCGTGGAAAAAAGCGGACACCGAGTCGATAGATTTGCACACCATCGGTGAGTTCTTTCCTTCTTCCGCCTCGATGTTCAGCATATTGAACATATGTTCGGGCCTCGCCCTTTCCTTTTGTACCTGCACCGCATTTTCCTGGCAATATTGTGTTCAGTATCCTGAACACGTATTCTATAATTGGGCGATAACTTTTTCTTATCGAGGAGCCGCCATGCCTGCCGCCGAAACCAGTCCCGCCACAGCCGTCGAACGCGCCCTCAATATCCTCGAAGCCGCCGCGCAGCGCCGCGACGGACTAACCAACGCGGAAATCAGCCGCAAGCTGGGAATCCCAAAAAGCTCCGCGAGCTACATCCTTCGAACCCTGGAAAAACGCAGCTACTTGCGGCGTGAGCCGGAAACCGGGCGGTACCGCCTGGGCCTGAAAATTCTGAGCCTCGGCGGAGACGCGCAAGCCAACCTCGACATCGCCGATGTCGCTCTTCCGTTCATGAGGTTGCTCAGCGAGAAGATTCGAATGACCGTGCATCTCGCGGTTTTGGATCAGGGCGAAGCGGTGTACATCGAGAAAGTGGAAGCGCCGGGATTTTTCAAAGTGAATACCTGGGTGGGACGCCGCATGTTTTTGCATTCCACCAGCGTTGGCAAGTGCCTTTTAGCCTGGCTGCCAAAAAACGAAGTCGAAACAATCGTAAAACAGCAGGGACTGAAAAAAAGAACGCCGAAAACCATCTCCTCCATGTCGAAACTTCTCGCCGACCTGGAGCACGTGAAGCATTCGGGCTACGCGGTAGACGACGAAGAAAACAGCGTGGGAGCGCGCTGCCTGGGCGCCCCCATCTTCGACAATTCAGGAATTGTTACCGCGGCACTCGGCGCCAGCGGCACGCTTACCCAGACCGATGAAGCCGACATGCCGAGAATCATCGAAGCGCTAAAGGAAGCGGCCCGCCGGATCTCGCGGCAATTGCAGAGAGGCGCAACAACAGGGGCCGCGTAGCAGCGGCCACTGCTACATTCCAGAGATTACTTGCCGTTGCCTGCGACGACGAGATTGTTCTTCACCGAAAACACGCTCGAAACCCCATAGGCGCGAAGGTTCGCAATGTTCTTATCGGTCTCGTTGTCCACCACGCCTTCCAGCGTGACGTTGCCATTCTTCACGATGACATGGATGGACGGCACGGCCTGAACTCCGTAACGCGAAAGTCCAGAGTCCCCATAAATGGCGCGGAACAAGGAACGGCGGAGTTGGTCATCCATCGGCGAGAGCGGAAGAACCTCGATGTTGTTCACCACCGAAGCGACTCCCTCGATGTTCTTCGCGGCGGCCCCGGCATCGGATTTCAAAACCGGCCGAGTCACTTCCCCGTATAGAGTCACCTTGTCGCCTTCGACTTTATACGCGAGATTGTCAAACACGGAGTACCACGGCAACATCAGCAACTGGTGACGCACTTCCTTCGAGAGTTTTTCCTGGGTTAGTGGTTCACTTTGTGGTTTCCCGGCCTCTCGCGATCCAGCCGCGGCGGAATAAGGCGCAACCGCGACGGAGAACAGCAAGACTGCAAGCAGGGTAGGAAATTCCTTTCTCATTACTTCCTCCTCGACAGACGTTCTATTGCACTTCTGCCAGTTAGATTCAGGATGCAGGGTAGCTGGATGCCCGTTTGCGTGTCGAAAGGAGGTGTTAGCATATCTTTTAGAAGAGCCGCAAAAAGTGTGGAATTCTTTAAATGAGAGAAACTTTTTGGGAACAGCGGTGTTGGGCATCCATTGCGGCAATGGGAGTGGCTAGGTGCTGGTGATCGGACATCGCGGAGCTTCAGGGCACGCGCCGGAAAATACGCTGGCGGCGTTCAAGAAAGCAGTTTCGCTGGGAGCCACGTTTATCGAAACGGATTTGCAACTCTCGCGCGATGCGCACTTCGTGGCGATTCACGACCCGACGGTGAATCGCACCACCAACGGCCAGGGTGGGGTACACGATATGACGCTCGCGGAGTTGCGAAAGCTGGACGCCGGATCGTGGTTTGGGAGCGAATTCGCCGGAGAGCGGATCCCCACGCTCGAAGAAATTTTGGAATTCTCCAAAAAGAATGATGTCGTATTTTATCTCGAGGTGAAGCCGGTCGGCTCGTGGGGTGGGGAGCACGCGCTGGTGGGAGCGCTGCGCGAATCGGGTGAGATTCCTCGGACGGTGGTGATTTCTTTTGACGTCGCAATTGTGCTGAGCCTGCGCAAGATTGAGCCAACGTTGATGACCGGCTTGTTGTACGACGGGCAGATCGAAAAGCCGATCGACAAAGCGGTGGAAATCGGAGCGCGGCAACTGGTGGTGCGCGGTGACCTGGTAACGCCGGCGATGATTGCGGAAGCGCAGAAAAAAGATTTGCAGGTGGTGTGCTGGACGGTAAACCAACCCGCGCACATGCGCATGCTGATGGCGGCAGGCGTTGACGGAATCATGAGCGACTATCCTGATCGGCTGGCCGCAGCAATCAAGAGGGAAACAGAAATTCTTTCCTGACAGCTTCCCATTTCTCTATAAACAATTTCCAAATTCTCTCCTGACCCCCTCAAGCGGACGCGGCGAATTTGTCCGCCGAAAAAATCGAAGCACCTCGAATTTGCATCAGGCACCAGCCACTCTCGCGTGAAGAGCGGCGAGATGCGAGACGGAAAGCTGCTCGGCGCGCGCGTCCGGGCGGAGATTCAGAGCGGCCAGGGCTTCACGGACGCGATCAGGTTTCGCGAGAGTCCGCAGATTATTAACCAGCGTTTTGCGCTTTTTCGAGAAACACTTTTTCACGAAATCCAGGAAGCGAGACGGATCGCCAAGGGAGAGCTTGGCGCGTTCGCCGGGCAAGCGCAGCGTGACGAGCGCGGAAGTGATTTCCGGAGGCGGATTGAACGCGTCGCGCGGAATTTCAAAGACAAATTCCGGGCGCGTGTAGAACTGGGTGACAACGGAAAGATAGCCGTAATCGCGCGTGCCAGGCGCGGCGGCGAGGCGCAGCGCCACTTCGGTCTGGATGACGATGTGGATTTCGTCGATGAGATCCGCGAAGGTGAAAAGGTGATGAAGGATCGGCGAGGTGATGTAGTAAGGCAGATTGCCGTAGACGCGTACGCGTCGGCCGGAAGCGATGGCGGCGATGTCCGCTTTGAGAACGTCGGCGGGAACGACGTTGAGATTTGGAAATTTTTTCGCGAGGTGGCGAAGACCGTTGATGAGATTCGCGTCAATCTCAATGGCGTGGACGGGTGCGCCGGTGGCGACGAGGTGCTGAGTGATTTCACCATGCCCGGCGCCAATCTCGATCCAACAATGTTGATCTTCCCGCGGGAGCGGAACGGTGGAATGCGGCGAAACGCGAATGGCGCGCGCGATCTCTTCGCGCCAGTGGAGATCGGCAAGGAAGTGTTGGCCGAGTCGTTGCCGTGCCATGGGTGGAACAGTGTAGCAGGGCAGAAGCGAGGGGTTAGGGGATTGGGAATAGGGGATAGGCCCGGAGGGGTGAGACCCGAGATAGTAGGCTTGGCTGTTTCCGGTTTGGGGACCCTCCCCCTCCCCCTGTTTTTCATAAGTGTTGATCAACACTTGCTGCATTCCTATAAGTGTTGATTCTAAGAGAGTTGTGAGCGGCAGGCGAGGATCTGGCGTTGGGGCAGTTTGGAAGGACGGGGTGTGGTGGGCGAGCATGGATCGAAGGCACGGAAGAAGCGTGCTGATCTAACTAACAAATCATGGGATATTCTAGCTATTTGTCAATAACCATTCATAAGTGGTTTGGATACTGTGGGATAGCCTTTCCGACCCGGTCGGAACCTTCCCGGCAGAGCAGAAGATGGGCGGTCGAGGCTGAGAGCAAACGGAAGATCGATTTGAATTGGGCCTGGGAACGCGTAATAGCACAGATTCTTTGGTGCAACGGGGCCCAAAACGCGTCGGGGCGCGGAGCCCACGCGTAGGACGCCGCCCGGCGTCAGGCAGTCAATGACAGAGAGGCGCGAACCTCACGGCGCGCGCCTCCCGTCCTTCAACTGCTCAGCTTACTTCTTGCACCCGGAGCAGGACGCACAGCAGTCGGCGGAACTGCAGCATGATGCGTTCGCCGCCTTTGCCGCTCCTGCGAAACCGAGCGCGATCACAGCTACCAGCAGAATTGTTCTGATTCTCTTCATGATTTTTCTCCTTTATGAATGAAAAGGGTTTTTGTCAGCCGATGGCATGGCCATCAGCGCGAGAATGCAGCGACACTTCGGATGGTTATTTCTAGATGCGAAGAAGGTGCGTTTCGAGCAGGGTATCTCTGCCGCTGCGCCAGATCGATTCAGCAAGTTCGACAGGGCCGGAAAACCGACCGGCCTCAAAATGAAAATCGGCGGACGGTACAAAATCTCGCGCCGGAGCGATTCCCAGCTTCGTCGTGTCCCACTTCTGGGTCACGGTTATCTCAAGGGGACAACACGAGACAGGGCCGTTGGAAGCTGGTTTCCTATCGTTGGGCGGCACAGAGGAATCGCCGCTGGTATGGTGGCAGTTTTCCATGTCCGCCATCAGCCCGGATTGGCTATGGCCGGCGGAATCCTCCCGGCTCGAAGACGCATTAACGATCGCAGGGGAACTGGCAAGAACCGGCTGTGTGCAACCCATGAGGCAGGCCAGGACAGCCATCCACAGGGATACTCCCGTGGCCGTTCCAGCCTTCAGGATTTGCAAAGTTGCGCGCATTTCTACATGCATTGTACGCCTTCAGCCGCAAAAACACGGCAATTCCACCAGGAAGATTTCGCGCGCTATGAGGCGTGGGAACTTCGACTGCTTCGAAGGATTGGCCACCTGTCTTTTGCCTTCTCACTGTGCTGCTTCTGGCCCCGGCGATTGGGAACGTGGCCATGGCCTGGATCTAGGACC
>Ga0210409_10007553_pt1 | contig 11192 bp, 11 predicted proteins | sample IncBWH17MmetaG_FD_161649 | JGI IMG/M metagenome (GOLD analysis project Ga0210409, IMG submission 161649) | Forest soil microbial communities from Barre Woods Harvard Forest LTER site, Petersham, Massachusetts, United States - Inc-BW-H-17-M | ecosystem: Environmental > Terrestrial > Soil >...
CCTTCGGGCTGATGGGAGGCAGTGCGAGAAACTGTGGATCAAGAAGCCCCGCTATACAAAATGCAAGAATGCCAGCCGCACCTGCGATCAGAATCCTAAGCGTATTGATAGACCGCTTGGAGTGTGAGTCCAATATCCTGCCGTCTCGCTGAGAGGTTTGGTCCATGTCGCCACGGAAAATATAGCACCTCGGTCGAATACTTACGCTGGGTAGGCTAGTCCCACTGCCCACATGTCCCGTTAGGGCGCTAATCAGGACTTTGAACTCACGCGCCCCGGGGACCGCTTATAATGGGGCGCATTTATGGACCTACGGAAACGTTGGGCGCAAATCAGAGCCGACCTTGAACAGGCAAGAAGCACGTTGCCCAACGATGCGGCAAATGACAAGGCCATTTCCCAATACAAAGAATTTCTCAGTCACAATGAACTGGAGTTGGCTTGCGACATGTTGGAGTCCTACGCTGAGACGCATACAGTGAGTAAGGAGTTCTGGTTGGCGCTACGCGACGCTGCTGCGAAAATGAAGTTGTACGACCGGGCGCGCAGATACGAGGGATTTGCCAACTCTTCCGAGGCCACTGTCTAGTACCGAGTTCTTGGGTTGGCGCGTTAATCAGGAATTGGACTGGGAATTTCGCTGGCTGCTTTGGCCGCAGGCGCTATCGCCGAGTCGGTATCGTAGATCGCGATTTCCTGGCGTCTCATGCGTGCCGTCTGTCGTAGCGCTCAATGCTTCAGCTTTTTGTTTCCACCGAAGTCAACCAAGCCGTCGCGGTAGTCGATTTTGAATTCGAGGTTTCTTAGGAACTCAACACCCAGGTAACCGGAAACCTCCACTCCGAGCGCGTCGCTGCGCGACGCAAAATCGTACGCCACGTCATCCGGCTGATCGAAGCGCCGTCCACCCATCTCGAATCTGATCGGCCCGGTGAGAAAAGTATCGGGGAGAAAACCGCCGGTGTCGAGGGCCTCACGTGGTGAAGGCATTTCATGCACGGTAGCAACCTGCTTCGCCAAGGCTAGGTTCAGATAGTCTCGGCCCGCAAGCAAAGCAAGCTCGAAGAGCTTGGGGTTCGAACCGTTAACTTTTGTTTCCATCAAGAGCGAACCCCTCACCCGAAAAACATGCGTCCAGTCCGACATTTCGGTCGCGACGTAACGATCCACATAGGGCGCAGACACATGCATAGCTTCGATTGGCTTTTCCGGCGGAGGGGCGGGGATGCTAGGCAATTCATTGAGCGCTATTTTCGAATCCGGAATATCGATGTCAACGATGAAAGGGGAAAATATGCCTGTACTAATAAATCCCTCATAGACCTTGAATGAGCTATCCGACGACACCTCCTCCGCCACGGTTACATAGCAATTGCTGAACTCTAGTTTCCCGATTCTTATCGACTTGACGAACCCCGTATATCCCTCTGCGCGATTCTGGACCCCAAGGCCCCCGATGTCTCTTCGGGCGATTTCTTGAACATGTGACTTCTGCGCGATCGCGTTACTGAGGCTGACGCCGTTCCCCGAACTCGTATCCAGAATCAGACGCGCCGAATGGTCGTTGATCTCAACATCCAGTCCAACAGCCGTGATGTCCGCCGAATCGGGGCTAGGCGGCTGAAGCGGGCCGGGCCAATTGGGCACAGCCGGCCGAAGCAGAAGCGCGGTGGATTTGACTTGGCTGGTCAGACTGCAAGTTCTTTCTGGATGTGCCTCCATGTCTTCCAGGACCGCCAGAGACTCCTTCATTTCCGCTCGCTCAGTTCGGTCGTAATACTTGTCATCGGACGCCAAATACGGCTTCAGGGATGCAATTCGGTCTGGCAGAGGCCTGTAGGCCATCCACGCCGAGGCGATGTCGGGATCCTTAGGGTTAAGTTCGTACGCCCGAGTGAGGGCGGCGAGTGCGGTTTTCTCGTCGAAAGCGGCCGCATTGATGCGGAACATTCCGAAGTAGGCGCGGGCGGTGGGTGTTTTCGAATCAAATGCGACGAGGAATTCTTTTGCTGCATCGAAGAGGTTCCCCATCCGAAAATACACGTCGCCGAGCGCCGTGTGGGCGTCGGATAGAGTAGGCGCCAGCTTTACAGCTTTCCGTGCCGCATCATAAGCGTCATCGACTTTTTTGGTTTTGAGATAGACACGAGTCAGCCCCGCATACGCAGCCCCGACGTTCAAACCCTCCTGGATCAATTTCTGGTATTGCGCAACTGCCTCGGCAAATTCTCCGGAACGGAACAGCTCCTCGGCACGGACGGTCGAAGGAGTATCTTCCGGGGAGCGAGGTGACGAAAAATTGGCCTCGATTGGCGAGCCGTTGGGGGAAGACGCTTGGCTCGCAGGAGTTTGAATCTGGCCGTGAGCAAAGTAAGTAGCGCAAAGGATCGAGCACGCAAGCGTAGAAAAGAGTAAGAGGCGATGGCTCCCCATAAAGACTCCTGTTGGATGAGGACGCTCAGCGCGTTCTCGCCCTGTGAAGAATGGTGATGGATCCGCCCTAGGAGCCAATTTACAAACATCAGTGTTTCGGAGTCGACGTACTCAGCGCCGAGACCTTCACTCCGAATTTGCCCTCATCTTCGCCCAGTGGTGTTAGATCCAACCTGTATTCATCCTCGATATGCTCACCCATGGGTCGCATGACAGGCTTAACCTGGTAGTAGTACACCTTGCCCGCTTCCGCACTAAACGATGCCATCCCGACCAGTTTGTCCAACCCGCCGAGAGCCGACTGCCAATTCCCGCACAAATGATGCTCTCCAGGGGCCACCGAAAAGACGAAGTACGACTTGTCGTGGCTGGCGCCTACCCATGCGCCATCCAGGCCAATCCGAACGGTCACATGGCAGGAGGGGCCCGTGCATTTAGGATCCATCTCTGGGACTTCGACAATGACGAGTTGGGCCATGCCGGCGGCAGGGCCGCTGGGCGCCGGCGGGCGTTTTAGATTACTGACGTTGAATTTAACTTTGTCTGGACCGCAAGCATCCGGCAACACCGTCGCCCAAACCCGCGGCGCGCCGGCAACTGTGATCGCAAACAGAAGGAAAGCGAATTTTGCCCTCATGATTCATCTCCCTCCAGCGACGACTCGAACAAACTTCGCGAGATACAACTACTATGCCTATGACGTGAAATTAATCGTTGGAGGGTACTAAGATCGAGTGGATGAGTTGAGGGACAGCCAAAGCGCTGCCGCGCCACTTTCGCGAGAAACAATCTCTTCGGGCATGCGATCAACTCCAGATTAGTCGGATAACCGGACAAATTCGTATTGGAACCCACTTTTCCGGTTGGCGCGTTAATCAGGAGTTGGCGGTATACTTCGTGTGATTTCGTCCTTCGCATAGCCTGGGAGAGGGACCGCGCAGTGATAAAACGCAGATCGATGGAAAACTTACCCGTGGCTGCTTCGACCTGGGCACTCACACTCTGCGCTCTGGCCATTCTGCCTGTCGCGGATTCCAAGGCCGTGAAACTCCTCCTGAGTTGGACAGATCCGAATTTTTTTGGCCAGAAATCCGTTTCGGCTGAAATTATAGAATAGCTTCCATCAGGAGGCGCGGAGCGTGGCGAGAAGACCGACCGGAAAGTTCTGGTTCCGTTTTGACGAGCGACGGAGTTGCGTCCGGAGCACGGGCCAGAGTTCCAATACAAGACGGACGGCGAATCTGCGCATAATGTTCCTGATTGGAGTGATTGGTTGCTGCATTCTGGCCGTTCCGGCAAGAGCACAGCAGCAACCGGAGCCTGAGGATCCGGAAGACGAGAAGCAGATAGGGCTCTGGCTCGACCAGGGAATTTCCGCCGGTCTCTCTGACAATACTTCTCTGGAAGTCGAATTCCACGAACGCCTCGATGAAGGCGCCTCGAACCTGTATGAGTACTTCTTTCAGGGTGGCGTCGCTTTTCGCCCCCGACCGTGGTTAACGGTGATTCCGATCTATCGGTATCAGCGCTATCCGGGCAATCCTGCGATCACCTACGAAAACCGGTTACAGCTCAATCTGACCCTCAGCACATCGCGAGGCCCCTGGCGCTTTAACCTCCGCACTCTCATCGAGGGGCGATTTCCCGATGATCGTCCCGCTTCGGGTCGCCTCAGATTTCGACCTGGCGTCGACTATACGTTACCGCTTCCGATGGCGCGGCGTCCCGTCCTCGTTGTGAGCAATGAGTTCTTCGTCGTCCCCGGATACAACCCCTTCGCCAACGGCGGCAGCAGCTACACCCAGAACCGCTTCCAGGTGGGTGTCCGGTTTCCCATCGCGGATTCGTTTTCTGTTCGACCCTACTACTTATTGCAGTCAGTTAACCTGCCCACTGGCTGGGACACGAACGAAATATTTGGTATCTCGCTCGCGTTCAAGGTCCCACAACGAAAGGCGCCGTGACGCACATTTCAGGAATCAGAGGAAAGATATGAAAAGAATATCTGGTAGCCAGCAATACGCCTACCTGATTTCCCAAGTGCTTGTAGGCTCACCTGACAAGCTGCTCCCAGCACCCACTCGTCCGGTTAGCGCGTTAATCAGGAGTTGAATAGATACGGGTCTCGTGTTCATGACTGGCTTCGAGTCGCCGACAGAAAAGGAAGAGCCTCTTCCGTCGCATTTTAGAACGCCATCTGCCGAAGCTATTCTGATGGAGCAGACCGCACGTCGCCGCACGCCCAACCCCGCCAGCATCAAAGAAAAACCCGCCGTCAGTCGTTCACGGCGGGCGCAATTCGAAGGTTTTCTGGATTGCTAGGCAACAGCCTTTTTCCTGGACAGACTAACCACCCCAAGCACACCTATTGCGAGCAGCAGCAGGCTCGATGGTTCCGGCGCGGCGGTAATCTGTAGTGTTCCGGGAACTCCGTTGGCGTTGACGCCGAAGTCCGTGAGGTCACTGTATGTCCCCGGGACAAATGTGGGAGCGGTCTCCGGCCCCATGTATACCTGCTCTCCAAACGAGGCTATGTCCGTGAAATTGAAAAATCCACCTTGGCTGAAGAGGGAGAAGAAAACCAAGTTCTCAAGGTCCGGTGTCCCGTCGTTCTCGGAGACGGCGACATTGTCGATCTCGAAATCGACGTCGCCAATTCCAAAGACATCAACGCCCGATGGCGTGGGAGATGCCGGCAGCTGCCACTGAAACGTATTGCCGTCCGATTGATAGATGAAGTCGAGCATCGCTCCGTCTGCTCTCGCAGTTGTCACGGAAACGGCGGTCGCCAGTAACGTAAGAAAACCAGCGGCGATAACTTTCTTGATCATATGGCGCCTCTCATACTTGGAGAATAGCCGTTCAGGGTAAGTGCATTCCCTGCACTCGCAGGCCCACAGCGATACGCAGTGGATCAGTGTCCACAGGTGATTGAAAACGCGGAGCTTAGGGGCTTACGGTTGGCGATTTAGTTATTTCATGCCGCAGCCTTTTGCGCATTCCGACTAGGTTCGGGACGCTTTACTGAAACTTCTTGCGCATTAGCAAAAGCTCATCTCGCTGAGCCCGCCTCGATTGGGATTAGAGTCACCGTAACTCCTGTTAAGTCGGATAACCGGTGACTGGGGTACCAGAACCCACATGTCCCGTTAGCGCGTTGATCAGGAGTTGGGCGGTATTTGCGACCCCTGTCGCGTAATCGCTTCCAGCGCTTGTTTAATTCACTGCCACAGCATTGTGTTGGTCGAGAGTTACAGAATTCGCGCCGGGTTTCAATTGGACCTGAAAGTCCCACTTGAACAGCTGATTGTTGTAGTTGCCAAGGCAGAAAAAAAGGCAATCGGGCTAAAGCCCTAGCCCGCGGCCGGCGCAGGCAGCTGCTGTGTCATGCAATGAATCGTCCCCAGCCCCAACACCAAATCGCGGCAATAAACCGGCACAATCGTCCGGGAAGGGAACAGCGCGGCAAGTGTTTCCAGCGCCACGCGGTCAGCGGGATCGTTAAACGTGGGCACCAGCACGATTTTATTCGCGATATAAAAATTCGCGTAGCTCGCCGGCAGCCGCTGTCCCGCGAACCACACCGGCTCGGGCATCGGCAGCGTCTCAACGCGCAGCGCCCGGCCGTCCTGGTCCTTCATCGCCCGCAGGCGCACCAGGTTTTCCATCAGCGGACGGTGATTCTCGTCCGCGGGATCGTCCTCGGCGACGATCACCACCGTCGAAGCGTCCACGAACCGCGCCAGATCGTCCACGTGCCCGTGCGTGTCGTCTCCCGCGATTCCTTTCGCGAGCCACAGCACATTCGTCGCGCCCAGATAACGGCGAAATATTTCCCCGTAATCCTCACGCGTGAATCCGGGATTGCGCTGCTGCACGCGCCCGAGCAGACACTCCTCGGTCGTCAGCAACGTCCCCCGGCCGTTCACTTCGATCGCCCCGCCTTCCAGCACCACGCGCCGCCCCTTGTGCTCCGGTAGCGCGACCTGCCGCTTCAACTTCGCATTCGCGCGCGCGACGACTTTCGCGTCCTTCTTGTAATCATCGTATTTCGCCCAGCCACTGAATGCGAAATTCAGCAACGTGCTCTGTCCATCCGCACCCCAAACCGCAATCGGCCCCGAATCGCGCATCCATCCGCGATCGGTGGGAACGTGGAAAAACGCCACGGCGTCCAGATTCGCGTGCGACCTCCGCAGCATTCCGCGTACGCGCGTTTCCGCAGCGCGGTCCTCAACCAGCAGGTTGACGCGCTCCACATTCGCCAGATGCCTCACGATCTCGGCGAACGCCCAGGGTATCGGCGCGAATTTTCCCGGCCAGTCGGTGAGCTCGTGCGGCCATCCGAGCCACGTCGCGTCGTGCGGCTCCCATTCCGCCGGCATGCGAAAATTCACGTGATTGAGATTGGGAATCGCACCGCTCCTAGGCATTCGCGAGGGAATTGGTTTCTCTGTGATCTCCGTGCCTTCTCGGTGCCCTCTGTGTTTAAATTCCATCTGATTGAATCTCCGCATTCACCACAGAGAACACAGAGAACGGCGCGCAGAGTACACGGAGAAGACCATCAGAAGAGACCATCACTTGCCGAGCCATCTGCTCAAAATCGGCTCGTACGCATCCACGCGGCGGTCGCGCAAGAACGGCCAATTGCGGCGCGTGTCCTCGCTCTTCGCTGGATCGCATTCGACGACCAGAATTTCCTCTTGATTCTGCGCCGCCTCGGCAACAATTTTCCCGAACGGGTCGGCCACAAACGAATTCCCCCAGAATTCGAGGCCGGTGTCGCTGGTTGTATGCGTCGCTGTTGAGCCGGGTGCCGCCGCGACTCCTTCGAAGCCGACGCGATTCACCGCCGCCACATACACTCCGTTGGCGATGGCGTGCGCGCGCTGAATCGTCTTCCAGGCCTCGAGCTGCGCCGCGCCGAACTCCGCCTTCTCCGCCGGATGCCAGCCGATGCTCGTGGGATAAAAAATCACCTGCGCGCCGCCCAGCGCCACCGCGCGCGAGCCTTCCGGATACCACTGATCCCAGCAGATCTGCACGCCGATGCGCCCGTACTTCGTGTCGAACGTCGGAAATCCCAGATCGCCCGGCGTGAAATAAAATTTCTCGTAGTAGAGCGGATCGTCGGGAATGTGCATCTTGCGGTATTTGCCGAGGAAGGAGCCGTCAGCGTCAATCACCGCGCAGGTGTTGTGGTAAAGCCCGGCGGCGCGCCGCTCGAAAAGCGACGCGATGATGGCGACTTTATTTTCGAGCGCCACTTTCGTGAGCACGTCGGTGGTGGGGCCGGGAAAAGTTTCCGCCAGATTGAACAGCTCGGCGTTTTCCGTGCGGCAGAAATATTCGCTGCGGAAAAGCTCGTCCATGCAGACGATTTGCGCTCCGCGCTTCGCCGCCTCGCCGATTTTCTCGACCGCCCGCGCCAGATTTTCCGCCGCGTCCTTCGTTGAACGCATCTGTATCAAGCCGATAACGAATTTGTCGCTCATCCGCGACATCGTACCACGAGTGCGAACCGAAATATTTACCGCAGAGACGCAGAGAACGCAGAGAAAAGTTCGGACCCAGCGACAACGTGAATTGGTGTTCTAGGGGCGCTACAGGGTTTGCAAATTCCGCGACCGCGCACCAGGGGCGGGTTTTGAATCCGGCCCCTGGCGCGCTATCGCGGGTTGTGACTCTGGAGGAAACTCGATTTACAGCGACCGTTCGATATTGCTGCCGATGCCGCTGCGCGACGCGCCGTACACGCTCTTCATCGTCGGCGGCGGCGCCACCAATCTCACCACATGCTGCAGCCGCTCGGGCTGGAACGGCTTGGCCATGCAGACCACCGCGCCCAGCTGATGGCTCGCCGAATAATCCGCGGGCTGCGCCGATCGCGTCAGCAGGATCACCGGCACCAGCGCCAGGCGTTCGTTGCGCTTGATGATCAGGCACAGGTCGTGCCCGGACATATCCGTCGCCTCAACCTCGGCGATAAAAACGGCCGGCACCGTGGTGCGCAGCACTTCGAGCGCTTCCTTCGCCGACGGCACGATGATCACCGTGTAGCCGTCCTGCGTCAGCATGTTGCGCATGATTTCGGCCGTGCGCGTATCCGGCTCGACCGCCAGCACGACGGACTGCGCCTTCTCCATCGCCGGCGTTCCGTTGCCGCTGACGCCTGCGTCCATCGCCGGGCCCGCGGCGCTCTTGCGGTCGCTCCGCGCTTCCGACTTGGCGGCCAGGAACTGCACCGCGACGCTGAATTTTCCGCCGGGCTGCTCGGTCACGCGGACGATGTCCGCAGTCTGCGCCGTGTTCAGCGCCGCCGCCGCGGTAGAGTAGGGAAATGTGACTTCCAGTTGCTGGCCTTTCCAGTAGCCCGCGTGCTTGGCGGTGAAAAGCAGGCCGTCGCGCGAGACGTCAATGCTCATGCACACTTCTTCGAACGGTTCCGGCGAATTAACGGCGTTGACGTGCACCTGCGCGGAAATTTTTGCCCGGCGCCTGCGTCGGCGCTCGATGGCGGCGGCTTGATTTTGCGCGGAAACCGCGCCGGCCTTTGCTTTTTCTTCTGCTTCTGCGATTGGCGAATTCATCCCCACACCTCAGTATCTATTGCGGGCCTTTCTTCGTGCACCAGGACAGCCGAGTGGCTTCCCCCGCTGTCACTAATGTAGCGGCGGCACCGCGCCCGCGAAATAGTACGATGGTTTCAATTTCGGGTACTTTGGTGACTCGCGACAGTCGCGTAAGTGCCTATCGCACAATATGTTACGGTCCGTCCTGGCGGCCATCTTACGCCGCCGCTTTTCGTAGCCCGCGCTCGAATTCCACCCCGCAAGGAGATTCCCCAAATGGCACCCGCATCCACCGCATCGCGCGAAGCGACTCCCAACACCTCGCACACAAATCCCGCCCACCCGCCGGCCTCGCGCGCCACAAACAACACCGGACGCCCCATCCCCGCGCGCCCCTCGCGCATGGCGTCTGATCTTCCAGGCTCGATGATCTCCCGAGCGCCTCTTACCGAGGCCTCGGGAGCCCTGTCATTCCGTCGACCTGGGAGCCCTTCCGATGACGAAATCCTCGGTCTGCCCGTCGCTGCGGAACTCGATTCCGCCCCTTCCGATTCAACGGCCATTCCGAGCCCGCAAGAACCGGCTCGGGATGAAGACGTGGCGGCGGAGCCGCAGGCCAACAATCCCGCCGCCGTTCCCGACGAACTCCGCGCCACGCTCGACGCTAATCCCGATCTGCGCCGCGCTTGGGACGACGCGCAGTCCTACCGCGAAACCTTCGCGTCTCCAGACGAGGCCCGCACCGCGAGCGCTCTCCTCGCCGACCTCGATCGCATGGACGCGCTTTTCTTCTCGCGCCGCCCGGAAGATCATGCCGAACTCGCCCGCGCCGTCGCCAGCCTCGACCCCGCCGCCTTCGCCTCGCTCGCCCAAGCAATGGCCGCGCAAGCTGCCCGTCCGGCAACGCCATCTCCAGGCGCAAGCAACGCCGTCTCGCCGACCCCGACGCCCGCGCCGGTAAACCGCCAACAAGATCTCGGCGCGACCCAACCCACCGCCGCGCAATCCGAATTCTTCCACGCGACCAACGCCGCCGCGGTCCAAAGCGTCCTCGCATCCATCGAATCGCAGGTCGAGCGCCTGCTGCCCGAAGGCGTCTCGAAATCCGCGCGCAATCGCGTGGTCGGCGAAATCTACCGCGAGCTCGATTCCACGCTGCGCTCGAATCGCCAGCTCGCCCAACAGATGCGCGACGCCTTCCGCTCCGGCGCGCTTGACGCCGATCATCAGCTCGCGCTGGTTTCGCTGGTCACCGGCCGCGCGCGCCAGGCGCTGCCCGGCGTCGCCAAGCGCGTCCTCAACGAATGGACCTCGACCCTCGTCGCCGCCAACAACGATCGCCGCACCCGCCAGCGCGCCGCCGAGCATCGCGTGGATATCGCCGGCTCCAGCGGCACCGGCAGCGACGGATCGCGCTCGATGACCCCGCGCGACATTGACTACCGCCGCATGTCCGACTCCGACATTTTGAATTTGTAAAAAGGGGAAGCCATCCAGGAGAGGAGTCGTGCCTCTTTGTTGAACGCGCCGTGGACGCCCGTTGCGGCGCTCGACTCAGGGCCTGTTGGCGATAACACCACCAGGCGCAATCCACGCATTCGGGTCGATCCGAATGGCCGACCCGATCATATCTTCGTATTCAATCGGTTTGCCCGCGCAACTGTGAGTGGCGAGACGCATTCGGAAATCCGCCTTGGTCATAAGATCCTTCGCCGAACCGTCCGGATGGGTTTCCATCATCTCTTCAACGTGGCCGTCCGTTCCTATTTTTAGGTACAGGGCCGAGATTATGGAGGAAGAGGGAACGACCGGCGCCCCCAGAATAAACTGACCCTGAAAAGGTTGGCCGGCTAGTAGCGACATCGGGAGGAAGAGGGAATCCTTGGGCTGCTTTCCCACTTCCGGTTGAGCGCACCAATCATGTGCGGACCCACCCTCCGGAGGCGCGAAGGTGGCGTCGGCGAAATGAGTCACGAGTTCAACCTTGTCCAGCTGTACTTCAAGGCGTTCGTCACCCAGCGTCGAAACGATGTGCCCCGGAAAGCGCACAGCACCTATGTTTATGAAATCGTCTTGGGTCAAGCCAACCTGAAAGTTCCCGTGTTTGTGCGCGATCTTCGAGGAGGCGATCTCCCCGGTGTGGGAAAAGCATCGCGTGAGTGAAAGTTTCACGTCCGCGCAGGT
>Ga0210409_10007557_pt1 | contig 11187 bp, 13 predicted proteins | sample IncBWH17MmetaG_FD_161649 | JGI IMG/M metagenome (GOLD analysis project Ga0210409, IMG submission 161649) | Forest soil microbial communities from Barre Woods Harvard Forest LTER site, Petersham, Massachusetts, United States - Inc-BW-H-17-M | ecosystem: Environmental > Terrestrial > Soil >...
CTGCGCCCGCGGAAGCCGAGGCGGAAGGTGAGCCGCGTCAGCGCCTGGGGCAGCCGGGGGTCGAAGCTGAGGACCCCGCCGTGGTCGCGCATCCCACCGAAACCGGACACGGCGCCGATCCATGTGACGGCGAGCGATGCGATGTGAAGACCGTCGCGGCTGTTGTGCTGCAGGTCGTCGAGGTCGATCAGCGCGGCCTCCGAAAGGTAGTCGTAGGCCAGGTCGAGGTGGCCGACCTCCGCTGCGATGACTGCCTGCGTGCACGCCGAAAGCGACGAGTCGCGAACCGTCAGCCGCTCGTAGTAGTCGAAGTTGCGCGCCTTCTCCGCGGCGCTGAAGGCGTCGCCGCGGAGGTGCATAGCGAGCACGAGGTCGGCCTGCTTGACGACCTGCTTGCGATAGAGATCGAAGTAGGGAAAGTGCAACAGCAGCGGATACTGCTCGGGAGCGGTGGCCTTGAAGTCCCAGAACTGATGCTTCGTGAACGCCTCGGCCTGAGCGTGGACCTGGAGCTCGTCGTCGTACGGGATGACGATCATCTCGGCGGCGTCTCGCCACCCGGCGGCCTCCTCGTCGTCGACGTCGAGCTCGGTGGCGCGTTTGGGATAGAGCTGGGCCGCCGCGAACGCCTCTCGCAGGTTCCGTTGGGCCATCAGGTTCGTGTAGAGGTTGTTGTCGGCGATGGCGCTGTACTCGTCCGGCCCGGTCACCCCGTCGATCCGGAAGCGCCCCTGGCTGTCGTGGTGGCCCAACGAGCGCCACAGCCGCGCCGTCTCCACGAGGAGCTCGAGGCCGACGCCGCTCGCGAACTCCCCGTCATCGTCGGCCGCCGCCTGGTAGCGGACGACGGCGTCGGCGATGTCGGCGTTGACATGGAACGCCGCGGTTCCCGCGGGCCAGTAGCCCGAGCACTCCTGTCCGCGGATCGTCCGCCACGCGAAGGCGGCGCCCTTCAGCCCGAGGGAGCTCGCGCGCTCCTGCGCGAGCTGCAGCGTCTGATGGCGCCATCTCAGCGCGTCGCGCGCGGCGTGCGGGGCCGTGTACGTCAGCACGGGCAGGACGAACGTCTCCGTGTCCCAGAACGCATGTCCGTCGTAGCCCGGTCCGGTCAGGCCCTTGGCGGCGATCGCCCGGTTCTCAGCCCTGGCGCCAGCCTGGAGGACGTGGAACAGGCCGAAGCGCACTGCCAGCTGCAGCTCGGCGTCACCCTCGATCTCGACGTCGGCGCGATCCCAGAATTCGTCGAGATACGCGCGCTGTTCGGCGACCAGTCCCTCCCAGCCGTGGTGCCGGGCCTCCGCGAGGGCCGCTCCGACCTGGTCGCTGATGGCCGGAAGCGAGCGCTGGGCGGACCACCCGTAGGCGAGGAACTTCACAACCCGAAGGGGCTCTCCCGGGACCAGGTCGGCGCTCACGAGCAGGCGGCCAACGTCCTCGAAGCTCTCTGCTGTCGCCTCCGTGCGCTCTGGTCCTTCGACGAGGTGATCCATCGCGGCGGCCATCGTCAGCCCGCTCGCGCGTGTCGAGTGCGCGAGCAGCGCCCGCGTGTCGCGCTCGCGAAAGGCCTCGGAGCGCAGCGGCGAGGCGAGCGCCTCGGCGGCGCGTGGGTCGCCCTCGGTCTCGGGCAGCTCCTCGTTGGCGACGAGCTCCGACTGCAGGACCACGGCCGTCATGCCGTCCAGCGCCTCGACCTCGTAGTTGATCGCGGCGACTGCACGCTGCCCGAACGAGACGAGGCGCGTCGACGAGATCCGCACCGAGCGCCCCGCGGGGGAGACCCAGTCGAGCGTGCGGCGCAGAACTCCGGCGCGAAGATCGAGCACCCGTTCGTGACTTCGCAGTTCCCCGTAGCGGATGTCGAGCGGCTCGTCCTCGACGAGCAGACGCATGATCTTGCCGTTGGTCACGTTGATCAGCGTCTGCCCGTCCTCTGGGTTGCCGTAGCCCGGCTCCGCATATGGGAGCGGCCGGACCTCATAGAAGCCGGCCAGGTAGGTGCCGGGCAGGCCGTACGGCTCGCCCTCGTCGAGGTTCCCCCGAAGCCCGATATGTCCGTTGGCCAGCGCGAACACCGACTCGGTCTGGGCGAGTTTGTCGAGGTCGAGCGCCGTCTCCCGCACGGCCCACGGCTCGACCTGGAACTCCGGATGCTGGATCACGGCGCCTCGAGTAGATCGGCGAGATCGTCAACCACGACGCTGGCGCCGTGTGCACGCAGCGCGTCGGCCTGGCCTACCCGGTCGACGCCGACGACGAACCCGAAGCCGCCGGCTCGTCCCGCCTGGACGCCCGCCAGCGCGTCCTCGTACACCGCGGCGCGGGCCGGCTCGACGCCGAGGGCCCGCGCGCCCGCGAGAAACGTGTCCGGCGCAGGCTTGCCCTGGAGGTGCTCTCGCTCGGCGACGACGCCGTCGATCACCTTCTCGAACAGCTCTTGGATACCGGCCGCGGCGAGCACGTCGCGGCAGTTGGTGCTCGAGGAGACCACGGCGCGGCGGAGCCCCGCCGCTCGGGCCGCCTCGACGTAGCGGACCGAGCCCTGGTAGGGCTGCACGCCCTTGGCGTGGATCAGCTCGAGCAAGATCTCATTCTTGCGATTCCCAAGTCCGTGGATCGTATCCACGCCCGGCTGGTCATCGGCGCGACCCTCGGGCAGGCGGATGCCACGCGAAGCCAGAAACGATCGCACGCCGTCCTCGCGAGGCCTGCCGTCGACGTATTCGTCGTAGTCGCGCAGCGGATCGAACGGAAGGAACGCCTCGCCCGCGCCATCCGCTCGCCGTCGTAGGTAGTCGTCGAACATCTGCTTCCAGGCGGCGGCGTGAACCTTGGCTGTTTGTGTCAGCACGCCGTCGAGGTCGAACAGACACGCAGTCACGCCGGCGGGAAGACCAAGCACACACGAGAGCTAACCAGCTGGAGGCTCCGCGTGACGGGCGGGCGAGGTTGCGGCGCGGCCATCTCGGTGCCGCGTGAGACGCCTCAGCCGCCGAGCGCTTACCGCCGTGTCGAGGAGATGCGCTCGGGCGTCAAGTCCCTTCGCCCTGCCCCTCCGCTCGAGCGAGCGTGCGGCGCGCGCGCCACCAGCTCGTCCCGCGCGCGTGTATGAGCAGTCGCTCGATGCGGTTGCGCCGCGCCCAGAGCTTCGCTTCGAGGCTGTCGAGTTGGCGGCGCCGATCGCGCGCGAGGTTCAGCTGTCGTTCGACGTGGTCGAGCGCTTCCGCGGCGAGCTGCCCACGCGCCTCCGCATCCTGCGTCTGCTCGAAGCGCCGGCGCAGCAGCTCGAGCGCCTCCTCGGCGTCGCGCATGCCGCGGGCTGAGTCCTGCGCACGGGCCAGCATCTCGTCGAGGTCGGGGAGGGTCTGCCAGTCGCTCGACGCGCCGCGCGGCTCGACCGACTCGTCGACAGCCGCCGGCCGGCGCTCGTCGAGGACCTCCGCGCTCATCGTCGCGGCCCGTCGTGGTGTCAGTTCATGCGCTCGCATCGGCGTGCCGCCTATCCGTGTTGTCGCTCGTGACGGTCGCCGAGGACTCCAGGCGCGGAGCCGGGTCGGCATGCACGATCAGGACCGGGATGGGACTGTGATGCAGCGCGTAGTGGCTCACGCTCCCCAGCAGCGCGGAGCGCAGGGCGCCGCGTCCGCGAGAGCCCATCACGAGCAGATCGTGGGGTCCCGCCGCGATCTGGCCCAGCAGCGCCGTCCGTACCGGCTCGTGGCTGAGGACGGTGCTCACCGACACGTCGTCGGGGACCATCTCGACGGCCGCCCGCACGCTCGCCTCTGCCTCGGCTTCGGCGTCGCGAACGAGATCGGCGAGGACGTTGCCGCTGACGCCCACATACGTCACGGCGGGCGGCGTGACCACCGCGCTGAAGATCGTCAACCGTGCGTGCTCGCTGTCGGCGAGGTCGATCGCCTGTCTCAACGCCTCGTCGGCGTCCGGCGACCCATCGATGGCTACGAGGATGTCATGGAACATGATCCACTCCTTCCTGACTCGGAGCTCTCTATGAATGCCTTGACAACAATATCACGAACTATATAGTAGGCAATATGAACTCCGGTGACGCTGTTCAGGAGAGCGACCGGGCCGACTGCCTGGACTATGTTGCAACCCACCTGGTCTCGCGTGCGGCGCTGCTCGTGCGGCTGCTCGTCAAGCAGGTGCCCATCGGCGACATCTCCCGCACCGAAGCGGAGGTCCTCGGGATCCTCAGCGACGGTCCGCGGCGGATCACGGAGCTCGCGGAGCTCGAGGGACTGGCGCAACCGACGATGACGTTGCTCGCGAAGCGGCTGGAGGGGCGGGGATGGGTGGTTCGGTCAGGGCTGCCGCAGGACGGCCGCGTGGTGATCCTCAGCATCACCGAGGCCGGAGAGGCGGTGTTCGAGGGCTTTCGCTGTCAGTTCAGAGCGGCCCTGAGAGCCGACCTGGAGGGGCTCTCGCACCAGCAGCTCAGAGAGCTGCTCGTAGCCACGGACACGCTCGGCGCGCTCGTGGAGACGCTGCAGGGCGCGGGCGCGGGTTGAGCTCTGGCAACGGGCGTCGGTCGCTCGGCAGGCCGCACGCTCACGTCGTCTTGATCAGCCCGCCGTCGATCACGTAGTTGGCACCCGTCACGTTGGCGGTGCGATCGGAGGCGAGCAGCGTGACGAGGTCGGCAACCTGCTCAGGAGTGGAGAAGCGCCTAGTGGCGAAGCCTCCGATGCTGGCGACGATCGTCTCCCTGGCCGCGGCGGCATCGACCCCGGTCGCCTTGGCAACGGTCTCCGCGACGCCGTGCTCGCCGAGCCACAGATCCGTTTCGACGGGCCCCGGAGACACGGCGTTGACGCGGATCCCCTTCGGGCCGAACTCCTGCGCGAGCGACTTGTTGAGGTTCACGAGAGCTGCCTTCGCGGCGCCGTAGTCGATCGTCGAGGCGTCCGGCTGGAAGAAGGCGTTGACCGATGCGACGTTGACGATCGCCCCGCGCTCTCGGGCAACCATCGCCTCGAGCGCGGCGCGACTGGCCCGCACGGCGACGAGGAAGTTCATCTGCAGAGCCCATTCGAAGTCCTCGTCGCTGGTGCCAAGGAAGCCGTCGAGGCGCAGGCTGACCGCTCCGACGTTGTTGACGAGGATGTCGAGCTGGCCATGCTCCTGCAGTGCCCGTCCGACAAGCTCCGCGGCGCCGTCCCGAGTCGCGAGGTCCACGGCTACGCCCGTCACGCCCTCGAGGCCGTCGAGACTCTCGATGGTCCGTGAGCCAGCGACGACGCGGGCGCCCTCGTTGGCCAGGGCCCTGGTGACGGCGAGGCCGATGCCCTTGCCTGCTCCGGTGACGACGGCCACCTTGTCGGTCAGTCCCAGGTCCATCGCTCGCTCCGCCGGGTGGGGGATCGCTCCGTTCGGCCGGCGCTCCCGGCCGACTGCTGTAGTCGCCCACCCTACCCGCGCCAGCGTGGCGGGGCGGTCTAAGGCGTGGAACCTGAGGCGACGAGCGGGCGGCTGGGTGGGGTGGTGAGAGCCTCCCGCGCCTCGACGTGGCGAACGAGCGCGCCGGTGGCCCGCTCGATCACCCGCGGCAGCCCCGCCTGCATCCAGCGGGATGTCGACGCGGGAAGCGTGGAGACGATTATTTCGTCGAACGTCGCGGGGCTCCAGACTTCGAGCACCGCGCTGAGAGGATCGACGTCGCCGACCACGCCGTCGGCGTCGAGGCCGACGCTGCGCAGGCGCGAGGCCATGTGCTCCACCCTGCGCCGAGCGTCGGGGGCGCGGCCCAACGGCACCAGCAGCGTAAAGCTCGCGGGTCCGCTCTCCAGCCGCGCCCGGAGCACGGCCTCCAGGCCGATTGACATCGCGGTCCGGTTGGCGATCACCAGGACGTTCGACTTGTAGGCCAACGCACGTACCCCTGACTTTATGGAGCGGATCGATCCTGCGGCCGACGAAGACTGACGTCAATTCTCGGCGCTCGGGGTGGCTCGGCGGTATGGACCGCCGGCCAAAGATCACCCTCGTCGATCTGGCCAGGCTTGCGGGCCGGGCGCCGCGCAAGTCCCCTGACGCCTCGCCCGGCGGTCCTCGCCGCCCGCGCCGCTCACGGCCGCCACTTGATCGAGCATCCCACGGGGCGGGTCTCCTGAGGGTCCGGCGCGCGTCCCTCGAGCACCGCATCGATCGCCGCGCGGAGCCAGGCGGCGTTCCGAGCAGGATCGTCGTGGTCGCCGTCGGGCGCCCCGCGGTAGCGGAGGATGCCCTCGGCGTCGAGCACGAACACGTCGGGAGTGGTTCTCGCATCGTAGGCGCGGGCAACCTCCTGGGACTCGTCCCTCAGATATGGCACGTCGGCGAAGTCGCCGTCCTCCACGCGTGCCCGCATCGCATCCGGGGAGTCGCCGGGATAGCGCTCGGCGTCATTGGGGTTGATGGCCAGCATGCGTACGCCCTTCTGGCCATAGTCCCCGGCGACCGCGATGATGCGCTCGTGCCAGGCGAGCGCGTAGGGACAGTGGTTGCATGTGAACACGACCACCGTGGCCGGCGCAGGGTCGAGCCGATGCATCTCGCCGCGAGTGTCGGGCAGCTCGAAGCCAGGGACAGGCTCGCCGATCGAAGGCATCTCAGCTCCTCCCCCCCGGCGTCGAGGACGCGGCTCGCAGGGCGTCACGAACGTCGGCGGGGTCCGGTGTCGGGGAGATGCGGCCGTCGCGGCGCCTGTAGATCCTGCACGTGAGGCCCGTCGGCTGCTCCCCCGGCGGTTGAATGTCGATGCCGTCAATGCGAATCGTGGGGGAGCCGACGAACTCCTCCGCCTCGGCGCCGCTCTCGTCATCCACCTCGCGGACGATCACGCAGTCCGGGTCCAGTCCGGTCTGCGCCAGCGTCTCGCGAAGGTCGGCAAGCGCCCTCGGGTGGGAGGGACAACCTGCCCAGAAGAGGAACTCGACCCGCATCTCTTCAGAGTAGCCGCGAGCGTCCGAGCTCCACCGGCCACGGCGCCGCGATGGCGGCCGAGTGCTTCAGCGTGCCCTCGCCACCTCGAATGGTCCGGTCTCCCAGATTTCACGCTTGTGCTCGCCAAGCCAGCGTTCGGCGTCGGCACGGCCGAGCTTCACCAGCTCGCCGGTGAACTCGGGGGCAAAGAAGAGATAGCTCAGCAGCTCTCCGTGCGACGAGTTGGAACCCCCGGCGACGGCGCGACCGAGCAGCGTGAGATCGCTGGCGTGGAGTGCGTCGGCGAGATCCGCATAGTGTTCGTTGAACACGCGCCGTGCGAGCTCGCCGATCGCGTTCGCCCGATCTGGGGCGATGAAGATGTACTTGAGCTCTTTCTTCTCGTTCGGGCCGCTTCCCCGGCGGCGGACGATCTCGTTGACGTCGGCCAGCGTTGCCATGTCGTGCGCGAGCGGAGTGACGAGCAGCGCCTGGATCAGCTGCGAGGCGCCTTCGAGCGCGTCGGGACGGTGCTCGTTGGCGATCTGCTCCGGTGCGGCCACGACGGCGTTCAACGCGACGACCACGACCCGCTCGGCTCCGAGTGAGAGCGCCGGCTTGATCGGCGTATTGAGCTGCGTCCCGCCGTCGAAGTACCAGCCCTCGGCCTCGGCCGGAGAGGAGACGTGAACAGCGGGAAACAGCCCCGGGATCGCTGCCGACGCGCGCACGTGCTCGTCGGTCAGGGGTGTGTTGACGTAGTCGATCGCTCGCGTGTTGTCCGCGGGCGGAGTTGCGCCACCGCGATGGAATGCGACGCTACGACTCGTGGACGCGGACGTGGCGACGACCGCTATCGCGTCGAGCTTGCCGGCGTCGACATTCCGCTCGATCTGCTCGATCGGCACGATCTCCGTCAGTGTCCTGCGAAGCGGTCCCGGGTCGAGCAGCGCATTCAGCCGCGCACCGCGAATCTGCATGAACTGCCCCGCATAGCACGCCAGTCTTCGCAGCGTGCTCGGCGATGCGACATGGCTGAGCACCTGCCCGAAACGCATATCGCTCCAGATCTTCAACCCCCGTTCGACGACCTCCTCAACCGGCAGCTCCGCGGTGCCCGCAAGGAACGCGGCGTTGAGCGCGCCGACGCTCGTACCCACGATCACACGGGGCCGCTCGCCTCGCTCCTCGAGCGCCGGCAGGAGCACAGAGAGCGCGCCAAGCTCATATGCGCCACGAGCGCCACCTCCGGCTAGAACGAGACCGACCGGTCCGGTCCCTGACTGGGAGTCCGCCACGGCGCAACCCTACCTCTCTCGGCGAGCGCTTCGCCTGCAGCAGGGCGCGATCGCTCAAGGTGCCTGTCGAGGTGCGCCGGTCAGCCGCCGGGGCGAGGGGCACGACGGCGGTAGGCTCGGACCTTCGTCCGGTTGCCGCATACCGCCATCTCGCACCATACCCCTGAACGGTTGCGCGAGCGGTCATAGAAGGCCCAGGTGCAGTCGGGGGCGCGGCAGGCCTTGACTCGCTCCCACGTGGCGTCTGCGACCGCGTGAGCAACGGGCACCAGCAGGTGGGCCAGGGCACCCGCCACGCCCTCCGTGGCGGGTGAGAGCCTGAGCGAGCCGTCACCGTCGAAATGCGCGCCGAGCTCGCCGCCTCGAGCTGCCCGCTCGAGCTCACGCCAGCCGCCATCGACCACGGTGCCGCCGTTGTTGGCCAGCATCAGCTCACGCAGCGATTCGCGCAGCCGCACCGCCTGCTCGAGCTCGCGGTCGGTGGCCCGCGCGTCCGGCGGCTCGAGAAGGTCCCGCTCGGCCAGCCAGCTCGCCAGCCCGTCCGGCGCAGCCAGCTCGTCGTCACCCCCCTCGAGATCGAGCGTATTGACGAAATCGATCACCAGATCCAGCTCGTGTGGGGGGTTGGTGATAGGCATTGAAACCGTTGTACGACTATGGTAGGTTACGCGAACACCGTCTATCTTGCTACGGAGGTGTCACCGACATGGTAGCGAAGCAAGCACGGACCGAAGCTAACGACGGTTTCGATCCCACCTACGGGCGTATCGCTCGCCAGGCGCTCGAACCCGGTCACGTTCCGACTCTGTTCGCGCGAGTACGCTCGGGCCAACTCGACCGAGCGCTGATCGCGGGCTCGAATCCCGCGCGCTCCCCCCAGCTGGCGGCCCGCGCCGCGGCGCTGACCTCGCGACGCTCGCGCGCGTCGCTCGCGGACGGGCTCGAGCGGCTGCTCCGGGCCGCCGAGGCGCGGCCAACCATCCGACGCGTGCAGCCGCGTCGTCGTGAGCTGCTCGCCAACGCGGTCGCGGTTCGTGAGCTGGTCGACGTGCTGAGGGGCGCCTATCCGCTCTACGCCGCGGGCGTCGCTCTCGTCAACCGGCTGCTGACCGACGGAACCGGACCCGCATATGCGGGCGGCGGAGAGCCGCTCGGCCGCGCTCTCTGGGAGGCTCGCGATGCGCTGCGAGGAGGCTCACGATGAACCCCGCCTTGCGAATGATCATCGCGCGACAGCGGGTCGCGGACATCCGTCGAATGGCCGACCGCGGCCGACAGCGCGCGCCAACGCGGGACGAGGCTCCTCGCGCTCGCGCACCCTTCTTGAGGCTGCCCGACGGGTCCTGGATCTACCACCGGCGCGACTCCTGCTAGCCGCGCCACGGGCCCGCCGATACGCTGGGCGGATGCAGGTCGCGATCGCCGGTGGACATGGACAGATCGCGATGCGGCTTACGCGCCTGCTCGTCGCCCGCGGCGTGAGCGTCGTCAGCCTGATTCGCAACCCCGCGCACGCCGAGGACATCCGCGCGCTCGGCGGCAAGCCGGTCGTCTGCGATATCGAGCTCGCTTCCGCGCCGGAGATCGCCGAGACGATCGCCGGCGCGGACGCGACCGTGTTCGCCGCCGGTGCCGGCCCCGGCAGCGGGGCCGCTCGCAAGCTGACCGTCGACCGTGACGGGGCGATCAAGCTTCTTCAAGCATCCAGATCAGCCGGTGTGAGGCGTTACCTGGTCATCAGCTCGATCGGAGCCGAGGATCCGCCCGATCAGGATGACGTCTTCAGCGTCTACCTGCGGGCGAAGGCCGAAGCCGACGCGGCGGTCGAGGCGAGCGAGGAGGAGTGGATCATCCTCAGACCCGGCCATCTCACGGACGACCCGGGTCGCGGCCGCGTGCGAATCGATGCCGAGCCGGTTCACGGAAGCGTTCCGCGCGATGATCTCGCGGCGACGATCGATGCTCTGCTGCAGACGGAGGACGCACGCCTGATCCTGTACGTCAACGGTGGCGAGCAGACGATCGAGGAAGCGCTCGTGGCTCTGCCTCGACGCGCACGCGAATAGCATCCCCAGCCGTGCCGGCACAGGAGCAGATCGGGGTCCGCTGCGGCGAGCGCTTCTCCACGTACCCCGACCTCTTCGGGCGTGCCCTGCGCGCGACGCGGGGCCTGTCCGAGCTCGGCATCGGCGCCGGCGACAGGGTCGCGCTGCTGCTGCGCAACTCGATCGAGTTCCTCGAGGCGTCGATCGCCACGGTTCCGCTCGGCGCAAGCGCCGTGCCGATCAACTGGCACTGGCGTGCGGAGGAGATCGCCCACGTCCTGCATGACAGCGGGGCGAAGGCGCTCATCGTGCATCGCGAGCTCTGGCAGGCGATCGCGCCGAGCGTCCCCGACGAAGTCGCCGTCATCGTCGTGCCGGCTGACGGGGAGAGCACCATGGAGCTGCCGGCCGGCGCGCTGTCCTGGCCCGAGTGGTTGCAGGGGAGCGAGCCCTGGGCACAGCCGCCCGAGGGCGCTCCCGTCAGCATCATCTACACCTCGGGTACGACGGGGCGGCCGAAGGGCGTCGTGCGGACGCCGGCCACGGACGCGCAACGCGAGAAGACGCAGTCCCTGCTGGGCGAGATCTTTCAGCTCGGAGCGGACGAGCGCACGGTGATTCCGGCGCCGATGTACCACACGGCACCCAACGTCTATGCACTCGCGTCGGCGATCCGCGGCATGGACATGACGATCATGCCGGGCTTCGACGCGGAGGACTTCCTCAGGCTCGTCGCCGAGCATCGCGTCACGGTCGTGCAGATGGTGCCGACGATGTTCGTCCGGCTGCTCGCTCTGCCAGAGGACGTGCGCGATCGCTACGACCTCTCAACCCTGCGGTGGATCGTGCACGCCGCGGCGCCCTGCCCGCCGGACGTCAAGCGCGCGATGATCGACTGGCTGGGACCGATAGTCGCCGAG
>Ga0210409_10007558_pt1 | contig 11187 bp, 12 predicted proteins | sample IncBWH17MmetaG_FD_161649 | JGI IMG/M metagenome (GOLD analysis project Ga0210409, IMG submission 161649) | Forest soil microbial communities from Barre Woods Harvard Forest LTER site, Petersham, Massachusetts, United States - Inc-BW-H-17-M | ecosystem: Environmental > Terrestrial > Soil >...
CCCCGGCGATCCAGGATGATTTGGTCCGGCCAGGCATCGGTGGTCCAGTCCGGATGAATCCAGCGCAACCGTGGGAAGTTGGTGCGTGCCATGACATCCTGGTAAATATCGTAGCGGCTTGTGAGAACACCCAACTCATTCAGGGCCTTAAGGTGCTCCGCAGTTTGCTGATTGCTCCAGAGGATGCGCTCGATACCCGCCGCCCGCATTTCCTTGACGATCCCGACGGAATCACGGTCCCAGCACCATACATTGACCGCGCCGATGAGACGATCCAGGTTGGGATTGAACTTTCGTTTTTCTTCGAGGGTTTTGAAAAGTCCGGTTTCCTGGGCATACGCGCGGTAGCGTTTGGCCATGGCGACGTGGCCACCTCGGTCAAAAAACACGTAACGCAGCTTGCGCGTGTATCCGAATTGTCCGCGTTGCGGGTCCCATTCGGGAAGGATGACCAGTCTGCCACCGATGCGGTCAATGCGAATGGAAGCGTCATCCGGAGTTTCCAGAATAGCCATTTGCCCGCGCACGCCATCCGTCACGCCATAAAACGCCATGCAGATACCGTGGCCACCGTAGGCAATGAGGCGCATGGGCGAAATGGAAGGGTCATCCACCGGGTAGGAAATGCCTTCGTTCATTGGCACAACCAGGTAGTCGCCGGGCTCACCTGTGAAGGGCTGCGGAAAGCGCAGACTGGCGGGCAGTTCGCCGCGGGCGCTCAACTGCACGAGCAATTCCCGTTTTGAATCGTCCAGTTGGATCGTGGCGTCAAAATCCAGGCCTGAGGGCGCATTGAAAAGCGAGCACAGGATGCGGCCTGAGCTGACCTCGGCGTTCTTCACGACGTCATCATCCGAGAAGGGCTTCTGACTCCAGCGCCGGCCGGCCCTGAGATCCTGGACGGACAACGTCGCATTGGTAGTGTCAAACGCGACGATCAGAGTTGCGTTGCTGAGACGCAAAGTTGGCGGCAGGTTCGCGGAACGCAGGGAGCCCAGGTTCGCGCCGCGGGTGACGGCGTAATCGTCGACCCAGACATTGACAGCGCCGTAACCGATCAACCGAGGCTGGATCTGCGCGACCTTGGCGGAAGCCACTATGCGCGTGGTGAGGTGCTGCCACTCTGATGCTTCAGAAGCTGTGCGCTCGCCCGCCGACCATTCCACCACCCTGCCCTGCCCTGCCCAGGTAGACGCGCATAAGGTAACGCTGCCGGAGCCTTGCACTTTGACCCAGCATTCCAGTTGGAGGAGGTCGCCGGGGCGTGTATTGAGGCGAAGAGAGGGTTCGAGGCTCCAATCCTGGGCATCCTGATGTTCCAGACGAAGCGCTTTGTGGCCGGAGTGAACGGTCTGTTCATCCACCGTGGCGGTGATGGCGTTGGGTTGGCGAGACCAAACGCGCCAGCCATCAAGACCGGATTCGAAACCGGGGTTGCCGACCAGGTTTTCAGCAGCTGTAAGGGTGGCGCAGTGGATGCACGCAACTAGCAGAACTAGCAGAACTAGGGGGACGATAAGCGCGTTCATTCGTGGGCACCGCCAAGTGGATCGCACGCCCCCCATGGTTGACGAGATTGCTATCAATTTCTTGGCGCATTCTAATTGGGCATTTTAGGAGAGCAATGTTTTTGGACCTGATCGATTCGTCCTGTTTGACGTCGCTGAAGACAAACCTTGCCGGCAAAGGCTCAGAAGGGCAGATTGTGTGTGTGAGCACGAAACAAATCGTCCAGGACCTGCTGCAAAGGCTTCCAGAGGACGTTTCTCTGGGCGAAGTTGCCCAAGAGATTCAGTTTATCGCAGCAGTGCGGGAAGGCCTTGCTGAGATCGACCGAGGTGAGCGTATCCCGATCGAGGAAATCGAGCGGGAATTGCCATCATGGGTCATCAAGTAAGCTTGTCCCCACTCGCCCGGCGCGACCTCCGTGACATTGTCCGTTACATCTCGGCGGACTCACCTGAACGAGCCATCAGCTTCGGCCAGCTTCTGGTCAGCAGCACCAAACGTCTAGCGGACTTCCCAGAGATGGGCCGGGTTGTGCCCGAATTTGGGGATCCATCGGTTCGAGAGATTATCGTCCGTTCATATCGCGTGATTTACCGCGTGGACAATGATGACTGCCGGATCGACGTCGTACGGTTTTGGCATGGTGCCCGGGGTCTCCCGAAAATCGATAACCCTTAGAAGGGTCTCCATTTTCGCCTCCGCGTCGCCCGACAGCTCTTCCCGGGCTTTCAGGCGGTGAAAATGGATGTATCTTTTTATCCAGTCGCTGTAGCACTGCTCGGTTCGAATCGAGTAGTGCTTGAGGCGCATGACCTCGCGGACCTGGTCCAGCAGCTTGAGTTTGGGATTGGGGACAATCAAGCCGCGGGGCGGTGGATGCTGCCACCTCTGGGCCGGAGCCCAGCCGGTTGGGCCTTGACTCTCCTGATTCATGGCGTACCTTGCTGAAAGGCTGCTAATGAACCTAGAGAGCAATTCCCAGTTTGTCGACCATTATCTACTTAGTAGGAATTCTTTCCTAGTAAACAAATAGTTCGGCGGGACTTTTCTGATTTGGATGGACATTAGAATTTCTGTTTGGTAGGTTGGCTAACGGAAGTTGACCTTGATGAACGCTTGCCGATATCATGAACAGAATCTCTAAGCTCGCGGCAATACTCGCCTTGAGCGTATTTAGCACTGGTGCTTTCGGACAGGGAACGGTTGTTTTCGCCAATGGACCAACGACGTTGATTAGCTATGCACCGACCGGAACGCCGCAAACTCTCCCGGCAAGCCCGGTCGGCTCGTACTACTTCGGGTTATTGATTAGCGCCTCAGCTAATGGTCCGTTTGTCTTCACGGGCGTTTACGCCACGAACACCGTCAAGCCCGGGCGATTCGGTGCGGCTTCATACACCCCCACCGTGCCGGGTTGGGCGCCCGGAGCAACAATGTTTTACGAGGTTGCTGGTTGGTCTGCCACTATGGGAACTGTGTTTCAGCAGGCCTGGCTTCCGTTCCCGACTAATACATTTGGCTTCTTCGGGATGTCGCCAGTTGCAAGCGGTGTGGCAGGTGGTAGTTATCCGCCAACGAAGCTTTGGGTTTCTATCTCCGGCCTCAGTGTTGTTGTCTCTTGGACAGGGGCAGGAGGCACTTTGCAGTCCAGTGCTGCACTCGGGGCCGGGGAGGCGTGGTCCGCAGTGGGAACGGCCAACCCAGCGACGGTGACGATATCCAGCAATGCCAGGTTTTTCCGAGTTGTCCCGGACGCATATCCCGTCCTGCCACTTTTCGGTGGTTCAGGCCTTTCGGGTTTTAGCCTTCTTCCACCACCGATATGAGTTGGCCGAACCACGCCATGCACACGGACTCCTCGTTAACGTCCAGATTTCAAAGCGAAGATCACTGGCTCGGAGCCGGTGATGGCAATCGTTAGCCATCGAACGCCATCGAACGTGAGCAAGGCCAAGAGGAACACTATCATCGCAGCTGTGTGCCTTTTGACGCTTTTATGCATTTGGATGTATTGGCCGAGCAAAGACGGCAACTCCGATGAGGTGATAAACCGAGACTTTCATCGCTGTCTTCGTTCATTGAGTCAGCTGGATTTTGCGGAAAGAATGTTGCCAGAGTTCGCAACACGACTCCTCCATGTTTACGACACAAAGGCCAAATACCATGCCAGGTTCCAAGCTGACCGGAAGGCCCTGGTCAGTTCGGGGTATTTTGTCGAAGTGCGCATTGTCGACACCAATAGAACCATGCCGCAAACTCTAAGCAGAATTCGAACGGCGTTCCATGCAGCTCACGCATACTGGTTTGCTGAGATAATCACGAATTCGATCGTCGTTATCTGTCGACCGGAGCACAAATCCCTCTGTGAAAAGGCTGTGGAAAATGACGTTCGCCAATGAGGTGCTATATAGCGGGCTTTTTCAACCCGGAGGGTTGTCAGAGAGTAGTCCGGGTCGCAGCGGAGCGCAGACCCCCGGGTTGGCAGTCGGGAGGATCGGTGCATCCTGGAGGGATGCCAGAGTTCTGCGACCCCTCCGGGGTCGGCGGGAGATTATTGGATCGGAGACCCGGGGGTGTTGCTTCGCTTCGACCCCCGGCTACGGTCTTGCAAGCCTTCAGCTTGCCCGGGTAGCGATCGCGAGCCGAACCATCGGCTTCAGGCAAGGCCTGGTTCCGCTTAGCTGTTTGTCTTGCACCTTCGGCGCGGCCTGCCGGAGCCGGGTCGTTTTGCCAAATGCGTGAGCGGAGCGAGCCAAACCGAAGTCCCGGAGGGACGATATGAAAATAGCCCGGGGCAAGCGAGGGACGAGCGCCGCCCTGGGAAAGGGACACAAATGGATTCCCTCTCTTTTTTTCAATCTGGTTTGGCGCTCCGGGCGCGCCAAACCAGATTGAAAAAAAGAGAGGTGGGTGTGTGATGGCGTTTTACCCAGGGCGGCGGTCTCCACGCTCCGCTTAATTTCAAATGGCAGATTTCAAATTTCAAAAGGGACAGGCCGAGTGCGCCACGCCTCGGCGGCCTTGCCTGGGCTAATTATCACGCCGACCCTCGCGGGGCTCCGGAGGCGCCAGGCTTCGCTCGATTTCAGATTGCAAATCTCAAACTCAAATCTCAAAACGGAAATCAGCGTGAACTCGCGGGGATCCTGTTAAGTCTGTAAAGGCACCGAGATGTTTTTAGTAAAGTCTCTCCCTCCAAAGCCGATATAGACTTGGCGAAGAACCCTGCCCGCGGGAAGTGATTGGCAGGAGAATTTCGCCCGGAAGCGTTGACGCGAATTCATGGCCGCAAAAATATTAACGGTGGACGACAGCAAAGCGATCCGCATGGTGATCCAACGGACGCTGGGCGAGTTCGACTGCGCGTTTTGCGAAGCCGCCAACGGCGAAGACGGATTGGCCGCGGCGCTGCGTGAAAAGCCTGACTTGATCCTGTTGGATATCAGCATGCCGATTATGGATGGAGTCAGCCTGCTTGCCGCGCTGCGCCAGGACCCGCAGCTTCGAGCCACGCCAGTAATCATGCTGAGTGCCGAGCTGAAGGGGGAAAGTACGGCGCGACTTTCCCTATTGGGCGTTAGCGATTACCTGGTGAAACCTTTCAAAGAACAGATGCTCCTGGACAAAGTGCGCAAGATTATTTCCTTGTCGGCAAAACCCGCTCGCCCGGAATGTTTGGGCCAAGGCTAATCCTCTGTCATGAAAAAGGTGCTCACGTCCGACGATTATTTGCGAATAGCGGATCGCCTCTCGCCGGCTCCGCGGATTCTTCCACGGCTTTTGAATGTGCTTTCGGATCCCTCGAGCGACGTCAGCCAAATCGTTGAGCTGATTTCGTTCGATCCGGATCTGACCTCGAAAGTTTTGCGGGCCAGCAACAGCGCGTTCGTCGGTCTGCCGGAACCGGCGCGCGACGTTAGCGAGGCCGTTCATCTTCTTGGAATGGAATTCGTCTACCAGCTGGCGGCGGCGGCTTGCGGAGCCTCCACGTTCAAGTCCTCGCGAGCTGACAGTCCTTCGGCCAGGCTGTGGCGCCACTCGGCCACAACCGCCCTGGCCGCGCAGCTATTGGCCGCGGATCTGCAGTTGGACTCCGGAGCACTGTTCACCGCGGCGCTCTTGCACGAAATCGGCAAAGCCGTTCTGGCCGAGCACTGGCAGGAGGAATATTGGATCCTGCTAGAGCAAACTCGTTGCGCGCCTGCAGAGTTGCCGGAACTGGAACGTCAATATTTTCAATTGAGCCACGGCGAACTGGGCGGCAGATTATTGGCCCATTGGAAGTTCCCACCGTCCATCGCGGCCAGTGTGTGGCACCATCACGCGCCGCTGAAGGGCATGCCTTTCGAACGGGAGACGGCCTGTGTGACCTTGGCCGACGCCGTCGCGGAAGCCATTACGGAACGACAAGCAGCCCCGCCGGACCTCTTGCCGCTAAGCCCCGGCCAGGACCGGGCGTTGGCGGTCTTTGAGCTGACCGCCAAGGACTTGAAAAGCTATATCGCCAGGACGCAGGAGAACTTTGAGTTCATCGACGGCATGTGCCAGATCGGCTAACCCGGCTTAGCGCAGCCACGGGGCGAGTTTTTCATTTTCCCAAATCTCGGCGGGCGTTTGGCGTTCGCGCACCAGGGCGGCGTGCCTGCCGTGGACTAACACCTCGGCGGCCAGGGGGCGGGTATTATAATTGGAAGCCATGACCGATCCATAGGCCCCGGCGCTGAGTATGGCCAGGTAATCACCCGCGCGCGCCCGGGCCAGAGGCCGGTCTTGGCAAAAGAAATCACCGGATTCGCAAATCGGCCCGACCACGTCCGAGATGACCAGCGCGCCGTTGCGGCGCTTGAGGGGCACAATTTCGTGGTAGGCTTCGTAGAAGGCGGGGCGAATCAAATCGTTCATTGCGGCATCAACGATCAAAAAGTTCTTGGCGCCGGTGCGTTTGAGATACTCGACACGCGTGATGAGCACGCCGGCGTTGCCGGAAATAAAGCGGCCCGGTTCGAGCAAAACGCGCAAGCCCAGCGGCTGGAGCAAGGGCAGCAATCGTTGGGCGTAGCTCTTGGGCGTGAGGATTCTTTTTGCTTCGTTCGAGGTCCACCAACCGGCGCCGCCGCTGGCCAGCGCGGGTTTGTACACGATGCCCAGGCCGCCGCCGATGCTCAGGAATTCCAGCCCGTATCGCTTCCGCAGGCGGGTCACCAGCGGGGTCACCTTGCGCACCGCTTGTTCGAAGGGGCTCACCTCGGTGATCTGCGAGCCGATGTGCATTTGCAGGCCGCGCAGGCGCAGGTTTTTGAGACGGCTCGCCCGTTCATAAACCGCTTCGATTTTCTCGAACGCAATACCGAACTTGTTCTGATAAGTGCCCGTGGTGATTTTCTTGTGCGTGTGCGCTTCCACGTCGGGATTCACCCGAACGGCCACCGGCGCGACTTTTTTCAACCGGCGCGCGATGGTATTGATGCGCTCCAGCTCGGGTTCACTTTCGGCGTTGAACGAATAAACGCCCCTCTTGAGGGCGAACTCGATCTCTTGTTCGGTTTTACCGACCCCGGCAAAGATACATTTGCCCGGCTCGCCGCCGGCGGCCAAAACGCGCTGCAATTCACCGCCGCTGACGATGTCGAAGCCGCTGCCCAAGCGGGCGAGGGTGCGCAGGACCGCCAGATTGGAGTTGGATTTGGTGGCGAAACAAATCAGGTGATCGACCCCGCTCATCGCGCGGTCGAGTTTTTGAAAATGGTCGGTGAGGGTCTTTTGAGAATAGACGTACAAAGGGGTGCCGAACTTGCGGACGAGAGTTTCGACGGAGACTCCTTCGCAGTACAACTTTCCATTCAGATACTGAAAATCGTGCATAGTGATGACAGCAGCAGGACAAATGGTGCGGCCGGCCGAGGAAATGTTTTTCCGACTAATCAGAAAGCCGGGCTGGCAAGCCCAGCGAACCCGCAAGGCGGAACCCTCCGTCCAAATGTTGAGTTACTTGCCCGCCAGGATTTTTGCGCGCTCAGCTTGATACTGTTCGGGCGTTACCTGGTCGGCCTTGTAGCGCTGAAGCAACTCATAAAGGCGTTGATGTTGACTGGAAGAAATAGGCAACGGCGGCCCTTCCAAGGGAGGGAAATTCAATGCGGGTGAATTTCCGGCTGTGGAAGTGGGCTCGGCGTAGGTGATGGATTGCATCCGTTGACGGACCGATTCGCGAGCTTGGGCAATTTCTTGAGGATCGGCTTTAGGGCCCGGTTCCATATCCTCGTTGATTCGGTGGCGAACGGCCTCACGGGCTTTGGCAATCGTGTCGGAATCGGCAGGCTCCGGAGTTGCCGGCAAGGCCTGAGGCGTGGCGATAGTCACCGAAGGAGCTGGAGCGGGCGCCGGGGCCGGAGCTGGTGCCGGAGCGGGAGCGGGAGCGGGAGCGGGCGCCGGGACAATGACTGGTGTTGGCGCGGGTGCCGGGGCCGAAACTGCCGGGGCCGCAGTGAAAGGAGGCGGCGTTGTCGCAGGCGCGGGCACCACGCTTTCTTCGATTCGCTGCCGCACCGCTTCACGTGCCTTGGCGATCGCTTCAGGGTCGGCCGTCTGGACGGGGACTGCCGGAGGTGGAACGGGTGCATCCGAAGAAACGGCAGCGGCAGCAGGTGCGGCAACAGGCGTGGGCGCGGCAACAGGCGTGGGCGCGGCAACAGGCGCGGGTGCGGCAACAGGCGCGGGCGCGGCAACAGGCGCGGCAACGGGCGCGGCAACGGGCGCGGCAACGGGCGCGGGCGCCGGGGCAGGCGCAGGTGCCGGAGCGGACGTCTGCTGTAACTTCTCGTGGAGGGCCTCACGCGCCTTGGAGATGGCCTCGGAGTCACTACGCTGGATGGAAGCAGGGGCGGGCTGAGGTTGAGCGGGGCCTTCCTGGGTTTTTTGGCGCAATGCCTCACGCGCTTTGATTTGTGCGGGGGTATCGTCTCCGCGAACGGCGGGGGTAGCCGCGCATGCGAGGGCGCCGGCAACCAACAAGCTTCTCGAAATCTGCATACCTGCCTTTTACGTCAAACCGGCGCCAGATGCAACACGTTAATGGCCTTTACCCGCGAAGAAACAGGCGCTCCCAGCACGAGGGCAAGGGATAATAAAGCACCGAACGCCACAGGATGCGCTTGACCTCGCGCCGGCCGACCTTCAAGGGATGATCGGCGTCCAGGATTCTGCCCTGGCGCAGCAGGCCCAGGGTTTGGCGGCCGATCAAAAGCGGCCAGGCACAGGCCAAGCGGACTCGCATGCCGCGCCAGGGGAGTGTTTTGGTGTAGGCCCAGCCGGCCGCCAGATGGGCTTCCGCCTGATCCAGGTACCCATCATAAAGCGGACGCAACCGCGCTTCGTTGGCGGGCAGCAAGAGTTCCTGGGGGCTAAGTCCCAAACCTTGGAGTCGCAGGGATGGCAGGTAACAACGTCCGTGACGCAAGTCCATCGGCAAATCGCGCAGCACGTTGACAAGCTGCAGACCTTTGCCAAAACGCACACCATTGGCGAGCAGGAAAGCATCGTCCAGGCTGGCTTTGGCAAACAAGTGTGAACGACACATTTTTGTCCAAAACTCGCCGACACAACCGGCCACGCGGTAAGTATAGTCGTCCAACTCCTCCGGGGTCCGCAGGCCGACAATATTTTCAGGAGAGGCGCCCGCGAACCGGCGCAAGTCCAATTCCTGTCCGCTGATGATGGTCTTCAGCAAAGCGACCACGAGTTGCTGATCGGAAGAAGACAATGCGCGCACCAACTTTAAACTCGCCTGGCAATTCTCCAGTAGAACGCGTTCCGCCGCCGAGCCCTGGTGCCGGGCCAGTTCTCCGAAGTCCGGCGGAGCGGCGTTCGAGTCGACGATGGCCTCGCGAAAAGCGAGCAGCGCGTCCAGGCGCCGCTGCAAGGATACCAATTCGGTGTCGGCAATTGTATCGGACGTGCGCGCCAACAAATAGGCCAGACCGATTTGCGGGCGAATCGCCCCGGGCAACACGCGTAGCGTCAGATAAAAGGAGCGCGACGTGTCACGCAGCAACGGCTCGAGTCCTGCCATGCTCACGAAACCGGCTCTAGCTTGCGGCGCCAGTTGGATAATTGCGCCCTGACCTCGGCGGTACCGGGTGCGCCGGAAAGCCGGCGCCGGGCCAGAGCTTGCTTGAGGTCGAAGAGTTTCAAGGCATCAGACTGCAATTTACTTTCGACCGATTGGAGTTCCGCGAGCGTGAGCTGATTCAGAGGTCTTCCTAAACGCTCGGCGAGCGCAACCAGGGCGCCGACGGAATGGTGAGCTTGGCGGAACGGCAGCCCCTTGCGCACGAGGTAATCCGCGAGATCCGTGGCGAGGAGCGAAGGGTCCCGGGCAGCCGCCAGGCAAACCGCGCGATTGACTTTGATGCCGGCGAGCATAGCGGCGCAAAGCCGAACCGTGGCTCGAACTGTGTCAGCGGTATCGAACAGCGGCTCCTTATCTTCCTGCAGATCCCGATTGTAAGTCATCGGGAGGCCCTTGAGCAAAGTGAGCAGAGACACCAGGTTGCCAATCACTCGCGCGCTCTTTCCCCGGGTAAGCTCAGCTACGTCGGGGTTCTTCTTCTGGGGCATGAGCGACGACCCCGTGGTATAGGCGTCGGCAATCCGGATGAAATTAAACTCCGTGCTGGCCCACAAGACGAGGTCTTCCCCCAGGCGGGACAAGTGTACCGCTATCAATGCGGCCACGCTGCAGAACTCGACAGCAAAATCCCGGTCGCTCACGGCGTCCATCGAGTTCTGAGTTATCCTGGGCCGTCCGCGTTCATCCACGAAACCAAGCATTCGGGCGGTCAAGGCGCGGTCCAACGGTAGAGTGGATCCGGCGATAGCGCCGCTGCCCAACGGGCAAATGTTGAGCCGGTGCCGGCATTGTTCGATACGCTCGCCGTCACGGGCGAGCATCTCGACGTAAGCCAACAAATGATGGGCCAGGTAGACCGGCTGGGCGCGTTGAAGATGGGTATAGCCGGGAATGACGGTCTCCCGTTCACGCTGTCCCAGGTCGACCAACGCCAGCTGAAGCGAGCGCAGTTCCCGAAGCAGTTCACCGGACTCATCGCGCAGCCACAGGCGCATATCCAGGGCCACCTGATCGTTGCGCGAACGGCCGGTGTGCAGCTTGGCCCCCGCGGGCACACGGCGTGTCAACTCGGCTTCGATATTCATGTGAACATCTTCCAACTCGGGTTTCCATCGGAACTTGCCGGCCCCGATTTCGGCAGCGATGGCGTCCAGACCGCGCAAGATGGCGCGCAGTTCGGAGGCGCTGAGCACGCCGATTTTGCGCAACATCGTCGCATGAGCTTTTGAGCCGAGGATGTCCTGGCGCCAAAGGCGTTTATCGAACGAGATGGATTCAGTAAACCGCGCAACGTCGGCCGCAGGGCCGCCGGCGAAACGGCCGCTGCGCGAAACAGGAGAGGCTTTGGTGATGCGCTTCAAACCGCGGCCGAATGTGCCGGAAATCTATGGAAAGTCACTGCGAAAGAAGAAACGCGTCCCCAAACTTGTCCGGTGGGGCGAGGCTCCTGCCGAGCCCTGACATTTAGGTAATTTGCTTTCCATGAACCGTAAAACGCACTCGTTGATTTCCAACCTCTTATGCGTTTCAGGTTCATGGTCCCAATGCAT
>Ga0210409_10007559_pt1 | contig 11187 bp, 4 predicted proteins | sample IncBWH17MmetaG_FD_161649 | JGI IMG/M metagenome (GOLD analysis project Ga0210409, IMG submission 161649) | Forest soil microbial communities from Barre Woods Harvard Forest LTER site, Petersham, Massachusetts, United States - Inc-BW-H-17-M | ecosystem: Environmental > Terrestrial > Soil >...
GCTGGCATGGAAGATTGCGCCGGCATTGGCGACCGGAAACACCGTCATCCTGAAACCGGCAGAGTTTACTCCTCTCTCCGCACTTGCTTTTGCAGACATCTGCCAGGAGATCGAGCTCCCGGCCGGTGTCGTCAACATCATTACGGGCGATGGTTCGACCGGTGAGGCGCTCGTCAAGCACCCTGACGTCGATAAGATCGCCTTCACCGGGTCAACCGAGGTCGGGCGGGCCATCCGCAGGGCGACGGCCACGAGCCGCAAACGGCTTTCGCTCGAACTTGGCGGCAAGTCGCCCTTCATTGTTTTCGAGGACGCCGACCTGGACAGCGCGGTCGAAGGCTTGGTCGACGGAATCTGGCTCAATCAGGGACAGGTTTGTTGCGCCGGTTCGCGCCTGTTGATGCAGGAAAGCGTTGCGGAAACGCTCATCACGAAAGTGCGCGGTCGCATGGAAAATCTGCGCGTAGGGCCGCCGCTTGATAAGGCAATCGACATCGGCGCAATCATCGCTCGCGTGCAACTGGATCGTATTCGACTCCTGGTGGATCAGGGAGTCGCCGAGGGGGCGACGTGCTGGCAGCCATCGATCGCCATGCCTCCGCGTGGTCTCTATTTTCTGCCGACCTTGCTGAGCAACGTGCATCCGACCTCGGTTGTCGCCCAGGAAGAGATTTTTGGTCCGGTTCTTGTCGCCATGACGTTTCGCACACCTCGTGAAGCAGTCGAGCTTGCAAACAACACCTCGTACGGCCTGGCGGCAAGTGTATGGAGCGAGAGTGTCAACGTCGCGCTTCAAGTCGCCGCCCAACTGAAAGCGGGCGTGGTATGGGTGAACAGCACGAATCTATTCGACGGCGCCTGTGGTTTTGGCGGCTATCGCGAAAGCGGCTATGGGCGCGAGGGCGGTAGGGAAGGTCTGCTCGAATATCTCGAGCCGATCTGGTTTCAGCAGGCTCCTCCGATTCGTGCCGCGCCCCGCGCCCCGGAGCGGCAGGGTCATGCCAAGAGTGCCGCCGTGGCGATCGATCGGACGGTAAAGCTCTACATCGGAGGCAAACAGGCGCGTCCGGATTCCGGCTACAGCATTGAGGCCCGCGGCGCGGACGGCCGTGTGCTCGGCGAGGCTCCGCTCGGCAATCGCAAAGACATTCGCAACGCCGTCGAAGGCGCGCGGAAGGCGGAAGGGTGGGCCAGGAACACCGCCCACAACCGGGCACAGGTGCTCTACTACATCGCCGAGAACCTCTCTCAGCGCCGCGACGAGATCGCCGGTCGTTTGGCCGACGTAGTCGGAGAAGAACAGGCGGTGAGGGAGGCGCGGATCGGCATCGAGCGCACCTTCTCCTACGCGGCCTGGGCCGATAAGTTTGACGGCGCCGTGCACAATCCGCCCTTCCGTAGCGTCACACTCGCGATGCGCGAATCGATCGGTACCGTTGGAATTATTTGCCCTGCCGAAGTGCCCTTGCTCGGTTTCTTGTCGCTGGCGATGCCCGCGATTTCTGCCGGCAACACGGTGATCGCCGTTCCCTCCGAAGCCTACCCGCTGATCACGGGCGACCTCTATCAGTTATTCGAGACCAGCGATCTGCCGGATGGCGTGCTGAATATCGTAACCGGCCGCTCGAGTGAACTTATGAAGGTTCTCGCCGAGCACGATGACGTGGATGCGATCTGGTACTTCGGCGATGAGGGCGGCGCCGCTCTTGTAAAGTCCCTCTCCGCGGGCAATTTGAAGCAGGTGTGGACGAACGAAGGCCGCGCGATCGACTGGTTCGACCGGGAGCAGGGGGAAGGCCACTGGTTCCTGAACCATGCGACCCAGGTGAAGAACGTCTGGGTCCCCTATGGTGAGTGAACTCCTTACATGCTTCGCTGTTCGCCGAACGGAGAGTTCTGTGCTGTGCCGTTGTGCATCGGGATAGCGGAGATTGAGGTGGCGCGCGTCACTCCTTGAGCCAACCCAGTTTGCCTTCTCACCGCCCGTACCGAGAGCTGCAGGGCTTTCATTCGGGAAGGTGCCATCTCACTCCATCGAGGTTTTCTGTATCGGTCCTACGCATGCCCCATCGAACGCTAAGTCCCACTGCCGCGGAGCGCGCGTGGGAACGCGACGAATGAACTAGTGCGCAATGCCTGGCTCGGCAACCTGCGCGCCTTGAGAAGCGATCCTCGTACCTCTCCGAGAACTCGCGGACGAGAGCCTAAGCGGAGGCCTCTGATCAGTGCTGGTGGCCGATCGATATGCGATGAGGAAAGAAATTCGGGGGCTTCCTAGGCTGCAATAGCGGAAATACATCGAATCGCTTGGCCGGAATCGAGTCGGCGAGGGAGCCCATCCCGAATTTCCGCGGGTCTATACCGCAGAACTGGCACTCGGCCGATCTCCAGAATCTTGGCCGCTTGGCAAAAGGCATGTGGCAGAAAGGGCACCTGCAGTACATTGGGGAATCGCATCTGGCACAGCGGAGGACGAAATCGGAAATCGCGCAATTCCTCAAATCGAGAAACTGCAAACAGACCGGATTCGAGCAAATCGCAAAGTTGGCCATTTGGTGTCTGCTCTCTCGAAATGGAGAAAAGTCAGGCGTTGAGCATATGTAAAGCGACCAGGGCCGTCAATTCGCAGAAATACTCGAACTCCAGACATTTAGTACTGAATACAGGGCTTACGACCTTGCGGTCTCGGTCGGCGTGAAAGAGAGAGGTTGTGCGCGAAATGCTGAGGCGGTCATTCGGCGGATGCGGGAAACTCGCTATAAGCTGGCCCTCGGTGCGCATAGCGTAGCTTCCCCGTGGTGGAAACCTCCGTTTCAGCGACTGGGCTCGACCTTCACCCGGAGATGGGTCTGCTGTGGGCCCCGAGCCTCGCCTCGGTCGGCTAGGACCGGTAGCGCGGGATTGAGTGGGCCGGGCCCCAGGCCGAGGCCGCAGAAGCCGACAAGACGTCCGTCGGGCCCTAGCCGCCCAGGGCTTGCAACATTCATAGCCGATGCGACATCATGCACCCATTCGAATGTGCGAGTGCTCGCCCGCAGGATCGGGACTCCGGGATGATGGTCGATCGCGTCTGGCAACACCTTGACGTATAGCCTCACCGCGTCGAGAAGTCTAAGACCGTTCAACGATCCCGGGGGAAGAGACCTAAACGCCTAAACGCCCCTAAACATTGACTTGTGAGGTTGTTATAGGTAGACTTCGAGCAATTTCCCTGAACTTTTTTCAGTCTCTTGGTCCCGTCGGAGGAATCACATGTCCACGTCTGCACCTCAGCCGATCAACGAGGCAAAGCTGCACGAATTCGTCGTGAAAGCGGTCGGAGAGATGGGAGCCGCGATGAATGCTGCGCTGATCCTCATCGGCGATAGACTCGGTCTCTACAAGGCGATGTCCGGGGCCGGACCGATGACCTCGGCGGAGATAGCTACGAAGACGGGAACGACCGAGAGGTATGTTCGCGAGTGGCTCGCGGCCCAGGCTGCCGGAGGATTCATCGCCTACGACGCGGCGACCAGGCGATTTACATTGCCCCCTGAGCAAGCGCTTGCACTGGCTGACGAACGCAGTCCCGTGTTCTTGCCCGGCTTTTTCGAGATCGTAGAAGCCTCCATGAAGGACGTGCCAAAGATTACTGACGCCTTCCGAACCGGCAAAGGAGTCGGCTGGCACGAACACGACCATGGCCTTTTTGCGGGGACTGAGCGGTTCTTTCGGCCGAGCTACCGCGCGCATTTGATCGACGAGTGGATCCCGGCTCTAACTGACACCGAATCGAAACTCAAGGCCGGGGTGCGAGCAGCGGATGTCGGCTGCGGCCTAGGGACTTCGACTATCCTCATGGCACAAGCGTATCCAAACTCGACATTCGTCGGCTTCGACTATCATCCGCAATCGATTGACTTGGCGCGGGAGGCGGCAGTGAAAGCAGGTGTGTCGAACCGCGTGAGCTTTGAGGTTGCGAGCGCGAAGGATTATCCAGGCAAGGGGTACGGATTCGTCGCTTTCTTCGACTGCCTGCACGATATGGGTGATCCCGAGGGTGCCGCGCGCCACGTCTTGCAGACGCTCGCTCCGGAGGCGGTGTGGATGATTGTCGAGCCGTTTGCGCACGACAACCTGGAAGACAATCTGAATGCAATCGGACGCGTCTACTACTCGGCATCCACGATGCTATGCACGCCCGCTTCGCTGGCACAGGAAGTGGGGTTGGGGCTCGGAGCGCAGGCAGGCGAGGGGCGTCTCGCGAACGTGCTCCGGGGTGCTGGTTTCACGCGCATCCGGCGCGCTGCTGAAACACCGTTCAACATCATCCTTGAAGCGCGCCCTTGAAACTCGGGTCTGGCATCGGCGAGATGCTTTGACTCGTTCCGAAAATGAGACGATTCTCGATTCGCCGCCGAAGCCTTGAGCTTCTCTTCGTGGCGCGCAAGAGATAAAACGAGCCACGTCACCGTTCGGGAATTCGCAGACGAAGTATGCAGCGCGGTTGGGACTGGCCGGAGCAGAATTTGTCCCCGTCGAATTCTGCTTTCAAATCAAATTGCAGTTGCCCGGAATCAGAGAAGACTACCTATCATGGGCGGGCTCGGCACCCGTTGCTCTCAAGCAGCCGCTTGAGCTAGGTTCGCTGACGCAAAAACAACCATCTGGCCGCGCCGTATGGGCTCGGTCTCGAGCCCTGCTCGTGCAGCGACTTCGGGTCGGATATGTTCTTGGGCGATTTAGGAACTATGAATCCCGCTGCGAGACCCGGATGACCGGCCCGCTCTCGTGCACGATATCCTTGGCGGTAGCTTCCGTACATCACGCTTCAGGCCGGGCTGCTGCGCGAAAGCGCGAGCACACGCGGTCGATCGAGTAGCTTTGCAAGCGTGTCCGGATTTCAGCTCCCTGGCGGGCGCCTAGTTGCGCCAAACGGGTGCCGAATGAAGCGGCACAAGATCGACTGCAGAAGTTCCTGGATGGCCCGTCCGATAGCACCTCGGGCCTCTTTTATCGTCAATTCAGGAGGGCACCGAGGCGAGAGACTGGTCAATCCTTAGAATTCCATCAGGCGAGCCTGTCCTTCCGGGCCGATTTCCAGACTAGAGGGCGCGGGCGCCCGGCGGTTCACATCGCTCATTCGAACGAACAGGCCGAACCCCTACGTCCCAACCGTAGCTATGTTTGGGAAATACTCGTATCGAGCTTCGGTTCGGCCGCAAGCCTTTAAGTCTTCTGAAGATACGACTGGCCTTAGCCATTTATCCTCAGGCCGAGGACGCCATACGCAAGGTATGGTTCGGCCACAACCGTCGTTCTTTCTAAAGTATTCTCCCCGGCCGACCGATTAAACAACGATATGGAAACTCAGCGATTTCAAGCGAACGCACGGGCGTCCGTGTGGGTGAGACCCGGGTCGCGACGATCACCAAGGGAAACGCTGCGATTTCTGGGCGACAGCGAACCGCCCGCCGTTGGTCAGCAAAACGCTCGTTCGCTGGATGGGAGTTTGAGCGCACCATGACTAAGAATCGTCTCTTTCGACTATTAGTCGCGACTGGGTGCCTGCTCGCCGCGACCCTCTTGCACGCTGATACACGAAAGGCGACAAAAACCGTGCCGCCCGTGTACCCCGCTCTGGCACTTAAGATGAGAATCGAAGGTACAGTCAAACTCGAGGCTAGCATTAATGATGATGGAACTGTCGAGAATGTAAAGATTATCAGCGGCCACTCGCTGCTGGTACCGGCCGCGGTGGACGCTGTGAAGAAGTGGCATTACGAGTCGGGAAGCGGCAAATCTACCCAGGTTGTCTCTGTCGACTTTGCGCTTCCCCACTAGGACGGATGGGACCTTCCGTACCGGATTGAACGCCGTGAGGCTGGTCCGCAACGACTGAAGCAGGACGATTCCGACACGCCATCGTCGTGCCGATTCGAAGTCAGCGTAGCGGCCCGAGAGAGGAGGGGAGCCTGGTCCGACTCCCGAGAGACATTCGCATGAGCACAATCGAGATGCGCTTCACAATCGGCAGAAAGCTAGCCGCAGGATTCAGTGTCCTGATGCTCCTGATGCTTTTCAGCTCCAGCTTTGCCTACACGAAGATGGTGAAGGCAACCGGACTTCAGGAAAAAATTCGTAAAGTTCGCTACCCGGCCACCGTCGACGCGGCGAGAATTCAAGCGGCGATAGGTGACGGAGCTGGCGCTCTTCGGGCCTACGTCTTGTTCGGGAGCGACCCCAAAGACGCCGCGCATTTCAAAGCCGTGCGCGCCGAGGCCTGGCATTCCGCTGACGCCACAATGGCTGATTTGACGCAGGTCACCTCGGCTCTTGGGGGCGCGACAGAGGCCGAAGAAGTCTCCTCCATTGCCTCTCTTCTTCAGACCCATCACCGACTTCAGGACGAGATCGAACACCTCGCCATGGGACAGGGGAACGACGCCACAGGGCGCGCCTACGACATGCTGAAAACGGAAGCGAGCGCTCAGCAAGTTGCGTTGATGAGCCGGCTCAAGAGGCTGGTCGATGATCAGCAAGAGAAGACCAACAAGGAACTCCTGGCTCTGGCCGATACGAGTCGCGCCGCGACTCTCAGTCTGTGGACGACAACCCTGCTCGGAATTCTGGCCGGCGGTGTGATTGCCTACATCGTCAGCAAGCGCATGTCTGTTGCTTTCGACCTGCTTCTTGAGCGCGCGCAAGCGATTTCGGCAGGCGATCTTAGCGGGCAGGAACTGAACCGCAGATCAGCAGATGAGGTCGGTGACTTGATGGTTGCCATGAACGTGATGCAATCCCGATTGCGAGAGATGATCGTGGCTGTTGCACAAATGTCCGGACATGTGGCGAGTTCTTCGGAAGACTTGCGTGGCGTGAGCCAGCAGTTAAGTGCCAACGCCGAAGAGACAGCGACTCAGTCACGGCTTGTATCGGTGGCTGGTGAAGAGGTGAGTCGAAACCTGCAGGCGGTCGCGGCGGCAACCGAGGAGATGAGTGCCAGCATCAAGGAGATCTCGAGGAGCGCGACTGAAGCGACGAGGGTGGCAAAATCCGCGGCCAGCACGACGGAGAAAACCAATCAATCCGTGCTCAAGTTGGGACAGTCAAGTGCGGAAATCGGCCAAGTGATCAAGGTGATCACTTCGATCGCGCACCAAACAAACTTATTGGCTCTGAACGCAACCATCGAAGCAGCACGGGCAGGAGAGGCGGGCAGAGGCTTTGCGGTCGTCGCCAACGAAGTAAAGGAATTGGCGCAAGAGACAGCCAAAGCGACCGAGGAGATCAGCGCCAAGATCGAGGCGATACAGGGCGAAACGAAGACAACCACGGAAGCGATCGCAGAGATTACAGATATCATCACCCACGTGAATAGTATTTCGAACATGATCGAGTGTGCGGTCGAGCAGCAGGCGACAACCACAAATGAAATGGTGCAAAATGTGAACCAGGCAGCATCGGGCAGCACACAGATCGTCGACAATATTCGAGCAGTCGCAAGAGCGGCGAACAGTACAACGCAAGGTGCCGGAGAAACCCAGACCGCGGCTCGAGAACTCTCGAGCATGGCGGCGGAACTTCGGCAATTGGTCGCGCAATTTAAATACAGCGGCACCCACTGCGACATCCCTCCTTCGTCGAATAGGGCACAACCCGGACTCGCCGTGACGGGCCGCGCGGCAAATGCGCCGAAGGAGAAATTCGAAATCCTCACGGCGGCTTCCGGAACATCCCTGCAATAGGGTGGTTTCCCGCTTGTAGCCGGTTGGCCCGAGAGCGCGCGGCGTCCTCTCGTTGACGCTTCTGGACGCGTCGCCTATCAGAAATTTCGTTCGATGGTGCACCTATCGACTCAGGACGGATTGCTCAGCAGCTTCCAATCTCACCCACGCGGTCTGATCGGTTGAAACCTTGCTTGCCGCGGAATGAAATACCCGCGGGGTGACACGCCGGAAAAAGAGCTGAGAGTCAGAACTCAAAACAAGGCGACTCCAGTCCTTCATCCGAGCGATCCATCTCAGATTGTCCCGGAGTGCTCCGAGCGCCTCGCGGCCCTTCGCGACGAACGACATTCGAGGGCGCCACTATGCGGGCCGTTTCAGTCCTGGGCCAGCTACTTCGTCGATGACCTAGATAACTCTTTAGCGTATTGAAACCCCACCTGAGTTGACCTAGCCGAGAAGCAGCGCAAAATCAGATATATCTCCGATCGAACTGTGGCGAGCGCCAGAGAATCGTCCTATCTCGCGAGCTGGTCTGTGCGAACGGTGCCGGCGTAGTGTTCCCGAGATCTCCGGCGAACGGCGACAACGTCGCTCGGCCCGTCCTTTGGTTGCAGTCGACGGGCTAGGGGGCACATTGGTGAACAACTCCATCGGACTCAAGCTGGGCGTGGCGTTCGCCTTCCTCATCTCGATTCTGGTCGGGGTCGGCTGCGTGGGCCTGAGCCGCATGAGCCGGATCCATCGAGATCTGGCTGAGATCCTCGATCGGCACCAGTCTAAGGTCGAATTGGCACGCCAGGCAGCGTACTACGCCAATGTTAACGGCCGAATGTCCACAGAGCTATTGTTGCTTGATCGAAGAAAAGACATCGATGCTCTCATGTCCCTCCGCATCCAAAACAGGAATCGGATTTCCGGCATCTTCAAGGAGATTGAGTCGAAGCTTGACTCCGAACAGGAAAAAGAGCTGCTGGCCAGCGTCCAGAGCGCGAGGTCACGCGCGACGCGAAGCATCGACCGTGCCCTTGATCTGCTGAATCAAGGGAAGCCAGAGGAAGCCAGACTGATGGTGCTAAGTGCCGCTCTCCCGCTGGCGAACCAGTACCACGAGTCCTGGAACGTCTTCGCGAAGTTCGAGCAAGACCAGATGACCCGGGCCCGCGATCAGAACGAAATAACCTATGCGGACACTCGACGGACAGCAACCTGGTTCGCCCTGGTTGCCATTGCCGTCGCTAGCGGGACGGCCGTATTCGTCACGCGCAAGATGGCCCGCGACGATACACTGAGTGCTTATGCCAAAACAGACATTCGCAAGCTGAACGAACTGCTCGAGCAGAAGGTGACCCGACGCACCGGGGAGCTTGCTCATGCCGTCCAAGGTCTTGAAAACGAAATCACCGAACGGATGCGGACAGAGGAAGACCTTCACGCGCTAACCGCGATCATCGAGTGCTCGAATGACGCAATCACGACTACGGCGCCAGATGGAGCTATCACGAGCTGGAACGCGGCGGCCGAGAAAATGTATGGGTATTCTGCTAGCGAGGTGATCGGAAAATCGATATCAATCATCCTACCACCCGGTTGCTCCCACGAGTTCTACGAGCTGCGGAAAAAGATCGAAAGAGGGGAGCGCGTAGCGGGGTTCGAAACAACCCGCGTCAGAAAGGACGGGACAAAGATTGAGGTATCTTTGACGATTTCGGCGGTTCCAGATCAGAACGGCAAAATCACTGCAAGTTCCGGCATAGCGCGAGATATCACCCAGAGGAAGCAAGCCGAACAGGAGCTTCGGCAAAGCGAGTCGACCCTGGCGGCCGCGCAGCGAATCGCGCATCTAGGCAGTTTTGTGCAAGATCTCACCCCGTCCGACGACTTAGAGGCGAATCCGCTGCGCTGGTCAGACGAAGTCTTTCGTATCTTCGGCTATGAGCCCGGACAGATCGACGTAACCAGAGCAACCTTCTTCCGCGCCGTGCATCCCGATGACAGGAACCGCCTGCGCGATGCCGTTGCGAAGGCAATTCACGAGAGAGGTTCGCACCGCACCGATTATCGTATCATTCGGCCCGATGGTACCGAGCGCGCTGTTCACGGGGAGTCAGATATCGTCTGCGACGAAGCGACTGGGAAGCCGCTGCGGATCGTGGGCACGCTGCAGGATATCACCGAGCGCAAGCAAGCGGAGGAGAGATTCTACAAGGCGTTCAATGCGAACCCGGAACCCATCACCATCGGGACCATCTCCGAAGGCCGCTACATCGATGTGAATGAGAGCTTCCTTCGCGTTACCGGGTACCGGCGAGAGGAGGTCATTGGGCGTACATCCCTGGAACTGAAATTTTGGGAGCGGCCCGAAGATCGCGCTAAGCTTGTCGAAATGCTCAACGAACAAGGCCGCGTGCGCGACCTGGAGATCACTTTTCTGACAAAATCCGGCGAACGGCGCACAGGGCTGGATTCGGCGGAGGTCATCGAGGTTGCCGGACAGAAATGCATCATCGCTATACTGAAAGACATCACGGAAACAAAGCTTCTCGAGAATCAACTTCGTCAAGCGCAGAAGATGGAAGCCATCGGTCAGCTCTCAGGTGGAATCGCCCACGACTTCAATAATTTGCTGAGCGTCATCATCGGCTACAGTGAGGTTATTGAAGAACGCCTGCCCCCAAATGATCCGCTGCAGAAAAAATGTGAGCAAATAAAGAAGGCCGGCCAAAGCGCCGCGTCCCTTACTCGGCAGCTCCTGGCTTTCAGCCGTCAGCAGGTACTTGAGCCGCGAGTTTTGGACCTAAATGCAGTCGTCATCGATGTAGAGACGATGCTTCGGCGCCTGATCGGTGAGCATATTCATTTAGGCACTCGCTTGCAGCCCGAAGTCGAACGCGTGAGAGCCGATCAAGGACAAATTGAACAGGTGATCATAAACCTTGTCGTGAACGCCCGGGATGCGATGCCGCAGGGCGGAAGGCTGACGATCGAAACTGCCAATGTCGATTTGGATGAGGACTACGCCCGTCGACATGCCCCCCAGCTGCCGGGGCCGTACGTACTGTTGGCAGTCTCTGACACCGGAACAGGAATGGACCGGGAGACACAGGCCCACGTATTCGAGCCGTTTTTCACCACAAAGGAGCTGGGCAAGGGCACCGGGCTCGGTCTGTCCACTGTTTACGGTGTCGTCAGACAGAGCGGTGGCCATATCTGGGTTTACAGCGAGCTGGGACAGGGCACAACATTCAAGATTTACTTGCCACGAACTGCCAAGCCGGTTCCCTCGGAAAAACCGATCGCCCGGTCGGCCGCTGCGTTTCGTGGTACAGAAACCGTATTGCTTGTCGAGGACCAGGACTCACTCAGGGAGTTGACCTGTGGCCTGCTGACAGAGAGCGGGTATACCGTGCTCGAAGCGCCTCGCCCCGACCGCGCGATTGAGATCGCTCGGCAGCACGGCGCTCCTATTCATTTATTACTG
>Ga0210409_10007561_pt1 | contig 11185 bp, 9 predicted proteins | sample IncBWH17MmetaG_FD_161649 | JGI IMG/M metagenome (GOLD analysis project Ga0210409, IMG submission 161649) | Forest soil microbial communities from Barre Woods Harvard Forest LTER site, Petersham, Massachusetts, United States - Inc-BW-H-17-M | ecosystem: Environmental > Terrestrial > Soil >...
CGTTGAAATGCACTCAGGTGCTTCTCGAAAAACTCATCCAGCGTCTCTTTCTTCCGTTCCCGACCGAACCACAGCGGTTCTCCGGTCTGCAGATTGGTCACGACCGTCAGAAACTTCTGCTTCTTCCCCAGGTAGATCTCATCGACTCCCATCTGTCGCAGCGCCGGTCGGCGTCGGCCTTGTGCCCAGCGCTCCAGATACCGCAGATCGATCGCCCGCACCGTACTCGCCGCCAAGCCAAACTGCCGCGCCACTCGTCGTACCGGCGCGCTCTCACAGGCTTGCCCCACCGCCTCCTCAAAGCGCTTGCTGAATGGCGCCTTGCTCGGCAGCAGCGCTACTTTCTCAGCCTTGATCCCGCAGTCCGGACAGCGCACTCGATACAGCTCGATCACCACCGTCGTGCGATATTCTGACCATGGCAGATCGCGCACCTCGCGCTCGTAGACCTCCGCAATTTCGTTGATCTTCCGACCACACCCGGAACACTCCAGTTTGCGGTTCCCGCGCTTGCGGCGCACCCACAGACGCAGAGTCTTGGCTCCTTCGTTGATCTCGCTGCGGTAGACTCGGTACCCCGGCCATCCCAGAATCTTCGTCCATTCACTCTCGCTCATTCTGCTGAGGGTACTGAAAAAACCGCAACTCGAAAACCCCCGTCAATCGATCATTTATTCAGATTCCTGCACAGAGCCGTTTTTAGGTCCACCTGGCACCGGCAAAAGTCATCTGGCCCAGGCCATCGGACAAGCCGCTATCCAACAGGGTTATCGCGTCCTCTATCGCGAAACCCACAAACTGCTCGACGACTTGGCCGAAGCCACCATCGATGGAACCCGCAAAGAAACCATGGAACTGTTCGTTTGCGTTCCGCTCTTGATTGTCGACGACCTCGGTATGCGGAAGTTACCCATGACCGCCGCCGAGGACTTGCTGGAGATCGTAATGCGGCGCTATGAGCGCGCCAGCACTTTGCTGACTTCGAATCGACCGGTGGACGACTGGGGCAAACTTCTCGGCGACAGCGCCGCCGTTACCGCTATGCTCGATCGTCTCCTCCATCACGGCCATGTACTTAAATGTGGTCCACGGAGTTGGCGCACGAAAACAGACTTGCCTCCACAGGAGGCGGCGGAGTAAAACAACCTAGTCCTAGGCCACTCTCCGTTGGCCGGTTTTGAAGTGACCACCGTTGGCCGCTTTTGATGTGACCCCTGAGGCTCGAACAACTTGAGCTTTTTACACGTACCTGCTTCCAGGTATACGCAATTCGTGTGTGCGCCCGCGCAGGAACATATGCTTCTTGCCACATCTAGTCGAATACTCGACGCTCAGGACGATAGCCAAAGACAACTTCTTCCAGCTACTGGCCCGATTTACAGGTAGAGGCTGCCCGGAATTGCGGCGTTGAGGTAATACGGCGTTAGGGTGGCAACCATTGGAAAGTTGATGCTGGATGATCTATATTTCCCTCTCACTCCGTATATCGCCATACGTTTAACGCCCCCACTGTCATCTGTCAACTTGTCCAGTTCGACTGACTCGCTCGCCTGTTTAGAGTTCTGCCCAGATTGTCAAGCGCACACTTGTCGCACAGTGACTCCGGCAAGTTGGCATCGTCGGAGATGGTGTGCAATTCATTGTACGGGTCAGTGGCTCTTGGTCATCCGCAGTAAGGTGCACTTGTGAGTAAGAGGCTGATCGAGCTCCGTTGGCAACAAGCAGTCATCCAGCAAGAGTTGAGCTCGTCGATACTTTCTGAGGAGTCGCGGTGGTGCCTAACGCAACTACTAGAGACTGTTAAGAGGCGGTTAGCTATCCTTGACAACGATAGTGCCCGAGGTCTCGACAAACGAGGTAGTACAGGACAAGCAGATTCTAACATTCGGTCACGACCGTGAGTGTGATTGGACCATGTCTTCGCTATAAATGAAGATGAGTGGAGTGAACAAGGTGATCCCTGGTCCACGAGCAATGCGTATGTTCACGAGGGTAGGGACTGCACTCGCGCTGGGAATCGCGTGTTTGGCTGCCCGGGCTCAAGAACTTGAGCCGCGTGCATATTCTCCTTCTCCCATAGGTACCGGTTTTCTTACGGTCGGGTTCGGGCGCTCAAGTGGAGGGGTTAGCTTCGATCCGACCGTCCCCATAAACGACGTGCACGCGCTTCTCTATTCGCAGGTTGTGGGCTTGGGCCAGACATTCGGATTTTTTGGGCGTCAGAGTCTTATCACAGTCGCCTTGCCATACGTTGTCGGTACTGTGACGGGGCAGGTTGGCGAGCAAACGGGTAGCGTTACACGTTCTGGTCTAGCGGATCTGAAGCTTCGGCTTTCATGCAATCTTTACGGAGTACCCGCCCTAAAGCCTGCGGAATTTGCGGTGCGTCCACACCGCAGCGCAGTCATTGCGGCCAGCATATCTGTCGAGGCACCCACTGGGCAATATGACAACACCAAGCTGATCAATCTAGGAACGAACCGGTGGGCTTTCAAGCCGGAAATTGGTCTGTCCTATCCCCTACGCAAGTTTTATTTCGACGTCTATACCGGAGCATATTTGTTTGGGAACAATCCTCACTACTATCCTGGGCAGGCGTCTCGGACTGAGGACGTCCTCTATTCGGTCCAGGCTCATGTCAGTTATACGATCCTTCGCGGCTTTTGGGCCGCGTTTGACTCAACTTGGTATGGCGGTGGCGCTGTTCGAGTGAACGACGGGCCGCCTGCTGAACGACAGAGCAGCAGCCGGCTGGGGACTACCCTGTCGGTACCGTTGACGAAACATCATTCGATCAAACTCTCGTACAGTTCGGGGGTAACGGCGAGAGTCGGCGCGAACTTCAGCACACTGGGGTTGTCTTGGCAGTACCTTTGGTTCGAGAGACATTAGAGCAGCTTAATCAGGGTGTGACGACGACCTTTCCGACGTCTTAGGCACGACTGCCACGTGTTCGGCCACCTGTCAATAGTTACAGTTAACGGGGACCGAACAAAGACTTAACGTTCGGCAGTTGCAAAAGGCCTCTGCTTCCCTGCTTGAATTGGGCCGCGTTGTGTCGTGACATGTCACATCATGAGGTGATGTATGACTCATAGCTCAGAAAGTACTCGGCTGGAAGAAGCTCGTACTGTGAAGATCCCGTGGAAACAGTGGGGCCCCTACCTCAGTGAGCGCCAGTGGGGCACAGTGCGCGAGGACTACAGCCAGGACGGGAACGCATGGGGATACTTCACTCATGATCAGGCGCGATCACGGGCATATCACTGGGGTGAAGATGGTCTTGCCGGTATTAGCGACGAGAAGCAGCGACTCTGCTTCAGTCTGGCTTTGTGGAATGGTAAGGACGCCATACTCAAGGAGCGGCTCTTCGGTTTGACAAACAGTGAAGGCAACCACGGGGAGGATGTTAAAGAATATTATTTCTACTTGGATAGTACGCCAACCCACTCCTACATGAAGTACTTGTACAAATACCCGCAGACAGCATTCCCTTACGGTGACTTGGTTGCGATCAACAAACAACGCGGCCGAGCTGATATGGAGTACGAATTGCTCGACACGGGCGCTTTCGACGGAAATCGATACTTCGATGTATTCGTAGAGTATGCGAAGCAGGCTCCCGACGACATTCTCATCCAAATCAGCGTAGTCAATCGGAGCCTGGAGCCCGCCGAACTCGTGCTCCTCCCCACCCTCTGGTTTCGCAATACCTGGGCATGGTGGCCCGAGACGCCAAAACCCTTGCTAAAGCAGATCGCAGGCAAGAGCAATTCCAACGTGATCGCGGCCGAACATGCCGATCTGTGTCCGTATTACCTGTATTGCGATGGAAATACGCAACTGATTTTCACAGAGAATGAGACCAACAATGAACGAGTCTTTGGTGGAGCAAACGTTACTGCCTATTTGAAGGACGGCATCAATGATTATGTGGTATTCGGGAAACAGGGCGCGGTCAACCCGCAACGTATCGGAACAAAAGCATCGGCGGTATACAGAATCAGCGTGGGTGCAAGCGAAACCGAAACAATCCGTCTGCGACTCAGTACGCTAGCGCCCGCGGCCATTGGCAATGCATTCAGTAAGTTCACCGACATTATGCGAATCCGCCAATCCGAGGCGGATGAATTCTATCGAGGAATCACGCCAGAGCATCTCAGCGAAGATGAAGCCCTCGTTGTACGGCAGGCCTTGGCCGGGATGCTTTGGAGCAAGCAGTATTTCGGTTTCGAAGTTGGCAAATGGCTTGCCGAGCATGGGGCAGATCCGATGAGGTCAAATAGTCGTCAAATGCGAAACAGCGAATGGTTTCACATGATAAATGACCACGTCATCTCTATGCCTGATAAGTGGGAGTATCCATGGTATGCGGCTTGGGATCTGGCATTTCACTGCATTGCTCTTTCCGCCGTCGACGTGGATTTCGCCAAGGCGCAACTGGATCTGATGTTGCAGGAGTTCTTCTTACATCCGTCCGGACAGATACCTGCCTACGAGTGGAACTTTAGTGATGTAAATCCCCCGGTCCATGCGTGGGCCACGATCTTCCTGTACCGAATGGAACAGTCAATGCGAGGTCAAGGTGATCTTGAATTCCTGAAGCGATCGTTTACGAAGTTGCTGCTGAACTTCAGTTGGTGGGTAAATCGAAAAGACCGCTTCGGCAAGAACGTCTTTGAAGGAGGATTCTTAGGACTCGACAACATAGGTGTCTTTGACCGCAGCGCGCCTTTGCCGATGGGTGGCCATCTAGAGCAGGCCGATGGTACTGCATGGGTATCGCTATTCTGTCAGAACATGTTTGAAATAGGCTTGGAACTTGCGTCCCATGACTCCTTTTTCGAAGATCTGGCGATCAAGTTTGCCGACCATTTCCTTCTGGTCGCGCACGCCATGAATCAGACGGCAAAAGATGGCATGTGGGACGAAGAGGATGGATTTTACTATGACGTCCTGCGCCTGCCCGACGGCAGCGCAACGCGGTTGAAAGTTCGCTCAATGGTAGGGTTGTTGCCACTCTGCGCCACCACGATCATCGAACCCTGGCAGCGCGAGCGGGTCCCCGGCGTAACGAAAATCCTTCGGGAGCGCTTGCGAAGCCTCCCGGCCCTCGCCGAAACCATTCATCCAACCGGCCCTGCTCATCTCGGGCATGGAGACCGCGGCATTGTTGCGCTGGTCAATCCAGAACGGCTGCGTCGAATTCTATCCCGAATGCTCGACGAGAAGGAATTTCTGAGTTCTTACGGCATTCGGGCATTATCCCGCGACCACGCGGAGCACCCATACACTTTCGATATTAGCGGCCAGGAATATCGCGTGAACTATCTTCCAGCTGAATCTGATACAGGTATGTTTGGTGGCAACTCTAACTGGCGCGGTCCCGTATGGATGCCTGTGAACGCGCTGCTGATCCGCGCGCTATTGTCCTTCTATCTCTATTACGGTGACAACTTCAAGATCGAATGCCCAACTGGTTCAGGCCGTCAAATGAATCTTTTTGAAGTGGCTCGAGAAATTGCTAATCGGCTGGCCCGGATCTTCCTGCGTGATGAGTCTGGTCGTCGACCGGTATATGGAGGTACCGAGAAATTCCAAACTGATCCTCATTGGAGGGATCACATCCTGTTTTACGAGTATTTCCACGGTGACAATGGTGCGGGACTGGGGGCAAGCCACCAGACTGGGTGGACCGGGGTCGTGGCAAGACTGATCCAGTTCTTCGGCAGAATCGATAGCGCTCAACTACTAGCTGGTGCCCGGTCAAGCATTTTCGCCAAAGAGGAGAAGACCGAGGAAAAGCATGTTGCCGCATAGTTGGCTCCCTGCGACAACGGGGCGTCACTGTTTCGCGGGCTTTCGATGTGAACCGCAATGTCCGACGAAATCAAACTTTGCGATGATCCGTTGATTTACGAGGATCTTTCGGCAATGCTCGCCGTGGTACGGGCAATCCCGGATGGGATTCGCCTCGCAACCTTTCCGAGCCACTGCGAAGGAGCAGAGTGTTGGTGCCGACCCCGAGTGGTCGTTGAGGTAGCGACAATCAGAATAAATCACAAGGATCTGCTGAACGGAGATTTCGATTGCTGATGACGCCGCAAAGGCGTGTGCAATACAGGTGGGTCGCGGCATCCCTCTGTCAATCCTCGCAGTACAGCGCACTCACCGGACAGATGCATCCTTGCACTAGGAGGTTACAATGCCAACTTCCCGCAGGAAAGAAATCAGAGAAATGCTGAAAGAAGCCCCCTACGTGAGCCCTCCGGTTACTCAACATCTACTCGACCGGTTGGTACGTGATCCGAGCAGTAGCCGCGACAAGGAGTTGACGCCGCGCCAGCGGCAGGTTTTGCAGTTGCTAGTCGAGGGACGAACAATGAAAGAAACTGGCAAATCCCTTCATCTGACACCTAGGACCGTGGCTTTCCATAAATACAAAATCATGGAAGATTTCGGCCTCAAGACGAACCCGGATTTAGTCAAGTTCGCCATCCGGGAACGTTTGATCCCGCCTCCGTAGGATGTCAAATGGAGATTAACTTTGGCGTACTCGCCTTTTGCATTCTAAGCTTGGGTTCACTGGTGGCCGCACAAGGTCAAGGCTCATCCACGGCGCCCAGGACTCGAGCCCAGTGCGCAAAGGAATGGACTATCTCCTCAACTATCTCAATATGGGCGGTACGACGAAGGTACGAGACTTCTATCCATTAACCCAGCACGAGCGAAGCTTGCTTTATCTGAAGACAATGACGAACCCCTTGGGATACATCAAGGCTGGTGTCTCTGGCGCAATCGATCAATGGAAGGACAAGCCTCCAGAGTGGGAACAAGGGCTGTCCGGGTACGGCAAACGATTCGGAAACATCGTCGGCCAGTATTCAATTCAGCGCACCGTTACATTCGGCTTGGCCCGTACACTACACGAAGACAACCGATACTTCAATTCTGGAAAGCAGTGCTTTTGGGCACGCGCCGAGTATGCTCTAGAAAGCAGTGTACTTGCGCGCGGCGACGATGGGAGCCGGCATCTGTCAATTTCCCAATTGGGCGGGGTGGTGGCAGGGGCTTTTCTCTCTCGGAGTTGGCAGCCACCGAGCCAGGGCTCTGCCGGAGATGGCGCTGTCAGCTTCGGCATCACCATGGCAAGCAACTCAGGATTCAGCGTGGTAAAGGAATTCCTCCTGGATGTGGGACATTTGATTAGCAAGCAACGCAAGAACCGTTTCAGCTCAAGCCATCAGGCATCGTTCCAGATCGAAGGTCCGAGCGGGGCCCGCGCGTGTTCTCACTCCCGAGTAAGCCAAACACGGGGTTGTTCTACTAGGACGAGACTACTGGCTGAAATCGGTCCAGCGTACTATTGACTCTGCTTGAACATCGTGGAGTGCGTGGAGTTGCGCGAGTTCAGATTTGGATTCTTGCTCCAGACCACTTGACGCTTTGTCTCGCTGCCGATGCACATGAGCGACCGTCACTCACTGTAACGACACCGGAGAACGAAGCGACAAGGATACTCTTGTGAAATCGGCATAAGGAAAAAGGAATTCACTATGGCAATAGAAAAGATGGCCACCTCCAAGTGGAGTGAGTACCCGACAATTTATGAAATCAATACGTGGGTGTGGCTTTCAGAGCTCAGCGAGAAGTGTGGACGCTCTATTGACTTGAGTTTAGTACCTTTGGCGGATTGGGAGGCGATTGCGGCCTACGGATTCGATGCGGTCTGGCTGATGGGCATCTGGGAACGGAGTCCAGCGGGAATTGAGATCGCAAACCGGAATGAGAATCTTCTGAACGATTTCCGTCGGGCACTGCCCGACTTTCGTCCATCAGACAATGTGGGATCACCATATTGTGTGCGCCGCTATATCGTTGATGAACGGCTCGGCGGTCCGAAGGGTCTATCCATCGCACGGGAAGAACTCGCTAAGCGCGGCATGAAGCTGCTTCTCGATTTCGTACCGAACCATGTGGCACCGGATCATCCTTGGGTGACCGAGCATCCCGAGTACTTTATCCGCGGGAATGCCTCAGATGCCAAGAAGGATCCAGCTTCCTACATTGAAGTACAAGGAAGCGTCTGCGCCTGCGGAAAGGATCCTTACTTCCCAGCGTGGCCAGACGTACTGCAGCTGAATGCTTTTCAGCCGGGTCTTCGACAAGCGGTGGTCGAAACCATTGCTTGCATCGCGGACCAATGCGATGGAATCCGCTGTGATATGGCGATGCTCTTGGTCAATGCGATCTTCGAGCGCACCTGGGGGCAGCGCGCCGGTCAGTCGCCGAAGACGGAGTACTGGACCGATGTAATTCCCGCCATCAAGAAAGAGCACCCTGAGTTCATTTTCATTGCCGAAGCATACTGGGACTTGGAGTGGGAGTTACAGCAGAAGGGATTCGACTTTTGCTACGACAAAAGGATCTATGACCGCCTGGAGCATGGTAATGCGGAGAGTGTTCGACTTCATCTCTGTGCCGACCCTCCCTACCAGGACAAGCTCCTTCGCTTTATCGAGAACCATGACGAACCGCGTGCAGCAGCAACGTTCTCGCCTGCCAAGGAACAAGCCGCCGCAGTCGTTATGTCTTCCATCCCCGGGGCAAGGCTCTTTCATGAAGGACAGTTTGAAGGCAGAAAGGTAAGGCTGCCCGTTTTTCTGGGCAGACGTCCCGCGGAGGTGGTAGACGAGTCATTACAAGCCTTCTACGTGAATCTCCTGGCGTCCATCAAGACTCCCGTTTTTCGTGATGGTGAATGGAAGCTCTGCAAATGTGAGGGTTGGCCCGACAATCCAAGCTTCCAAAACCTCGTCGCCTGGAGTTGGGTCAATGGCAGTGATCGACGGCTCATTGTCGTTAATCTCAGCGACAGTGCTGTTCAAGCTCGCGTAAAGGTGCCATGGAGCGAAATCCCTGGACAGACCTGGCGCCTGACTGAAACCCTGTCGAATGCTAGCTATGACCGCGATGGTAACGAGATCTCGTCGACAGGGCTGTACGTGGAATTGGCGCCATGGAACTGCCACTTTTTGCAGTTTAGTCGTATCGGTGAGGAGAAAATAGTCGGGACCGCCGCGTAGCGTTTGGAAGCATATGCAAATGGGGTGTCACGCATAGGAAGAGACGGTGTTCAAAACTTGGGTTAGGTCACAGGCAGCACGCGTAATGCAAGTGAGCATGGTCAGCCTTCCCATGGCGTGAAGAAACAATGGTTGCCCATAGACGTCAGGCGGGGAGGGGCAGCTCCATTTGTTTTGCGGCCACACGATGAGGCGAATATTTCTTGAGAAACGCGCGCCCAAATTCATTGACCGCCCGCGAGTCTTGATCGGCTCTCATGATGAGGCAGGTCTCAAAGGACAAAGACTTGTCGGTCAGAGGTTTGATCACTACGCCCTCGTGCCTGGTTAAAGAGGGAGGCTCGGCAAAGATCGCGATGCCGGTGTGTTGGGAAACGAGATAGACCGCTTGCTGGGCACGCACCTCTGCGCCTTGCCCACTGGAGAGCATTGTCCGAAGGGATTGATCTGCCTTGGCTGTGCGCATGCACAACCGAAGAAAAGTGCGGTGCCCATCTTTCGGCGCATGCTGGCAAGCCACGAGCGCAGCCTGGTGGCTGCGCGAGGTCAAAGCGAACCTGCCGGACAGATCGCAGCTCGCGAGATGGAAATTGTCAGAATCAAGGAGCATTGCAGAGAGCGGAGGAATTGAGCGATGACGTGTCCGCTGCTATCGAACGGGCTTTCTAAAGTTGCATAACTGGCGACTGTGAGCGTCGGAGGATCTATGCGGTTGACGAACGTCGCGATGGTTCGTGCGAAACTCCTCAATCATGCCCGCGACCAGGCCGACGAGTGCTAAGGCGATTCTGTCGCCAACGACCACTAGTTTCCGGTTGGCCGGCCACCCGAGTTACCAAGCAGATAACGGAAAATTGGGCCGGACAAAGATGACAACGCAAGGTTGTAGACTGGTCGCGTTCTAAACGTGACGGCGGAGGGGACATACGCGTTCTTCTGGGGGGTCCTGACTTTGACTAAAATCTTTCCATCCGATATGACTGGTGCCTCTCTTCGCGAGCTACGAACGTATCGCGGCCAAGTTCGATCCCGTGGTTGGACTCCAATGCGGTGAGGAAGAGATATGGAAACTCTGTTCCAGGACATTCGATTCGGACTGCGAGCACTGAAAAGGAACCTGACGCTCACCGCTGTCGTGTCGATCACCATCGCCTTGGGGGTCGGTGCAAACACGGCGACGTTTAGCGTTGTGAACGGTTTCCTCATTCGGCCTTTACCGGTCCCGTCGCCGGAACAAATTGTGGCCCTGGCCATACAGGAAAAGAATTCGCCGCTGGGGGCGCTCGGATTTTCTTACCCAGAATTTGTTGCGTTTCGGCATGATGCAGCCGAGTCCTGCGAGATGTTTGGTGAGGCACTCGCGGGCACCATGGGAGTAACCACCGAAGGCCGTACCGAGCAGGCCTCTTTCCTGGCTGTAAGCGGTAATTTTTTCTCCGCGCTCACATTGAGGCCTGTACTCGGCAGATTAATTCTTCCAAGTGAGGGAGAAACGCCAGGAGCGCGGGCAGTTTTGGTCCTGGGATATGCGTACTGGCAGAGAAGGTTCGGCGGTGATCCAACGATAGTCGGGAGAGTGGTTCGAATCAACGGCAATCCCGTAGACATCGTCGGCATATTGCCAAAGGAGTTTCACGGCCCGTTTGCCGCTTTTGAGATGGATGGATATGTGCCACTGAGCACAGTTTTCTCGGGCGGTCCTGGCATTAACTTCTGGAATGATCGCAATAAACGACTGATTCTTGCGATGGGCCGGCTCAAGCCGGGAGTAACCATCACCAAGGCCCAGAGTCTATTCGATGTCATCTCCAGGCAACAGGCCCAAGAACACCCTGCCTCGGACAAAGGGTTTAGCGCACGCGTTCTGCCAGAGAAACTGGCCCGTCCGATTCCTTATGCAAACAACGCGTTCATCATAATTTCCGCATTGTTTCTCGTACTCTCTGCAATCGTCCTCCTCTTGGCATGCACAAACGTCGCCAACATTCTGATGGCGCGTGCCTCCGCGCGCATGCGCGAAATGGCAATACGCGCGGCGCTGGGTGGCAGCCGCGCCCGGCTCATTCGGCAAATGCTTGCAGAAACCATGTTGCTCGCAG
>Ga0210409_10007565_pt1 | contig 11182 bp, 6 predicted proteins | sample IncBWH17MmetaG_FD_161649 | JGI IMG/M metagenome (GOLD analysis project Ga0210409, IMG submission 161649) | Forest soil microbial communities from Barre Woods Harvard Forest LTER site, Petersham, Massachusetts, United States - Inc-BW-H-17-M | ecosystem: Environmental > Terrestrial > Soil >...
TTCCGTCCACCATGAACTCACCCTTCTTCCCGAAGGTCGCGGATTTCACATTGGCGGGAGTCAGCGCCGTTTCATTGAGATTCTGCCCGGAGCGGCCGTTGTCGTAGTGATACGTGATGACGTCGACGCTCGAGTTCGTCGTGCCGGGATTGACTGTGAGCGTGGCGGTGCCGCTGGTTATGCTTCCGGCGGTATTCGATACCACGACGCGGAATAGCGCGCCACTGTCGGCCGTGGTAGTCACCGGAGTCGTATAGCTGGCTGCTGTTGCACCGGTGATATCGGCCGCATTTTTTTGCCATTGGTAGGAAAGTGGCGCAGTACCGGCAGCGACGACGCTGAACGTTGCGGTCTGGCCTGCGTTCACGGTTTTGTCCGCAGGTTGCGTGGTGATCGTGGGTGCGACTGGCGCGGAGTTCACGGTCAGAGTAGCCTGCGTGCTCGTCACGCTGCTAACGCTGTTGCTGACCATTACATCGAATTTCGCGGCGTTATCACCTGGTGTGGTCGCGGGCGTGGTGTAACTCGCAGCCGTCGCGCCGCTGATACTCGTCGTGTTTTTGCGCCATTGATAAGAGAGAGGCGCAGTGCCGGTTGCCACCACGCTGAACGTAGCCATTTGGCCTGCCATCACCGTTTGATTGGTAGGTTGCATGGTGATCGAAGGACTGACAGGTGCAGCGTTAACGGTCAAGGTAGCCTGCGCGCTGGTCATGTTGCCCGCTCTGTTGCTGACCACTACGTCGAATTTTGCAGCGTTGTCGGCCATCGTAGTAGCAGGCGTGGTGTAACTCGCAGTCGTTGCTCCGCTGATGTTGGCGGTGTTCTTCCGCCATTGATAGGAAATGGGCGCCGTACCGCTGGCGGTGACGCTAAACGTTGCAGCCTGTCCCGCGGTCACTGTTTGACTGCCAGGCTGCACAGAGAGCGACGGTGCTACTGGAGGGTTCCCGTTTCCCGTGCCGCTGGGACCGGTGATACCGGCGCAGCCCGCAAGCGAGAGCGCACTGAGAATCGCAGCGAGTTTGGTTGCCGGGAAATTTCGGCGCACGTGGATTACCCCCGGTTCGGTTTCCGCGGCTGGACACGGAAAGGCCCGAACATTGCCAGAGTAGGACGATGTTCCTCTTGGAAAACAACCATCAGTCCCGTCATTATATGACTTCAGCTTAGGCTCGAAACCAAGGGATTGCACCTGACCGTTGGTACAGTTGATGGCCAGCGCGATAACACCGCTGCCAACCTGAATTTTGGGCCTGCGGCTTGCCTCCATTCCCCCTTGGCTCTATCCTCGATTTCCCTATGGAACTCAAGGATCGCGTTGCTCTCATCACCGGTTCGGGCCGCGGGATTGGCCGCGCCATCGCCCACCTCTTCGCGAAAGAAGGCGCAGCAGTGTTTTTGACCGCGCGGACAGAGGAGGAGCTCAGCGCTACCGCCAGGGAAGTCTCGAGCAACGGCGGGCGCGCCGCTTTCGCCACAGCCAACCTCGCGCAGGAGGCGGAGTGCATGCATGTCGTCGCCGTGTGCCGCGAGAAATTCGGCAGGATCGACATCCTGGTGAACAACGCAGGGCACTATGGCCCGGTGGTGCCGGTGGAAGAGTATCCGCTGGCGGAATTCGACAAAGTAATCGCCATTCACTTGCGCGCGGCGTTTCTGCTTTCAAAGCTCATTCTCCCGGAGATGTACACGCGGAAATTCGGTGTGATTCTTAACATTTCCAGCCTCTCGGCCAAAGCGGCCTACGCTTGGGGTTCGGCCTATGCCGCCGCAAAAGCGGGCATGCTTGGGCTCACGCGTGTGACCGCGGCCGAAGGAGCGCGCAAAGGTGTGCGCGTGAACGCCATCTGCCCCGGGCCGGTAACCGAAACTCAAATGTCCAAAGATTTGGGCGCGGTCCTCGCGAAAAAAATAGGAGTGAGCGCCGAGGAACAACTGGCAGGCTTTCTGAACGGACTGCTGCAGGGACGAGGTCAAACCGCGGAAGAGATTGCACGCGCCGCGCTGTTCCTTTGTTCGGAACAATCCAGCGCGATGACCGGCCAGTCCATCAACGTCGATGGCGGCGTGGCGTTCTACTGAGAATCCTGCTTAGCCGACCGCGCGGCAGACTCGAGACAACTATTCGAATAAAAACGAGCTATTCGTAGCGTAGAACGATCATGGGATCGACGCGCGTGGCGCGTCGCGCTGGCAGATAGCATGCCACGAGCGCAGTGGCCACCAGAACGGCAGCCGCGAGAGAAAATGCCAGCGGGTCGGACGCGCTCACGCCGAATAGCAGTGTGGAAATGAGACGCGTCAGCGCCAACGACGCAGCGATCCCGATAACCACTCCGATCAGCGCCAGGCGCATCCCTTGTCTTACAACCAGCTTCAAAATGTCGCGGGGCTCCGCGCCCAGCGACATGCGTATCCCCATTTCCTGCGTTCGCGCTGCCACGGAATAAGCCATCACGCCGTAGATTCCGATCGCAGAAAGCAACAGGGCAAATCCTGCAAACACGCCGAGGAATTCCGACAGGATGCGCGGCTGTGCCACGGAAGTGGCCACGACCGATTCCATACTCGCAATATTGGAAACCGCCAGCGTGGGATCCATCTCGGCAAACTTGGCGCGAACGGCGGATACCAGCGCTTCGGGATTGGCCGTCGAACGCACGATAAGCGTTGTCGCAAGCCATGGAATCTGTTCAAGCGGCACATACATCTCTTCGGAGCTGGCCACATTCAGCGCGTTGAACTTCACGTCCGCAACCACGCCGACAACTTCACGCTGAATCATGTCGCGCGAATTCGCCAGATGCTTGCCGATGGGGTTCTGCCCAGGCCAGTAACGATCCACGACGGTCTGGTTGACGATCACCACCGGCGGCGAAGTCCCTGTGTCACGCTCGGTAAACACGCGCCCTTGAAGGAGCGGCGTACGCACGGTGTCAAAATAGCCGGAACTGACCTGGCGCATGGCAATCACCGCATCTTTTCCGATTCCCTGGCAGATCGTGCCCTCCGGGCAAAAATAGACAAAACGAATGGCGCCAGAGAGCGGCAGATAACTCGTGAGGCCTGCAGAGTCAACGCCGGGGATGGATTTTACGCGCTCCATCAGCCCGCGATAAAACTGCGTCTGAATCTCGGGCTTGGCGTAGCGATTCGGCGGCAAGTTGACCGGGAAGGTCATCAAATTGTTCGGCGAGAAGCCGGGATTGACATTCATCAGCTTGGAAAAACTCTGCAGGAGCAATCCGGCGCCGGTCATCAGGATCAGCGCCACAGCTATTTCCGCGACGACCAGCACCGCACGCAACCTTCCGCGATGACCGCCATCGGACGAGCCGCGCGTACCTTCCTTCAATGTCTGATACAAATCTCCCGCCGAAGCTTGCAGTGCAGGCACGAGGCCAAATAAAACTCCCGTGATCAAGCTCAGGAAAACAGAAAAGAGAATGACGGAAATATCCAATCGCGTTTCCGCAAGGCGTGGCACAGAGCCGGGGCTAAAGGCGCGCAACACGGGAAGCGCCGCAGCGGCAAGAGCAATACCGAGAGTTCCGCCCATGAGGGACAGCAAGAGGCTTTCGCTCAACAATTGTCGAACGAGGCGGCTGTCGGAAGCCCCTAACGCTCTCCGCAAAGCCATCTCTCGCTCACGGGACGTCGCTCGCGCCAACAGGAGATTGGCGACATTGGCGCACGCAATCAGCAGAAGGAATCCCACCGCAGCCAGCAACACCGCGAGGCCCGGGCGCAGCGCGCCCACCAGGCTCTCTTCCAGCGGCACCGCGGAAACGCCGAACTTCTCCGCGTCGACAAATCCGTTGAACTGGCTGCGATAGCGCCCGTCAATGGTGTCCAATTCAGCCGTGGCCGCGGCCAGCGATTCACCCGCCCGCAGTCGCGCAATCACGTTCAAGTAGCCCGCTCCGGTGCGCACCTGTTCCGGGCGCAGGAATGACGGGTCAAAAACTCGTGGCATCCAGATGTCCGGCTCCGGAAATTGTAAAGGGAAGCGAAAACTTGCCGGAAGAATGCCGACAACGGTAACCGGCCGGCCATCGATCGACAGGGAGCGCCCCAGCGCGCCCGCATCCGCTGCGAAGTGGCTGTGCCAGAAGCCATCGGAGATGATCGCCACGTCCGCGCCTCCGGTGGCGTCTTCCTCAGGAAGAAAATCGCGGCCGCGAATTGCGGAAATGCCCAGGACATGAAAGAAATTGCGGGAGACATGGTTGCCGATGATGGCTTCCGGTTCGCGTTGCGTGACCAGGCTCAACGTAGCGCCATAAAACGCCGCGCTGCTCTCAATCGTGTGGCTCTGCTCCTGGATCTGCGAGAACTTCGTGAACGACATGTTCGCGCCGGGCGTGTTTGTTTGCCGGACCAGCCCGGAGAGGAACAGGAGTTGCGCGGGCTGCTGGTAAGGAAGCGGCCGCAGCAACACGGCATCCACCACGCTGAAAATGGCGGAGTTGGCGCCAATTCCCAGCGCCAGCGTCAAGACGGCAACCAGGGTGAAGCCGGGATTCTTCCCCAGCATGCGCAGCGCGAATTTCAAGTCTTGCATCAAGGTCAGCATGGCGCACCCCGTCCTAAATCTAAGTTGATTCTACAGCCTTAGACCACGTGTTTGCCGCGATGTAAGCATCCAAAATGTTCCCGGCTCCGCATCGGCGCGCGTTCGTTGACTTGGCTTGCGGGCGAACCTAGAATCAGCGCAGAGTTCTTCCCAGCCATATGATTGGCGAAACCATCTCGCATTACCGCATCATCGAGAAAATCGGTGCCGGCGGGATGGGTGTGGTCTACAAAGCCCTGGACACGAAGCTCGAACGCACCGTCGCTCTGAAGTTCCTGCCTACCGAGATAGCCGTAAGCCCACGCGAAAAAGAGAGCTTGCTGCGCGAAGCACGCGCCGCTTCCGCTCTCGATCATCCCAATATCGGTGTCATCCATGGACTCGAAGAGTCCGATGAACACCAGTTGTTTATCGTCATGGGCTACTACGAAGGGGAAACCCTGGCGCAAAAACTTTCGCGCGGGCTCATTCCCGTCCGCGAATCACTCAACCTGGCCATCCAGATCGCCCGGGGGCTGAGCGCCGCTCACGCCCGCAACATCGTGCATCGCGACGTCAAGCCTTCAAACATCATCATCACCAACGAAAACGTAGCGAAAATTGTCGACTTCGGCCTCGCACGAGTCATCGCCACCGCCAGCGCCACGCAAAGCATCTCCTCCACCGGGACGCTTCCCTATATGGCGCCCGAGCAGATCCTCGGAGAGAGTATCGATCGGCGCTGCGATATCTGGGCTCTTGGGGTCATCCTCATTCAAATGATGACTGGCAGCCATCCGTTCGTGCGGCCCAACACTGGCGCAATGACCTTTGCGATTATTAATCAGCCTCCCGCCGCGCTCGACGTGCTACCCACAGTGATACAACCGATCGCGTACCGCGCCCTCTCCAAAAAGCCCGAGGGCCGTTATCCCGGCGCCGATGAAATGCTCCGCGATCTGGAAGCCGCGCGCGCGGAAATTACCTCCAGTCCCGCCCCGGCCGAAGAGCCCACACTCACACGCTCGATCAACCCACGCGAACTTAGAGAGTATGTTGAGAACGCCTCCAGCCCGCGGTGGGGCACTAGCGCGCCGACCAAGGCCCGCCGTTTCCTCCTCGCATCGGTTGGCGTAGTCCTCGCAATTATCGTGGTGTCTTTCCTAACTCCGGTGCGTGAACGGTTTGCAGGATTGGCCTACGCCGGCAGCGAAAAACACATCGCCGTCCTGCCTTTCGCCAATTCCGGCAACGATCCCGACTACGCGCCGGTCGCGGAAGGCCTGATGGATTCGATGACCAACCAGCTTTCGAATCTGGAGGCCGCACAGCAATCCCTTTGGGTAGTTCCCGCGAGCATTGTCCGCACTCACAAAGTCAGCGATCCGACAGCGGCTTTCCGCGAATTGGGCGCCACCATGGTTGTGCAGGGCAGTGTGCAGCGCAAAGGCTCGGACGTGCACCTGACGGTTGTGCTCATTGATTCGAAACGTCTGCGGCAGATCGGCTCGGCGGAGCTCGAGGATCGCTCCGGTGATTTAGCAGCACTCCAAGACCAGGCCGTCACCCATCTGGCGCACTTGATGAAAGTCCGCGTGCCCGATGCGTCTCGTACGCCGGGCGGAAGCGTCGCGCCCAGCGCGTACGAGTCTTATCTCAAGGCCCTCGGCTATATGCAGCGCTATGACAAGCCTGGGAACCTCGATCTGGCGATCTCCGCGCTGAACGCCGCAGTGAAAACGGATGCGCGATTTGCCCTCGGATACGCCACGCTCGGCGAGGCGTACCGCTTGAAATATCAGACCGAGCATCATCCCGCGTGGCTCGCCGAAGCGGCCTCCTATTGCCAGAAGGCTGTGCAAATCGACGATCGCCTGGCTGGCGCTCACGTCACGCTGGGCTATCTGAATATTTCTCTGGCCAAGACCGACCTTGCGCTTCAGGAATTCCAGAAAGCCCTGGATATCAATCCGCGCGACTCTTCCGCGGTAATGGGCATGGCCTCCGTCAACGAGCACCTGGGTCACCTCGCAGAAGCCGAAGCGGACTTCAAGCGCTCCATTGCTCTTCGTCCCGACTATTGGGATGGATATACGGCCCTCGGCAACTTCTACGATCGCCAGAACCGCGTGCAGGATGCCATCGCGCAATATCGCCGCGTCATTGAGCTGACACCGGATAATCCCGCCGCGTACAGCAATCTCGGCGCGGAGTATATGTCGCTCAATAATTCGGAATCGAACGCCCAGGCGGAAACAGCTCTTCGAAAGTCCATCCAGCTGGCTCCCACCTACGAGGCCTACGCAAACTTGGGCTGGCTCTACATAACGGAGAAACGCTATGCGGATTCCACCGCGGCCACGCGTAAGGCGCTCGAACTCAACGACAAGGATTGGCGCGTGTGGGCCAACCTGATGCTCGCCTATCAATGGCTCAAGGATGAAGAGAACTATCGCAGCGCGCGGACAAAAACTCTGCATCTTCTCGAAGACTACGCCGCGGTGAACCCGCAGGAAGCCGCCGTACAATCCGGGCTAAGCACTTATTATGCGGAAGACAAACTGCGCGAAAAAGCCTTGGCCCGCGTCGATAGCGCTCTTGCTCTGGCTCCCAAGGATTCGTCCGTGCTCGCCGATGTCGCCGAAACCTACGAAGATCTTGGCGACCGCAAACGAGCTTTGCAATATGCTCAACAAAGCCTCAAGAACGGCGGTACCATGGACGACCTGTCGCGCCGGCTGGCCCTGCAAGGCTTGCTGGCCGACCCGAGTTTCCGCTCCGGCGGAAAGCAGTAAGCTTTTGAAAGGAGAATCACCATGCCCAGCACAGGTGCAGCAAAGGCAAAAGCAAAATCAACTCCGGCAGCACCGCCTACGGTGATCACAATTGCTGATGGAAAACCGAACCAGCCCACCGCGCGCGTGAATCTGGAAGGTACAGTCCAGTTTGACAACACGGACAGCACCAACTATCGCATCCGGCTTTGGGAGAAGAAGCACCGCAAACATCCACTGATCGATGTTTTCCTGCCCGCCGTGGGAAGCATCACGTTAATGGCCGATCCGAAGGCCAAGAAAAAGGATGAGTGCATTTACGATCTGTTACCGACGAACTTACTCAAGCCGTCTGAAGGCGGAGTGGCCGCCAGCGGCGGAGGAGGCAAGATTATTATCGGTCCCACGCCTGGCCCGAAGTAAGGCCGCTAGGTCCATTTGGCTGGAGTTCCGATCGTGCGCTTGCTTCGCTGCGCGGAAGCGTGTGCGAGTTAGCTTTTCATTTCTTATCATTTTTGTAGACGGCGCCGCCTTTCATCACGAAAACAACCTTCTGCAGTTCCGTGATGTCTTTCAGCGGATCGCCGCCGACCGCGGCGATGTCCGCCCACTTGCCAGCCTCGACGGTCCCCACTTTGTCGCTCCAGCCCAGTAGTTCCGCAGGGACCGACGTGCCGGAGCGAATCGCCTGCATCGGCGTCATTCCGTATTGCACGTAGTATTCGAACTCCTTGGCTTGATTGATCGTTTTCCAATCGAACCCGCCGGCATCCGTGCCCAGCGCGATCTTCACGCCTTTTTTCAGCGCCTTCTGAAACGCGATTTTTTCCAGGTCCACCATCTTTGTCCAGTTTCCTCCGCGTCCCGGTGCGACGTACGCACCCACCGTGATCGTGGGCACCCAATACACGCCTTTCTTCACCATCTCGTCGATCAGCGCGTCGGTCAGCCCGTCACCGTGTTCGATGGTGTCCACGCCCGCGTGCAACGCGGCAGCAATCCCGTCACTGCCGATCGCGTGCGCCGCCACTTTTTTCCCAATGCGATGCGCTTCGTCCACGATGGCCTTGGCTTCTTCGTCGGTAAAATTCACCATCGAACGCAACACGTCACCTTCGAAGTGGTACCGCCGGTCCGAGTAATACTTGATCCAATCGGCGCCATACATCGCCTGCTCGCGCACCGCTTTGCGCGCGCCCTCCACGCCGTCAACATACTGCACGCCGGTCGGCACTTTCAGCTCCCACGAATACCCCAGCAACGGATACATTCCGGTCGGAGTCATCGCGCGCGTGGCCACCTGCATGCGCGGGCCGGGCACTTCGCCGTTGGCAATCGCCGTCTTAACATCCACATCCGCATACATCGCACCCTCGGTTTCGAGATCACGCATCGTCGTAAATCCATGCGACAGAGCGATGTGCGCGTTGCGTGCGCCAAGAATCGCGCGATACGGGATCGATTCCTTCAACAATTGCACGTCGTACTCTTCCGCGGTTATGTCCCCGTTCAGCATCACGTGCGTATGCGTATCGATGAATCCGGGCAAAACGGTGGCCTTTGAGAGATCGATTACTTCAACACCAGACGGCGCGCTCCCACCCGCCGTCACGGACACAATCTTGTCTCCCTCGATCAGAATCAGCGCATTCTCAATTGGCTTCTCGTTTTTTCCGTCGATCAGCCTTCCCGCACGGATCGCCACGCGGTGCGGCGCTTGAGCAACGGCCCCCATGGAGATGAACAGGCTCACCAAAACAGCGGTCACAAAACGGCGCATTGGAATCTCCTCCCTCAAGGACGCAAAGCCTACCAGAGATGTGGCAAATCGTCGTGTCCTTCCGGCGGCCCAAGTGAAACTCTTGAAAAGAGGTGTAACGGAACCGGGACATCGACAACGGCTCGGGCTTCGGCTAACATCTGCCGCGTGGGGTCCCGAGCGAATCACTCTGCTCCCGGCCGCTCCGAACGATCGAGAGCGGCTCCGTGGAGTTTGCATCCTCGCGGAAGAGTTCTATCATCAAAGCAGAGGTGCTTTCATCCGAATCGGATTCGGAAATCATTCCTGTGGGAGGAGACGTGAGCCAATCGACTCTCGCTAGTGCTCCTCGAAATACCATCGGCGAGGAATCCCGCCGCAGCACGCGCATCGAGCGGTCTATTCCGCTGATTATTTTTGGCCAGAATCGTCTGGGCGAGCCGTTCGTGGAGAGAACTGTCTCCACCAGTCTCAACCTGCATGGCTGCCGCTATCCGTCCCGCCATGACTATGGCGTGGGGTCGTGGATCACCATGCAAGTCGTGGGCTTGAATGTCGAACCTAAGCCGCCGTCCATGCGGGCGATCGTGAAGTCCGTGCACATGTCCCACAGCGCTCGCGAGCTGCAGCAAGTCGGCGTCGAGTTGGAAATCCCCGGAAACGTGTGGGGTATCGCCACCCCGCCGCAGGATTGGGTGTCCCTGGGAGAGATGAGCGCGGCCATGGCGGAGTTTGGAACCGCCGTCGCGCCTGCCAAGGAACCTGTAACTTCAACAGCTAATCTAGTTGAGTTGCCTGCGCGGCCAGAACCAAAGATGGCCGAAGTCGCCACCTTCCCGTCTCCCTCCACCTCTGCTCCTAAAGCACCTGCTCCTCCAGAGGCGGAACAACCTCCCAAACCGCGCCGTGCGGTCATCACGCCCGATGCGCTGCTTGCCGCGCTCCAGGGAAAACTACAGCAGGCCGCGGAGAAGGCTGCGCAAGCAGCAGTGAAAAAACACGTCGATGAAGCCGTTCATCAGGCACTGGGCACGATTGATGATGTCCGGCAAACCAGTATTCGCGAAGTTCAGGAGCTTTTTCCCACTCAAGTGCAGTCCATGCGCGTCTCCTGGAGAGAAGAACTCGCCGCTGAGATGGCCTTGCGGTGGAAAGAACAAATGGAGCTTTATCGACAGCGCACGGAAGAAATCGCCAAGCGGCTCGAAACCCAGGCGGCGGAGTTGCGCCGGGAATTGGCCCGCTCGCAGGAATTCGTCGAGAAAATGTCGCGGGAGATGGAGCCGCAGATCCTCGCCAGGATGAGCGACGCGGTAACGCAGGCGTCCAACGAGTTTGAAGGCGCCGCGGCCCGCGCGGCGGAACGGCGCTACGAACGACTCCTTGCGAATACGCAAGCGGTGACGCAGGAAGCGCTCTTGAAGCTGGATGCCCGCTCCGCGGAAGTGCAGGCGCTGGTGCAGAGTGCCGTGAACTCCGCTCTAGGCGCCTTTCAGCGGCAGTCTGAAGTGCACGCAAATATGGCGCTCTCCGAGACCAGGGAACGCGCCGTTTCCGCTCTTTCCTCGCTCGACGCCGAAAGCCGCGCCGCCTGCGATGCCCGACGTCAGGCCATCGAGACCGAAGTGGCGCGCGCCGCTGAACGCTCCACCGACCAGTTCCGCAAAGGCATGAAAGCTTTCTTGTACTCCTGTCTGGTCGCCGCCGTCAGCGCCGTGGATGAGCATTCGAAATCCACCCTTGACGGACTGCTCAAGGACAACGGAAAGACCCTTTACGAAGCCGGGAGCGACGCCGGCAAAGCGGACGATACTGAAATTATTCCGGATCAGGACATCGATCCGCTAACCCACTAAGAAGAGTAACCGGCCTGCTGCCTGGTGCGGGAATCTCTTCGTACCAAAAGAAAAAAGCCAACCGTTCTCTCAGGGCGGTTGGCTTTTTTCTTTTCACTCTTGCCACAGAATCCGCGTCATTCCTGAAGGAGGCAGGATGACGGTTTCTGCGTGTGCTCTGGCCGAAGCCAGAAACTCGTCCATCCAATTAGCGGGCTGCTGCCGAACCCGGCCGCCGGAACGGCCGCCGCGCCAT
>Ga0210409_10007566_pt1 | contig 11181 bp, 9 predicted proteins | sample IncBWH17MmetaG_FD_161649 | JGI IMG/M metagenome (GOLD analysis project Ga0210409, IMG submission 161649) | Forest soil microbial communities from Barre Woods Harvard Forest LTER site, Petersham, Massachusetts, United States - Inc-BW-H-17-M | ecosystem: Environmental > Terrestrial > Soil >...
GTCACGTCTTCCCAAGCGCAGCGCCGCGGCCTGCGCCTTGCCACGGCCTTCGGCCAGACTCTCCGCGAAGTTGGCGAACAGTAGCGTCGCCCACAGCCACAGTGCGATCGCCAGCACGAAACTCGGGTGTCCCTCGTTGCGCAAGCTCCCGCCCAGCTGCACCAGCCATAGTGCGCTGATCAGTACGCTACCCACCAGCACGACGAACATCACCGGGTTTCGCCATTGAAACCACGGCGCCAGTTTGATGAAGGATTCGCGGATCGCGCCCTTCACCAGCGGTGGGTCGAACAGCGGGCGGCTACGCGCGGCGGAGCTCAAAACTGCAACTCCTCGACGATGGGTCCCAGCGCCAACGCGGGAAAGAAGGCAAGTGCGCCGACGATCACCACGGTGGCGGCCAATAGCACCACGAACAGCGGGCTGTGGGTGGCCAGCGTCCCGGCGCTCGCCGGTACGCGCTTCTTTGCCGCCAGGCTTCCGGCAATCGCCAGCACCGGCACGATCACCCAGAAGCGCGACGTCCACATGACGATGCCAAGCAGCGAGTTGTAGAAGGGGTTGTTGGCCGACAGGCCTGCGAACGCACTGCCGTTGTTGTTGGAGGCGGATGAAAACGCGTACAGGATTTCCGAGAACGCATGCGGACCGGGATTGTTGCCCACAGCGTCGCGGCCGGTGGCAAACGAGACTGCGATCGCAGTACCCACCAGCGAGAAGAACGGCGGTATCAGAATGACTAGCGACGCCATTTTCATCTCGAACGCCTGCAGCTTCTTGCCGAGGTACTCGGGCGTACGACCCACCATGAGCCCGGCAATGAACACCGCGATGATCACGAAGATCAGCATGCCGTAGAGGCCCGATCCCACGCCGCCGAATACGACCTCGCCGAGCTGGATCAGCCACATCGGAATCAGCCCGCCGATCGGAGTGTAGGAGTCGTGCATCGAGTTGACCGAGCCGTTGGAAGCCGCGGTCGTCGCGGCGGCCCAGACCGCCGAATCGGCGATGCCAAAGCGCGTCTCCTTGCCTTCCATGTTGGCGCCGTGAACCATCGACGGGTAAGCGGGGTTGCTGCGGCCCTCGGCCCACGCGGTCAGGCACATCAGCGGCACGAACAACACCAGCATCGCGGCCAGGATGGCCCAGCCCTGGCGCCGATCACCGACCATCTGCCCGAAGGTGTAGCAGAGGGCGGCCGGCAGGAGCAGGATGGCGAGCACTTCAAGGAAGTTGCTGAGCGGGGTCGGATTCTCGAATGGATGGGCGGAGTTTGCGTTGAAGAAGCCGCCGCCGTTGGTACCGAGTTGCTTGATCGCGATCTGGCTTGCGGCCGGTCCGAGCGGGATGGTCTGTGTCTCGATGTGCACCGGTTTCTTGACCGGCTGGCCGTGCGCGTCCTTGAGTGCGGTACCGGCGGCGTCGGTGGCCGGTTCATCAACGGTGATCGGGTTCAGCAGCGTTGCGGTCCGATACGGCGCGAAGCTTTGCACGACACCCTGGCCGACCAGCAGCAGCGCCAGAATGACTGACAAGGGCAGCAGCACATAGAGCGTGCTGCGCGTCATGTCCACCCAGAAGTTGCCGATGTGCTGCGTAGTCTTCGACCGAAAGCCGCGGATCAGCGCCACCACGACCGCTATGCCGGTCGCGGCGGACAGGAAATTCTGCACCGCCAATCCAAGCATCTGCGTCAGATAGCTCATTGTGGATTCGCCGCCATAGCCCTGCCAGTTGGTATTGCTGACGAAGCTGACCGCGGTGTTGAACGCGGAGTCGGCGCTGACCGAGCCGAGCTGCTGCGGATTCCATGGCAGATGGCTCTGCAGTCGCTGCAACGCATAGACCAGCAGCGCGCCGAGGGTACTGAAGAGCAGGACCACGACCGCGTACTGCCTCCATTCCATGCCGGCCTCGGGATCGATCCTGCACAGGCGGTAGATCGTGCGCTCTACCGGCGCGCACCAGCGCGTCACGGCACCGGTGCCATCGAATACACCGGCCATGTACGACCCGAGGGGCTTCACCAGCAGCAGCAACACACCGACGAACACCACCAATTGCAGCCAACCATTGAGGCTCATTTAGAAATCCTCGGCCTTGAGCATCGCGTAGAGCAGATACCCGAACAGGCCCAGCGTCAGCAGCAGTGCTATCCAGTAGAGAGCGCTCATGGGTTTTTCAGCAGACGATCACACAGCCGCACACCCAGCCAGGTGAGCACGGCGAGCAACAGCGTAAGTCCGACAAACCATAAATCATTCATAGTGCCGAACATGCTGCAGCGTCGTAACATAAAGATTCCGTATAGATCGCCACGGACGGCAGCTTTGACATATAGGACGGAAGCAATGGGGCGTCGTAACGGCGCAACGACCGCTGGGGCTGGAACTGTGCGCCGCGTCGCTGGTGCATCCGCGGACGCTGGCCTAGACTTCCCCTGAAATGCCGCCCGTGCCCAGCGAACGCTTTGATCCAGTCATGCAGAGTCCGGGCACTGACCTCGCTGCTGGCCGGCGCAGCGACTACGACATCACCAACACCGTTCGTGTCAGCTCACCGCAGGAAGTGTTGCGGGCGGTCGCCCGGCTGTTTTTTTCGACCTGGCCACGCATGCAGATGGCCCCTCTCGAGCGCGCGTTTGCGGATTTCGATGCGCTGTTTGCCGGCCGCATGCCCGGCTATGCCGGCGTCGATACCGTCTATCACGATCGTCAGCACACGCTCGATGTGACGCTGGCGATGGCACGCCTGCTTGCCGGCTATGAGCGCCAGGCCGACAGCGAGCAGCAACTTACCTCCGACCGCGCCGTCGTCGGCGTCATCCTGGCGCTGTTCCACGATGTCGGCTACTTGCGGCGCGACAGCGATCTCAGTCAGAGCAATGGCGCCGAGTTCACCCGCAATCACGTCAGCCGCGGTGCTGAATTCCTGAATGAGTATTTGCCGCAGCTCGGATTGCCGCAATGGGCTGCCGTTGCCGCACAAATCATCCACTTCACGGGCTATGAAAAACCGTTCGACCAGATCTTTACGAACGATGCGCGTGATCGCATGCTCGGACATCTGCTAGGAACGGCGGACATGATCGCGCAGCTGGCAGACCGATGCTATCTGGAAAAATGTCGGGACCGCCTCTATCCGGAGTTCGTGCTCGGCGGGATCGCGATGTCCAGCGGCCAGGGGCCACGCGCGGTCAAGTATGCATCCGGGCTCGATCTGTTGCGGCAAACACCGGCGTTCGTCGCCCACACGCGTGAAACGCGATTGAACGGGCAGTTCGATGGTGCTTACCGTTACCTGGAGATTCTGTTCGATGGCAACAATCCCTACATCGAAGCCATCGATCGCAACATGCAGTACCTGGATCAGATTCTGCGCAGTGAAAGCTGGCGCATGCTGCGCCGAAATCCGCCGCTGCATGCCGCCGAACCGAATACGCTGCGGCGGGTGCGGACTTTGATGCTCGGCTACTTCAAGAAGGCCTGGTTGCAGGACTGAGCGCGCTGCCGGCTGAGGCGGTGATCGCCAGCGCTCCCGGCTGAGCCACTCGCGCGACATAGCGCGAATGGATGTTCCGCAGTTGCCTCTTTACCACAGGCGCCGCGGCGATTTCGATTTCACCTAATGCGCCTTCGAGTACCTCCACGGTCAGTGCGCTGAGTGCCGCAGAGGAGATTGGGGCGTAACTCAGATGCCAGGGTTCGGGCTGCACCCCACCCCGGTCCACATCGTAGGGAAGGAAAAACCCGAATTCGGCACAGTGCTGCGGTATCCACCGCCCCAGTCTTTCGAAGACTCCACCGGCCTGATATTCCTTCGGCAGCATGTGTGGCTGATGTCCGGGCGGCAGCGCGGCTCGGTCGATCACATCGATCTCGGTGCCCCAATGATGCCGGCTGGCTCCGGGAAGCGCTGACCAGAGCAGAATCGCCTCAACTATCTGCTCATCGCTCAATCGCTTAGGGTCCAGAGCTCGTCCCGTTGCATCCAGCAGCGGGCGCCTTCCGTAGTACTTATCGTTCCAGATCGCTAGCTGACGCTCGAAGTCACGGAACGTGGAGGCGGGTGTCAGGTCGATACCGGACCGGGCCGCCTCGGCTCGCAGCTGAAGAAAGGCCTGAGCCGCCGCCGGATGGAGCGTACAGCGGGGCTCGGGGAGCTCCATAACATGGGTGCAAACGCGGCCGGTGAGCTGTTCGGGGCTCAAAATCAACATTTTAGGTAGCCTGCGGGGCCGTTCATGCGGCATTATCTTAATCGTACGGGGTATCGGAGGCCGGATGCACGGCCCGCAATTCAAATATGTAACGTTGATAGTTGGCAGCGTGTTCCTCGGAGTAGCGGCGCTACTCGGATATCTCGCGCGAAGCTATGACATTCCTCTGTCTATTCTGGTGCTATCCGGTCTGGTCGCGGCCTTTGCCGTGCTGTTGCCGGGCATCTGGTCGTTGGGACAACGACGACGCCTGGACCGGGCGGTTCGAGGGCTGATCGACGCTGCCGAGCAGATGAGCCGGGGTGAGTTTCGCCAGGCATTGGTGAGCAAGAGCGGCGATAAGCTCGGCGAACTCGAGCACGCGTTCGAGAACATGCGCCTGGCGCTGCGCAATACCACCTTTTCACGCAACTACCTGCACAGCGTGCTCAACAGCATGACGGATGCGGTGTTTGTCACCGCACCAGGCGGGGTGGTGCGTATCGCGAACGAGGCGGCGTGCCGCCTGACGGGCTACCCGGACGGCGAGCTGATCGGAATGGATCTGATCAACCTGCTCGATCAGCCCGAGAAGCTCGGCACCGATCCTCTGTCTATCGCGCGCGAAGCCGGCGAGTCGGTGCTTCGTACCCGGACCGGACAGACGATCCCGGTTTCTTTCGTCGGCTCGAGTATCGCCACCGAAGACCCGCAGTTTCAGGGCGAAATCTATGTCGCGCGCGACATCACCGAACGCAAGCGCGCCGAACGCCGTATTCGTTATCTGGCGCGTTACGATGCACTGACCAAGATTCCCAACCGCATGCAGTTCCAGCACCTGCTGCAGCAGGGCATTGCCCGCTCGCGCCGCAGCGGTACCGGTGTGGCCCTGCTGTATGTGGACATGGACCGCTTCAAGGAGGTCAACGATACCTTCGGCCACGCGTCCGGTGATCGTGTGCTCGAAGTGCTGACCGAACGTTTGACGCGGGTTCTGAACACCGAGGCCGTGCTCGGCCGTCTGGCCGGTGACGAGTTCGCGCTGTTCGTGGATAGCGTCAACGAGAACGCCGAAGAAGCCGGCGCCCAGGTCGCGCAGCTCGCGCGCACGGTGCTGCATGCGGCCGGAGAGGCGTTCCATATCAATCAGCAGGAAGTGTTCCTGACCGTCAGCATCGGCATCGCGCTGTGCCCGCGTGACGCGGAAAACGTCATTGATCTGATCCGCAATGCCGATGCGGCGATGTACTACTCGAAGCAGAACGGCGGCAACACGTACGCCTTCTACTCGCCGGAGATGAATGCGGCCGCGGTCGAGCGGCTGATGCTCAAGAGCAAGTTGCGCCGCGCGGTGGAGCGCGATGAGTTCGTGGTGCGCTATCAGCCAAAAATAGATTTACGCGACGGCCGCGTGGTCGGCGCCGAAGCGCTGCTGCGCTGGCGATTGCCGGGGCACGGCGACATTCCGCCGACGCAGTTCATCCCGCTGGCTGAAGAGAACAACCTGATCAGCGCGATCGGAGAATGGGTGCTGGAGCGCGTGTGCATGGACTTTCGAGCGCTGCGCCGTCATGTGCCGGATCCGGGGCGCATTTCGCTCAACCTGTCGCTGAAACAGCTGAAGCAGGCCAGTTTCATTCTTAACTGCCGCACCGTGTTCGAGCGACACGCCGTGCCGACGCGGAACCTGGAATTGGAGATTACCGAATCGACATTGATGGCCGATCCACGCCGCACGGTCGAGATGCTCAACCAGCTGCACGACATGGGCCTGCATCTGTCGATCGATGACTTCGGTACCGGCTACTCCTCGCTGTCGGCGCTGCAACAGTTCCCGATCGGTACGCTCAAGATCGATCAGTCGTTCGTGCGCGATGCCGCTGAAGATCCCGCTGATGCCGTACTGGTACGCACGATTATCGACATGGGCCATAGCCTGGGGATGGAGGTGGTCGCGGAAGGAGTCGAGTCCACGCGTCAACTGGAGTTCCTGCGCGACAGTCGTTGCAATTTTGCACAGGGTCAGCTGTTTGGTCCGGCGCGCAGCATCGAAGAGCTGTTGCACCTGTTGCAGGTACAGCAGAACGGACGCTCGGAGTTCGCCAGCCTGATACCCTCCACACCCGCCTCAGCGCGCCCGATATCCGCCTGACGGGCACAATGCCCGTATGCGCGCGTTCACGCTACGCTGGCTGTTGCGGCTGATTGCTCTGACGTTGCTGGTCGCCTGGATCGGCAGCACGTTGTGGCACAGCGACCGCCGCTTGCCGCCAGGCATTCACATCGGCGGATCCTGGGAAAATATGCCGGTCAGCCAGATACGATTTCTGCGCGATCTGTCCGCGGCCGATGCCAGTGGTGCGCCACTGAGTGAGCGGCAGATCGACGCTGAGCTGCAGCGCATGATCGAGGGAGCGCGCGAAATCATTGTGATCGATGCGGGCCTGTTCGGCGATCTGCCAGCGGCGGGCCCCAAAGCGCCTCGTCTGCGTGTCGCCCCGACGGTTGCGGCGGCGCTCACCGACACGCTGCTGAAGGCCAAGCAGGATCAACCTGCGCTGCAGGTACTCATGTTGGTCGACCCAGCGAGCAGCGAGCTGAGTTCAGCTTCCGGTCCGATCGATCGACTGCGTGCCGCCGGCATCGACCTCGTGCCGGTCGCAACCGGCCGACTGCGATCCCCCAACGCCGCGTTCGTGGCGTTCTGGCAGCTGTGCTGTGGTTGGTGGAGTCACGGCAAAGGCGCCGGCAGCTGGCCGAATCCGATCGGCGTCGGACCGCCCGGTGTGGCGATGGGCCTGTGGGGTCGCATTCCGCCCTATCAGCGCGCTCATCGCCAGTTGATCGTCGCTGACGATGGTAACGGCAATCTGGACGGAATGATCTTCTCCCGACCGCTGAACGCCGAGGCGGCACTGCACTCGGCGACCGCGCTGCGTGTGTCGGGTCCGGCGCTGGACGCCACGCTGGAATCCGAGTTCGCAGTCGCGCAGTTTTCCGGCTGGTTCGGCGGTGGCGCCATGCAGGCGCGCGCGCAGCGCATGCTCGAGCGGCAACGCCAGAGTTCTTCCGGCCCCCCGCCTCCGGAAACCGCTCGCGCCCGGGTCGTGAGCGAGTCCATGATCGGTGAATCAGTGGTATCGCTGATCGATGCCACGGGTCGGCACGACAGCATCGAGGTGGCGGCACTCTATTTGTGTGAGCGCGATCTGGTACGTGCACTGCTCGATGCGGCGCGTCGGGGTGTCGCGGTACGTCTGCTGCTCGATCCGGACAAAGATGGCTACGGTTACGATCGCTCGGGACTACCCAATCGTGTGGTGGCCTCCGAACTGGTGGCCAGCAGTGACGGCGCGGTGCGGGTGCGTTGGTATCGCACCCACGGCGAGCAGTTCAGCGCGGGAGTTGTCCTCATCCGCAGCAGCCGGCGAAGCCTGCTGGCCGTGGGAACCGCTGACCTCAGCCGGCGCGACCTGGACGACTACAACCTGGCTGCTGATTTCATCGTCGAGGTAGCACCCGGCTCAGCGCCTGCCTCCGACGCCCTGAACTGGTTCGATACGCTCTGGTTCAACCGGGCATCCGGTGGGATCGAGTACAGCAGTGATGCCGACGTCTATGCGGATGCCTCGCAATTGCGCTACTGGCAGTACCGGCTGCTGGAGGCCACTGGCGCTGCGTTCGACTGAGACGCACTCGACATCCAACGCCCGGGATTTATGGCCATAATCAAGCAATTAAGGGCAGGGAGCATCGGCTTGATGCGCTACAAGGACAACCGTGAGCAATCCGCAGAATTGCTCAGGATGGTGTTGCCGCTGATGGCGCGCCATTCAGCCGGTTTCCACCCGCTAAGCTATGCGGTCTGGTACGAATACGTTTCCGGGACCAACCCGGCGTTGCACGCCGCGGTCGATGCACGTCTGGCGCAAGGCGCCAAATTGGGTGACCGGGACATCGAAGCGCTGTTTGACGCTCATGTTGCGATGCGCGACCTGGATACCTCCGCCCGCATGCGCAGCGAGATTGCTCGCCTGGTCAAACATGTCGAGGGCGTCGCCGTCGAGGCCGGTCAGGAAGTGCACCACTACGGGGAAGAGTTGGATGGCTATCGTGAGCGCCTGCTGGTGGATTCCGGCAAGGAATCAATCGTCGAGGTGGTGGAATCGTTGATCGACGAGACCATGCGTGTGCGCGTCAAGACCGAGATCTACCACGAGCATCTGAAGAAAAGCTCCGAAGAGGTCGAGCGCCTGCGTGGCGAACTGGAGATGGTACAGGGACTGGCGCAGACCGACCCGCTGACCGGACTGCTGAATCGTCGTGGATTCGAGCAGCAGCGACAGCGCCTGTGCGGCAACAGTGCCGCCGGGTTCACAGTGCTGACCCTTGATATTGATCATTTCAAGGCCATCAACGATGCGCACGGTCATCTGCTGGGCGATCGCGTGATCGTCGCGGTGGCCAATGTGCTGCGCAGTTGCGTCGGTGAGCGCGGACCGATTGCCCGGCAGGGTGGCGAGGAGTTCGCGGTGCTGTTGCCGCACACATCCAGCGCTGGCGGCGTCGAACTGGCCGAGCGCATTCGTGCATCGGTCGAACACGGCAAGATCCGTCGTGCCGATACCGAGGAAACCATCGGTAACGTAACGGTTTCGATCGGTGTCGCAAGCTGCGGCGAGAACGAACAATTCGAAGCGATGTTGGCCCGAGCCGACGGCGCGCTCTATCAGTCCAAAACCTCCGGCCGCAATCGGGTGACGGTGGCCGAGCGCGTTTTCCGAGAAACAGCCTAGTCCCGATTTCACCCGTCGCAGTTTTGTGCTCTGATGCGCGTCGGTTCCACCGCATCAGGATAGGTGCTGCATGAAAATCGGAATGATCGGACTGGGTCGGATGGGCTCCAACATGGTCCGCCGACTCATGAAAGCGGGTCACAGCTGTGTTGTATTCGACAATACCGCCGCTGCGGTGACGGCTCTCGCTGGCGAAGGTGCGACCGCTTCTTCATCGACTGCAGATCTGAGTTCCAAACTATCCTCTCCGCGTGTCGTGTGGATGATGGTGCCTGCAGCCGGTGTCGATCCTCTGATCCAAGCGCTGCTGCCGCATCTCGGACGCGGCGACATCCTGATCGACGGTGGCAACTCGCATTACGCCGATGACATTCGGCGCGAGCAGGAGCTCGCCGCGCGTGGCATCCGTTATCTGGACATTGGGACCAGCGGCGGACTGTGGGGTCTGGAACGCGGGTATTGTCTGATGATTGGTGGCGAGGATCAGGCTGTGCAGTATCTCGATCCGGTCCTGGCTGCGCTGGCGCCGGGACCTTCGCAGTCCGGCATCGGGAGCGGGACGGCAAGTCGCGGTTACCTGCACTGCGGCTCGGCCGGGGCCGGTCATTTCGTCAAGATGGTCCACAACGGCATCGAATACGGTCTGATGGCCGCCTACGCCGAAGGCTTCAATCTGCTGCATGCGGCGAATAAGCCCGCCCAGGCACACGAGGCCAGCGCCGAGCACGCTCCGCAGCGTGGCGTGTTGCCGAAGACGCGTGAGTTCAAGATGGATCAGATCGCCGAACTGTGGCGTCACGGCAGTGTGGTCAGCTCCTGGCTGCTGGATCTGCTGGCGCAACAGCTCGACAAGAATCCAAACCTGGAAGACTTCGCCGGTCACGTCGCGGATTCCGGCGAAGGCCGGTGGACGATCGAGGCCGCGATCGATACCTCGGTGCCGGTACCGGTGCTGGCAACCGCGTTGTTCTCGCGTTTCAGTTCGCGTGGCGAGGATGACTACGCGAATCGAACCCTGTCAGCGATGCGCTTGGGGTTCGGCGGGCATCACGAAATCGCCGGCAAATAGAAGTGACCTGACGCGCCAGCGTGGATGCAATCGAGGCGGCCTGAAGGCATTCAGACGCTTCAGCTGCTCGGGCGTGCAGCCGCTCTTGCCGGCGCGCTCGACTGCGAGGGGCGAGGCGGGGTCGTGTGCGGCTGTGGCGCGGGCGCGATCCGGTGCAGCGGCTGGGCTGGCGGCGCAGGCGGTGTTGCGGGCATCGGCGCGGTCCCCGGGATAGGAGTCGCTCGGGATACGGTTGTCCTGGGTGCGGAAGGCGGCGTCGGCGTGAGCGATGAAGCGCGCGCCGGTGATGTCACCCACGGGGCGTGCACTGCGCTGTCGCGCGGCGTCGTATTGTCAGCCGGTGCTGAATGCTCCACCGGGCGCACGTCGCGCGCGTAGATCGTCGGTCCGATCGGCGACGGGATCGGTTGGTACGAGTTCAACGGGCGTGACGCAGGCGCATTGACCACCACGTGCGGCATCGCAGTCGCGGCCGCTGACACCGGATCGCGTGTCGTCACGACCGGACGATGCAGGATCTGCGCCGGAGGAGCATTCACATGAGTGGCATGCGCGATGAGCGGTGGTGTGGACGTCACGGACGCGGGCGCGGCGATCAGGGCCGGCGCGAAACTGCGATGAGCCTGCGCAGGCGGCGGCACCCAGCCCCAGCGACCATTGAACTTGACCCAGCGACCATAGTGAAACGGCGCGAATCCCCACGGCGCTTTGTCAATCCAGGTCCAGCCCCACGGGACTACCCATGCCCAGCGCCCGTTTTGAAAGGGAGCCCATCCCGCACCCACCTGAGCCGGGAACCACACAGCGCCGTATTCGGACTGAGTGTTCCATTGTCCTGAGTCATTGAGCTGGTCGGTGCCCGGAAGGTCCTGCTGAACCGGCGTCTGCGTCTGCTGTTGCCGTTGCCTCTGCTGCCACTGCGTGTCGCGTTGCGAGCACCAGTGGTCGAAACTGTCCGCGCTGTGCGCATCAGCGACGTCAAGTGTGCCGTCAGCGGCGAACACCACGCCCTGTCCATCGCGCAGACTGATACCCTCGCCCGAGCGGTTGGTGAGATGTGTGGCGCCGCTACGCACCAGCACCGTGGTCGTCCCGTTCAGATCCACATTGATCCG
>Ga0210409_10007567_pt1 | contig 11179 bp, 8 predicted proteins | sample IncBWH17MmetaG_FD_161649 | JGI IMG/M metagenome (GOLD analysis project Ga0210409, IMG submission 161649) | Forest soil microbial communities from Barre Woods Harvard Forest LTER site, Petersham, Massachusetts, United States - Inc-BW-H-17-M | ecosystem: Environmental > Terrestrial > Soil >...
TGCCGGTGCGCGCCTGCAGCCGCTCGCCGATCTCCTGCACCCGGGCATAGAGGCGCGGCTCGTCCACGAAGGTCTGGCGGTAGGCGTCGACCACGACCCGGCCGTCGATCACCACGGTGTGCACGCTGCGGCCGTCGGCGTTGTAGACCAGGTTGTTGACTGGGTTCCACAGGGCCTGCCACTCCGGGCGCAGGGTGTCGAAGGCGACCAGGTCGGCCTTCTTGCCGACCTCGATCGAGCCCAGCTCCGCGCCCAGGCCGAGGGCCTCCGCCCCGTGGATCGTGGCCATCTCGAGCGCGGCCTCGGCCGGGATCTGCCGCGTGTCCTGGCGCGCGTCCTTGTACTGGATCGCGGCCATGTTCATGGTGCGCACCATGTCGAGGTGGTTCGAGTTGTTGGGCGAGTCGCAGCCCAGCGCGATGCGCACCCCGCGGGCGAGTAGCTCGGGCATGCGGCCGTGCTCGGGGACTCCGCGCCCGCCCTTCGCCGCGGTGACCGGGCACATCGCCACGGTGGCGCCGGAGCGCGCGACGCAATCGATTTCCGCCTCGTCGAGCCCGAGGCAGTGGGCGAGCAGCACGTTGGGCCCGAGCACCCCGATCGACTCGAGATAGGCGGTCGGGCTCGCGCCGTGGCGCGCGGCCGAGTCCTGGCGCGCCTTCGCCCCGCTGCTGTGATGGAGGGTGAGCCCGGTGTGGTGCTCGTCCACCACCCGCTTCAGGCTCTCGAGCAGCCCCGCGCTGCACGTCTCGTAGGAGAACGGCATCGCCCAGGCGCGGATGCGGCCGTCGAGGCGCCCGTTCCACTTCGCGAGGAAGGAGACGGTGCGGGCCACCGCCTCCGGCGCCGGGTAGCGCGGCAGCGTGAACGGGGCGGGCTGATCGGTCACGCACTCGCCCAGGACCACGCGGATCCCCGCGTCCTCGTAGGCCTGCAGGCACGCGTCGGGAAACTTGGTGCTGCCGGGATCGAGGAAGCACACCGTCCCGTTCCGCACCAGCTCCACGAGCCCCAGCAGCGTGGTGTGGTATTCCTCGTCCTCGGTCATCGCGGTCTGCAGGTTGAACACGTGCACCAGCGGGCTCGCCTGCTCGTCGGGGAAGATGCCGCGCACCGGGTGCGCGTAGCTGATGTGCATGTGCCCGTTGAAGAAGCCGGGGGTGATCACGAGGTGGCGGCCGTCGATCACCCGATCGGCGCGCGCCTCCGCGAGCTCGGCGGCCTTGCCCACCCGGGTGATGCGTCCGTTCTCCACGAGGATCGCGCCGTCCTGGATGATGCGGCGCTGGGGGTCGAGGGTCAGGACGTAACGCGCGTGGTCGATCTTGAGGCTCTGCGGTGGCATGGCGGGCGGCCTCCCTGGGCGGTAGCGTGACGGGATCTCGGAACGCCCGGAGTCTACGCCGTCGCCCCGCGGCTTGTCCATCGCGCGGCCGCGCGATGCTATGGTCGAGCGCGTGCCCACCGCCCACGTCGCGCTGGCCCTGCTGGTGACCGCCATCTGGGGCGTGGCCTTCGTGGCCACGCGGCTGGCCCTCGACGACTTCTCGCCGGCTTCGCTCACCGCGCTGCGCTTCCTGGTGGCCGTGGCGCCGGCGGCGCTCCTGCCGCGTCCGGGCATCGGGTGGCGCGCGCTCGTGCTCGTGGGCCTCACCCTCTACACCGGCCAGTTCCTGTTCCAGTTCTTCGGCATCGCGGCGGGGACTCCGCCGGGGCTCGCCGCGATCGTGGTGCAGACGCAGGCGCTCTTCACCATCGTGCTCGCGGCCCTCGCGATGGGGGAGCGACCGACGCGCCGGGAGTGGACCGGCGCCGCGGTGGCCTTCGCGGGCCTGGTCGTCATCGCGACCAGCGTCGGTCACGACCTGACCGCCGTCGGCCTCGGGCTCACCGCGCTCTCCGCGGTGAGCTGGGCCGTCGGCAATGTCCTGGTCAAGCGCCTGCCCGCGATCGATCCGCTCGCCCTCGCGGTGTGGCTCAGCGTGGTGCCGCCCCTACCCGGGCTCGCGCTTGCCGCGTGGTGGGACGGACCCGGCGCGATCTGGACGTCGTGGAGCCGGGCCTCGTGGCTCGCGTGGGCCGCCGTTTGCTACCTGGGCCTGGTCGCCACCGTGCTCGCCTACGCGATCTGGGGTTATCTCCTCCGTCGTCACGCCGCCGCCCAGGTCGCGCCGTTCGCCCTCCTCGTCCCCTTCGTGGCCGCCGCGTCGTCGGCCCTGGTGCTCGGCGAGCGCTTCGGCGCGCGCCGCCTCCTCGGCATGGCGCTCGTCCTGCTCGGTCTCGCGATCATCGTCGTGCGAGCGGGCCCGGCAGGACTTACGGAACCGGCGCATCGTTCCCGGTAAGCCTTTCTGCCGCGCGGCGCGCGCCACGCCGAACGCAGCGATTCCGCGCGCGTCTCGCCTCGCACGGGAAATGCTTGGACGGAGGGCAAGGAGGAAGCCCGATGCTCAAGCCAGCCAGCGGATTCAAGGGACTCACGATCGCCGCCCTCGACGGCGATCTCGGGAGCGTGGCCGACCTCTACTTCGACGACCTCAGCTGGACGGTGCGCTATCTGGTGGTGGACACCGGCACGTGGCTGCCGGGCCGCCAGGTGTTGATCTCGCCGCTCTCGGTGCGCGAGGCAGGAGACAAGATCCTGGTCGCTCTCACTCAGGCGCAGGTCAAGGACAGCCCGCCGGTGGAGAGCGACAAGCCGGTCAACCGTCAGCAGGAGGAGGCAATCGCGCGCTACTACGACCAGCGCTACTACTGGGAAGGGCCGTATCGCTGGGGCCTCCTCGCCTACCCCGGCATGCCGCCGGTGCCGACGGCGCCGATCCCGGTCGAGGGCGTCACCGAGGAGATGGCGGCCCGCGACCGCCAGACCGAGCTCGGCGATCCCTCGCTGCGGAGCACGCGCGACGTGACCGGCTACTACATCGCGGCGCTCGACGGTGACCTCGGCCACGTCGACGACTTCCTCATCGACGATCGGGAGTGGGCGATTCGCTATCTGGTCGTGGACACCCGCAACTGGTGGCCCGGGAAGAAGGTCGTCCTGTCCCCCGACTGGATCAAGACGGTCAGCTGGACCGATTCTCAGGTCCACGTCGACCTGCGCCGGGACGAGATCAAGGCCGCGCCCGAGTACGACCCGAGCCGGCCGTTCGATCGGGCCTACGAGAACCGGCTGTTCGATCACCTCCATCGCCGCAAGTACTGGGAGTGGGAGGGACGCTGAGCGAGCCCGTTCGGCAATCGAACAGCCGGAAAGAGTGACCGGGAAGAAGTTACAGCCCGCGGGCTCGCCCGGCCGGCCGCGACCGCTCGCGACCGGACGGAGCGGGCCGAGCGGCCGCTATCCGGGCGGATAGCCGACGTGCGCCGGAGGGAGCGCCCTGGCACATGGGTTGCTCTTTGGACCAACCGCCCATGGACGCTCCGGACACGGATCCGCCTGCCGCCGAGCACGTCGTCCAGTTCTACGACGACGACTCGGCCCTCATCGCCACCCTCGACGACTACGTCGGGGGCGGGCTGGGCGCGGACGCGGCCTGCCTCGTCATCGCGACCAAGGACCACCGCGACGCGCTCGACGAGCGCCTGCGGGAGGCGGGCGTCGACCTCGCGGCGGCGCAGGCCGCGGGGCGCTACGTCGCGGTGGACGCGGCCGATACCCTGGCGCGCATCGAGGTCGCCGGCCTGGTGGACCAGGGCCGCTTCACCGAGACCGTGAGCGCCCTGCTCGACCGCCTCGCCGCCGACCGGCCGATCCGGGTGTTCGGCGAGATGGTCGGGCTGCTCCTGGCGCGCGGCCAGTCCGACACCACGGTGAGACTCGAGACCCTGTGGAACGAGCTGCAGGCGACCCGCGCCTTCGATCTCCTCTGCGCGTATCCCCTCACCGATCTCGACGAGCACGCGCTCGCCGGCCCCATCGTGCAGATCTGCGCGCGGCACTCCCGCGTGGTGGCGACCCACACGCCGAAGCGGGCCGACGAGGAGAACCGCCTCCGCGCGGTGAAGGCGGTGCTCGAGGAGCAGGTCGAGGATCTGCGGCGACTGCACCAGATGACGGTGCGGCTGACCGGCAACCTCGACGTGGAGTCGGTCCTGCGGGACGTGCTCCAGGCCGCGATCGCGGTGCCGGGCGCCGACCGCGGTCTCCTCTCCCTCTCCGACGCCGAGCGCCCGGGGCTCGCCCCCGCGGTGCACACCGGCTTCGACCCGAGCTTCGTCGACGAGGTGCGACGCATGCCGACCGGGGGCGGGGCCTGCGGCACCGCCTACGCGGAGCGGCGCCAGGTGGTGGTCGAGGACGTGACCACCGATCCGGTGTTCGTCGCCCATCGAGAGACCGCCGAGCGCGGCGGATTCCGGTCCTGCCACAGCACCCCGCTCGTCACGCGGCGCGGGGAGATCATCGGAGTGCTGTCGCTCTTCTTCCCGATCCCGCGGCGACCCTCGGATCGCGAGCTGCGGCTGATGGACCTGCACGCGCGGATCGCGGCCGACGCGATCGAGAACGCGCGACTCCACCACCGGCTGCAGCGCGAGCTGGAGGACCGCAAGGAGTCGCTGGCCCGCGAGCACATCGCGCGGGCCGAGGCGGAGAGCGCCAACCGGATGAAGGACGAGTTCCTGGCCACCGTCTCCCACGAGCTGCGCACCCCGCTCAACGCGATCCTGGGGTGGGCGCACATCCTCCGGGCCGGCACCCCCGACGAGGCCACGGTGGCGCGCGGGATCGAGGTCATCGAGCGCAACGCCCAGACCCAGCGGCAGCTCGTCGAGGAGGTCCTGGACGCCTCGCGGGTGATCACCGGCAGCCTGCGCCTGACCGTCGCCCCGGTGGACCTGGCCGCGGTGATCAACAGCGCGACCGACTCGGTGCGGTTCCTCGCGGAGGCCAAGGGCGTCGAGCTCATCGTCACGCTCGATCCGGCCGCGCGGCAGATCTCCGGCGACGCGACGCGGCTCCAGCAGATGGTGTGGAACCTGCTCTCGAACGCCATCAAGTTCACCGCCGCGGGCGGGCGCGTCGAGGTCCGCCTCACCCGCACCGACGGACAGGCCCAGATCCAGGTCGTCGACACCGGCGAGGGCATCCCGGCCGACTTCCTGCCCTTCATCTTCGATCGCTTCCGCCAGGCCGACTCCACCATCACCCGCCGCCACGGCGGGCTCGGGCTGGGGCTCGCGATCGTCCGTCACCTGGCCGAGCTCCACGAGGGCTCGGTGCAGGCCGAGAGCGCGGGCGAGGGCTACGGCTCGACCTTCACGATCCGGCTGCCCCTGCGCGGGGGGGTCGAGGCCGGACGGCCGGCGCCCGTCGGCGCGCCGACGCCCCTGCGCGGCTTTCAGCTGCTGGTGGTCGACGACGACCAGGACGCGCTCGACATGCTATCCCTATTGCTCACCGACGCGGGGGCGAGCGTCCGCACCGCCGCCTCGGCGGCGGAGGCGCTGGCCCTGCTGCGCTGGATCCGGCCCGACGTCTTGCTCTCGGATCTCGCCATGCCCGACGAGGACGGCTATTCCCTCATCCGGAGCCTGCGCACGATCGAGCGACAGAGCGGCCGCCGCACCCCCGCGGTGGCCCTGACCGCGTACGTGCGGGTGCAGGACCGGGTCCGCGCGGTGGACGCGGGCTTCGACGTGTTCGTGGAGAAGCCGGTCGACCCGGAGGAGCTGGTCTCGGTCATCGCCGGGCTCGTCGAGGCGCGGGCCCTCCGCCCACCCCAGCCGCGGCCGGACGCCCGTCAGGCCTGACCGGGCGCCGCGGCCGCGGCGCGCTTCACCGGCGGGCGACCTTCCCCTGCATGTCGCTCATCTGGACGCCCGCCTTCTCCAGCCGCTCCGCCCCCCAGACCTTGCCGATCCGCGGGAAGATCTCGCCCTCCTCCTGCCGGATGTGGCCCGCGAGGGCGTCGTGAATCTTGCGCACGGTGGCGAGCCAGCTCGGCTCCTTGGGGTCGAGCTGCTCGGTCTGCTCGATCAGCTCCTCGACCTCGCCCACCTGCTCCTCGTGCAGGTCGGACACCCACGCGTTCAGCTTCTCGTCGTCGACACCTTCCTCCTCGATCGGTCCGTAGAGGCAGGCCTCCTCGATCTCCTCGTGGGCCTTCAGCTCGGGCTGCAGGGCCTTCCACATCCGGCCGCGGTCGGCGGGCGCCGCCGCGATGAGCTTGTCGAACGCCGCTTTCGCCTTCTCGTGCTCTTGCTCGAGGAACTGGATCGCGTTCATGAGAGATCCTCCTTGGCAGGAAGGAGGAAGCAACTCTCGTGCAATCGCGCCGCGCGCGGGTAGACGCGCGCGGCGGGCGGGAATGGGAACGAGGCGGGCGACGGCGCGGTAAGGGTTACCGGGAAAACTTCGGCATGACCTCCTTCGCGAACCAGCGGAGCTGCTCGATCATCACCGCCTTCGGCGTCCCCATGCTGGTGCTCATGTTGACGTGCGTGAGCCCAGGGAACCGCAATTCCAGATTTTTGAGGTACGCGATCAGGTCCTCCGGTGGTCCCGCGAACCACGCGCCGGTCTTCATGTAGTGCTCGACGGTGGGCACCCCGGCCGCGCCCCACCCACCCCGGCGCGTCGACGCCTCGAGCTGGGCGGGGGTGATGCCGGGCACGAAGCCGAGCGGGCCGAACATCTTCACGTGCTCCTCGTAGAAGGGCGTGATCTCGCGGATCGCCTTCTCGCGCGTCTCGGCCAGGTGGAAGAAGATGCCGAGGCAGAGGTCCTCGCCCAGGGCCAGCTCGCGCCCGGCGCGCGCGGCCGCCTCACGGTAGCCGTGCACCGGGCCCTCCGCCATGGTGGCGGCGCCGCCGCCGATCACGCCCTTGATGCGGTGGCGCACCATGAAGTCGAGCGCGCGAGGCTTGGCGCTCACGATGGGCTGCCAGCACTCCACCGGCCGGTTGATCGGACGCGGCACCAGGGTGATCTCGCGCAGCTCGTAGCCGCGGTAGGGCACCGCGGGCGGCAGGGTGTAGTGCTTGCCCTGATGCGAGAAGGACTCCTGCTCGAAGGCCTTGAGGATGATCTCCACCTGCTCCTCGAACAGCTCGCGGTTGGCCTCCGCGTCGAGGATGGGCGCCCCGAAGGTCTCGACCTCTCGACTGTGATAGCCACGGCCCACGCCGAAGATGGTGCGGCCGCGGGTGAGGATGTCGGCGGTGGCGAAGTCCTCGGCCAGCCGCAGGGGGTGCCACATCGGCGCGATGTTGAAGCCGCAGCCGATCCGCAGTCGCCGGGTCACGTGGGCCAGGTGCACCGCGAGCATCAGGAGATTGGGCAGGCACTCGTAGCCCTCGTGCTGGAAGTGATGCTCGGCCAGCCAGAGCGCGTCGTAGCCGCACTCGTCCATTACCCGCGCCACGTCCTCGGTCTTCTCGAACACGGCGGCCAGCGTCTCGTTCGAGTAGCGCCGCTCGTTGGCCGGGGTGGCCTGCTGGCCCATGTCGGGCAGGTCGATGTGGCCGGGATAGACGGTGGCGAACTTGGTGATCATGGCTGGTCCCTTCCGGAGATGGCCGGCCGATGCCCGAGCCGCGCGGAGATGGCGCGCGCGGACGTCCGCACCTCCGCGGCGAGCGCGCGGAGCCGGGGGCGCACGCGGTCGGTGGGCCCGCCGATCGCGCAGGCGCCCGCCACCGCACCGTCGCGGTCGAAGATCGGGGCCGCGATCCCGGCCGCGCCCACCGCCAGCTCGTCGAGGTTGACGCAGAGCCCGGTCTGGCGCACCTCGTCGAGCGTGGCGCGCAGCGCGGCGAGACTGGTGACGGTGTGGTCGGTGTAGCGCTTGAGCGGCAGCGCGCGGAGGATCTTCTCGCGCTGCGGGGCGGGCAGGAACGCGAGGATCACCTTGCCGCTCGAGGTGGCGTGGAGCGGGCGGCGCTCCCCCACCCCGCCCGCGTAGCGGATGACCTGGTCGCTGTCGACCTTGTCCACGAAGACGACCGCGGTGCCGTCTCCGCTGAGGGTCCCCAGGAACACGGTCTCCCCAGTCCGCTCCATCAGGGCGCGCAGCGACGGCCGCGCGATCTCGGGCAGCCCGTGCCCGGCCGGCTGCCCCAGGCCCAGCTCGACGGCCCGGCGACCGAGACGATACTCGCCTCCCGACCCCTGCTCGAGGTAACCGCGCGCCGCCAGGGTGCGGAGCAGCGGGAGCAGGCTGCTCTTGGGCGCGACGAGCCGCGCGCTCAGCTCGCGCAGGGCGAGGCCGTCGCGGGCCGAGACCACCAGCTCCAGGATGTCCACCACCCGGCCCGCCGCGCGGTGGGCGCCCGCCGCGCGCGCGTCCGGCAGCGCGGTGGGGCTCACCGGCGCGCCGCCGGCACCTCGAAGCCGAAGAAGCGCGCTGCGTTCAGCCCGAGCACGTTGGCCCGCGCCGGCTCGGAGAGATGGCCCATCGTCCGCTCGATGGCCTCGGCCGAGTGCGGCCAGGTGCCCTCGTGGTGCGGATAGTCGTTGCCCCACATGAACCGGTCGGCGAGGCCCATCGGCTCGGCCAGCGCGAGACCGGCCGGATCCTCCTGGAACGAGGCCCAGCAGTGCTCGCGGTAGTACTCGCTCGGCAGGCGCCCGAGCTTGGGCCGCACCCAGAAGTGGTGCTTGCGGTACGCCTCGTCCATCGCGCCGAGGAACCACGGCACCCAGCCGATGCCGGCCTCGATCGTCGCCACCCGCAGCCGCGGGAAGCGCTCGAACACGCCGGAGGCGCAGAGGTTGGCCATCGGCTCGATGGTGGGCGAGAGCGAGTGCGAGACGTAGTTGATCACCGCGCCGCCGTTGCCGCGCGCCGCCCGCGGGTCGCGCCCGGTCGAGACGTGGAACGTCACCGGGAGGTTGGCGTCCTGGATCACCGTCCAGAGCGGGTCGAACATCGGCAAGTTGTAGTTCGGGTGATCCACATCGTGGCCGCCCCAGATCGGCTTGCACGGCAGGGTGAGCAGGCGGAAGCCGCGCTTGGCCGCGCGTGCCACCTCCGCGATCGAGCCCTCCAGGTCGCCGGTGGCCAGCGCGGCGGCGGGCGCCATGCGGTCGCGGTAGGGATCGAACGTCTCGTGCGCCCAGTCGTTGTAGACGCGGCACTGGGCCATCGCGAAGACCGGATCGGGGGTGGCCCACATCGCGAGCCCCTTGTTGGGGAAGATCACCTCGGCGTCGATGCCGTCGCGGTCCATGTCGCGCAGCCGCTCGCGGGGATCGGCGCCCACCCGCTGGCGCAGGCCGTCCTCGCCCTCGAGCGCGTCGGTGCGCAGCCGGTCGGGCCGGTGGCCCTCCGACACGCGCCACTTCACCCCGTTCTCGTCGGTGATCACCTTCGGCACCCGCGCGCGGTACTTCTCGTCGATGCGGGTGGCCCAGAGGTCGTGGGGCTCGTTGGCGTGACAGTCCGCCGAGACCATGAAGTACTTCCGCGGATCGTCCGGTCGCGCGGTGCGGGGCCAGCCCGCGTGGCCGGGGGTGTCGAGACGCCAGCGGTTGGGCTCGTTGACGACGATGTCGGTCGAAGCCGTCGGGGTCGGGGTCATGGGGCGATCCTCCTCCACTGCACGAGCGTGAACGGGGGCGTGGCGTCGTCGTGGGGCTCGAAGACCGCCTCCACCGGGGCGCCGATCGAGATCTCCTGAGCCGGGTCTCCGAGCAAGTTGCCGATCATGCGAACGGAGCCCGCGTCGGGCAGCTCTACCAGCACCACGACGTAGGGACCGTGGTCCTTGAGGGCGGGATGCACCGGGTGCCACGCGCGCTCCCAGGAGTAGACGCGGCCACGCGGGGCCGTCTCCACCCATTCGAGATCGGCCCCGAGGCAGCGGTGACAGATCCACTCCGGTCCCCACTGGAAGCCGCGGCAGCCACGGCAGCGCTGGACCAGAAGCCGCCCCGCGCGCGTGCCCTCCCAGTACGGCCGGTCGAGCCCGTCCCCCTCCGGCACCGGGCGCGGCATGCCGGCGGGCAGATAGGACGCCGCGGCGCTCACAGGGTGTCTCCGGTGCCAACCAGCATGCTCGAGACCGGCGTCACCATCGGCCCCGAGATCACGAGGCCGACGCGAGCGCCGGGCACCTGGCTCGTGGACTCGCCGCGGAGCTGGCGCACCGCCTCGATCTGCAGCTCGAGCCCGTGCATGTAGCACTCGGCGAGGTTGCCGCCGCTGGTGTTGAGCGGCAGGCGCCCGCCGGGCGCGATGAGGTTCTCGGGAGTCAGGAAGTCGTTGGCCTCCTCGGGAGCGAAGAAGCCGTGCTCGACCAGGCTCATCAGCACGCCGCCGGTGAAGTTCTCGTAGCTCTGGACCACGTGCACGTCCTTGGGGCCGAGGCCCGCCATCTCCCAGAGATGGGGCGCCACGGTGGTGAAGCTCGAGGAGGCGTAGGTGGGCGCGTTGTGGCCACGCGCGGCGTTGCGATACTCCGAGCCCTGCGCGACGCCCAGCAGGTAGGCGGGCGGGTGGCGGAGATCGCGCGCCCGCTCGGCCGTAACCAGCACCAGCGCGGCGGCGCCGTCGTTTTCCATGCAGCAGTCGAAGAGACGGAAGGGCTCGACGATCCAGCGTGAGGCGTCGTAGGCCTCGGGCGTGAGCGGCCGGCCGTGCATGATTGCACGAGGGTTCGCCTGCGCGTGATGGTAGGACGCGAGCGCGATGGCCCGCTGGGCCTCCTGCCGCACCCCGTGGTCGTGCATGAAGCGCATCACCCGCATCGCGAAGCGCTGGGCCGGCGAGATGAGGCCGTACGGGAACGTGAGCGCCGCCTCGCCCGACACCGTCCCGCCGGGGGGCGCGGCCCCGAAGCGCTGGAACTGGCCCTGGGCCAGCGCGCGGAACACCACCACGCAGTCGGCGTAGCCGGCGGCGATCGCGGCCGCCGCGTTGCCCACCGCGGCCGAGCCGCCGCCCCCGCCGCCGCCCCACTGCATGTTGGAGAAGCGCAGCTCGGGCAGGCCGAGCGCGGCGGCCAGGCGGGAGGGATCGTTGCGATCGTTGCTGTACGAGGCGAAGCCGTCGACCCGGCGCGGATCGATCCCGGCGTCCTCGCAGGCGCGCAGGATGGCCTGCAGCGCGAGGGCAAACTCCGACTCGGGCGCGCGCCCGTGCTTGTAGTAGGCCGTCTCGCCGATCCCGGCGATCGCGACCTGTCCCCGGATGGTCCGCGCCGCGGTCATCTCGGCCTCCCCATTCTCCGT
>Ga0210409_10007570_pt1 | contig 11178 bp, 6 predicted proteins | sample IncBWH17MmetaG_FD_161649 | JGI IMG/M metagenome (GOLD analysis project Ga0210409, IMG submission 161649) | Forest soil microbial communities from Barre Woods Harvard Forest LTER site, Petersham, Massachusetts, United States - Inc-BW-H-17-M | ecosystem: Environmental > Terrestrial > Soil >...
CCCAGCGGCCACCGAGGCGGCGCGGGAAAAACAGCAGAAAATCAAAGACCGCTTCAAGGAGTGGATTTGGCAGGATGACGAGCGGCGGGAGCGGCTTGCCCAAAAGTACAATCAGGAATTCAACTGCGTCCGGCTCCGCGCTTTCAACGGCGACCACCTAACGCTGCCCGGCGCAAGCCAGACCGTGGTTTTGCGTCCACACCAGAAGACCGGAGCGTGGCGTATCCTGCAAACGCCCAATACTCTATTGGGTCATGTCGTCGGCGCGGGCAAAACCTACACGATGGTTGCGGCCGGCATGGAGCTAAAACGCTTGGGTTTGGCGCGCAAACCTATGTTCACCGTTCCCAATCACATGTTGGGCCAATTTTCTTCCGAACTGCTCACCCTTTATCCGAGCGCCAACATTTTGGCCGCGACGCGGGAGGATTTCGAGAAGGACAAACGCCGCGAGTTGATGAGCCGCATCGCCACCGGCAACTGGGATGCCATCATCGTTACCCATTCCGGTTTTGAGAAAATCCCGATGTCGGAGGAAAACAAGCGCCTATTCTTTCAGTCCCAAGTTGACGAATTAGAGCGGGCTATTCTGGAACACAAGCAAGACCACAGCAATCGCCGGATTGTGAAGCAACTCGAAGCCGCCAAGAAAAGGCTGGAAACACGGTTGAAACTGCTCGCCGCCGACGAGAAAAAGGACAACACGCTCACGTTTGAGGAATTGGGCGTGGATCGCCTGTTCGTGGACGAAGCCCACTTTTTCAAAAACCTGTTTTACGTCACCAAAATGACCCGGATCGCCGGCCTGCCACAAACCTCGTCCGAGCGGGCCTTCGATATGTTCCTGAAAATCCAATACATTCAGAACACCAACGGCGGCGGCGGAGTCGTTTTTGCCACCGGGACTCCGATTGCCAACAGCGTGGCCGAAATGTATACCATGCAACGCTACCTCCAAATGCCCACGCTCCGAAAACAGGGATTGTATCACTTCGATTCCTGGGCGGCGACCTTCGGCGAACCCGTCACGGCGATGGAGTTGGCTCCGGATGGCGCGGGCTACCGGCTCAACACGCGCTTTGCCCGGTTCATCAACGTGCCGGAACTCATGCAGGTGTTTTGCCAAGTGGCGGACATTCAGACGGCGGACTCGCTCAAATTGCCCGTTCCAGAACTTCAGACCGGCAAGCCCATCATCATCCGCGCTCCCAGCACGCCGGAATTGAAAGAAATAGTGAAGGGACTGGTGGAACGTGCCGAGGCGATCCGCAGCGGACGCGTTCGCCCCGACGAAGACAACATGCTGAAGATCACTTCCGAAGGCCGCAAAGCCGCCTTGGATTTGCGCGTGCTCAACCCCCGCGCCCCGGATCATCCCGACAGCAAAATCAATCTGGCCGCAGATAAAATGTTTCAAATCTGGAAGGACACCACCGAACTGCAATGTTCCCAACTCGTCTTCTGCGATTTGTCCACGCCATCGAAACTCCGGCGTCAGTTCTCTGCTTACGAGGACTTGAAAGAAAAACTGGTACAGCGCGGCATTCCCGCCGAGCAGATCGCATTCATTCAGGATTATGACAGCGATGTTCAAAAGCATGTTTTGTTCAAGGAAGTCCGTTCCGGCAAAGTCCGCATTCTCATGGGCAGCACCCAGAAGATGGGGTCGGGCACGAACATTCAGGAGCGGTTGGTGGCCCTCCATCATCTGGACGCGCCATGGCGGCCGGCCGATGTCGAACAACGCGAGGGCAGAATCCTGCGCCAGGGCAACTTGAACCAGTCCGTGCAGGTCTGCCGCTACGTGACCGAAGGCAGCTTTGACGCGTACATGTGGCAAACGCTCGAAACCAAGGCGAAATTCATTCACCAAGTCATGACCGGCGATACCCACATACGGCACATCGAGGACATTGATTCCCGGGCGCTGACGTATGCCGAAGTCAAGGCCATCGCCTCCGGCAACCCGCTGGTTATCGAAAAAGCGTCGGTGGACGCGGAAATCACCCGGCTAACACGCTTACGCTCTCAGCATGGGGAAGCCCAATATCGAATTCGTTCTCAGGCTCGACATCTCAAGGAAGAAATACCAGTGCTTACGCAACGAATCGAGAATTTGAAACTCGACATAGCGGCGCGCAAAGACACACGCGGGGACGCCTTTGAAATCGAAATCGCAAAAACCACCTACAAGGATCGTTCCATTGCCGGGGAACTGATAAACCGAATCGCGCACCGGACGGCTGGCGGCACTGAGGAACAGCCCATTGGCTTGTTCGCGGGCTTCCAACTCTGCGCTCGTCCCACGTTTATGGAACGGGTCGAAATCGTGCTCAAAGGCAAGAATCATTACATCGCCAACCTGGCGGATACCCCATTGGGCACGATTCGTTCTGTGGAATACACCGCGCAGAACATGGAGGAAAGATTACAGGGCTGGCAGCGGGGCTTGGCCGAGTCTGAAAAAAACAGCCGTGAATTGGAAAGCAAGATCGGCCAGCCGTTCGAGCACGAGTCCAAATTGCATTCCCTTGTCCTTCGCCAGCAAGAATTGGAAAACGCGCTCGATATTACCAAGAACCAGGCTTCCAACTCCCTCTCTGCTGGGGAATCCAATGAACCTGAAAACGCGCCCGCCCAAACTATTGACGCCCCCGCCCACGTCCACGCTGCAAAGGCCGGTCGAAAATCTGTTGCCGTAAAATGTTGATGCGTTCCCCATTTCAATTTTGGCCACCGAATCCTGATGCTTTTCGAGCACAGTGGTGCGTGCCGACCTTTCGGCTTCGTGAGTCGCCGCGCTCCATTGTACCGCTCCGTTGCGCCTGTCAAGGTATTGCTCGCCCCCGCTGTCGCCTCCCTCTGCGCTCCACCTTGACAGTGCTCACGTCGCAAATTGCGGCTCTTAGGAATTCACGAAGCAGATCATCAAGCCTTCGGCTTTTCGAGGAGGAGGCGGTGGAGTGCAACCTCGCATTACCGCGTCCGGCGAATTGCCGTAAGTCGAAAAATTGTCACCGACTTGTCACTTGGAAATTCAGCGAATTCGGGCCAAGAGAATAAACAGGAACCCTGTCGCGTGAAGCTGTATGAAGGTGCAGAATTTAGTGGGGCCGCAGGTTAGAAAATTGCGTTACAAGCGAGGATGGTCGCAAGCTCAGCTTGCAATTCAACTTCAGCTTAAAGGACTTGACGTCGCGCGGGAGGTAGTTGCCCAAGTCGAAGGCCAGTCCCATTGCGTTAAGGACAAGGATTTGCCCTACTTCGCCCGCGTTTTCGGAGTCAGTCTGGTTGATCTCTTTCCGAATCTCGAACCGGACAAACCAATTCACGACACTATGACCAGGCTCATGGGAATCAACGGAGCCAGCGTCCCTTCAAAAGTTGTAATGAAATCATTACAGCCCGCTTCTGCAATGCTGGTAAAAGAGGGCTAACAGTATGAATGCCACGGCGCAAGTCCAGGCCCAACCGGCCCCCAGCGTAGAGCGGTTGGCGTATTCGATTCAGGAAGCAGCGGAGATGCTCGGCGTTAATTATTTCAGCGTTTACCGGCTGATCCAGCGGGGCAAATTGAAGCCGTGCCGCGCCTTGCGCGGAAAATTACTGATTCCCCGCGCGGAACTGTTGCGTCTGTTGAAAACCGAATAGGAAGCAGCCATGTTAAAGCGAAATGGAGAAATCTGTCAGTCTGAAGTCCCGGATTACCCTGGACGGCTCACGGCAACCGAACTTAGGGCCTACAAGGTGGCTGTCGCCTCGGTTGAGAATCAATTGCAGGGACTCGCGGAAGCGGCACGCGCCTTGTCCGATGTCGAAAAGCAAATCCCGCAGTGGAAAGGCGAGTCCGAAAATGCCACCGCGCAGGTGCTCGCGGGCGTTGGCGAGGAAAACTCAGGTAACCAATGGCATGTGGTCAAGACCCTCGTCAAAACGAGCCGCAGCGAGCTCCTATTCTGTTCCCGCGCCTTGGAGGAAGGCAGGGAATTTGCCGTTTTCGAGAAGTTCGACCCGAACTCTGCTTACGCCAAGGCTCAAGGCAATCCTGAATTGCTTCTGACGAGCAACAACGCCTCGCTTCTGTTGCAGGATTACGTGGAGAGCGAACGGAAAATGCTCCAGTTGGTCAAGCAAGACATCCAAAGCGCGGTTGAAGAAGTGCTCGCCGAGAAATTTCCTGCCGAGGATAACAGCCGGGTGGTCAAGGCCATTTCGGCCCGGTGCAGCAAGTGTATTTCCCCTGCCGGTCAGGATGTTCGGCCCCCGAAGGCCAGCCAGAACGTGCGAGTTCGCTTCTGACGCAAAGCCCGCCATGTCAGATTTCAACGCGCTGTTTCCGCAGTTTTTGCAGCAGTGCCTGCAACTCAAAACCCTGCTTACGCCTGTCGCCTTCTTGCTTATTACCGGTGGCTTGATTGCTGCCACGATTGCCACGCATCAGAGCGGCACAACAACTCTTCGAGTATTCGGCAAAATCATCGTCCTTCTCCTTCTGCTCGTTTATCTGCCGACTTGGGGCAATCAAATTGTTTCCATCGTGGACGACATTGTTAAGAATGTCCTCAAGGTTGATCCCGCCCAAATCCATGATCAGTATAAGGCCGCCCTCGCGTTGAAGCCATCCGCCGACGGGACTCAAAGCTGGTGGGAAAAGGTTGTCGAATGGCGCGCATCAATGGTCGAGGCGTTGATGACAGTTGCCTTCACTTTTTTGGGCTGGATTGCGAGCGCCATTGTCTGGTGGGCATACATCCTGCAAAATGCGATTCTGTTCATTGGCTACGCCCTTTCTCCCATTTTCATTGGAATGCTGGCCTTTCCCTCGCTCCAACAGCCCGGACGCCGATATTTGCTGAATTTGGTTGGAGCCATGATTTGGCCGCTCGGTTGGGGTGTCGCGGGTTTGGTCACCCAGGGGATGCTGACGTTTATGACGGATCGCTCATTCTTAAATACATCGGTCGTCGGCACGGATTTGTATTCCCTTCAGAATTTGATGGGCCTCGCTTTCCTGGGCATTTGGCTCATTTTCAGCACGATTGCCGCGCCGGTCATCATTCAAAAAGCTATCACGACCGGCAGTTCAATGGGTGCAGACCTTTTCAGCGGAGCCTTTGGAGCTGGCCGGGCCGCGTTGGCCGCAGGCGCCTCGACCTTTGCCGCAGCAGGAATGGGAAAGAGTGGAATTGGACTGGTGCAAGCCGGCGTTGTCGCTGCCGCAGCCGCAGGAGAGACGGCAGCTGGAACTGCATTGAGCAACGGGGGATCTCTGGTGGGTTCACTAGCCCAAATACGCGCATTCCAGGAGCCGCGAGCGAATGCACAATCCAAAAATCAGCCGCGATTTCCGCAGAATGACCCCACTGGCGACAAGACGGTCGAAGAACTCCTCCGCAAGACGCGAAACCCATATTCTCAAGGCTAATGGAGATGCGTTTTTTTCGAGAGTGTGCTAGTTTCTAAGCATGGAATTTCTGGCGATCATGTTCGTTGGAACTCTCATCGCAGTATGGGCGGTGGCGGGCACGCGCCCCAAGCGACGAAACTTTTCTTACCTGCCTCCTGTCATCCCAAAAGAAATGAACCCGCCTCCCCCGCCGGAGACTTGGCAGTCCGAGCCTATGGATGAAATCGAATACGCTATAGCTGTGGATCGGCACACCGACGATCCAGCTCACAATCCTTTCCCGTCGCCCCCGCCACCGCAGCTCAGCGGCGATGCTTGCTAGTAGCTTTAGCCTTGCGCCAACTGCGAAACTACCGATCATCCACCGACAAAAAATCGGAATCTACCGATTTGAGAAAGCAAAAGAGCGTGGCGAATAGGCGAATCTTCCGTGTTGAACTGAGACTCATACGGTGCACTGCTGTTTGCGCCCGAAGGTGTCGGACTTTTCTCTGCGAATAACTATTAAATGGGATTTGGCCCTTGAGGAGCCGACGTATGAGAGCTGGCGCATGAGGTTGGTATCTGGCTCCGGCAGTTCGCTCAGGATAACGACAGGGCTCTCCAGACCTTTGAATGAATGAATCGTGGCGCATCCAACCGCGCGGTCGTCTCTGGGTGTTTTCCAGGTTAGGGCTCTGCCGCCGAGTTTTTGGCCTTCGCGCCACTTGGATCTGCCCTGTGCTTTCGGGGTGAGAATCATGATTGCGTTCGCGGGAACGTTTTCCTGATTCAGGAGGTGCCGGATCGTTTCGTCCACCGCAGATAATTCTTCTGCGTCGCCGCCGACCTGCAGTTCCAATGGTTTTCGACCCTCCGGGCCGATGGATGAGGTGTCGGATTGGCCTTGATAGAATTTCATGACCTCGGAGTGGATTCTCTGCGTGTTTCGGCAGTTTTCACAGAGGAGCAAGGGTTCCTCCTCTAAAGGAAACTCCATACGGGTGGAGTAAATGTGCTGGTTGTCATCATAGAATATATAGAGGGGCCCATTAGTTGGGTCTTTCAATAATTCCTGAATGCTCAGCCACCAGAGGGCTTCGAAGTCCTGCCCTTCGTCCACGATTATGGCGTCGAACCTCTGTTCGGTTGTCTCGAGGGCATCGAGTAATGCGTCAGGCATTTGGGTAGAGAAAAAATGTCGATTGTCGGCGAGAGGGTCCGGGGTGGGCAGCGGTGCCCCCGCGAGCTGGCAGAAGTGGCTGCACAAACCGTGATAATGAAAGATGGATAGACTCTTTTGTTCAGTGCATTGAGCTTTGAGCCACTCGGCAAGGCGCTGATTGAAGCAAAGAAGCAAGACCTCGTGCCCCGCTCTTGCGAGAGCAGTGGCCTTCTCGATCGCGAGGTAGGTTTTGCCTGAGCCGGCTGGACCGCAGATGAGGGCGCGGGATTTGCGCCCGAGCATTGAGAGGACCTTGAATTGGGAGCGCGTTGCTTCTGTAAAAGCCTGTTCGTCCTCGCGGATGACCGTTCCCAGCCGGACGGGGATTTGCCATTTGGGAGCAATATGATTCACGAGCGCCTGTAGCCCGTCATGGCCGGGAGGTTTGGGCGCCTTGCGAATCATGCATTTTTCGAAGACGTGAAGGATCGGGTCTTTCGGTGCCGCAAGTATCAGGTTGTCGAAGGTGATTTGGGAATAGTTAGAGGACAGCCCTAAATTGGCGTTCTTCAATTCGATATCGGGAAACCAAACGGCATAACCCATGGGAAAGCAGTGCTTTTTGCCAATGCCGGAGTCCCTGAGCTCGTCGAGGAACGCGAAGAGGGCGTTCTGTCCTTGCGCGTATGGATTCTTAATTTCGTGGCATACGCCATCGCTGGAAGTGCTGGTCCACGTGCCTTCGGGGGCGTCGCAACCAATGCCTCCGCCCTTAACCTCGATGGCGAGGAGCCCAAGATCCGGGTGGCATACGAGGAAGTCTATTTCCCTGGGCAAGAGGGTCTGAGCTTTGGAATTCCGCACCAGCAGCGGCACGCTGTGGAACACGATGAAGCTGTTCGGGAGGTTATCCTGAAGAGCAAAATAGGCCTTACGCTCGGCGTTGCTCTGCGTGCCAGCGAGGATCTTGCTCGGGTACATTTTCGCCATAGGTCAGGGCGTGCGGAGAATAGCGGAAAGCCATTGAATGACGGGCTGCCTTTGGAGTTGATCCCATTCAAATTGGTTGCTGTAGGCGCGGAGGCAGGCGTAGCAACTGGAGGCCACATCACCGCACTTGCAGTCACGAACGCGCGCCAGGGCGGCCAGGAGGACCCTGTCGAGGTTCGCCACGATGCGATCAATGTGGCCAGCGCCGCCTGGGACTCGATCGTAAATAACAAGTTCTCCGACCCAACTGCCGTCGGTCCAGCCGTTGTAGGTACCGCCCAAATCGTTGGGTTCAATACCGAGCGCGTCCGTGCAACCGTGAAGGAAGCTGGCTTCGAATGAGAGCCAGAATGGCCGGTTTTGCAACTGGGGCGCGGGGGGATTACAGCCATTGAATCTGAGTTGCAGAACATCGGTGACGATTTCGTGGGCCAAGTGCAAATTCATGGACCTGCCCATGCATTTGCCGCCCCAAGGGGCCTCGTGGATCGGCCCGCTGGGCCTCGATTCAAAGGCACGGCCGCACTTTCGACAAACGTGGAATCCGGCGAAGTCGTAACCGCTATTGGCCCGGAACATTTTGCCACCGAGCCTGACTCCGTAGGTCACACCTGGAATTGAGTGCTCTTTAAACTCTTCAAGACTCGCGCCTTCGAGCAGGAATACTTCGGAGTTCCGTGGTGGGCGCCGGCGGTACATGCCTGGTTCTTCCAATGGATCGCTTGCGTTCGTGCTGAACGCGTCGGGCTTGAGGTAGCGTTTGGGCGTGTTGCGGCCGGTAATAACCGTTCCGCATCGAGTGCAGGTCGTATCTGGTTTTTCAGATTCAAGGCAGGTCGCGATCTGGCGGCAGTTCGGGCACCTCGTGTACCAGCGGATCTCCGGCTCTCTGGAGTTAAACCAGATCGCGCCCGAACGAAGCAGGTGTCCGTCGGCTACGATCTCGGATCCGGGGGCGTACTCAGCGATGCCGACCTCGCGGTCGCGTTCCAGGCGCATGCGCTTGGTCAGCTCGACATGGCGGACGAGCAGTTTGACGATGTCTTGCGGGAAGGCGTAACCTGGAAGCCATGAGGCGCTGCTGAGGAAGTCAATCAGCCGCTGCTTCTTGAATTGTTCGGTGAGGCGTTCAAGAGAGGACATCGCGTTGGCTATAGCCCTGCGCTGGCCTCCCGTGGCCGACGCAAGCTGCTGACCAAGGTTCTCGAGCTGTTCCTGGTATTTATCCAATGGGAGTTTGACCTCGGAAACCTTTACAGACGCCGATGTTTTGTCGGCTAAGGAGCGCACAGACTCTTGCAGCATCGCGGCAGCTTCGGGTTTGATGGGCTCGGCGAGGACCTCCTCGATCATTGTGAACAGCTTCGGCTGTTCAGCCTTGCTAGTCGTCCACGTGTCGAACCGGTCGCAGAGCGTGGGCTTATCTGGAGGTTGCAGGAAGAATTGATCCACAGTGAGCCGGTCGAGAACGCCCTCCTCGAACTCCGCTTTGGGAATCGAGCGGAGGAAATACCCGAGCAAGAGGGAATTAATATGGCGTTGCGCGAGAACACGATTGGCGATGTTTATGTAGGGAACCGGCATTAGCCCCTGGATGATCCCGTTTGGAGTCTGGAAATGGTGCTGGTCGTGGGGGACGTTGCGGGCGAAGGTGACCGCGACCGAGATGCCGTCCTTTCTGCGGCCAGCCCGACCGGCTCTTTGGACGTAATTGCTGGATTTCGGTGGAACGTTTCTGAGGAGAACGGCTTTTAGTCCGCCCACGTCTACGCCCATTTCGAAAGTGGTCGAGCTGCTGAGGACATTTACTTCTCCGCGGATAAATTTCTCCTGGTAATCTCGGCCGATGTCGTTGTTGAGCTGAGCCGTGTGCTCTTTTACTTCAAGTGGAAGGGCCGTGAGGAAATAGCGATTGCGATAATGGTTCCGGAGGAATCGCTTCTCCATGGCCGATTGCTTCATCTCCGCAGGCTTGCCTGAGCAATCCGCTGATTGGCAAATGCCCAGGAGACTGTAAGTGCTGAGGCGGCCGCAAGTGCCGCAGCAAAGCCATTGAGCGGTCGTCGTAAGCATTATGCGGTCATAGTTCACCCGGTATTCGCCGGCCCAAGTGTCGGTCTCGATCAGCAGGTCGTGTTGTCTAAGGGCGTCCCAAATCTGCAGCAACAGCTCACGGAGTGGTTTTTCGTCCGTAAATTTGTCCAGACCTAATGTTTTCGCGAGAATGCTGAGATGGCGGCTGCGGTTGATCGAGTTCTTGCGGCTGCGCGGGGCGGACGAGTAGGGATCCCATCTAATTACCAGACGGTCATCAATCCGCCCCGAGTTGCCAAGGTGGAAGGTGTATGCCTGCGGCGCTTTGGGATACCTAAGGATAGCGCCGGCGGTGATTTCGTCGGGCGGGACAACAGCGGCTCGCTGAACCACCGAGGTGAGGACACACTCGATTAGCTGCCGGGCAAAGTCTAAACCGCGAGGCGCCAGTAAGGGCAGTTTAAGCAGGTCGTTCAGAAGGTCCTCCGGCAGGTCGAAGGAAAGCGCGGCGATGCCAAGACCAGGCATCGTGGATCGCTGCTTGGTCGAATAGCAGATCTGCCTAAGCAGTGAGATTTTCACCTCGCGTTTGATCGCGGTCTTGTCTTTGGCCGTGAGGTGGGAAGTTTTTCGCAGTTCGAAGTGTTCGAGCCCCGAGTCGTCGCGGGCCCGCACTACGGCCATGGGAGTTACGTCCGGCTTGAGATCCCGGAGATATTGATCGGCTACTTCGTCGAGTGCCATCGCACGCTCTTCGCGCTCCTGAGCTTTGCACAGTGATTGGCGGAGGGGACCGAGGTAGGCCGTTTCGGCCATGGTTTGTTTGAGGTAGGGCGCGAAGAACGCGGCGCGCTGACGCGAATCGGAGAACACCAAAAGGTTACGCCCATTCGCGGGCAGTTTGTTTTTGGCGGGGTCGAATGGGATTTGGCGCACGATCACTTCGTTCAAAACGGCTGTAGGAGCCTCTTCGCCCGTCGTGAACTCACGCAACACGGTGGGATAATCGCCTGCGCCTCCGTCACACCGCGGACAATTGGTGAGACTCCCGTCCGATTCGCTCGTTGGTATTCGGAACAGGGTTTTGAGAAAGGGCGTTTGACAGCATTGTTGTTCCAGCTTCGTTTCGGTGTACGCCCTGCACGATAGACAAACCGTCGCCGTGGGCACATCTTCGTCATCGTCAGGCGCGATGTCGGCCGACCAGGTGAGCAGCGCCGCGTGGGACTGGCCGATAGGATCGGCCGCGCCGTGCCACTTTTTGTCGCTATCGTGGATGTGCACCTTCATTACTGGAAGACCGCAATGAACGCAGGTGCTGAGTGGAAGCACCGACTTTTCGCAGCTCGGACATAGTTTTCGATTTTCAAGAAAGAGCTGACTCCATTGCGCGGCTGGCGAGGACTTCTTGCCTTGGCAGGTTGGGTTTATACAAACGGTGGCACCGACTAAGCCCCGGCAGAAATAGTGGAGGCGAACCGGCAGGAGGGGCGCGGTATTTGGGGCGGGTCTGGCGGAGGAGCCGAGGGCGATGAGCCAACTCAAGCCACGAAGCCCAGCCTCATCCGATTCGAAGCCGAGCGTTTTGCAGACGATGGGGAGG
>Ga0210409_10007572_pt1 | contig 11175 bp, 8 predicted proteins | sample IncBWH17MmetaG_FD_161649 | JGI IMG/M metagenome (GOLD analysis project Ga0210409, IMG submission 161649) | Forest soil microbial communities from Barre Woods Harvard Forest LTER site, Petersham, Massachusetts, United States - Inc-BW-H-17-M | ecosystem: Environmental > Terrestrial > Soil >...
GACAACACACTTGTTCCGTCCGACGGCGCACCGCATTGTCACGCAAGCCGAGTGCCCGGTCCTCACCATCCGCGGGTAAGATGCCATCGAGGCCTGTGTGACGCATATGCCCATCGCAACAACAGAGCCTGGGGTTGAGGGGGTTTCGAGTGGTGTCGATCAAAGGCCCGGCCCTCAACCCCGGGATCCTTCTCGGGACGACGTAGATCCTGCATCCCGTTCCGATTTCTTCATCGCGACCCTGGCGGCCACAGGTATCGCAGCGCACTTGGCCCTGCGGTATGGCTTTCAGGCTTCTTCCCTGGCTCAATTCGTTCCCCTTTATCTCACCCTGATTCTGGGCGGCCTCCCTCTCGTGGTTCGTCTCGCTCGCAGGGTATTCGCGCTCGAGTTTGGCTCCGATTTGCTGGCGGGTCTTTCCATCGTGGTCTCTGTTCTGATGGGACAGTACCTGGTCGGCTCGATCGTCGTATTGATGCTTTCAGGCGGCACGGCTCTCGAAACATTCGCGGCGCGACGCGCATCTTCCGTGCTCAAAGCATTGTCCCAGCGGATGCCGCAAACAGCACACCGGAAGTTGGGAAGTGAAATCACCGACATTGAAATCAAATCCATCCAGGTAGGAGACATGCTTGTTGTGTTCCCGCATGAAATCTGCCCGGTGGATGGAGTTGTGCTGGAAGGCCAGAGCAGAATGAACGAAGCCTACCTGACTGGTGAACCGTTCGAAATGTCCAAGATACCCGGATCCGAAGTGCTTTCCGGAGCCGTCAATGGCGAAGCCGCACTCACTATTCAGGCCGGAAAACTTCCGATGGATTCGCGGTACGCAAAGATCATGCAGGTGATGCAGGAAACGCAGCAACGGAGGCCGCGCCTACGACGGCTTGGCGATATGTTGGGAGCCTGGTACACGCCGTTGGCTGTTATGCTGGCGCTGGCTGCATGGATCCTGAGCGGAGAGCCCCACCGATTTCTGGCCGTGCTCGTGATCGCCACGCCTTGCCCGTTGTTGCTGGCTATTCCCGTGGCGGTGATCGGGGCCATTTCACTTTCCGCGCGGCGCAGCATCATCATCAAGAACCCGGCCGTGCTAGAACAGATTAATCAATGCAAGATTTTAATTTTCGACAAAACCGGAACGCTAACTTATGGACGCCCATCTCTCACGGAAATTGTTTGTGCGCCCGGCGAATCGGAAAACAAAGTTCTGAGAATCGCCGCAAGCCTGGAGCGCTATTCAAAACATCCGCTGGCCGGAGCCCTTCTCGAGGCCGCGCGCAATGCTGGGATTGAACTCGATCCGGTCACCGAAGTCAGCGAGAAACAGGGCGAGGGCCTGCGCGGAAAAGTCGCCGGACAAGAAGTGTGGATCACGGGCCGAAACAAAGTAACCGATCGGAATCTGTCTTTACCCGTGGCGGCGGTGGGCCTAGAATGCGTGGTCCTCATCGATGGCGTATACGCCGCGACGTTCCGGTTTCGCGACGTAGTCCGGGCCGGAGGCCGAAGCTTTGTGAATCATCTTCGTCCCCGGCATCATGTCAGCCGCGTCCTCCTCGTTTCGGGCGACCGCGATTCGGAAGTTCGCTATTTGGCCGATGTTGTGGGGATCACGGAAGTACACGCGGGCAAGAGTCCTGAGGAAAAAGTCTCTATCGTCCGGGAGGAAACCCAGCGGAGCAAAACATTGTTTGTTGGAGACGGCATCAATGATGCTCCCGCGATGCAAGCGGCCACGGTTGGAGTCGCGTTTGGAATGAGCAGCGACATCACCGCGGAGGCCGCCGATGCAGTGATCCTCGACGCATCGCTCGGCAAAGTAGACGAGTTGATGCACATCGGCCGCCGGATGCGTTCGATCGCGCTGCTCAGCGCTTTGGGTGGCATGGGTCTCAGCGTCATCGGAATGATAGCCGCAGCGTTCGGTTGGCTCTCGCCAATCGAAGGCGCCATCGCCCAGGAATTCATTGACTTGGCAGCTGTTCTCAACGCGGTTCGCGTAGCCCTCCCTTTCCACAATATGACGGATTTCTAAGGTGCATGCTCCATTCGTCTCCCGTATCATTTTCCGCAGTCTCCGATGACATGCCAGCATAGCCTACCTCATTTCAGGAATTGCCCCCATGAGGAAAGCCCCATAGATCGTACTCTTTCATCGCCATCGAGCAGCTAAAGGCTAGCTAGCCGTCAATTGCTTCGGGCAATCGTCAACCAGGAGCTCAGTCCAGAGCAACTTCAATATCACACCTTTATCATCCTCAAACGCGAGAGTGTATATGTGCGAACAGTGTTCGCAGAGCCAGTAATCCTCCACTCCGGGAATTCCGAGGCGCGAGGGAGCGCCTTTGTCCTTCGAGTGCGAGGCCGCAAGCTCTTGCCGAAAACGGAAGAATTTGCCTCCCGCCAGCCAACGAAACGCGTTGGGACAAGCAGGGTTGGCACATTTCGGGGGCATCTTTTGAAACAGGCGCTCTCCTGTCGCTTCGACACCGCTAGGCGCCGAATGCGGGTTTCCCCCGGCGCGTGATGCTTGCCGTGCCTCTTCGAGCGCCGCGATCGTTGTCCGGAGCCAATTTCCGAATACTTCTTCGATTTCGAACTGGTCGGAGTACCGCCAGAGCAAGTCCAGCGTCTCGCCCTCGGCGTTGAAGGGGATATGCCGGCACGGAATCTGCTTCCCGCGAAACTGTGGCGGCACGAGTTGCATCAAGACGCAGTCAGAGCACGGGCCAGGATTCTCTTTGGAATGGTAATTCATACAGCTTGGTGAATCCTCGAAAATGAGCGGCTGCCTCCAGGACTCGCGTACCGAGCGGTCGTAGCCGCCTTTTTGCAGGAATGCGAGTTCAGCCTTGAGGACATCCAATAGGTCTCGCTCATCTTTGTACATGGGCACCTCCTACTAAAACTATTTTGGTACAGTCATTCGAGAAGGCGCGATGAGGCATGTCACATGGCCATGTGCGCAGTGTCACAGGAATTCCGAGCCGACGCTAACGAGCGCCACAGGATTGCGTCGCTGGGGGGTAAGCAGCGGCCAATGGAGTTCATGTCATACCCAACAAAAACCGTCACATATTGTCCACGACAGAAGCCGTGAGGGCCCCTTCATCATTTCCACCGCCCGCTCGCGGAGTGTTGTCGAAGAATGGACTCAAGCCTTGAGGCCTTTGACACTTGTCTTCATTCCGAAAATCAGCGACCACAATTCAGTTACAGCTCGTCATGCTACAGTTATCCCGTGCGACCCGAGATTGAGCAAGTCGTTCAATTGATTCAGCGAAAAGATCAAAAGTCTTTGGAAGAAGCGCTGGCTTTGCTACAGAACACAGTCTTCTCCTTCAGCATGAAAGTGTGCGGGCAGCGGCAAGATGCCGAGGACACCATGCAGGAAGTGCTTCTCAAATCGCTTCCCATCCTGCCAAAGTTCGACAACCCTAAGGCTCTGATGGTTTGGCTTTATAAGGTCGCCAAGAACCGCTGCCTGATGAGCCGGCGAAAGAGCAAATTCGCTCCCAAGGAAGATCTCTCCCTCGAAGAACTGATGCCCGACCGTCGGGAATTGCAAAAGCTTTCGGGCAGTTCCGATGGAACGCCGGAGACTTCTTTATTGCGCCGCGAGAATGCCAAGCGTCTTCGGGAAGCAGTACAGAGACTGCCTGCGGAGTATCGGCTCATTCTTGTACTGCATGATATGGAGGAGCTGTCCGATGGGGACGTCGCCGAAATTACAGGCCTCCGGCTCGGGACAATCCGCGTGCGGCTGCACCGGGCGCGACTCTTCGTGCGGAAGGAACTGGCCAAACAGGACCAGCATCGTATGCGCCATCAAACGGCGGAACCCTCCGAGAAAATACACCTCTCCGTACAACCGCGACAACGGCGCTGCAAAGAAATGTTCGCCGAACTCTCAAACTACCTTGATGACCAGCTTGATGATTCCCTTTGTGAAGAGCTGGAAAAGCACATGGATGGCTGCGAGCCCTGTAAGGCCTTTCTATCGAGCATCGAGAAGTCGATCCAGCAGTGCCGATCCGCGCCAAATGAATCGCCGGACCCGCGTCTGGCGGCCAGCCTCAGACGCGAATTGATGGCGGAGTATCAAGGATTAATGAGCAAGATGACGAGACGCGTCGCGAAGTGAGTCGAAGTTAGCCGTTCCACGAACCGCTCCGGATTCGTTCCGCGCTTTCCTCTGCCGGATTCGACTTCCTTCCGTGGCGTGACATTCCCCATATCACATCGATCTGTGATCCTCATCACAGTTACCGCCCTGGCTTCCCAGCCAATATGGCCGGGGGAACAATTGGCAGCCGTCCGGCCACAATTCTTGGGATACATCGCCCCGGGTTTCTTCCCGATTTATGAATGCTTTTCGTGTAACAGAATAGGTTTCCTTGCATTTATCTGTAGGGCCTCGAAAGACAGGGCCGATGGGAGGCACAAATGATCACATCCAAGGTTGTACTTACTCACCCACTCCATGCAGATCGCCAGTTCGTAGCGACGACTGGCAGTGAACACCATATTCTGCTCGACGACGCAGCCGGGGGCACGGGTCCCAAACCCATTGAGCTAGTCGCGGCGGGGCTGGCGGGCTGCACGGCCTTCGATGTTGTCACCATCCTACGGCAGAAGTACCACCAAAAGGTGACCGGATACGAAGTCCGGGTGGAGGCCGACCAGGCGGAGCGTCCACCCCAGGTGTTTACTGCGGTTCGTCTCCACCACGTGGTCACTGGGGTCGAAATAGATCCCGCCGCAATCGAGGAAGCCATCCGTCTGTCAGAAGAAAAGTATTGCTCCGTGGGCGCGATGGTGAAGCAAACGGCCAAACTGGACACCACCTACGAAATCGTCGAAGAGAAAACGCCATGGCTCGCACCGATTGTGGCAAGTGTACAAGGGTGAAGACCTGCAATGAGAATCTGCAGACGACAAGACGGTAAAAAAAGTCAGAGCCCGCCACGAACCCTTGTGGGATTGGAACGCGTATCTCGTTTTGCAGAGAATGCCTTGATGATCTTGCTTCTCGCATTTTCGATTCCGGGGTTGCTCTTGGCGCAGCAAGCGCAACAACCCTCTCCCCTTACGCTTCAACAGGCGGTCAGCATCTCGCTGGAAAAGAACCCCGAACGCAAAGCGGCGCTCGCCGACACAAAAGCTGTATCAGCCGGCGTGAAGGAAGCTCGGTCTTTCCTTTTGCCACACGTCACTTTTTCCGAGACGGCTACGCGTGGCAACGACCCGGTGTACGTCTTCGGCAGCAGGTTGCGACAGCAGCGGTTCACGACGGCAGACTTCGCCCTGAACGCCCTGAATACTCCCGCGCCCTTCGGCAATTTCGCGACACGCTTTGGCGGAACCTGGAATCTCTTCGATTCGTTCGGCAGTTGGCGCGCGGTGAAACGCGCGGAGCGCGCGAAGGACGCCGCTGGCCATCAACTGGAACGCACCGACCAGGAAATCATCTTCCGCGTTGTGGACTCCTACTACGGCATGCTGCTCGCGAGGAAGCAACTGGAAGTCGCCGAGCAAAGCATGAAGACGGCGCAGGCCATTCTGGATCGCAGCAGAGATCGTTTTGAAAGCGGCGTCGTTGTGGAATCCGATTACCTGAGCGCCCAGGTGCGGCTGGCGGCACGGAAGCAGGAACTCATTCGCGCTCAGAACAACCTCGCGTTAGCTGGAGCGCAGTTGAGCACGACCATGGGCGTCTCGACGGAAACCGAATTTGATCCAACCGACACGCTGGCAGAAAGGAGTCTTCCGACAACATCACTTGAAGAAGCGGAGAAACAAGCAGTAGAGATGCGCCCGGATTTGAAACGGGTTCACTCGGAGGAGGCGGCGCAGCAGCAGAGCGTGGCGATCGCGAAGTCGGCCTTCGGACCGCGAGTCAATGCGTTTGCAGGGTGGGAAGCCGACAACCCAACTTTCGTCTCCGGAGGGGGCGGGAATAACTGGCTAGCAGGAGTTGAGGTCCAGTTCGATCTCTTCGAAGGTGGAGCGAAGCGCGCTCAGCTTTCGCGTGAGCGAGCGATGCAGGAGAAGGTTGTGGCCGTAAAGGAAATGGCCAGCGATGCTGTCCGGTTGGAAGTCCGTCGCGCCTACTACGATATGGATGCGGCCCGCCAGCAGATAGAAATGGCTCGCGCAACGATCGCAGAGGCGCAGGAAAGTCTGCGCATCAATCAGAACCGCTACGACTCAGGACTTTCGACGATTACCGACCTGATGGCCGCCGAAGAGGCCGCGCGACGCAGCCAGACGGATTATTGGGAAGCCGTCTATCGCTACCATACCGGATACGCGAACCTTGAACTGGCTAGTGGAACTTTGAATCCTCTGTCTCCCGTGGTGACGCCATGAGAGATAAGAATCATGCAATCACAACGGTTATCGTCTTGATTGCAGTTCTGAGTGGAGGGCTGTCCGGGTGTTCCAACGAGCATCGCGCCGAGCCCACGGCGCCAGAGACACTGACCAACGTTTCGGTGATTGTCGCCCAAAAGAAGACGGTACCTGACTGGCTGGACGCCGTCGGAAACGTCCGCGCGGCGCAAACAAGCCAAGTTTCCAGTCAGATGATGGGCACCATCATCGAGATCCGTTCACACGAAGGCGACCGCGTGCAGAACGGACAGGTGCTGGCGATAATCGACGACGCGCAACCTCGCTCCGCTGCAGACCAAGCCACCGCAGCCCTGGCAGTCGCAGAAAAAGAAGTCTCCGCCGCCGATTCGGACTTGATACTCGCTCAAACAACGCTACAGCGCTACCAGCAGCTCTACGACAAGAAATCGGTCAGTCCGCAGGAGTTCGACGAGATCAAAGCCCGCTTCCAGTCCACCGAAGCACGCCGCGATATGGCGCGAGCGGGACAAACACAAGCAAGTGCAGTGCTGACTCAGGCTCAGAACTCGCTGAGCTATACGCGGATTCGCGCGCCGTTTTCGGGGATTGTGACCGAAAAAAAGGCGGATGCGGGCACGCTGGCCTCGCCCGGCATGCCCCTCTTCACCCTTGAAGACACGCGGAGCTTTCGGCTCGAAGTGACAGTGGATGAAAGCGATATCCGCCTTGTGCACGTTGGGCAAATTGGCCCAGTGACCATTGACGCGCTGGGGAATATCCAGCTTCCCGGCAAAATCATGCAAATCGTTCCGGCAGCGGATACTGCCAGCCGCAGTTTCCTTGTGAAAGTCGAATTGCCCGCTGATACGCGTCTCCGCTCTGGCCTCTTCGGGAGGGCACGTTTCCCGCGTGGCGAACGGCCGGCACTATTGATTCCAGCGACAGCGCTGTTGGCGCGCGGCCAACTCCAGGGAGTTTACGTGCTTGATTCAAACCAGATAGCAGGGTTGCGTTACATCACCATCGGCAAGACTACGGGAGAACAGGTTGAGGTTCTCGCAGGGCTACAAGCCGGGGAGAAACTTGTTGCCGAACCCGGTGAACGTGAATTGGGCGGCAAACGAATCGCCTTTGGACAATGAGCGACACATCGCCCAAACCGGACAATTCCACTCACGTCCTGCGACTGGCGGGCCGGGTCGCGCGCATTTTCATTCAATCGAAACTAACGCCACTAGTAATCGTAGGCGCTCTCCTGCTTGGGGCTTTTAGCATCCTACAGACGCCGCGCGAGGAAGAACCTCAGATTGTAGTCCCCCTGCTGGACGTCTTCGTCCAGATGCCAGGGGCGTCAGCCGAAGAAGTAACGCAACGCGCCACGGTGCCCATGGAAAAGCTGATCCGCGAGATACCCGGCGTTGAATACGTCTACTCGATCAGCCATCCCGGCCTGAGCATGGTGATCGTCCGTTTCTATGTTGGTACGAAGGAAGAAGACGCGATCGTCAAGACCTATAACAAGCTCTATTCCAACTTTGACCGGATTCCACAGGGAGTTTCGCAGCCCATTATCAAGGTGCGTTCGATTGACGATGTGCCCATTCTGGCTCTGACGCTTTGGGGAAAGAACTACGACGCTTACCAATTGCGGCGCATTGCGGCGGAACTGGAACACTCGCTGAAGCAGTTGGACGACGTTTCCGAGACTACGATCATCGGCGGGCAACCCCGGAAGTTGCGCGTTGTGCTCGACACGCAACGGCTCGCGGCGTACGGCCTTACACCGGGTTCCGTTGTCTCGCAACTGGGCGCCGCGAACACGCGCACGCAAGCGGGTAGCTTTGCTCGCGATAACCAGGAGTACCAGGTCGAGGCTGGCAACTTCTTTACGCGCCTGGAAGAACTGCAACAAGTCGTCGTGGGAGTTCACGCAGATCGGCCGGTGTACCTGCGTGACGTGGTGCAAAAGATCGAGGACGGCCCCGCGGAAGCCGACAAGTACGTCATGTTCGCCACCGCAAAGGGAACAACCGGGAACGCGGCCAGTCCAGATTATCCGGCAGTGACCATTACACTGGCCAAGCGCAAAGGCGCAAACGCCACACTTATTGCCGTGAATGTTCTGCACAAGGTCGATACACTCCAGGGCAACACGCTGCCGAACGATTTGAACATCACTGTCACGCGCAACTATGGGGAAACGGCCAAGGAAAAATCGGACGAACTCCTCAAGCATCTTTTCCTTGCCACCATTTCCGTCACGGCGCTAATAGCGCTCGCATTGGGTTGGCGCGAATCGGGTGTGGTGTTGTTGGCCATCCCCGTAACACTCGCCCTGACTCTGGCCATTTTCTATCTCTATGGATACACGTTGAATCGTGTCACTCTTTTTGCACTGATATTCTCCATCGGTATCTTGGTAGACGACGCCATCGTCGTGGTAGAGAACATCGTTCGCCATTTCCGGCTGCCCGAAAATCGTGGACGGTCACTCGCCGATGTTGCGGTCGAGGCTGTGGATGAAGTCGGCAACCCAACGATCCTGGCCACCTTCGCGGTGATTGCGGCCATCCTTCCCATGGCATTTGTGCGAGGTCTGATGGGGCCTTATATGCGCCCTATCCCCGTGGGCGCATCTTCTGCCATGGTTTTTTCATTGCTCGTGGCCTTCGTGGTTTCGCCCTGGGCTGCGTTGCGGCTGCTGCACCATTACTCCGATCGCCCCGCGTCCGCACATGAGGCGGAAGGCTGGACCACGCGGCTCTATCGCCGCCTGATGAATCCGCTGATCCTGAAACCGGCGCCGAGGTGGATGTTTCTTGGCGGCGTAGTCGTGTTGCTCGTCGCGGCGGTAGCGTTCCTCCCGCTCAAGTGGGTGCAAGTCAAAATGCTCCCTTTCGACAACAAGAGCGAATTCCAGGTAATCATTGACATGCCTGACGGAACCCCGCTGGAGCAGACGACCCAAGTGGCGCAGGCATTGGGAAGCTACCTCGGTGCACAACCGGAGGTGATCAATTATCAAATCTATTCCGGCACCTCGGGGCCGTACAACTTCAACGGGCTGGTGCGGCATTACTTCCTCCGCAATCAACCCAACCAAGCGGACATCCAGGTAAATCTCCTCTCGCTGAACGAGCGCAAGGCGCAGAGCCACGAAATCGCGCGTCGCTTGCGGCCGGAACTCGACAAGATTGCCGCTCCCTTCGGCGCACGCATTAAGGTGGCCGAGGTCCCACCGGGTCCGCCCGTGCTGCAAACTCTGGTGGCCGAAGTGTACGGGCCGGACTACAAGGGCCAGACCGAACTCGCCGCAAAGATCAAGAAGATTTTCCAGGAAACTCCAGGTGTCGTGGATGTGGATTGGTATGTGGAAGATCCGCAGAACAAGTACGACCTGAAGGTGGACCTCGACAAAGCCGCGCTGCAAGGAGTCTCAGCTGCAGAAGTTACACGGACGGTGCAGATTGGCTTGAGTGGAGCTTCAGCGGGGCTGCTCCACGATGCCGCATCTCGGGAAGATATACCCATTGAAGTACGCTTGTCGCGACCAGACCGCTCGGGAATTGCGGATCTCGAAAATCTGAAGTTGCCCACTCCCTCGGGCGGGCAGGTTTCTCTTCGCGAGGTCACCAGCAACCGGGAGACCACGATTGATCAGAGCGTTTACCGCAAGAACTTGCGGCCCGTGGTGTACGTCACGGGGGACGTGGCGGGGGAGATAGAAAGTCCGGTGTACGCCATCCTCAAGATGAGCGATGCGATCGGCAAAATCGAATTGCCCGACGGCTATCACGTGAAGCAATACTCCGGGACGACCCTGCCGGAGAGCACGGAGCGATTCGCTATGAAGTGGGACGGCGAGTGGCACATCACAGTCGAGGTATTTCGCGACCTTGGTTTAGCTTTCGCGGCTGTCTTGGTGCTGATTTACATATTGGTCGTCGGGTGGTTCAAGTCGTTCAAAACACCTCTGGTAATCATGGCCCCGATTCCTCTAACGCTCGTCGGCATCTTGCCAGCTCATGCGCTAATGGGAGCATTTTTCACGGCGACTTCGATGATCGGCTTCATCGCCGGTGCGGGCATCATTGTTCGGAATTCGATCATCCTCGTGGACTTCATTGAACTGCGCCGCTCGCATGGGATGTCGCTAGAAGAAGCCGTGGTCGATGCTGGAGCGGTACGTTTTCGTCCCATGCTGTTAACCGCAGCGGCCGTGGTCGTTGGTGCAAGCGTGATTCTCTTCGACCCGATTTTCCAGGGGCTGGCCATTTCCCTAATGGCAGGGGAAGTCGCTTCGACGGTGCTCTCTCGCATGACGGTTCCGGTTCTGTATTACTTGAGCGAACGTGGCGGCGCAAGGGCTCTGCCAACGAGTGGCGAGGATCTCGTGCCCACGGCTGATTGAAAAGGAGGAAACACCATGACTGTAGAACGCTACGTTAGACTTGTCGCAGGGACCTTTGTTGTGGCTTCACTCGCGTTGGGATACTGGGTAAGTCCCTACTGGTTTCTGTTCACGGGTTTCGTAGGATTGAACCTGTTCCAATCGGCCTTTACGAACTGGTGCCCGATGATGACAATTCTTCGCAAGGCAGGCGTGAAGGCATAGGTAGAGTTGGTGAGGAGGAATTGAGAACGCTATGTAGATGCGGCTCTTTGAGCGTCAGTTACCCTAACTAGAAACCACCTTCCGAGAGGAGGACCCACGAGGGCGCTGGGTCATAAATGCTTTCAGCTTGAACTCCTCAACAGGGACGTCAAGGAAGAAGAAACCCGATCAGGGCTTCCAGGTTAGCCGTGCGCAGCGGG